>Ga0136634_10000218_pt1 | contig 28116 bp, 25 predicted proteins | sample AntDrymUQ8332106_2_FD_104654 | JGI IMG/M metagenome (GOLD analysis project Ga0136634, IMG submission 104654) | Polar desert sand microbial communities from Dry Valleys, Antarctica - metaG UQ833 (21.06) | ecosystem: Environmental > Terrestrial > Soil > Desert | place: Antarctica: Dry Valley... | reverse complement strand
TCGGCGCGATTTTCTCGCGCTTGGGCTCGGCGAACATGATCGCGGAGGGGCTGCTCACGCTGGCCTTCCCGCCGGAGATCATGCTGTTGATTATCCTGGCGCTCATCTTCGTCCTTGCCTGGCCGCTGGAATGGGTGCCGATCATTCTCATCGTGGTGCCTATCATGCTTCCGCTGGTGCGCGAACTCGGCATCGATCTTTTGTGGTTCTCGACGCTGGTCGCCGTCTGCCTGCAGACGGCCTGGCTGTCGCCGCCGGTGGCGCTGTCGGCGTATTTTCTCAAAGGCGTCGTGCCGGAATGGAAGCTCGGCGACATCTATGCCGGCATGGCTCAGTTCATGATCCTGCAATTGATCGGACTGGCCTTCGTGTTTAGCTTCCCGCAATTGGCGACCTGGCTGCCATCGGTGATCAACCGCTAGCTGGAGCTGCTCCCGGCCGTGCGGTGCGCAAGGATCCGGAGTGGAGGGACGGCAGTTGCGCGGCCCAGCCGCGTTCACTGCAGGTCGCCAACGCGTTCTTCGGCTTCGCCAGCAATAGCGGATCGCAAGCCTGTTACACATTGCGCCTTTGCCACAGTTTTAAAACGCAAAGACAATCTGACAACCGAAGAGGTTCTATGGATTTGCGAGGGTTCCAAGGTGGCGCAGATCGCTCGGCAACGACGCGAGCCGCGCGGCGGTGCTCTGGATCGCGGCGAGCAGCCGGAGGGCGACGCGCGACGGCGAACCTGACAGCGGAAGCAGCGCATGCGCCGCGATATGCGTGCGCGGCTCAAGACGCATTTTGACGATCTGGCGATCGGCCCCATCGAGCAGCCAAAACGGATCGAGGATCGCAACGCCGGCCCCGGCTCGCACCAACGCACAGGCAAGTGAAGACTGATTCACCTCGAGAGCGATGCGTTGTGACACACCCGCCGCCCGAAAAACCTGCTCGACCAAATGCCCCAGCGGCAGGCTGCGGCTGAATGAGATCAATGGAACATCGGCGAGGTCATGCGGGGTGACGCAGGTCTGGCGGGCCAAAGCATGATCCTTGGGAACGATGCAAATGAGATCGCCGGCTCCGAGCTCGACAATCCGGCCCTCCCTAAAGCCGGCAGGCGATAGCCCTAGACCGAAGTCTACCTGCTCTTTCGCGACGTTGGCCACCACGCTGAGATTGTCCATGGTATGGATGGTTATGCGCACCTGCGGGCGCGTTTTGCGAAAAAGCGCGACCGCGGGCGGGACAAGATTGTCCGCAAGCGTGGGCGTGGCGGCGATGTGGACCGTGCCGACCTTTTGATCGCGCATATCCTCCACGAGCCTATTGACGCGGTCGACGCCTTCGAAAATCCGGTCGAGGTCGGCGAGCAGCACACGGGTCTCGGCGGTCGGCTGCAGCCGGCCTTGCCGGCGCACGAACAAGGGAAAACCGGCAATGCCGGCACTCTCGCGCAGCAACATGCTGACGGCGGGCTGAGACACAGCCAGCGCCACGGACGCCCTGGTCACGGAACCCCATTGGCTCACCGCACGAACGACCTGAAGCTGACGCAGCGTGAGTGTCATAAGTTTAGCTTATCATGATTTAAACGTACCGGCATTGTCCTTATTATTTCATGATGTTAGCGTGTTGCTGTGAGGCTGGCCCAGGATCGGCACGGCACGCGGGAGCAGCACGCGATGGAGATCGTTGCGGTCGAGACCAGAGTTGTTTCGCTGCCCTTCACGATGGGCGGCCCAACGCCGCTTTTCGCCGGGCAGGTCTGGGATCGTATGGAGATCCTGCTTGTCCGCGTCGATACCGCTGACGGCCTGGTCGGCTGGGGCGAGGCCTTCGGACACGCCGCGATCCCGGCAACCAAGGCTGCCCTCGACACAATCGTCGCCCCGCTCGTGATCGGCCGCGACAGCAGCGACATCGAAGGCGTCACGCGCGATGTGCTGCCCGCCGTACATCTGCTCGGCCGCAATGGACCTTTCGTGTTTGCCTTCTCCGGCATCGAGATCGCGCTTTGGGACATAAGAGGCAAGCGCGCCGGCAAGCCGCTGCATGCCTTGCTCGGGGGCGCGGCGAGCCAGGACCTGGAGTGCTATTCCAGCCTGCTACGCTATGGCGATGCGGCCCTGGCCGCGCGGAATACGGCGGACGCCTGCGCACGCGGCTACCGTTTCATCAAACTGCACGAAGTGACGCGCGAAGCCGTGCTGGCGGCGGGCGAGGCCGGCGCGGGGACGAACGCGCAGATCATGCTCGACGTCAACTGCGCCTGGAGCCGCGAGGAAGCCGCCGCCATGGCCCGCTCGCTCCGCAACGACAAGCTTGTCTGGCTTGAGGAACCGGTGTGGCCGCCCGAGGATTGTGCGGGCCTCGCCGAAACGCGCCGCTTCGGCATCCCGATCGCGGCGGGCGAAAACACCGCTGGCCGCTTCGGCTTCAAGTCGCTGATCGACGCCGATGCCATCGACATCGCGCAGCCCAGCGTCACCAAGATCGGCGGCATAGGCGAGATGCTCGCCGTCATCGACCTGTGCCGCAAATCGGATGTCACGGTCACGCCGCACAGCCCGTATTTCGGCCCCGGTCTGATCGCAACGCTGCATGTCATCGCCGCGTTGGCGCCGCAGGCGCTCGTTGAAGTGCTTTGGCTCGACATGGAGGCGCATCCCTTCCATGATGCTGTGACGCCGGTCGGCGGACGGTTGAAGGTGCCGGGGGCGCCAGGGCTCGGCTGCGAACCCGACCCCGCCGTGCTGGCCCGCTACACCAGGGGCGAGGTGACGATGACGACCGCAGGAGGCCGGTCATGAAGGTGACGCGCGTTGAGACCCGCCCGGTGGTGGTGACCCTGCCCAAACCGATCGGCAGCGCGCTGGGCGAGATCCGCTGCTTCGGCTGCATCACCGTCTTCGTGCATTGCGACAACGGCGTCGTCGGCGAAAACCTGATCTTCTCCTTGAACAACCGCCGGACCAAAGTGCTGCGCGCCATGGTCGACGAACTTGGCGATCTGCTCGTGGGACGCGATGCCGGCATGATCGCGGAATTCGGGGCACGCGCTTGGCGCGACATCAATTTCCTCGGTCATAAGGGCGTGCCGGTCGTGGGCATATCGGCGCTCGATGGCGCGCTTTGGGATGCCTATGGCAAGTCGCTCGGCCAGCCCTTGTTTCGGCTCCTCGGCGGCGCACGAACGCATATTCCGGCCTATCACAGCGGCGGGCTCTGGCTGTCTTGTTCGGAAGCGGAGCTGGTCGAAGAGGCGGAGCGCTTCGTCTCCGAAGGTTTTGGCGCGATCAAAATGCGGCTCGGATCAGCCGATCCGGATGGCGATATCGCGCGGGTGCGCCGTGTCCGCGACACCATCGGTCCTGGCATTCGTCTCATGGCCGACGCCAATCAAGGGCTTTCGGAAGCGCAGGCGATCCGTCTCGGGCGCCGCCTCGAGGAATTCGATCTCACCTGGTTCGAGGAGCCGCTGCCGGCTTGGGATCTGGAAGGGCTCGCGCGGGTGGCGGCGGCGCTCGATACGCCGATCGCCAGCGGTGAGACCGAGTACACGCGCTACGGTTTTCGCCAGATGCTGACGCTGCGCAGCGCCGACATCCTTATGCCTGATCTGCAGCGCGTGGGCGGCGTCACCGAATTCATGCGCGTCGGCCATATGGCCGAAAGTTACGACGTGCCGGTCTCCAGCCATTTGTTCCCCGAGACCAGTCTGCAGGTGCTCTGCGCGCTCGCGAACGCCAATATCCTCGAATACATGCCCTGGTTTTCGGAGCTCTACCACGAAGCCATGGACTTCAAGGACGGCAACGCTGTCGTGCCGGAGAGGCCGGGCTGGGGGTTCACCTTCGACCTTGACCGCATCGCCCATTTGGAAACCCGCAACGCGGCCGGGTGAGGGGGGCGACAACGCAAGACGTTCGTATGGCCTAACGACGAGACAACAAAACTAAAGCAATCAGGAGGACGCTCATGAAACTCACTCGCCGCGAATTCACAGTTGGCGCCGCTGCAAGCGCCGTGGTTCTTGCCTCCCCGGCGCTCGCCCAAAGCGAGCCGCTGCGCATCGGCTGGCTGGCCGCGCTGACAGGTCCAAGCTCGGCGCCGGCGATCGGCTTCAATCGCGGCGTGGTGTTCGCGACCGAGGCTATCAACGCCGCTGGCGGCGTCAAGGGGCGCAAGATCGAGATCGTTACACGCGATACGCAGGGCGACCCGACCAAGGCCGTCAATGCCACGCAGGAATTGATCAGCGCGGTGCGCGTGCATGCGATCTGGGGGCCGACCAATTCCGGCGAGTCTCTCGCGGTGACGCCTATCATGGCGCGCTCAAAAATGCCCAATATCCACCCCTGCGTCGTCGACAGCCTGATCGACCCGCAAAAATTTCCCAATGCCTTCCGTGTTTCGCCGTCCAATACACAATGGGATGACGCGGTAAGAGGCTACACCCTGAACATCTTGAAAGCGACCAAGGTCGCCGTCATCGGCGACACGACCGGCTATGGCGTGGCAGCGGCCAAAGCCTCGTCCGAGGCGCTGAAAAAGGATGGCGCCGAGGTGGTCTACCTGGCCAATATCGACGCCACCCAGCCGGACATGACCCCGGACATGCTGCGCGCCCGCAACGCCGGCGCCCAGGCCATCGTCGTCTGGAGCACCTCGACGGGCATGGACGCGCGGCTGTTCAACACCCGCGCCGCCATGGGCTGGGACGTGGCATTCGTGGGCCATCCCTCGATGTCGTCGGGCGACATCGCCAAGCTCGTCGAAAAGCCGGAGAACTGGAAGAAGGTCTACGCCGTCGGCTATCGCAGCTGCAGCTATGACGAATCCGGCAAGCTGCCGGCGCGCAGCGAGGAGCTGGTCTCCAAGCTGAAGGGCAAGGTCGATCTGTCGGACACGCTGCTTTGGTGGGTCGCGGCAGGTGTCGATGCGATCAATCTGATCGCCAAGGCGGTGGAGGAAACCGGATCGAGCGAGAGCGCCGAAATCATTAAATACTGGAACGCCATCAAAGCCTATCCCGGCTATTTCGGCGACTACGCCTATTCGGAAACGGACCACGACGGCTATCCGGGCAACGACGTCGTGATGTCCGATGCCAGCACGGCGCGGGACGGAACCTTCAAGCTGGCCCCCGGCTATAAGGGCTAAGCAGTATGGCGCGGCATGGCCAACGAAAGTCCCCCTTACCCGGCTCGGCTTTGCCTCGCCGCCTTCTCCCCTCGCGGGAGAGGGCAGACGCCGGAAGGCGTCCGGGTGAGGAGGCAATTCAAGATCCGCGTCCCTTGCTGAATCCACACCGGATCGGGGTCTAATGCTTGCGTCGATTGTCACCTCGGGTCTCGCCGTGGGCGCCATCTATGCGCTCATCGGCGTGACCTACAATACGATGTTCATGACCTCGCGGGTGATGAGCTTCACGGCGGGCCAACTCGGCATGGTCGGCGGCGTGCTGGGCTCGCTGTTCGTATTGCGCCTCGGTCTGCCGCTTCCCCTCGGCCTGCTCGCGACGCTTCTCTGCGCGGCGCTGATCGGCGTCATCACCGAATTCGTCGCTGTCCGCCCAGTCCTGAAAAGCCTCGATCAGCATCTGTATGTGCTCTCGACGCTGGCGCTCGCAATCATGATCCAACACATGGTCGCGGTGGAATGGAGCACCGAGCCGCAGCCTTTCCCGCAAGTCTTCGGTGTCGCCATCGCAGGGATCGAGGAGAAATTCTGGCTCCCGGTCCTGACATGCCTGCTCGTCATCATCGCGCTTGAGGCGCTGTACCGGCGCACCATGGTCGGCCGCGCCTTCCTGGCGATCGCGGAAGATAATTTCGCCGCGCGCGCGCTCGGGCTGCCGGAGCGGAATTTGCGCATCGCAAGCTATGCGCTCGCCGGCGCGATCGGGGCGCTTGCGGGTTTCTCAGGCGGTCTCCTGCTCCTGGCGTTTGTAGCGAACGGGCCGCTCCTCAATTTTTACGGATTCGTGCCCGTGGCGCTCGGCGGCCTCGGCAACAACCGCGGCGCCGTCGTCGGGGGCTTCGGTCTCGGCCTGTTCCAGCAAGCGGCAAACTTTCTGGTCGGCGGCATTTTCGCCTCGGTCGCCGTGTTCGCGCTGTTCATCGTGGTCCTGCTGCTGGCGCCGCAAGGTCTGTTCGGCGCGCCCGCCACGCGGAGGGTGTGATGACGGAAAGCTCGCCCACCGTCGCATCGGCACCGGCCGCGCCCGCGCGCAAAGCCCAAGGCCATGTGGGAACGCTGCCGATCGCCGCGATTTTCCTTGCCGCGATGCTCGTGCCGTTCGTCAGCAATGATTATTGGGTTCTGATCGCCACGCGCGCCGCCATTTACTGGATTCTCGTATCCGGCCTAAACCTGGTTGTGGGCTTCGCCGGACAGCTTGCAATCGGCTATGTCGCGCTGCTCACGCTCGGCGCCTACACCGCGAGCGTTCTTGTCGCCGGCAATGCGACCCCCGCCCTCCACCCCTACGCGGCACTCGCCGCCGCCGCAGGTGTCGGCGCGATCGCCGGCGTGATCGTCGGGCTTCCCGCGTTGCGGCTGCGGACATTCTACTTCGCGATGACCACGCTCGGTTTCGCCACCATCGTCACCCAGGTGGCGCTAGCCTGGCAGAGCGTGACCGGCGGCGGCATCGGTCTGCCGGGACCGGCGTTGCCCGCGCCGTTCGACACGGCTGGCGGCTTCTACGCATTTTGCCTCGCCATCGCCGCGCTCTGCACATGGCTGACATCCAACATCGCCCACAGCCGCTACGGGCGTGCGCTTGTCGCTATCCGCGACGCCGACGTGGCGGCAGAAGCCGTGGGCATCGTCAAATCGCGGCTTCTCGTGACGATCTTCCTTTTGAGCGGAGCGACGGCCGCGCTCGCCGGCGGGCTTTTCGCGTCGCTGCAGACCTATATCACACCGGAAGCTTTTACCTTCGAGCTGTCCGTCCTGTTCTTCATTTCCATCCTGATCGGCGGGCGCGGCTCAATCCTCGGGCCGCTGATCGGAACCATCGTCCTCACTTTGCTGCCGGAGTTCGCGGCGCCCCTCGCGGCCTGGTCGACTTTCCTTTATGCGGCATTGCTGCTGGCCGTGGTGCTTGCCGCGCCGGGCGGCATTGCGGCCTTGCTCGATAGCGAAAGCCGCAAAGCATTGCCCGCCAAGCGCTCGATCGATCCGCGGCCTGAACTGCTCCGCGCGCTCCTGCCGGCACCGTCGCAGCCGGCCGAGCTTGCGCTCGGCGGCCTTGCGCTCAGCTTCGGCGGCGTGCGCGCCGTCGACGGCGTCGATCTCACGGTGACGTCCGGACAAATCCACGGGCTCATCGGGCCGAACGGCAGCGGCAAGACGACGACACTGAATATCATCTCCGGTTACTATCCGCAGGATGCGGGGACGATCCATTTGGCGGGCGAGGCCTTGCGGCCCGGCGCCTCGGAAACCCGCTGCCGCCTCGGCATTTCGCGGACGTTTCAGACGCCGCGCATCGTCGGCGAGGCCTCCGTTCTCGACAATGTCATGATGGGGGCGACGCTTGCGGCGAAATCGGGTTTCGTTGCGGCCTTGCTCGGCCTTCCGGCAAGCCGCGTGGACGAAGCGGAGGCGCGGGAGCGGGGCCTCGCCGCCCTGAGCGCCGTGGGCCTCTCCGGCCTTGCCAATGTGCGTAGCGACAGGCTCCAGCACAGCGAGTTGCGCTTTCTCGAAATCGCCCGGTCGCTGATGTCGAGGCCGGCTTTCCTGCTTCTCGATGAGCCGGCCGCCGGATTGTCGGGCGAGGAAATCGCGCGGCTCGCCGAACTCGTCACGGCGATCGGTCAGCGCGGCGTCGGGGTGCTGCTTGTCGAGCACCATTCCGACCTAATCTTCGCTATCTGCCAGCATGTGACTGTCCTGCATCTCGGCCGTGTGCTGGCTAGCGGTACACCCGAGGAGATCCGCGTGCATAAGGAGGTCGTCGGTGCCTACCTCGGAAGCTGAGCCGCTGCTGCGCGTTGAGGGGTTAGTCTCCGGCTACGACAAAATCCGTGTTCTGCACGGTGTCGATCTGACGATTGCGGCCGGCGAGGTCGTGGCCCTCCTCGGACCCAACGGCGCCGGTAAAACGACACTCCTGCGCGCCATCTCGGGTCTTCTGCCCTGGACCGCGGGAGACGTGTTTTTCAACGGCCGGAGCCTGAAAGGTGCGGGCCCGCGCGAGACTGTGAAGGCCGGGCTTGCCCATGTCGTGGAAGGGCATCGCATCTTCACGCAGCAAACGGTTGCCGACAATCTCCTGCTCGCCGCTTATGACTTGGCGGCGGGTGAACGCTCCGCGCGAGTCGAGGAAGCTTTGGCCTATTTTCCAGAGATCGCGGCAAAGCGCGGCGATCGAGGAGCGACGCTGAGCGGCGGCCAGCAGCAGATGCTCGCCGTTGCGCAGGGCCTTGTCCGGCGGCCACGGCTTTTGATGCTGGACGAGCCGTCGGCCGGCCTGTCGCCTGTCCTCGTCGACCGTGTCATGGCGGCGATCGTCCGTCTCAGCACAGAAGGAACGGCTGTGCTGCTGGTCGAGCAGCTCATCGAAAAAGCCCTTGCCGCTGCCGACCGGGTCTATGCCTTGTCGCAGGGACAAATCGTGTTGCAGGCTCCGGCCGATGCGGAGAATTTGAGCGACCGTCTTGGGCACGCTTACTTCGGCTCCCAAGCGGCGCATTGATCAATCGCCGTCGCGCGTTGCCCGTCCGCCCATGCGCAGGTGACGTACGTTCGCCCTTAAGGAACATCCTTACTCGGTGTCGCGTTGCTAGCTTAAGCACGCAGCAATGAATGGCTGAACCTCCGCCGACATCGCGTCCTCCCACGAGGTAAGCCGAATGTTCGTTGCGGGTCGTCGGTCAGCGCCGATTTATCGTGTCAAGACGCACCAGGAAAAGGATCGACCATGAGTGACTTTAACCTTATCTACCTGCTCGCCGGAGCGACGTTCATTCTCGTACTGGCCATCGGGGTGTGGCAGATCATGCGCGCCCGCCAAGCCAAGCGCGATAATGAGCATTCGGCTTTGACGAACAAGGGCCGGCCTTCGAGCGGCAAAGCTTAGGGTAGCGGCGCGATCGGTGCGGTGCGCGGACGCGTGAGCTGACGGCTTGCGTGTCCGCGCACTCCCTTCACCGCGCAGCAGACCTCTTGCATATGGCGCGCGTTTCCGTCTTGCCTAATTGTGCTCTAGAACTTGCCGTAACGGCGATAGGCCTCCTGAGGGTCGACACCCTGGAGGATCGCTGTGCGCACCTTGTTCTCGTCGGCGATCGCTTGCTCAGCCTTCTCGGCAACCTCCTCGGCAAGGCTCCGCGGCACGCGGAGCAGCCCGTCCCGGTCGCCAACCATGTAATCGCCTGGCGCGATTACGACCTCTCCGATGCAAATGTCCACATCGACAGCCTTCGGCATCCAATAGCCGACGATATCGCGCGGCGTGTAGCCTCGGCACCAAGTCTGGAAGCCCATAGCCAGGAGAAAATTGACATCGCGCACATAGCCGTCGGTCACACAGCCTAGTACGCCCTTGTTCTTGAGCGTTTCCGCCGAAAGCTCGCCCATATGCGCCACGACCCGGTCGTTTGGCTGCGACACCCAGATCGAACCCGCCGGCGCTTGCGACAGGAGCCCGGTCCAGGCGAGCAAGGTCGCGTGCGGATCAGCACTGCGCTCAACGCCGCCTGTAATCGTGAAAGCGGGCCCAGCAAGCGGAACTTCGGGAAGGATCGGGCGCAGCTCCGCCGGCAAGGTGAAGTCCTTAAGCCCCATCGCGCGCATCACGTCATGCACGACTCCGGTATAGCAGCGCTGCAGCCGGGCAGTAATGTCTTGCGTCATGGGAAAACGCCCTTCGCGGTTGGTGTCAGCTTTTACGCAAAGGGCGGCCGTAAAGCTCAAGCCGGTGCCCGACCAACTCATAGCCGAGTTCGCGCGCGACGTGCTCCTGCAGCTTTTCGATGTCCTCGTTCTTGAACTCGATCACCAGCCCGGATTCCGTATCGATCAGATGGTCGTAATGCTCGTTTCTGGCGTGCTCATACCGGGCCCGCCCATCGCCAAAAGCATGGCGGTCGATGATTCCGGCGTCCTCGAACAGCCTTACGGTGCGGTAGACCGTGGACAGCGAAATTCGCCGATCAACGCCATGCGCACGCCGATGCACCTCTTCCACGTCGGGATGGTCGGTCGCGGCGGAGAGCACGCGCGCGATCACCGAGCGCTGCGCTGTCATCCGCATCCCCCTCTCCACACAGAGCCGTTCGATTTTCGTTTGCAGGTCTTTGCTCTTCGCCATGACGGCAGAGGCGTCGTTATGATGCGAATTCGACAGGAGTCACGATAGAAAGACTCGGCGGCGATGTCTAGGGAAGGCGCCGCAAGCACGGCTAAATCGTCGAGCGCGGGTCAGGCGCCGTCCTGTACAGCGCAAAGTCCGATTTGCCGCCGCATGACGAGCGCGTCTTCCGGGCCCTCCGCCGTCCTATAATAATCGCGCCTGCGGCCAATTTCGGTGAAACCGTTCCTCTCGTAAAGGCGGCGGGCAGCGTCATTGGAAACGCCCACCTCCAAAAGTAAGGCTTCCGCGCCCGTCCGTGCCGCCGCCGCGAGGGCCTCCCCGATGAGAGCGGTGCCCATGCCGCATCGGCGCCAGACCGTATCGACGGCGAGTGTCAGGATTTCGGCATCCTTCCCGGCCACGCTGATGACAATGAAGCCGGCCATGCCGTCCTTACCGGCCGCGATCAGGCCATGGCAGTGCGCGGCATGCGCGAAGCGCAAAAAGTCCGAAGTGCTCCATGGTTTGGGAAAGCAACGTTTGTGAAGCGCGGCTATGGATGGAGCGAGATCCGGCGTAAGCGGCACCATGCTGAGGAGGGGCTGATTGTCCTCAAACGCGCGCAAGGGACTTGTCCGTTTGCGGCTTGGCGTCCGGAGCGCGCAGATAGAGCGGCGAAACCGGCCCGCCGTCCGGCTCGAGATGATTTGCCAGCCGTGCGAGATGCGCCGCATTGGGCAGAAGGTCAGGTAAACAAGCGTGCACGCGATGGCCGGAACTTAGGGCCTCGCGCGCCAGACTTTGCGCCCCGCTTCCGGCGACGAGCCCCGATACCGCCGCCAGCAGCGCGGCATCGCTTAAAGTCACGAGAGCTGGCCGGGAAAGCGCGTGTCCTTCGGGATCGAATTGCTGGACGTAAAACTCTCCCCGCCTCGCGTCATGCGCAATCAGGAAACCCTTGGCGCGCTGCGCCGCGCTCAGCAGCGCCACGCAGCCCAGCGCCATGACTTCCAGGCTTGTCGCCGCAACGACAGGCACGCCGCATCCCAGCGCCAGACCGCGCCCGGCCGCCACCCCAGCCCGAACGCCGGTGAACGTTCCAGGGCCGCGCGTCACCGCGATCTTCGTTAAATCCGTGAAGGCGACGCCCGCCTCGGACATGACGGCGGAGATCATAGGGAAGAGCGCCTCCGCATGGCCGCGCTCCATGGGCTCGAAGCAGGTGGAGAGCGGCTCGTCTTGGCTCAAACCCAGAACCGCCGCCGAACAAGCCGCCATGCAGGTATCGAGAGCAAGGATGGTCATCGCGCGGCGCTGGTTATGGAGTTGGACGCAACGCCGGGCGAGGGGCTACCGGCTCGGATTGTTACGAAGGCCTCTAGACCGCCCGGACCTCTTGAACTTCGGGGATGAAATGCTTGAGCAAATTTTCGATGCCATGGCGCAGCGTCGCGGTGGAAGACGGACAACCGGAGCAAGCGCCGCGCATATGCAAGTAAACCACGCCGCCATCATAGCCGTGGAAAACGATATCGCCGCCGTCCTGAGCAACGGCCGGACGGATCCGCGTATCCAGCAGCTCCTTGATGGTCTGCACGATGTCGCTGTCCTCGCTGGCATATTGGCCGTCGTCCGCATCGGCGTCGGGCGCGTCGGTCACGGCGGGCGCGCCGGACATGTAATGCTCCATGATCGCGCCGAGCAAAGCAGGCTTCAGATGCTGCCACTCGCCCACGCCCTTGGTCACGGAGATGAAATCGCTGCCGAGGAACACCCCTTCGACGCCGTCCACCTCGAAAATGCGCGCCGCGAGCGGAGACGCGCTTTCAGCGCCGGCGCGGTTGCGAAAGTCCCGCGTGCCGGACCGCAGCACCTCTTTGCCCGGAATGAATTTCAAGGTTGCGGGATTGGGCGTGGCTTCGGTCTGGATAAACATTGCGGAACCTCGTTTAATTTTTCCAACGGGACCACGCGGCGCGCGGAGTTAGAACGATTCTACCGGATAATAGGGCCAGACCGTCCCCAAATTCAAGGTCCAGCCCGGGACGGCTCAAGCCAGTGCTTCGATTTCCTCAAGGGTCAGGCCGCCAGGCACGACAGTGATGGGAATTGGAAAGCTGCCGGCGTTTTTTCCCCCTGCCAGCAGCGAAACCAGCGGCCCCGGCCCCTTGGGATCGACGGACGCGCCCAGGACGAGAATGCCGATATCGGGGTCTTCGTCGATCACTTTCATGATCTGCTCCGCCTTCGGCCCCGCGCGAATGATTTCTTCGGGTTCCAACGTGTCATAGCCCCACTGCTTTAGCTTCCTACCCTGCAGCCGGAATACCGCTTTCGCCTTGGCGGCGGCCTCTTCACGGTAAGCCTCCTCGACGCCCAGCCAATGCTGAAAATCGCCTGGCTCGATGATATACAGAAATGCGAGCCCGCCCTTGGTGCGCCGGCAGCGGCGCGCCGCATAGGCAAGGGCGATCTCCACTTCCGGGCTTTCATCCACCACGACCAGGAATTTGCGGCGATGGCCTTCCGCGAAAATTTGTCGGATCTGCCGGTTGGTCATGGCGCGCTCTCAAGACTGATTCTAGCTCTGCAAAAATCCTACAATGTCTTTCACCGTGCGCAAATGGGGCTCCGCGATGGCCCGAGCCCGCTCCGCGCCATTCCGGAGCACCGCATCGATGTAAGCGCGATCTTGGCCGAGGCGCTTCATTTCGGCCCCGATCGGTCCGAGTTTGCCGACCGCGAGCTCGACAAGCGCGCCCTTGAACTTGGAAAAATGCGCGCCGCCAAACTCCTTCAGCACGGCTTCCTTGTCCGTATTCGCCAAGGCCGCATAGATACCGACAAGATTCTCCGCCTCGGGACGCGTCGCCAGGCCCTCCTTTGTCTCCGGAAGCGGTTCGGGGTCGGTCTTGGCCTTGCGGATCTTCTTGGCAATCTCGTCGGCGCCGTCGGTGAGGTTGATGCGCGACATCTCCGATGGGTCGGATTTGCTCATCTTCTTGGTGCCGTCGCGCAGCGACATGACCCGCGTCGCCGGCCCGGAGATCAGCGGTTCAGGCAGCGGGAAGAAACCTTCCGCATAACCGGCCGTCGCGCTGGTTTCGGCAAAATCGGTGTTGAATTTCTGCGCGATGTCGCGGGCAAGTTCGAGATGCTGCTTCTGATCGTCGCCGACAGGAACATGCGTGGCGCGGTAGAGCAGAATGTCCGCGGCCATCAGCACGGGGTAGGCGTAGAGGCCCACCGAGGCGTTCTCGCGATCCTTGCCCGCTTTTTCCTTGAACTGCGTCATGCGGTTGAGCCAGCCAATGCGGGCGACGCAATTAAAGATCCAGGCCAGTTCCGCATGGCCGGAGACGCTGCTCTGATTGAAGATGGCGTGCTTCGTGGCGTCGATGCCAGCCGCGAGAAAAGCCGCCGTCACCTCCCGTGTGGAGCGCACCAGATCCTCCGGCTCCTGCCAGGCGGTGATGGCGTGCATGTCGACAACGCAATAGAGGCACTCCGCTTCGCGCTGTAGATCCACGAATTTCGTGATCGCACCCAAATAGTTGCCGAGATGCAAATTTCCCGTCGGCTGGACGCCGGAGAATACGCGTTTTGTGATCGTCATGGCTGGCCTCCGACGCGGCTTATCGCGCGCTCGGAACATCCGCGCAAGGCTTTACTCGCGCTTCAGGCCGCTCCTTAGCGCGCCACCGAACGCCAGAGCGACTTATAACTGATGGCCCCGGTCAGCTGCGTGAGTGCGAGATATACGAGGCCGCCGCCCAGCACCAGCACGCCAAGGGCGCAGGTTTGCACGATCAATCCGTAGGCGGGCGTGAACAACCGGCCGAGCGGGATGGATGCCGCCCATAGCGACACGCCCATTATGGCGCTGGCAAGCGCGATGAGCACGCCGCGCCTGCGCAGGGATGCGTCGGGCACGAGGTTCTTGCGGCGCAGGAGGGTGGCGCCAAGGAGAAGAGCGTTTGTCCATGCCGCCAGGCTGGTTGCGATGGCGATGCCGACATGCCCGAAAACGAAGAAAAGCGCCAGCGACGCGCTAATGTTCACGCCGGCGCTGATGGCGGCAAAGATCATCGGCGTGCGCGTATCCTCGCGGGCGAAGAAGCCGGGAAGAAACACGCGGATCAGCACCGAGGCAGGCAGCCCCACGGCGAAGGCGGCCAGCGCCGCGGCCACCGCCTGCGTGTCCGTCGTCGTGAACGCCCCGCGCTGGAACAACACCTGGATGATGGGTCCGGGCACGACGCACAACGCGACCGCCGCCGGCAAGGTGAGGAGCAGCGCGAATTCCAGCGAACGGTTGTGGCTGGCCATCGCGGCGTCGCGGTCGCCGGCGCTCAGCCGCTGCGTCAATTCGGGGAGCAGAACCACGCCGATGGCGATGCCGACAATGCCCAAGGGGAGCTGGTTGATCCGGTCGGCATAATAAAGATAAGAGACCGCGCCCTCGGACAGTGACGCGATCATCGTGCCGATGAACAGGTTGATCTGCGTGATGCCGGCCGTCACCACGCCCGGCACCGCGAGGGCGAAAAGCCGGCGCACATTCGGGGTCAGGCGGGGCCGGCGAAAGCCTAAATCCATGCCTTGGCGCCGGAGGGCGAGCGTCAGAAAGGCAAGCTGGGCGAAGCCGGCGATGGCAACGGCCCAGGCGAGCATCATCGCGGCTTCAGGCCGGTAATGGAAACCGAGCGAGGCTGCGATCACCATGCTGGTGCCGAGCACCAGATTGAGGATGATCGGGGCTGCTGCGGCGGCGGCGAACCGGCCCAGCGCGTTCAAAATGCCCGCGGTGAGCGCGGCCAGCGACATGCACAAAAGATAGGGAAACGTAATGCGTGTCAGCAGTACGGCGAGTTCGAATTTCTCGGGGTTTTCGCGAAATCCCGGCGCGATCAGCGAAACCAGCAGCGGCATCCCGATCTCGGCCAGGATGGTCGCGGCGAGCAGCGCGGTGAGCAGCACCGACAGGGCTTGTTCCGCGAAGAGGCGGGCGCCGCTTCGCCCGTCGGCTTGCAGGTTTCTCGTGAACAGCGGCACGAAAGCCGAGTTGAACGCGCCTTCGGCGAACAGGCTGCGGAAGAGATTGGGCAAGCGGAATGCGACGAAAAATGCGTCGGCCACCGGCCCCGCGCCCAGCACGGCGGCGGTCAGCATGTCCCGCACGAAGCCGAGCACGCGGCTAATGGCGGTGAACCCGCTCACGGTGGCAAAGGATCGATAAATGTTCATGGCCCAACCCGTTAGCCGGGGTTTGACGCAAGAGCAAGGCCGCGCGGCGGGTCAAGGCAGCAGTTCAGGCGACAGCCGGTTCCGCCTCCAGCACTTCGAGCAACCGCTCGGTCAGCTTTTTATGCACGTTTTCGCGGGTAATCTTCTTCCTTGCGGCGTCCACAACGTAGAAAACGTCCACAACCTTCTCGCCAAAAGTGGCGATATGCGCGGAGCTGATATCGATGTTCAGCTCGGCGAGGGTGGTGGCGAGATCGAAAAGGAGGCGGTGGCGGTCACGCCCGTTGACCTCGATCACGGTGAGTTCGTCGGACAGCGAATTGTCGATGCTGACGCGGGGCTCGACGCTGAACGCTTCCGCACGCATCCGCCGGTGCGGCCTGCGGGCCATCAACTTTGCAAACTCGCCTTCCCCCTTGAGCGAGCGCTCGATGGTGAGGGCGATGCGATTGGCGAAATCGAGCTCCTCTTGCTCCTCCACAAAGCCGCGCTGCAAGGCGAAGGTATTCAACGCCATGCCGTCCCGCGTTGTCGTGAGCGCCGCGCCGACGATATTTGCGCCCGCCGCGGAACAAGCTCCCGCTATGAGCGCGACAAGGCCAGGGCGGTCCGGGCACCATAGCGTCAGTTCGGTGAGTGCGGCAAAACTGTCCGTCGCGACTTCATGGGAAAAGGGACGGTTATCGTCCTGCGCCCGGCGGATAAGACCGGCATGGGCGATCTGGCGCGCAAGATCGGTGCGCATCCAATAGGCGGATTGCTGGCGTTCGATGAAGGCCTCTACCTCAGCCCGAGGCCATGCCCCGAGAACGCGGCGCAACTCCTCTTGCGCGGCCTTGATGCGCATTTCGCGAGGTATGTTGGTATGCCCGCCGGTCAGCAGCGGTTCGGTTTCATAATAGAGCGTGCGCAGGAGTTGACCCTTCCACCCGGTCCACACCCCCGGCCCGACAGCGCGGATATCGGCGGCGGTGAGAATGACGAGCAGCATCAGCATCTCGCGGCTTTGCACGATGTCGGCGAAGTCGCGGATGGTCTTGGGGTCGTTCAGGTCGCGGCTCTGCGCGAATTGGCTCATCACCAGATGGTGCTCCACCAGCCAGGCGGCGGTTGCGGTCTCGGCGGCGCTGAGGCCGAGGCGAGGCCCGAGTTCGCGGGCAATGCGCGCTCCCGCAAGGGAGTGGTCCTCGTCGCGGCCCTTGGCGATGTCGTGCAGCAGGATCGCAAGATACAATGCGCGCCGGTTGCCGATATTGCGGATGATCTCGGTGGAGAGCGGCAGTTCGTCGCCGAGCGTTCCGCGCTCGATCGCCGACAGCACGCCGACGGCGCGGATCAGATGCTCATCCACCGTGTAGTGATGATACATGTTGAACTGCATCATGGAGACGACACGGCCGAAATCGGGGATGAAGCGGCCGAGCACGCCGGCTTCGTTCATGCGCCGCAACGAGACCTCGGGGCGCGTGCGCGAGGTGAGGATGTCCATGAAAAGCCGGTTCGCCTCCGGATCGGCCCGCAGCCGGTCGTCGATCAGCCGCAGCGATGACCGGACCAGGCGGATGATCTCCGGATGCAGCAGCACATTATGCTGCGCGCCGAGAGCGAACAGCCGGATGAGGTTCACAGGATCGTTGCGGAAGACATCGCGGGTCTTGGCGTTGATGCGTCCGTTTTCGATGCGGAAATCGCTCGTGGCGCTGAGCCGCGCGCGCGATCGCCAAGTGAGCGGCACGAGCAGGCTGTTGAGCGCGGGCACGCCCTTGAGCTGTTTCACTTCGAGGCTGGAACAAACGATGCGCGTGAGATCGCCGACATCCTTGGCCACCAGGAAGTAGTGTTTCATGAAGCGCTCGACCGCCATCAAGCCGCCCCGGTCGCGGTAATGCAGGCGTTCCGCCATCGCGGGCTGCACGTCGAAGGTCAGCCTTTCCTCGGCCTTGCCGGCCAGGAAATGCAGGTGGCACCGGATGGTCCAGAGAAAGTCCTCGCTGCGCCGGTACATGCCGTATTCGGCCGCGGAAAACACCCCGGTTTCGACCCAATTTTCCCCGTTCAGCGCGGGATGCAGATGCTTGGCGATCCAGTACAGCGTATGCAGGTCGCGCAGGCCGCCCTTCCCGTCCTTTATGTTGGGCTCCACCCGGTAGCGGGACGACCCCATGCGCTCATGCCGTTTGTCGCGTTCCTCAAGCTTGGCGGCAATGAAATCGCGGTGGCCGCTGGCAAGAATGTGGTCGTGAAACTGGGCGTTGAAGCTGCTCCAAAGCTCCTCGCCGCCGAGGATGAGGCGGGCGTCCAGCAGCGCCGTGCGCGTGGTGACGTCGGATTTGGCGAAGCGGACGGTCTGCTCGACCGTGCGCGTGGCGTGGCCGACCTTAAATCCCAGATCCCAGAGCAAATAGAGCATGTATTCCGCCACGCTCTCGCCCCAGGGCGTTTTCTTGTAAGGCATCAGGAAGAGCAGATCGACGTCGGAGCTGGGCGCCAGGAGACCGCGTCCATAGCCCCCGGTCGCGACAATGTTCATCCGCTCGGCTTGCGAAGGATTCTGCGCACGGTAGATGTGCGCCGTGATGAAATCGAACAGCAGCCGGATCAATTCGTCCTGGAAAAGCGACAAGGACTGGGCGCATTTCCGGCCCCTGCCGTCGGCTTCCAACGCGCCGCGCGCGGCCTCTCGGCCCTCACGCACAAGCTGCTTAAGCATGAGAAGCAGGTCCGTCCTCAGCGCCGCGCGCTCTTCGCCATGCTTGCGCCAAAGCTTGGTCAGCGCGTCCCGCGTGGCGGCAGGGTCGAAGAAGGGTGGCGTGAGGCGTTGTTCCATGAAGCCGCGTCGATCCGTTGAGCGTCGCTGAGTTTATAGCAGATGAGCCGGAACGGCACACGCAACCGCGCGCCTGCCCGCGAGGCGGATTGACAAAGCCGGACCGCCAGCTTAGTTGATCTCAAATGCCCAGGTGGCGGAATTGGTAGACGCGCACGGTTCAGGTCCGTGTGGTGAAAGCTGTGGAGGTTCGAGTCCTCTCCTGGGCACCATTACCCCGCGAAAATTTTCACTCCCTGAATTGATTGCATGATTCCAACGCGCTTCGGATGATACCGAGCGCCCTCTCGCCTTCCCGTTGCCGGTGATCTGTGTTTCACGCGCCGTCATCGCGGCCTTTGGCAAGATTGACGAAAGCTTACGTAAAAAGCACGCGTTGAAACTTTCGCGTGGTCTTGACGTTCAAGATAAGCCTGGTGCGCATGACGCGTTCACCGTTGCAATCCGAAAACCTCAAAAGAAGGAGCAAAGCGCCGTGGGCCTTTTCTCGAAAGACATTAAAACACTGGACGATCTGTTCGTGCATACCTTGCAGGACATCTACTATGCCGAAAACCAGATCACGAAGGCCTTGCCGACGATGATCAGCAAGGCGACAGACCCGCAGCTGAAACAGGGTTTTCAGACCCATCTCGCCGAGACCCAGAATCAGATCAAGCGCTTGGAGCAGGTGTTTGAAATGCATGGCCAGTCGCCCAAGGGTGTGACATGTCCGGCGATCGACGGAATTATTGAGGAAGCGAACGACGTTGCCGGTGAAATCGCCGACAAGCAGGTTCTCGATGCCGCGCTGATCGCCTCCGCGCAGGCCGTCGAGCATTACGAGATCACGCGCTATGGAACGCTCGTCGCGTGGGCAAAACAGCTCGGCCGCGCCGACTGCGCCAGCTTGCTGCAGCAGACCCTCAATGAAGAGGAGGCGACCGACAAGAAGCTGACAGCCATGGCGCACAGCAAGGTCAACCCGAAGGCGGCCTAGCGTCTAGTCTCTCGGTAGGGGTGGCTTGTGCCGCCCTTGCCGGCAAAACTTTCCCCTCCCGAACCGGCGATTACGGCAGCACGCTGGACAACAGTTTCGCTGATGCGCTGCGTCCCAGGATCTGCTCATAGGTGCATTGCCGGGGCGCCTTATCGGGCCGCCAACGCAACAGCCTGGTGCCATGGCGGAACCTGTCGTCGGTGACGTGATCGAAGCGCACCTCGACAACCAGTTCCGGCCGTAAGGGCTGCCATTGGGCAGAGCGCTCGGTGCTCCACCGGCTCGGGCCGCCGGGAGCTTTGCCGGTGAAACCGGGCGCTTCGATGAGGGCTTCGAGCTGCTGCGTCAAGCTTGCGCGCTCGGCTTTGGCGATGGTGGTGGTGAAGCCCACATGATCGAGTCCGCCGGCGCCGTTATACAGCCCGAGCAGCAACGAACCCACCATCCGGCTGCCGCTTGCATAGCGGAAACCGCCGATGACGCAGTCGGCGCTGCGCATCCGTTTCACCTTGATCATGGCGCGTTCGCCGGACTGATACGGCGCATCGCGCTGCTTGGCGACCACGCCATCGATGGCGCCGCCGGATTGATCCAGCCAGGCCTGTGCGTCGCGGCGCGTTTCAGTCCAAGGTGACAGTTTCAGCATGGACGGGGCGCCTGCCCGCCGATGGAAGGTTTCCAGACGCTCACGCCGCCGCGACAAGGGCTCCGCTGTGAGCAAATCTCCGTCCAATGCCAAAATATCGAACAGGATGAAGATCGCCGGGGTTTCGGCCGCGAGCCGGCGGATGCGGCTTTCCGCCGGATGCAGGCGCATTTGCAGCGCCTCGAAAGACAGGCCGCACCCCGTCGGGATGGCAAGCTCTCCGTCGATAATGAAGCGATCCGGCTTGAGAGCGCGCAGCGCATCCATCATCTCTGGGAAATAGCGGCCGAGCGGCTTGCCCGATTTCGCGCGCAAATCGACTCGATCGCCGCTGCGAAAGCCGAGGCAGCGGAAGCCATCCCATTTCGGCTCGAATTCCCAGCCGCCGCTTTCGGGCAGGCTGTCCTGTATACGAGCCTCCATGGGCGGCGTGCTTAGGGAAAGCGGCAAGCCGGGGAGGGTGGCTTCATCAACAGCGGTCGTCGTCTTAGGCTTGCGCAAGGCCGTCTCCGCTTGGCTGCAATCCCACGCGCAAACCTCGTGACGCTCCGCCGTTCGCTTCCGCTTGATGCCGGAGACGCCGCTTTTATTGCAAACGCGGCCGGAGGCCGTCATCTTGCGCCCGCGCCGCAGGCTCGCTTTGCGTCTCAGCCTCCTCCAGAACCGCCGTGAGCACTTCGCCGACATCGCTTGCCCAGATGAATTCCAGCTGGCTGCGCACGTCCGGCGAAATGTCGTCCAGATCCCTGCGGTTGCGCGCGGGCAGCACAACCCGCTTGATGCCGGCGCGGACCGCGGCGGCGGTTTTCTCCTTGATGCCGCCGACAGGCAGCACCAGGCCGCGCAGACTGATCTCGCCGGTCATCGCCGTATCGCTGCGGATATTGCGTTTCGTGAGGAGCGAAACCAGCGCGGAAAACAGACCGACGCCCGCGCTCGGCCCATCCTTGGGGATCGCCCCGGCCGGAAGGTGGATGTGGATGTCCTGCTTTTCAAACAGCGTGTAATCGATGCCGATTTCGTCCGCCCGGTTCTTCACCAGGCTCAGCGCGGCCTGCGCGCTCTCGCGCATCACGTCGCCGAGCTGGCCGGTGAGGATGAGCTTGCCCGCTCCGGCGGAACGCGTCGCCTCGATGAACAAAATGTCGCCGCCCGCCCTGGTCCAGGCCAGCCCCGTGGCGACGCCGGGAACGCTGGTGCGCATCGCCACTTCGTTCTCGAAACGTGGCGCGCCGAGAATGGCGGCGATCTCGTCCGGCCCGATGCGCACCTGCGCGACGCTGCCCTCGGCGATCCGAACCGCCGCATTGCGCATCACCTGGCCGATCTGGCGTTCGAGGTTCCGCACGCCGGCTTCATAGGTGTATTCATGCGCGATCTTGGCAAGCGCCGCGTCGGTGATCTCGGCTTGCTCCGGCTTGAGGCCGTTCGCCTCCAGCTGCCGGCGCACGAGATAGCGCCGCGCGATCTGCAGCTTCTCGTTTTCGGTATAGCCCGCGAGCTGCACCACCTCCATGCGGTCGAGCAGCGGCTCGGGAATGCCGTCGAGCACGTTCGCGGTGGTGAGGAACACGACCTTGCTCAAATCGAAGGGCACGGCGAGATAATTGTCGCGAAAGCTGTTGTTCTGCTCCGGGTCGAGCACTTCGAGCAGCGCCGCCCACGGGCTGCCCTGCATGCCTTGCCCGAGCTTGTCGATCTCGTCGAGCATCATCACGCCATTGCGCGCCCGCGCCTTGCGGATGGCCTGAATGATGTTGCCGGGCAGCGCGCCGATATAGGTGCGCCGGTGACCGCGAATTTCCGCCTCGTCATGCACGCCGCCTAGAGCAATGCGCTGGAACGGCCGCTCCATGGCCCGCGCGATCGATTGCCCGAGCGAGGTCTTGCCAACGCCGGGCGGGCCGACGAAGCACAGGATCGGGGCGCGTCCCGCCGGGGCGAGTTTGCGCACGGCGAGGAATTCGACGATACGCTGCTTGATCTTATCGAGGCCGAAATGGTCTTCGTCGAGGATGCGTCGCGCTTCGGCGATATCGATGGGCTTGTCCTCCGGCGTCTGCCAGGGCAGGTCGATCAGCCAATCGAGATAGTTGCGGATCATTCCATATTCGCCGGCGGCTTCCGGCGTGCGCTCCAGGCGGCGCAATTCCTTGCGGGCTTGCTCCTCCACTTCGGACGGCATGCCGGCCTTGGCGATGGCCTCGGTCAGTTCGGCAATCTCGGCGGCCTTGCCGTCGCCCTCGCCGAGCTGGCGCTGGATGGCGGCCATCTGCTCGCGCAGCAGCATTTCGCGCTGGCGATCGTCGAGCGCGGATTTGGTCTGCCGGCCGATCTCGGCGGAAAGGCGCAGGACCTCGATGCGTTGGCCGAGCAGCCGCGAGACCTTGTCGATGCGCACGGTCACGTCGACCGCCTCAAGGATCTCTTGCCGCTCCTCCGCCTTCAGGTCGAGATAGGCCGCGACGAGATCGGCGAGCGCGCCCGGCGTGGGAGCGGACTGCACGGCGCCGATCAGTTCGGACGGGGTTTGCGGCAAGAGCTGCAACGCCTCGAGCGCCATGCGCTGCAGATTGAGGTAGCGCGCCTCGATCTCCGGGGTGAGATCGTCGGCCTCCTCGATGCGCAGCACGCGCGCGACGAGAAACGGCCAGCCGTTCAGAAATTCCACGATGTGAAAGCGCTGCTCGCCCTGGCACACCAAATGATGCGACCCGTCGGGCGTGGTCACATACCGCGCGACATTGGCGACGCAGCCTGTCGTGTGCAGATCGATCGGCGCTGGGTCCGCCGTGTCCGCGGATCGCTGCATCAAAATGCCGAGCTGGCGCTGGTTTTTCACCGCGCGCTGCGCCGCTTCGATCGAGGCGGGGCGGCCGACTGTGATCGGCAGAATGACGCCGGGAAACAAAACCGTATCCCGGACAGGCAGGATGATCAGCGCGTCGGGCGGAAGATCCGCCAAACGCTGCTGAGCCTCCGTTTCTAGGCTTTTCAGCTCCATTCCGTCCGCGCTCACGCCGTTGCTTCCCTCGGGTTTAGGACGATTTGCGCAGGCTGATCAGCAGACAGCCGTCGACCGTCTTCTTTGCGATCTGGTTGTAGCGCCCGGCGGGGAGCGCGATGCGGCGCTCGAAACGCCCTTGCGGCAGCTCCAGCCGGTGGATGACGGCGTTATGCAGCTCCGCCGGAAGGATGCGCGCGCCAGCGATCACGAGCGCCCCGCCTTCTATGGCAAGCTCGACATGATCTTGGCTGACGCCCGGCAGCGCGACGTAGATGACGATGTGCGTTTCCGTCTCCAGAACGTCGGCCGGCGGCTCCCAGGACGGTGCCTGCAATCTGCCCGCTTGCGGTTGGAAGAGCTGGCGCTGCAGCCGCTCGGCGCGCATCAGCATCTCGCACGCTTCCGACCACATCCAGCGTTCGGTTTCTCTCATCGCCACTTCGACCCACTCATCATTTGCTCGCCGCTGCACGCAAGATGGGAGCGCACAGCTCAGGTTCCAAGCCGCCTGCCTTTTGGCCGGGGGGATGATGCGCCGGATCGCGCCGGGGAGCAATGACACAGGTGAGAAAGGGCCGGCGCAAACCGGCCCTTGGCTTCAGTTCGTTTGCGGGTTGCGGAAGGTGCCAACGGTCTCGCCAGCCGCCAGCACATGGCCGGTCATGGCGTCGAGAAGCGTTTTGCGATCCTTGCCGGGGTCGATCTCCAAGACCGTGTCGAGAGCGAAGACCTGGAAATGATAGTGATGCACTTTGTCATCCGGCGGCTTGGGTCCGAAATACCCAACGCTTCCGCCGGAGTTCTGGCCCTGCAGCAAGGCAGGTTCTTCCAGCTTGGGCGTGCCGGGTATGCCTTCCCGCACCGTTTTCACGTCGCCGCCGATATTGTACGCGATCCAGTGCACAAACGGCTTCGGTTCCGCCGCGTCCGGGTCTTCCATGAGGATGGCGATGGATTTGGTACCCTGCGGCGCGCCGGACCAATTCAGGGCAGGAGAGACATTCTCGCCAAAAGCGCTGTACTGGAACGGAATGGCGCCATTCGGTTGAAAAGCGGCTTGCACCTTCAGCGGTTCCGTCTGCTTGGGTTTCAGCACATCCTTGGCGAGCGGCTGCGGCGCCTTGGGCTGGGTGTGCGCGGCCTCGACATTGCGAACGGTCTGCGTCTGCGTGTTCTCCTGATTTGCCGTCCTTGAAGTGCCGACATAGGTCACCCGATAGATCACGCCATGCGAATCATCGGTGAACAGCATGGAGCCGTCCTTCAAGAACGCCAGCCCAGCCGGCCGCCCGAGCTGTATGGGCGCGTCCGTGGCGCCCCCCTGAAGGAAGCCGGAGATGAACGGCTGCATCGCGATAGGCTTGCCGTTTTCAAAGTCGATGCGCAGAATTTCGTAACCGACCGCCGGCTTGGCGTTCCATGACCCGCGCATGGCAACGAAGGCATCGCCTTGATAGTCGGTGGGGAACTGGCCGCCCCGGGAGAACGCCATCTGCATCGGCGCGGCATGGGCATCGTAACCCGCGACCATGGGCTCGCTCATGCGGCGCCATTGCTCATGCGTGATCTCGCCAGGAGGCTTGTCGGCCGGGTTCGCCTTGCCGTCGGCGTAGATGTACGGCCAGCCATATTGCTTGCCTTCCTTGATGAGGTTCAGCTCTTCCTGCTGTTCCTTGTCGCCCAGCCAGTCGATGCCATGATCCATGCCCCAAAACTCGCCGGTCTGCGGATGCCAGTCGAAGCCGATGGTGTTGCGCAGGCCAGAGGCATAGATGCGGCGCGTTTTGCCATCGGGCGCGACCTGAAGCATCGTTGCGCTTTCCGGGTTGTCGTCCTCGCAGGCATTGCAGGTGCTGCCGACGCTCAGATACAGCATGCCATCGGGGCCGTAGGCGAGGGTGCGGTTCGGATGCTGGCCCGCATCCGGCAAATCGTTGATGATGCGCTGCAGCTCTCCCAATGTACCATCGGCCTTGATATCCGCCCGGTAGAGGTCCTTGATGGTGAGCAGATACATCATCTTGTTTACGATCGCGATCCCGTGCATCTGCGGGCGCGTCGCCACGACCACAGGCTCATCCGCCTTGCCGTCCTTATTGGCGTCCTTGAGCATGACGACGTCGCCGACGGAGCGGCGCGTGACATAGACAGTGCCGTCATCGGCCACCGCGAGCATGCGTGGATTTGCCAGTCCTTCGGCAAATTTTTCGATTTTGAAGCCGTTGGGAAGCTTTAGGCTGGCTAGTCGGTCGGCGGTCGGTTCGGCCTTGCCGGGCTGATGAATATGCGCGGTTATCGCGACCGAATCGGGTTTCTGCGGGTCTTGTGCAGCTGCTGGAACGGCGAGGAGGAGGCTCGCCGCCGCGAGCGCGGCTCTTCTTTGCATCTGTGATTCCCTTGCTGATCGCCCGGACAGAGCCTGTCCGCTCTCTACGACAATCCACTCGGCGCCAAAGTGGTTCCCCCGCGTACTCCTTCCTTGCACGGACTCAAAAAGCCGCGTTTGTTAACGCATAAGGCCAAAGCGAATCACTGGAGTTGCTCATGGATTTTCGCCAGATCCTCATTAGCGTGAGACAGGCTCTACCTTCTATCCTTACCGCTGTTGCGGTGATCGGAGGGGCCATTCTCGTGATCATGCTGCTGCCCGGCCGGACGGCGGCCGTGATTCTCGGGATTGCCGCAGCTGCCGTTCTTATCTTCTTTCTCGTGCGCAATATGGAGCGCGGCACACAAATCGCGCTGCTCTGGCTGGCGATAGGGGTTAGCGCGGATGCCGCCTATGCAAAGGTCAACGATCAAGCGCCCCTGACGATCGCCAACGCGTTGGTGAAGCTGGCCGAAGCCTTCATTAAACTCGGCGACATTCTCATCAAGAGCGTTGGCCTCGTCATCACGGATGGCCGAGGCCGGGGGCCTGTGGCTGCCTCCGTCGCCCCGGAATTTGTGTGGGCTTTCATCCTCGCGTTGATCCTGTTCCTCGCGATGAATTTCTTTCGCAGCCGTGAAGCATAAACACATGCACGAAGGGGCTTGATGGTGGACGGGGCGCCGCCTTTCACATCGCGCGGGCTTCGCGCTGGCGCATTCGGCGTTGCCCCGCTTTTGCCCGTTGTCGTCATGTATGGCATCGCGTTCGGCGTCATGGCCGGGGCAGCCGGCCTCAGCGCATCCGAAGCCGCCCTGCTCAGCGCCGTGGTGAATGCGGGCGGCGCGCAAATGGCCTCGCTGCAAGCTTGGGACAATCCCGTGCCGATTCTAGCCGTTGGCCTGACGACGGTGGCCATGAACGCGCGCTATCTCCTCCTTGGCGCGGCGCTGCGGCCCTGGTTCTCCGGACTGCCGCCGCATCAAAGCTATTCATCCCTGTTTGTCATGGGGGATGCGAATTGGGCGTTGGCTTTACAGGAACGGGAGGAGGGCCGCAACGACGCCGCCTTCCTCATGGGAAGCGGCGCGATTTTATGGCTGGTATGGGTTTCCGCAACGGTTGCGGGACAGGTGTTCGGTCAAGTGCTCGGCGATCCGGCGCGGTTCGGTCTCGACTTTATGCTCGCGGCCTTCTTCGCCACGCTGGCCGTCACGTTCCTGCGCAAATCCGCAAGCCTGCTGCCGTTCGCGGTGGGAGCGCTTGCCGCTATCATTGCTGAACGCCTGATAGCGGGGCCGTGGTACATTTTGATCGGCGCCGCAGCCGGCAGCCTGGTGGGGGCGTTGCGCCATGCCGATCCGGCCTGACATCCTCATCGCAATCCTGGTCATGGGCTTTGCCTCGCACCTTTGCCGGATGAGCGGCTTCTTCCTCATGCGCTATGTCGCCATCACCCCGCGTGTCGAGGCTTGGCTCAGCGCAATCCCGATTGCGCTGATCGGGGCGGTGCTCGCTCCGGTCGCGGTGAAGGGCGGGCCACCCGAATGGGCCGGTCTCGCCGCCGCCCTGGGCACGATGCGCATGACCGGCAACGACTTTTTGAGCGCGATCGCGGCCGTGCTGGTCGTTGCCTTCGTGCGATGGGTGGGCGCGTGAGCAAGGACATAGTGATTGTCTCGCGGCCAAGCGGCCTAAAGCGGCAAACGTTTGCGAACAGTCGCCAAGCGGAACAGCGCCGTGCCATGTGACTCATGAAACTTGCGCGAGACTGCTTGGTTAAGCGGCCTCGAACAATGAGGCGTCACTGAGCGGGGCGTCGAATTCCAGCGCGGCGAACCCATCGCCGAGACGCGCGATTTTCGCCTCCGCGCGCTGTCCATTTCCCCATTCGAGGACCACCGGCGACCCGATGGCGACGCCGTCCACCGCGTCGATGCGAGCGCCGCTCTGGCGGACATCGCGCAGGACTGTCGGCAAGCGGCGGCCATCGCCCAGGACAACGGTGCCCTGTGTTGTTTTCATGTGCAAATGGGTGCGGCATTCCGTGACGTCCCCCGCGACATCGGCCAGGAATGTCTCGACCGATGCGGACAGCTCGCCGGACACGCGATGAATGCCATCGGAAACGGCGTGGACCCGAGCCGCTTCATTGGCCGTGTTGGCGATTTCCGCCGAAACAGCGTGCACGCTGCTCGATGCCTGATCGGTGCCGCTCGATGCAAGACGGATCGACTGCGCGATCTCGTTGGTCGCCGCGCCCTGCTCCTCGACGGCGGTTGCGACGGCCGAGGTAAAGCTGCTCACCTCCGCCATGATTCCCGTGATGGATCGCAGCGACCCGACCGCGCTTTGCGTCGCGTTCTGGACGCCGGAAATCAGCGCGGCAATCTCCTCGGTGGCTCTTGCCGCCTGGTCCGCGAGCGACTTCACCTCCGCGGCGACGACAGCAAAGCCCTTGCCCGCTTCGCCCGCGCGCGCCGCTTCGATCGTGGCGTTAAGGGCGAGGAGATTGGTCTGCGCGGCGATGCCTCCGATCATTTGCACGACGTCACTGATCTTCCCCGCCGATTGCGCCAGACCGCCAACCTTGGCGTCTGTTTCCGCCGCGATCCTGTTTGCATTGCTGACGATCTGCGCGGTGCGACTTGCCTGCTCGGCGATTTCGCGAAGCGAGGCGGAAAGCTGCTCGGCGGCGGCGGCAACCGTTTGCACATTGCCGGAAGCTTCAGCGGACGCGGTCTTTGC
>Ga0136634_10000217_pt1 | contig 28160 bp, 19 predicted proteins | sample AntDrymUQ8332106_2_FD_104654 | JGI IMG/M metagenome (GOLD analysis project Ga0136634, IMG submission 104654) | Polar desert sand microbial communities from Dry Valleys, Antarctica - metaG UQ833 (21.06) | ecosystem: Environmental > Terrestrial > Soil > Desert | place: Antarctica: Dry Valley... | reverse complement strand
TTCGGGATTAATAGATCGAAGGCATTTATAAATTTGTCTACAATCCCGTAGGGATTAAATATCGGTTGTCAACATTGTATTGTCAAAAGAATCCCGTAGGGATTAGATGTCGGTCTGATGAATCGAATATTTTAAAACATTTCGATGTGATTATAATTCGGTATCATCGATCCCGCCATAGAGACAATCCCGTAGGGATTAAATATCAGTAGTCAACATTTTAATTGCAAACAATCCCGTAGGGAATTCATGTCGGTCTGAAAAAATTAAATATTCTAAAACATCTCATCAAGGATTAGCCATGAGTATGATTGAATTACTAAAAAACTTACAATAATTACCTGAAAACCCTGAATGACACTAGCATTTTTCTAAAGCCTGCAGAATATCCTGCAAAATATCATCACGATTTTCGAGACCCACTGATATGCGTATAAGGCCAGGCGTAATATTCACCGACAAACGTTCCGCATCAGAAAGTTTTCCATGCGTGGTACTTGCCGGATGCGAAGCAATACTCCGGGTATCTCCTAAATTTGCTGTCATTGATAACATCTTAAGCGCGTTGAGAAAACTTCTTCCACTTTCGAGTCCGCCTTTCAATTCAAAGCAAACAATGCCGCCACCATTTTTCATTTGTTTTATCGCAATGTGGTAATGAGGATGACTTGTTAAAAAAGGATATTTCAACCATTGAATTTTTGGATGAGATTCTAGTTCCTGAGCAATGTACAAGGCATTGGATGCATGGCGCTCCATGCGTACATCCAAAGTTTCAAGACTTTTACTCAACACCCATGCATTGAAAGGCGATAATGATGGGCCTGTATTTCTGCAGAATAAATAAATATCATGAATTAGATCTGCATTGCCTACAATCACTCCACCCAATACCCTACCCTGCCCATCAATCCATTTTGTGGCTGAATGTATTACAAGGTGGGCGCCATAATCAATGGGCGTTTGATTAAATGGTGTTGCAAAGCAATTATCGACATTCAAAATAAGGTGATGCTTTTTTGCCAACTTTCCAACCCATTCAAGATCTATCAATTCAAGCCCGGGGTTGGTGGGCGTTTCAAGATAGATCATTTTCGTATTTGGCTTTATCGCGGCTTCCCATTCTTCCGGTTTGTTTGCATCAACATAAGTAAATTCAATTCCAAACCGGGGAAGAAATTTTGTCAGTAGTGTATGGGTACTGCCAAACACCGCATTGCAGGAAAGGATATGGTCGCCCTGTTGTAAGAGTGCCATGAATGAAGAAAAGACTGCGCTCATACCGGTAGCAGTTGCAACTCCATCTGCGGCGCCTTCCAGCAAACACATTTTATTTATGAATTCCTGAACTGTTGGATTGCTGAACCGGCTATAAATATTATCATCACTCTGATCAGCAAATGCGGCCTGCATGTCGCCGGCATTCTCAAAAGTAAAACTACTTGTCAGAAACAATGGAGAAGAATGCTCCATTTCATTTGTCAACTCAGTTCGTGTACGGATCGCTTGTGTTTGCTTGTGCATGATGGTTTTATTATCAGTCTAATCTTGAATTAAATTTTCTGTGGTATTATTTATTGGTCAAACTTTTAAATTAATCTCGTTTCCAAACTCACTATTCACTCTTACCTCCCATGTAAATGAGCATCCTGCTCTACGGAGGGTTTCGGCTACGGAACAATATTTTTCAAGCGAAAGCTGGCAGGCTCTTATTGCTTTTTCGGGGTCGATATTTCCTTTTAATTCAAAAATAAGATTGACGCTTGTCCATAAGGTTGGCTCTCCTCCCTGCGCCCGCTCGCCCTCGATTTTGGTTTTAAAAGATTCCACTTCCTGTCGCTGCTTTTTTAAAATTGAAATGATATCAATGCCGCTGCAACCACCTAATCCCATCAGCAATAATTGCATGGGTCGTACACCAAAATTGGTACCTCCTGTTTCAGGACTCGTATCGATCTGTATAGCATGCCCATAAGCATCTGTGGCCTCAAAACCGAAGTCGCCCTGTACCCGATTAATTTCAATATTGATCATTTAAAATATTTTGGCAAATGTAAAGCATGGAGCGGAATATCGAACGTATCTACCAGCCTAAGTGTTACGGCAAACGCCGGCTTACAAGCCGGCGTTTTCCTATATTTCCAGGAAGATATTTATTTGTTTAATATTCCATCCACGGTGATCGCAACATAATACAATCCACGAATAGTAGGACCAGCAGCATATTGGATATACCTCTGATTTAAGATATTTGAACCGCCCATTTTTATGCTTGTTTTAATTTTAGGTACACGTACGGTAACCTGGGCATCCCATGTATTATAAGCCGGAACGTTTCCATTTGCAAGGGGACTTTCCCATAAAAACGCATCCTGCCATCTCCATACTATATTAAACCCGACATTCTTAAAGATTTCGCGATTTCCGAAAGAAAGATTTGTTGACCACCTGGGTGTGTTGAAGGCGGTCACGAATACATCACTTTGTTTACTGCTAACAATATCGTTATAATTTAAGTTCCCTGACACAGTAAATTTTTTGTAAAAGTTATAAGTAAGACCCAAAGAAGAACCGTAATTGTTATAAACGTTTTTTGCATTCGTAAATACCCGGTACCTGGTTTGTTTGGATCGGTTTGCCGCAAGCATATCGGTAACAGAAGCGTCACTGCCAACTTTATTTGAAGCGGGAACGGCAACTTCTACTTGCCCCAGAAAGCCATCATACTTATTACTATAAGCGTCAATGTCTACTACTACCTTATTATTAAACAATACACTTTTATATCCGATTTCAAAGGACACTATACGTTCGGGCCTTGTAGGTGATAAATTTGTGATACCTAATAATGACCTGTTTTTTAATGCGGCATTACTGGTACTCATGCCATTGGTTACATCTTTGTTTACAGCCGCATTAAATGTATTGACGGAGGTTAGAGTGTACGAATTATCCAGATATCCAAGGCCTTCATTAATAAATGGCAACCCACCCACGCGTCTTACATTCCCATTGTTAACAAAAGACAACGCTTCAAAAAGAGCTGGGAACCTGAATCCATTCTGTACAGATGCCCGGAAATTATGTTTCTCTGCTAAAGAGTATACGAGGGCAAAGCGGGGGTTAAATTTGGGCTTGAATTCAAGGTTGTGATCATAGCGCATAGAACCAAATAGCTTTAATTTTTCATTAAAAAAAGTTTTAGTCACCTGTGCAAAGCCACCATATTTTTTATAATACACATTTTTTCCGCCGGGCTCTGTCCGCTTGGATAACGGCTTTGAAAAATCAACGAAATTATTACCATCCGGGATCACTTCGTAAATTCTTACATCTGCACCAACTAACAGGTTTACGAATTTTACCTCTTTGGAAAGATCCAGTTGAGATTCGGTATGATACATCCTGCTGTTTTGTTTTAACCAGGCACCGCCAGTTGCCGGAGCATTCGCAATTCCAGCATTTGCATGATCCCAATTATTAATTTTGATAATAGTGCTTTTTAAGTTTTCAAATTCACTCGTTCCCGGTTCTACTCTTCCCTGATCGGCAACCTGCCTTGCAACTTTCATAGCACTTGCAATACCTACACCGTTGTTTAATTGTGATTGTAAAGATGTTTTAAAAATATCTCTCCATGCATTGTTCGATTTATTGGTCAGATCAAGATTGTCTGACAAGGGTTTGGCATTGTAAGAATCTCCTGTTTGTTCAATTGAAATATATGAACGTATAAAATAATTCGATCCTTTCAACTCGAGTCTGTGGTTTTGCACAACTACATTATCGAGTTGAATTTTATTTCCACGTTGAAAAACACCATCCATCTTACCTATCCGATATCCATAAGATAATTCAGCATTTTCTCCTGCACGAAAATGTAAGGCAGCATCCACTTTTAAATTATCTACAATGGGATTCACAATATCCCGTTCCCAATATCCTGTTCTTCTTATTAAAAAAGTTTGACTTTTATTTTGATACTGCACTCCACTTACAGTCACAGCATTGTTGTTTTCGTCACCATATTTATTCCATCCATCATAAGCCGGGTTGTTCTCTCCTTCGAGCTGGGGAAAGGATGGGTTTGCAGTGCTACGACTATTCGGATTCTGATCGGTTGCGTTGTTTGATAGCCAATCTGTGGCACGCATATAACTTCCATTTACTTTAAAAGCCCATTTATTATTAAACGCTTTTGCATACCTGAAAGCGGTTTCGGTAAGAATACTTGGATCTCTGTCCGTACCATCAACATGATTGATTCCCGTTTTTTGATAAAGACTCAGGCCCTGGTAAAGAAAAGGACTTTTTGTAATTAGATTAGCCATACCATTAATTGCATTCATACCATACAAGGCGGATGCAGCACCAGGTGTAATTTCGACACTGGCTATATCTAATTCTGTAGGACCTATAGCATTGCCGAGCGGAACCCCTAAAGTAGCGGCCTGCATATCCACACCATCTACCAGCTGCATGAAGCGGAAATTATTTGGAATATTAAAACCACGGGTATTAGGAACTTTGAAAGTAATACTAGAAGTAGTCATTTGCACACCTTTCACATTTTCTAATGCATCATAAAAACTAGGTGCAGGTGATTCTCTTATGGACCTGATATCTAATTTTTCAATTGCAACCGGCGATTTTAAAATACTTTCTGCAACCCTGGAGGCCGTAACCACCACTTCCTTTCCCAACACAGTTTGAGTAGATAGAGCGATACTTAATTTAGATCCCAAACCATTTACTTCAAATTCCTGTTCCTGGAAGCCAACTGATGAGAAAACTAGCTTAAATGGAAATTTTAGCTTCGTACGAAGTTTAAAATCACCACTATTGGAAGTTATGGTGCCGGCGACAGTCCCTTTCACCTGTACACTTACTCCAGATAAAGGCTCTTTGGTGTCTTTATCCATTACCTGACCTGTAATTTCAATCAGATTGCTTTCCTGCGCGAAAGTTGATTGAAAAAAGATAAAAGTGAAAGCAATTACCAAACATGTGCTTATAGTGAAACCATTTTTTGAAGGTGAGAAAAGGTTCAGGCTTTGAGCTTTGAAATTTGTCTTGTGTTTTGAAAATACAATTGGTCTCATAATAAAATCATTGTTTGATGTTGCGAAAATAATATACAAATTTGAATAGTCCATCAATTTAGTAGACTATTTATAAAAAAAAATATCTCCTTCGCTTTGAGGAGATAATTTGGGCTATAATATTTTAACCAGGATTCGGATGCTCCAGATAATAACCAGGCTGCCTAATAAAATAAATGAAGTTTTGCGTGGTAGTTTACCCACAAGCTTAGCCGCTATAGGTGCCGCAATCAATCCACCAATAACCAAGGCAAGTATTACCTGCCAGTGAGTAACCCCGAGTAATGTAAAAAAAGTAAAAGCGCTTGCGAGGGTAACGAAAAATTCTGTCAGGCTTACAGATCCAATAACAAATCTTGGACTTCGACCTTTAGTAATTAAGGTTGTTGTGACGATCGGCCCCCATCCTCCGCCTCCAAAAGAATCCAGGAATCCCCCAACTCCTGCCAGCAAGCCATATTTTTTAAATTTTTTCTGTGCTTGCTGTTTTCTAAAAACATTAACGATGATCCTGATTCCTAAAAGCAAAGTATACATTGCCATGATAGGCCGCAAATAATTTAAGTGTGTCTCTCCTAGTTTGGTGAGTAATATCGCTCCGAGGATGGCGCCGATGATCCCGGGTATCAATAAAACTTTAAATAACTTTTTATTGACATTGCCAAAACGATAATGGCTGTATCCCGATGCACCACTGGCAAACATTTCAGCAGTGTGTATACTTCCACTAATCGCAGCAGGTGAAATTCCTGCAGAATTTAAAATAGTGGCACTTGTTACTCCATATCCCATTCCTAGTGCACCATCTACCAATTGTGCAAGAAATCCGGCAAGTACCATCCAATGGAAATTCTTGTCGAGGGTTTGATACCATCTAACTGTATCATCTGCCATCCGTTGAAATGGCAAATAAGAAAGGATAAAATGTCCAATCAACATCAATGCGAACCCGATCAATGAATAAGTTGCTATTTTCTTCCACCTCGTATCCTTGTCTGCCGATTCGTTTTCAACCAGTATTTTAGTAAGCTTGTTTAGTTTTTTTACCTTGTACTCGAAATTGCCGTTAAGCTTATTGCGTATTTTATGAAGATTATTAATGACTGAATGTAGTTCTGCAGGCAATGCTTCCTGTAATACTTCCTTTAACCTTTTGGCAGTAGTGGGCGATTTTCCATTCGTGGATATTGCCAGTTTCAGGTCACCCTTCTGAACAACAGAACTCAAATAAAAATCACAGATATCAGGCTTATCGGCTACATTCACGAGTTTACCCTGGCTTTTTGCTTCGTCTCGTATTTTCCTGCTGTCTGAAGGATCGTCTATTGCAATGATGACAATATCTTTTAAATCCAGATCATTTATTTGATACTCACGTTCAATTAATTCAATATTCTTATGCTTCTCTGCAAGGCTTCGGATATCGTTGCTGATCGTAATGGAAACCAGTTGAACGGAAGTTTTGGGTGAATTTTGAATAATGGCCGAAAGCTTTTCAAGACCCACTTTACCACCGCCTACTACCAGTACTGACAAAGTCTCCAGTTTCAGAAATACCGGAAAAAGATAATTGGCTCCACTATCTTTTTGACTACCTATATTTTCTGTTACTGGTTGTTCCAAACTATGTGTTTATACATTAGTGTTAATTCGTATTAATTCGCGCTTATTCGCTTTCTAAGATCAAGGTTGTGAAAATAAAAAAGTCTAGCGACGTGAATCATACGATACCTATTACCAGTAGCGAGTTGTTGAAAGAGATTCATATACCCTATCTGTACATTATCATGTGCATTCAAATGATAGCTGAATCCGGCAAAAAAACGATTCTGGTCAAAATAATTATAAACGATTTCTTTTCCGGCATTAATGTGTATTTCATCATTCAGGACAAACGACCAGGTCTTAGGAGCAAAAGCCTTTTTTGATAAAGGAACCGCCGCAAAAAAATTGTATCGCAGTCTCCAATTGAAATTGTAACCCTCTCCAAGCTCATTATCATTTTTTATTTTGTGACGAAACCGCTGTTCCAGTCGGGCATATTGCATAAGCCTTAAAAGTGGAAATTTGTTATGCCACTGAATTTGTTGCCACGGTCTGTGTTCTGGCTGCGAAATATTTTTATGATTATCTGATGGAAAGTGATTGACGAATGCATATCCTGCGGTAAGCTTAGTATTATCGTTAATATAATAGGTTAAACCTACTCTTGCGATAGCCTGGGAGAAATTCGTAAAAAACTCTTCTTTAGTACGAAGATGGAAATCTGTCCACAAACCCCATTTGGTGCTTAACCTGGTTTGATTAAAATAGGCTACCCATACCTGTTCTGTGTAGGTAGTTTGCTTTTGTGAAAATCCGGTAAAAGTTGTCATTAAGGAAAAAGTCAATAGAATAATTTTCAAATACATGAATAGTTGTTTTATACTACTGCTACCGGTTCGTTCACAAGTTGTTTCCGCAACGCGAAGTCACCAAAGGATTCCTTTTTCTTTCTTTCTTTTTTAAAGTAGCCGAGCAATTCATCAAGCTCCTGGAGTATGGCTGCTTCATCCAGGCTTTCTTTGTACAATGTATTCAAACGCAGCCCATAGTGGTCGCCACCCAGATGCATATTGTATTTTCCGTATGAAGTCCCTACAAAACCAATTTCAGCAACATAAGATCTACCGCATCCGTTCGGGCAACCAGTCATTCGAATAATGATGTCTTCATCACCTAACTGGTATTTTAAGAGTATAGGTTCAATCTTAGTAATTAACGTTGGCAAATAGCGTTGTGCTTCCGCAAGGGCCAATGGGCAGGTATTGAAAGCTACACATGCCATTGAATTTTTCCGGATTACAGATGCTCCATCTGTATGCTTTATGATCCGGAACCTTTCCAGTATCTCTTGTATTTCTTTTTTATCCTCTTTCTTAATATCACTGAGAATTACATTCTGGTTACAGGTGAAGCGGAAATTCGCCTTTCCTGTTTTTGCAACCTCCAGCAAAGCCGATTTCAAAGCTACCTGTTCATCATCCAAAATTCTTCCATTCTCGACAAATACTGTATAATACCAATGGCCTTCATGATTCTGTTCCCAACCATAAAAATCTTTTCTGTCTGAGAAACTGAAAGGCTTTGCTTCCTGCAGGTCAAATCCAATCCTTTTTTCCAATTCCTTTCTGAACCATTCTGTACCAAACTTATCTACAGTATACTTTAATCTTGCCAGTTTTCTATCACTACGATTTCCATAATCTCTTTGAATGGTGAGGATCTCATAAACGGCTTTCAATGTTTTTTCCCCTGCCTCTACAAACCCGATTACGCTGGCTAACCTTGCATACGTTTCTGCATTTCCGTGAGTGGTAGATAAACCACCACCTATTGCAATATTGAATCCTTTTAATTTATTTTTTTCTATGATGGCAATCAGGCCGATATCATTCGCCAGTACATCAACATCGTTATTGGGGGGAATTACAATAGCGATCTTAAATTTTCGCGGAAGGAAGCGATCCTGGTATAGTGGATCTTCTTCCTGTTTTTTATCCAGGAGTTTTTCCTCATCCAGCCAGATTTCGTAATAAGCTTTTGTTTTGGGCATCAGCAATTCACTGATCTTATCTGCATATTCAAAAACCTGCTGGTGGATTTCAGATTGTTTAGGGTGTGAACTACAGAGCACATTGCGGTTGATATCGCCGCAAGTAGCAATCGAATCCAGGTTGGCCTGATTGAAAGCCTGTATGGTAGGTTTTATTTTTGATTTAAATAAGCCATGCAATTGCAAAGTTTGTCTTGTAGTGATCTTAATAATACCGGTGGAATTTTCGCCGGCAATATGGTGCGTGGCAACCCATTGCTGGGGCGTCAGAAATCCACCCGGCAATCTCAAACGGATCATGAAAGAAAATAGTCGTTCTAATTTTTTTTCTGCGCGTTCATCACGACGATCCCGGTCGTCTTGTTGATACATACCATGAAATTTGATCAAAGCCTGATCGTCTTCGCTGATAGCACCGGTTATTTCATTATGCAGACTTTGTACAATGGTACCACGCAAGCCATCGCTTTCTATTTTTATTTTTTCTATGGGAGATAAATTCTTTTCTGACATGATATAGTAAGCTTTTTTTATAATATTAGTAAGTTCCCAGGAGTGCATCCCTACGGAATGGATTCCTGAATGTTGTTGTGTATACCGATAGTTTATCCCTACGGGATTTTTTTTATAATTCTCTCCTTACCTCCTACCTCTCACCTTCTAATAAACATCCTTCAAATACCTTCCTTCCTCTTTCATTACATTCAGATATTCGTTCGACTCCTCCGCAGATTTATTACCTGCCTGCTGAATGATCTTTAACATCACATTCTCAACATCCACACTCATTGGTTCTTTCGCGCCGCAGATATAAACATGCGCCCCATTTTCCAACCAGTCATAAAACTCTGCGGCCTGGTTTAGCATTTTGTGTTGTACATAAACTTTTTCCTGATGATCTCTTGAAAAAGCTACACTCAGTTTAGTAAGTACGCCGGTATCGAGCCAGTTCTGCATTTCGGACTGATACAAGAAATCGGTTGTGAAATGCTGATCCCCAAAAAATAACCAGTTGCGCCCACCTGCCCCTGTTGAATCGCGTTCTGCTAAATAAGAACGAAAAGGTGCCACTCCAGTACCAGGACCTACCATGATCACATCCTTATCTGCAGCGGGCAATCGAAACTGGTCGTTCCTGTGTACATAAAATTCGAGTTCCGCATTTTCAGGAAGCTGTGATAAAAAATCGGAGGCCAGTCCGATTTTTGTTTCATTGTTAATCTGGAAAAAATCACGGGCAACAGTGAGATGAACTTCTTCTCCATGTGCTTCTTTTGAAGAGGCAATGGAATATAATCTTGGAGTGATAGGTTCCAAAATCCCAATTACTTCTTCAAACTGTGAAGTATTTTTTACTGAATATATTTTCAACAGATCCAGCAAACTGATCTTGGTTTCAGGAATATCCTGGTGAACAATTCCAGAATATTGTTTGACCACTCTTTCGGGCATATAAACAATATTTAACCTGCTCCCTAACAAATCCGATATGCTTACCTGCTCATTACGGTAATTAAGTTCTTTGGTTCGGTCAATGCCTGTTAGGGCAATGATCGCTTCCACTACATGCGCTGGATTTTTCGGAACAATTCCAATAGAATCACCTGGCGCATAATCAATTTCTTCAGCAGCTATTTCAATATGATGTGTTTGTTTTTTTGATCCCCGGTCATTCAGGATGATGTTTTTCAGAATGGATCCTGTGTAGATTTTTTTTCCTGATTTCCTCGTACCAGCAGGCATAGCCGCCGGTACTGTGGTAGGGCTGTTGCCACTGAGTTTAGATAATACCTGGGAGAACCAGTTGCCTGCATCCGATTCATAATCAGTATCGCATTTATGAAGGGAAACAATTCTTTCACCTCCCAGCTTTTGCAATTGAGCATCTATATCCTCACCTGCCTTGCAGAATAAAGGATAAGCAGTATCTCCTAATGCCAACACTCCATATTTAAGTTGATTTACTTTAAATCCATTTTGATGGATATGATCATAAAATTTCTGTGCAGCAGCGGGAGGTTCACCATCGCCTTGTGTACTGATAACAGTAAAGAAGTATTCCTCCTTAGAAAGATCATTTAATCTATATTGATCCAGGCTTACCACTTTCGCATTGATGCCTCTTTTTTTAGCGGTTACAGCAAAATTAGTTGCCAGCTTTTTACTATTACCTGTTTCGGTACCATATGCGATCGTAATCTTACTGATACCAGATTTCCCCATGGCAGGCTCGTTTGGGTGTTCTTCTCCATTAGACAGCACACCTGATAAATATCCATTAATCCATACAAGTTCTTCTTTAGTGGAAGAAGCAATCAGGTCCTGAATGATTTTTAATTTGGAAGCCGCTATTATGCTACTTAGTTTATTCAATGCTTATCTTTTAAAACTTATAAGTAAATTTATTTTATGAGTTTCCCCATATCGCACTTAATATATTTGACTGTTGCTTCATTCTTTGCAAGGGTGGTAAAATAATGTTCCCGCGTGTCACTATTCTCTAACCATTTAAACTGGTGATGCAATGCCACTACTTTGCCGATGATAATTAATGAAGGCGACAGAAAAGAACGACTCATTAATGTTGACTCATAATCATACAAACTGGTAATGCATACATTTTGTAATGGAGTAGTTGCCTGCTCTACAACAGCTAATAATTTATCTTCAGCAATATTATTTTTAATAAGATTCCGGACAACGCCACTCAAAGTTTCCGACGACATATAAAAAACCAAAGTATCATCTGTAGTTGCTAATTCTTTCCAGTACTCATCACTTACAACATCAGATTTATAAAAAGTAAGCAAGCGTACAGCTGTGGAATATCCCCTGGCTGTGAGTGGAATGCCTGCATATGCAGAACTCCCTAGTGCTGCCGTTACACCTGGAATAATTTCAAAGGGTATTTGATGGTCCTTTAAAGTTTGCAATTCATCAAGGATGTTTGAAAAAATAGAAACATCACCCCCTTTAAGGCGAACGACCAGCTTTCCCTCCGCCGCATGTAAAACGAGCAGTTCATTAATTGTTTTCTGTGGAGTAGAAGGGCCTGTACGGCATTGTTTTCCTACATAAATGATTTCCGCATCCTTGTGAACATACTGTTCCAGGATATCATTACTTACCAATCTGTCTGTCAACACTACATCAGCCTGTTGCAGATAGCGAACCGTTTTAAGGGTGATCAGTTCAGGATCGCCCGGGCCGGCGCCAGCCAGGATCACTTTGCCATATTGATGAGCGTTAGTTGTCATAACATTTTACAGATTATTGTATCATACACGCCCCTACGGTAACATGGCTTGTTTCATCTATTAATATGGCACTTCCATTCACCTGTATTTTATTATAGGGATCGTATGGAATGGGCGTTGCTGTTTTTATTTTTGCTTTGATAATATCATTCAATTCCGCCTGTGACGGATTGTACTCTTTCTGAAGTGTATTCACATCCAGCTTGTATTCAATTTCTTTCACAACACTTCGCACAACGCGGCTATTGATCTGGAAAAAATACTTATTCCCCGGCAATAAAGGTTTACTATCCATCCAACATAACAAAACTTCAAACTCCTGATCTACGGGCGACAGGTTATGTGATTGAACTATGACATCCCCCCGGCTGATGTCAATATCATCTTCCAACTGCATTACAATACTTTGCGGAGCAAAAGCTTCTTCAATTTCATGTCCTCCTATTTCCAGTGATTTAATTCGGCTAGTGATGCCTGTAGGTAATACTGTGATTGCATCGCCTTTCGCATAAATACCGCTATTTACTTTACCTGCATAACCTCTGTAATCATGATGCTCATCTGTTTGCGGGCGAATGACGTATTGAACCGAAAAGCGTGCATCGGTGAGGTTGATATCATGTTCAACATGCACATTTTCGAGATGTTCTAATAAGCAATTTCCATCGAACCAAGGCATATTTTCAGAAGCATCAACAATGTTATCACCATTTAATGCACTGATAGGAATATAAGTAACATCTTTGAGGCCTAAAGTTTTTGCTACCTCAGCGTAGTCGATAACAATATTATTAAATACATCCTGCGAATAAGTTACCAGGTCCATTTTATTTATTGCCACTACCACGTGAGGGATATTCAATAAGGAAGCAATGATTGAATGACGACGTGTTTGTTCAACAACTCCATGCCGGGCATCTACTAAAATAATAATCAGATTCGCACTGGAAGCCCCTGTAATCATATTGCGCGTATATTGTATATGACCAGGCGCGTCGGCGATAATGAACTTTCTTTTAGGAGTTGAAAAATATTTATAGGCAACATCAATTGTAATTCCCTGTTCCCGCTCTGCTCGTAAACCATCGGTTAAAAGCGCAAGATCGATCTCACCCTCTTCCCTGTTTTTTGTCTGACGTTCAATAGCCTCCAGCTGGTCTACCATAATAGACTTACTATCGTACAACAATCTACCGATCAATGTACTTTTTCCATCATCTACACTCCCTGCCGTTATAAATCGTAGTAAATCCATGATACCCCTACCCCTAAAGGGGATTTTTTTAAATCAAACTATTGTTTGACAAGTTAATAATATCGTTTATGCATGCGCTGCAATTCTATATATTTTCCTACACCCCGGTTTAAGTAATACAACCACCCTTATATCTTTACTACTCACTCTCTCTCCCAAACCCTCACTCTCGACGCCAGACTTCGAACCCCTTTAGGGGCAGGGGTTAAAAATATCCATTCTTCTTCCTGTCTTCCATAGCCGCTTCGGATACTCTGTCATCAATTCGGGTCTCTCCCCGTTCACTGGTTCGGGTAGCAATAATTTCTTTGATGATATCATCGATCGTTGATGCGGAAGATTCGACCGCGGCTGTACAGGTCATATCACCTACAGTGCGATAGCGTACCTTTTTGACGGAAATCTTATCGCCTTCATCCAGCCGGATAAAAGGAGATGTAGCTACTAACTGCCCTTCGTGCTCTAATACTTCACGATCGTGTGCGAAATAGATAGAAGGCAAGGCAATTTTTTCACGCTTTATATAATTCCAAACATCTAATTCCGTCCAGTTGCTGATAGGAAATACCCGAACATTGGCACCTTTGTGAATTTTACCATTGTAAGTATTCCATAATTCAGGTCGTTGAAGTTTTGGATCCCATTGACCAAATTCATCACGCACTGAAAATATTCTTTCTTTAGCCCTTGCCTTTTCTTCATCCCGGCGGGCACCTCCAATACATGCATCGAATTCAAATTCTTCGATAGTATCGAGTAATGTATAGGTCTGAAGTTGATTACGACTGGCGAATTTTCCTTTTTGTTCAGTGAGTCTTTTTACTTTGATAGTATCTTCAACTTTACGTACCACCAGTTTAGCAGAAATTCCCTGGGCGAGTTCATCCCGGAAATCCAATGCTTCCTGGAAATTATGACCGGTATCAATATGTACCAATGGAAAGGGAATTTTACCCGGGCGAAATGCCTTAAGCGCAAGATGCACCAGGGTAATAGAATCTTTGCCTCCCGAAAACAGCAAGGCAGGGCGTTCAAATTGTCCGGCTACCTCACGCATGATATGAATGGCTTCCGATTCAAGTTGTCCTAAATAATCTAAATGATACTTATTCATACTGCACGTTAATTATGCTAATCCTGGTAATGATTTTTCTAATAATTCTTCTGTGTGTACATGAAGACCGCATTCTTTATTACTCTGATCTTCCCACCACCAGCGGCCGGCACGAAAATCTTCTCCTGGTTTAATTGCCCTTGTACATGGAGCGCAGCCAATGCTAATAAATCCTTTATCGTGTAAAGGATTATAAGGCACATTGTACCTATTTATATAACTGCGAATCTCTTGTGTGGTCCAATGCAACAACGGGTGATATTTCAGGATCTTATTGCTTTCATCCCATTCAAGCATCGGCAGGTCTTTGCGATCTGGTGAATGCTCTGCACGAAGACCGGTAACCCACAGTGCATTTCCATGTAAAGCCCTTTTCAATGGTTCCACTTTTCGGATATAGCAACACTCTTTGCGATTGTCAACCGACTCATAAAAAGAATTTGGCCCTTTGGCTACCACGAATGATTCAATTAATTCGTGATTGGGATAATATGCTTTGATATGGGTAGAATATTTTTCATTGGTACTACTCCACACAGAATACGTTTCAGGAAATAAACGACCAGTATCCAGGGAAAAAATATTGATAGCAATATTATTCGAGAGAATTTCATGGGTAATTACCTGGTCTTCCATTCCAAAGCTGGTGGAAAAAGTAACCTGCCCGGGATACTGTATAGCCAATAGTTGTAATACTTCCTTAATAGATTGATCACTTATTTGAGATAATAATTTGTCAACAGAGATATCCAAGGAATTTGTTTTTAATGTTAAGTAATAGTCCGAACCAGGGCAAACAAAAGATAGGAGATTACCAGCAACAACAACTGGTGTTGCAACAACAGGAAGAGAAATCCAGTAACATGGAAATGTGGCTCATACTAAAAGTCTACAATGTTAGTGGACAAAGATAAAGTCTATTGTTTATTAAAAAAAATCAGAGAGCCACAAATTTGGAGGTTTTTAACATCCCTTGATAAACAATCGTTCATTAGTTTGTTCAGTAAGGACGGAATTGGTTCAGGATAGGATCTTCAAATGCTACGTAGCGCCTTTAAACCGCTCCCGGGCTTAAAATCTAGTAATCAAATCAAAATGTAGCCTTGTTTAATAGAAATTTAATACGGTGATGGGCTGATGCAGGTCCATCCTCCATCGACTATCAGGTTTTGACCTGTAATATGCCTGGCTTCTTCCGATACAAGGAATAAAGCGGCATTAGCAATATCGGAAACGTTGGCCGGGCGTCCCATTGGAGTCAATTTGGACCAGGTGTCTTCATAATTTGGATCATCAAGTGTTCGTTGAGTTAAGGTGGCACCGGGGGCAATAGTATTTACGCTGATCCTGAATTGTGAAAGTTCAATGACAAGATTTTTGGCTAACATTTCTATTGCGGCTTTACTCATGCTATAGGCAGCTAGGTCTTTGTGAGCCTGGTGGCCGGTAACAGAAGATGTAAACAATAACGACCCTCCCGATGGTTGAAGTTTCATTTGATTTGCTGCTGCCTGCGCTAAAAAGAAAACACCTCCCAGGTTCACCTGCATTACCCTGAAAAAAGAATCAGGATGATAGCTAAAAAAATCACCAAATAAAGTAACACCTGCATTCGCAACCGAAATATCCAACTTACCAAAACGGTTAACTGCAGAACTTACCATTTTTTTTATAAAGTCGGGATCACTGGCATCACCGGGTAATGGTACACAGTGGCCATTGGTTTCATTATTGATTTGTGTTACTGCTTTCTCCGCTAAAAATGGATCAAGGTCATTTAATAATACCTGAGCACCTTGAATTGTCAGATATTTGCAGATCTCATACCCTATTCCCTGTCCTGCACCGGTAACGATAGCTACTTTGTCAATGAATGGCATAAATCTATTTTTGTAGTTAGGTTTTGTTGTCCCGCCCCTTTTTTAATACGTGTAAATTTTAATCAGTTCTTCAATTTACTAATTGCAAATGGTAGGTAATTCATTAATTTCCGTCAGGGTATTACCGGAAACCATTTTCTAAACATACCCATACGAAGAATGTTTATCGTGGTACAATACAATCGAATGAAGAACTGAAAATATCGATAAAAAATTACATGGAGAGGTGCCAGAGCGGTCGAATGGGACGGTCTCGAAAACCGTTGTATGGGCAACTGTACCGAGGGTTCGAATCCCTCCCTCTCCGCTGGTAACAATCAAACAAATGAGCCCATAGATACGCCTATGTAGCAGGCGGTATTTTTCTACTACCCTTTAATCATATCAAATATTTTCATCCTATAGGGAAAATCAACTAAAAGGCTTTCCCTCATTAAATGGCCAGACAATTAACGAGTCATTATTGAACACCATATTGACTGACATCTAAGTCCATAAACGCAAACAAAAATCCCATTTTGTAGTAGATGTTATCCTCCTATTTGGTGATTGTACAGGCTGATATGGGGGGCTACATTTACGAAACCAGCACAGAGAGTCAACAGTCTGCCACTGAAACCCGCAGAAAATAGCGTCTGCATTTTGGCCTGCCGGCTGAACTTCCAACTGGTAATTTTTTAATTATCACTAAAACATTTGTTATGAAATTCACTTATCAAATTTTAGCGTATGTATGTATGGTAGTTTTCTTCGGACTGCTGAGCTCTTCTTGCAGTAAAACATCTGACGAAAAAAATATTGTTGCGGTCGATCCCGCGGATACTGTTTTAATCAGTAATCTATTTGACCGCCTGCAGTTTTTAAATTCTAATAAAATTGCAGGAAAATCTCCAGGTTCTCCCACGGGTAGTTCATTAAAAAAATCATTTAAAGACACATTGTATTTAGCAGACGCGGTAAAGATTCCTATAAATTTTCTTCACCTGAGTGGTACTCCAAATATGGCTGGCTTGTACCTGTCGTATCAAGGGGGCTCATTCTATTATGTTATTCCTGAACTCAAGGAACCCAAGGAAAATGATACTGTTTCCATTATCATGATGGGCTTTGACCCAACTGGTCTTCAATTTCCAATTTCCTTTAATATTACCATAACGCCTTATGATAAAGGCGGGCAACCAATTGACCAGATAACAGTGCCGGTAAAAATTGATGCATCGAATGATGATCCCAACAAACCGGGATTATGCGGGCTGGATTTACCACCTGGCGACTATTGGGATTGGTCAATGTCTTATATTCTGGATAAATCTGCAGCTAACGGTTTTAGTTTCATGAACTATCCAACTATGGTCCACGGAGCAGGAGGCCAGTTTATCAAAGGTTGTTGCAAAAATGGTATTTCATTTTACAATACACTTTGCGCCAGCGATACAGCATCTCAAAGAAGTTTGCACTTTCCTACATTTTTTATTTTTCCGGAGGAATCATTTAATTTCTCGAGTAATGGCACCTATGACAGAACTACCATCCAGGAGAACGCCAATCCCGATCCACCTTCAACTAATTTTTGTGCTGGGGGCGAGGGTGTGGTAGAATTTAAATCCACTATTGTTCTTTATGTTGGAAAATGGACAATCAAAAGGGTTACTGTGCCAACTGATTTAAAATTCTTTTACACGCAGCGTAATTACCTCACCTTACAAACAACATCTTCATCAGGAGGTGGGTATGGGAACCCTGGCGGTATCTTGCATTACCTTGATTGCAGGTATTTAATGTTGATCCTACCCGACCCAGAGGGTTTCGGAAAGCATTTGTTTAAAATATATAAACGCAAAGGCCCTAACAACCCCGATTGGTTTCTTATGACTTGAGATAAAACGGTTCCTGTTCTTTATTCCTGGTTGAACTCAAAGGAATAATCATACACTGTCATTAGAAATATAAAGCTTGATCTTACCTGCCCTTTTTGCGAAGTACCAAAAACTTGAAATATCTATTTCATGTTCCATATCTTATCAAAATCAAATTTAAAAATCCCTTCAAATCAAATTAAATTTCAGTGAAATTGTATCCCAGACACAAGTTTGGATTCATAATGGCATGAGTTTTATATACCTGAACATGTCCATTAATTTTTCACCTATCAATCAAAAAAAAATGCAGGATACTACAACAACCACAATTTTAGATGGATATACTGATACAGAAAAAGGCGCTTATCTTGGTGCGATTGCTTCACTGGCTACTGCCGATCGGACAGCCAGCGAAGAGGAACTATCTTACCTGGATGCCTTAACTGAATCAGCAAATATTTCAGAAGAACAAGGCAGTTTAATTCGGCAGGCCGCCACAACACAAATGACTGACGAAGATTTGAAACGGTGCCTTGATGTATTAAAAACAAGTGAACTCCGTTTTTCTTTAGTAAGTGATGTGATCGCCTTTGCCCAAGCTGATCAATCGTATTCAGAAGAAGAAAAACAGAATGTTGAAAAGATAGCGCAGTACCTGGGGGTTAACCAGGAACAATTTTCTGTGTTGGATCAATTTACTAAGAAAGCAGTTCAGGAAGCCCCGAAAAATGCGGAGGCTCTTGAATCAGAACAAACAACCCCATCAAGTTTTTTAGATAGCCTTGGTTTTGGTAATAAGTTGAAGAGTGCGGGAATCAATTCCAGTTCATTATTTAAAGGTGCACTCGGGATTTTAGGCCCCATGTTGTTGATGAAAATGTTCAGAGGTGGTGGACGAAGAAGTGGAGGTGGAATGTTCGGTGGAGGCGGTGGAACTGCAATGCCTGGTGGCAGGAGTGGTGGTGGTCTTCTAGGTGGATTAATGGGCGGTGGTGGCGGACTTTTAGGAGGTCTGATGGGCGGAGGAGGCCTGCTAGGAAGTTTATTGGGCGGAGGCCGTGGTTTTGGAGGCGCCGGTGGTATGCTTGGACGTATCCTTGGCGGAGGTAGGAGATAATATAAAAAATATTTTTATTAATAAATGATTAGCCCCTTACCAGGGGCTTTTTTTTGTGGTGGAGACTTCCCGAACAACCAGTGTTATTTAAAAAATTCTATAGTTCTGATTTGAGAGAAGAAGCGTAGCGGAAAAATAAATGCAAATAGTCTTATGAATTTTTATAAATAGTCAGTAAATTTTACCTGGTACACTAACTCCACAATCATTAAATATCTAATATTGAATATGAAAAAAATTATTGCTGCTATAAGAAAAACACAACATTTATTCTGCTTAACGATTCTTTTTTCTGCAGCCATTCTGCCAGGATGCAAACAGGAAGAACCTGTTGACAGAAGAATTAAGCAACTGGATTCCACCAGTACCGCCCGTCTCGCTGTGGCCATAGAAACTCTTGTTAAGCCAGAACTTGCTGAGGGCCTGACACTGCGTTTATGGGGAGTGGATTCATTGGTAATTTCACCAATCGCCATCGACATTGACGACCTGGGTAATTTATATTACACCACAACCAACAGGCAGAAGAACTCAGAGTTTGATATCCGGGGTCACAGGGATTGGGAAATTGAATCCAACATGTTACAGACCGTTGAAGATAAAAGAGCATTTCTTCGTCGGGTTTTGTCGCCGGAAAACAGTAAGAAGAATGAATGGTTAAAAGATCTCAATGGGGATAGTTCGCATGACTGGAAAGATATGACAGTTGAAAAAGAAAATGTTTTTCGGCTTGAAGATGTGAATGGTGATGGGGTTGCTGACCGGTCGCAATTAGTGGTGGATGATTTTAACGATGAAGTAACTGATGTTGCGGGAGGCGTTTTAAGTGATGGTGGCAACTTATATGTAGCCGTTGCTCCTGACTTATGGAGAATGCAGGATAAGAATGGAGACGGTATTGCAGAAGAAAAAACTTCTATTTCGCATGGTTATGGTATTCATATTGGATTTGGTGGCCACGGAATGTCCGGCATTGAAATGGGGCCAGATGGAAGAATTTATTGGCAAATAGGAGACATCGGTTTCAATGGTAAAGGACCCGATGGACAGAAATGGGAGCATCCGAACAGCGGTGTTATTGCGAGGGCAAATCCCGATGGCAGCGACTTTGAAATATTTGCAGCCGGACTTCGCAATACGCATGAATTTGTATTTGACGAATATGGAAATATCATTAGTGAAGACAATGATGGAGATCACCCGGGTGAAAAAGAAAGGCTAGTATACATCGTGAACGGATCGGATGCCGGTTGGCGAAGTAATTGGCAATATGGAAAGTACAGGGATCCAAATAATAATACCTATAAGGTATGGATGGAGGAAAAAATGTATTTGCCCCGGTTTGAAGGCCAGGCTGCGTACATAACTCCCTGTATAAGTAATTTTGTGAGCGGGCCAGCAGGAATGGTTTATAATCCGGGAACTGCATTAGGGCCAGAATATAAAAATACTTTTTTCATTGCTGAATTTGGTGGTAATCCTTCAAGAGCAGGTATCCATGGTTTTAAATTAAACCCCAAGGGTGCCAGTTTTGAATTGGGGGAAAATAAAAAAATTTTAAGTGGCATATTAGCAACGGGTCTTGATATTGGTCCGGATGGTGCTTTATATGTTGCCGACTGGATTGACGGATGGAACACCCATAATTATGGCCGAATCTGGAAACTGGATCATAAGAACGGGGCCTTACTGCCGGAGCGCCGCCAAACTAAAGAATTGTTAGCTGCGAAATTCAGTGACCGCAATGTGCAAGACCTCGGTGAATTATTGAAACATCCTGATATGCGGGTGAGACAAAAATCTCAATTCGAATTGGTAAAACGAGGAGCAAAGGGTGCTGAAGAATTTCAAAATGCGCTACAACAAAACGCCAACCAGTTAGCCAGGGTTCATGCAATATGGGGCCTCAGCCAGTTAGCGCGACAGCAAAAGAAGTATGCAGACATTTTGCTGCCGCTGTTAAAAGATAAAGATTCTGAGATCAGGACTCAGGCTGCAAAATGGTTAGGAGATATTCGTTACACAGAGGCTGGCAATCATTTAATTCAACTATTAAAAGATTCAAATAGCCGTGCACGTTTCTTTGCTGCTGAAGCACTGGGTAGAATAAAATTTGAACCGGCAATCAATCCCATTATTGAATTTTTGAAAATTAATAATGACGTGGATGCCTACCTGCGGCATGCCGGAAGTCTTGCATTGGCGAGGATCGGTAAAGCCGACCCGGTAATTGCTTTATCAAAAAGTCCTTCGCGAGCCTTGAAAATTGCAGCTGTTGTTGCACTGCGCAGAATGAGTCATCCGGGAATCACAACATTTTTAAATGATCCTGATGAATTCATTGTTACAGAAACGGCACGTGCTATCAATGACGATCTTTCTATTAAGGAAGGTTTACAGGCTCTGGGCAATTTACTTAATACCACATCTTTTAAAAATGAAGCGTTGTTAAGGCGCATCATCAATGCCAACCTGAGAGTAGGTACTGATTCGGCAATGCAAAATCTTCTCTATTATTCTCTGAAAGAGAGCAGTCCTGCAGCCATGCGGGCAGAAGCTGTCGAGGCTTTAAGTACCTGGGCGAAACCTTCTCTATTAGACAGAGTCGATGGGCGTTACCGGGGACGGATTGAAAGGGATCCTCTACTTGTCAGAAGTAAGGCAACTGATGCTTTTGTTCAGTTATTAAATAATAAAGATTCAGCTGTAAGAATAAGCGCTGTAAAGGCAATTAGTAAACTTCAAATCAAACAGGCCTCCGCTCAATTGCTCTCGCTCCTAAAAAATGATAAGGAACCTGAAATCCGTGTTGAAGCATTGAAGGCCCTGGTTGATCTGGGAGATGGCCAGGTTGCGCAGGGTGTAAAATTTGCTATTGCTGATAAGGAAAAAAAGGTGAGGGTAGCTGGTCTGGATCTTCTTGACAAAATGAATATCTCTAAAGATTTAATGGTGAATTTGCTTTCCGATATCATCACTACAAAAACCATGGAAGAAAAACAGGCTGCCCTCCTAACGCTGGGTAAATTACCAGGTGAAAATTCGCGCTCCTTATTCGACGGACTATTAAATAAAATGGAAGGTGGTAAACTCTCCGCGGATCTCTATCTTGAATTGGGCGAAGCCATTGATAGCACGCGCTCATCTGAATTAATCGCCAGGTATAAAAATATCAGTAGTAAGTTTTCTCCTGATGTTTTAACAGCCTCTTATGCAGGAAGTTTATCGGGTGGCGATGCTGAGCGAGGAAGAAGAATTTTTTTTAGAAATGAAAATGCCCAGTGTATTAAGTGTCATTCTTACGATGATAGAGGTGGCACCGCCGGTCCGCGTTTAAATGGTGTGGCAGGAAGACTAAGCCGCCCCCAGCTATTGGAAGCACTTATAAATCCCGGCGCCAGGCTTGCTCCGGGATTCGGAGTAATTACGGTAGATCTTAAAAATGGGAAAACGATATCTGGAATTTTACTAGGGGAAAACAATACAAGTTTAACCCTGAAGTCGGGAACGCAATCGAATGAAGTGATACCCAAGGATCAAATTGTGAAAAGAACAAATGCTCCCTCAAGCATGCCCGATATGAAAGCAATCCTTTCAAAAAAAGAGATTCGAGATATGGTAAGTTTTCTATCAACCTTAAAAGAAGATAATTGAAAAAAAAGAGGCGCTTTCTAGCGCCTGTTTAATAACCTTACAATAACAGTATGGAAGTAAAGCATGTAACAGGGTATCCCTGCGCTGCGTTCAATATTTCTATTATGAATGAGAAGATTTATCCGGATGAGCGGCATTGATTTTTAACTTTGGAATATATGATTTAGTTTTTTTCAATTTCAGGTCGAAAAATATAAGGTGTGCCACCATATCGGTACCATAAGAAAAATGGGGATCCCGCCAGCTTGTATTAACTATTTAATTTAATCAACACTTGTTGGATAATCAGAAAAATTCATCATATCCAATTATTACTCAATGAATTCTTTAAATCCCGGGAACCCTGGAACCCATGGTACTTATACAAGAATCATAACTTCTGCAGATTTCCTGTTATCCTTCAATAAAAATCGTAATTTACTCTTCCCGATTGTTCACGAAAATAAACTGTATGAAAAAAGTGGCTGATATTTTATCTCGCAAAGGCAAAAACATTACCCAGGTTTCCGCTGATACTTCAGTATTAGATGCACTAAAGATCATGGCCGATCAGAATATTGGTTCTATGGTGATTATGAATGATAGCCAGTATCTTGGCATTTTAACTGAAAGAGATTACTCACGTAAAGTAATATTAAAAGGAAAATCTTCAACAGATACCACAGTCAGAGAGATCATGTCCTCTGACATTCCCAGGATTACTCCTAATGATACGATTGAATATTGCATGCAACTTATGTCGGATAAAAATATCCGCTATCTCCCTGTATTTGATGGCGAAGCACTGAGTGGTATCATTTCTATTAATGATGTAGTAAAAGAAACGATTCTTGCTCAGCAGGAAACGATCTCCCAATTAAAAGATTATCTACACTCCAGTATGTAAACACGAATTATCGCTAATTCGTGTTTGTATTTTTTTCAGTTACTGCAACCAGGTTATCGAGATCTATTGTGATCGGCATTAAGCCTACCCGCACCACAGCTTTTTTGCCTTTGATCTCCGTAACTTCTCCCACCTGGTGATTCTTTTTCATGAGCACTTTTTGCCCGATGGTGATTTGAGCGGCAACCTCCTCGTATTTAGAACTGAATTTTTTCTTTACTTTTTCATTAACCTGTTTTTGGTTTTGACTAAACAATAAAGCCTGCATTTGTTTAATTAATTCCTTTTTGTCATCCTGGTGCTCTGCTTTTTTCCAGTCGAATAGGATCTGTTTTAATTTGCGTTCCATCTCTTTCAGGTAGGCTATTCTTTCTTCGCTGATCTTGTTCTGGTGTTTAAGAACTTCCACCTGCTGTTCATGGCGTTCCTTATTGATCAACTCTTCCATTTCTTTTTTCAATCGTTTGTTTTCAGTAACGAGTTGCTGTAGCTCCTTTTTCTCGGCTTCGATATTTTGTAAGTCCTGCTCCGTGCGGTTAAGTAATTTATCGAGTCTGAAATGATTATCGTCTACGAGTTTTTTAGCTCTTCCCACTAATAGGGGGTCAAGCCCGATACGTTCTGCAATAGAAAACGTATACGAACTTCCGGGCTTGCCAATAATCAACTTATACATCGGCAACAGATTTTTTTCATCAAAGGCCATAGCCCCATTGATAATACCTGGCGTTTTATTTGCCATTACTTTCAAGTTGAGGTAATGGGTGGTTACAATGCCCATTGGATGTTTTTTAACCAGCTCCTCTAAAATTACCTCCGCAAAAGCTCCCCCCAGATTCGGATCACTGCCGCTCCCTAGTTCATCAATAAAAAACAAAGTTTTTCCATTTGCATTATCCATGAAATATTTCATGTTCTTTAGGTGCGAACTATAGGTACTCAATTCAAATTCGAGACTTTGAGTATCTCCAATATGTATCATTAATTGTTTGAAGATTCCCATTTCAGAATCTGGATGTACAGGGACCAATAAACCACTTTGTAACATTAATTGTAACAATCCAACCGTTTTTAAAGTAACGGTTTTACCTCCAGCATTAGGTCCTGAAATCACCAGGATCCGATTCTTTTCATCCAGGGTAATATCTACAGGGATGGTCGACTTACTATTTTTTTTGTTATAAAGATATAACAGAGGATGACAGGATTGAACAAGGTGTACATGTGCCTTATCGGTTAATAATGGATAATTGCCATTAATATCTATTGCCAGCTTAGCTTTAGCACGGATGAAATCATATTCACCCAGTATATCGTGATATCCTTTTAAAAGAGGTGAGTAAACAGATAAAGTTTGGGTCAGTTCCCGAAGAATGCGGTACACTTCCCTGCCCTCTTCGTTCTCAAGAGCAAAAATATCATTGTTGAGCTCAATGGTTTCTTCAGGTTCAACAAAAGCTGTTTTACGGGTATCACTTTCGCCGTGTAGGATTCCTTTTATCTGGCGCTTGTGTTCAGCGAAAAGGGCTAATACTCTTCTTCCATTCAAAAAGGATTCTTCAATATCGGCAACGTAGCCAGCCTTTGTAAGTTTTTGTAGAATGCGGTCAAATAACCGGCGCAATTCATTTCGCTTTTTGTATAAGTTGAGCCTTATCCGTGACAAATCATCTGAAGCGTTGTCTTTAACGGTACCAATTTCATCCAATACCTCATCGATGGTTTGCAGGATCGCTTTTTCATAATAGGTATGACCGATCACTTTGGCCAAAGCAGGATAAGAACTTCGTCTTTCAGTATCAAACCAGCGGAATATACTCTGTAAATTATCTGCAAGCTTTCTTAACTGCATGATCTGGTCACCGGCTAACACAGCCCCATCAATCCCAAGCAGTTTGATTTCTTTAGTTAAATTCAGAACATGATCGTTCGGAAAATATTGCCCCCCGTGGATCAGTAATTTATATTCATTAGATTGCTGCAATTCCAGCTCTATAAAATCTTTCTTAGTATGAATACGAAGGTTCTCAGCTTTTAATTTTGCATATTCGGATTTGCAATGCTGTGTAAGCAATAATTGTATTTTATCAAACTCCATTTGTATTAAAGCCGATTCTGGAAAAACCCTCATACTTGTTGTAACCACCACGTCTGTCTCTTTATTGAAGTGTAAATTTCGGAAATATAATCTTACGCCTGTTTTTAAACTTTAGTTGAGGCAAGGCATGTGGATTTAGTTTTCTGCCAAATGTTTTCAAGTTTCTCGAGACCTTTATTTAATAAAATGGCAGTTAATAGTTGATAGATTCAGGGCCGGCAAGAACTACCTATTGAATAAAATTTTAAGAATTTAGTTGGATGTTTTTATACCTGGTTTTCAGGCATACATACATTCATCCATCATCTTTTTATTATTTGCAATTCCCTCCATGTATCCCATTGATTTTCCCGGGTAAATATCAAATCATGACTCTCACCTAATATTACTTCGGCAGTAGTATAGATGCAACATCCCTCCATCAAATGCCCCCCTATTAAAGCCCCATTCCTATCGCTGATTGCAATATGAATGTGGGAGCCATGTACGCTCAGCGTACCTGATAAACTGATGATCTCGAAGAACCCCTCTGCTTCATTGCAATTTTGCCGGTTGGCAAAGCGTAGGGTATAATGAGTAAGGCTGCCAATAGCGCTTATAATCCATCCTGCCTGGATATTTGCCAGGTTTACAAACTCCTGAAGGGCAGATTTGAGATCCTGACCCGGCTTCAACCTTAGAGCATGGATAGTTTCCATTTGTATAATTTAAAATTTTCAATAATAATTTGGAGAAAGGAATTCGGCATTTTCAAAAACATTGCCGCTTCTTTCAGTACCGATCGCCGTTAATGATATGATAAAAACTACCATTTGTCCGTCAACTTACAAACTTTGGCTTGCTGAACCTTATAACTTGTACGAAATTTGAAGCTCATGACAAGATTATTAAAACGTTGCTGTATGAATATTGTATTAACGAGTGCTATTATTACCCTTACTACATTGATGTCTTGCGCAGAGAATAAAAATTCAAATAAACATATGACTAGTGATCTTACTTCCATGCAAAATGCCGGCTACAAAACTGATACCGCTACCTTTGGAACTGGGTGCTTCTGGTGTACAGAGGCCATTTTTGAACAATTAAAGGGTGTTTTGAAAGTTTCATCGGGTTATAGTGGCGGCCACGTCGATAAACCAACTTATAAAGATGTTTGTGATGGAACCACAGGGCATGCTGAAGTAGTGCAAGTGGTTTTTGATCCTGAAAAAATCACATTTGATGAATTACTGGAAGTTTTCTGGCAAACTCACGATCCAACCACTCTTAATCGACAAGGTAATGATGTAGGAACTCAATACCGCAGTTCAATATTTTATCACAATGATGAACAGAAACAAAGGGCCGAAAAATATAAGGCAGAATTAAATACAAATGGAGCTTTTAACAAGCCCATTGTTACTGAAATTGCTGCTTTCTCAAAATTTTATGTTGCTGAAAATTACCACCAGGATTACTATAATAATAATGGGTCTCAGCCTTATTGTACCTATGTAATCCGACCTAAAATGGAAAAATTTCAAAAAGTATTTAAGGATAAGATCAAGCATTAAATCTACCAGGAGACCATTATTTTACTGGGCACTAAGCCACAAAGGTGGATATTAAAAATTTCCTTTGTGGCTTCACCCTTAGTGTCATAAAACGTCTACATACCTACTACGATCGCTTTATTCCATCCTTATATACATAACGCAATTCAAGCAGGTTTAATCCATTAGGCTTAAATCCCTGGATATGTGGATGCACCAGGCGAATCACTTCATCATACCACAAAGGAATCACCGGGGCATCGTCGATTACTATTTGATCTAACTGCTGGTATATCTTCAATCTTACCGAATCATTTGTTTCCAATATTGCCTGTTCATAAAGGGCATCGAAAGCCGGATTTTTATAACGCGTATAGTTGGGTGGAGCCGGATTTTTTCCATAGAAAACACTTAGATAATTTTCCGCATCGGGATAGTCTGCAATCCAGCTACCCCGAAAAAAAAGTGCCTGGGATTTGGAAGTATATTCCAGTAATAAACTTTTCTGAATAACTTCCACCTGCACTTTTATACCAACATCTTCCAGTTCCTTTGCAATAAAGCTTGCCAGATCTCCGTAAATGGATATTGTCAAGAGTTTGATGGCTGGCACATTCTTACTTCCTGAAAACCCTGCTTCTTTCAGTAATTGTCTGGCTTTCGAGGGATTATAGGTGTAACCTTTTACCACGCTGGTGTCGAATGACGGAAGGCCCGCTGGTATAAATCCGCTTTCAGCAGGAATTCCTATGGAATTGCGCAGGTAGAGGATCATTTTTCTGCGATCAAACCCATAATTAATAGCCTG
>Ga0136634_10000216_pt1 | contig 28250 bp, 25 predicted proteins | sample AntDrymUQ8332106_2_FD_104654 | JGI IMG/M metagenome (GOLD analysis project Ga0136634, IMG submission 104654) | Polar desert sand microbial communities from Dry Valleys, Antarctica - metaG UQ833 (21.06) | ecosystem: Environmental > Terrestrial > Soil > Desert | place: Antarctica: Dry Valley... | reverse complement strand
TCGCCAACTTCAAGACCTGGCGAATCCTGCACACCGACTACCGTCGCCCGATTACTACATTCCAGGAGACCATTTCTACTGTCGTCGCTTTGCACTTCTATACATACGGCTGAATAACCCTCCTTGCTCGGCATTCTCGCTACCGTCCGAAAAGGGCAACTTTTCGAATTCAGCACAAAACGGGACGGTGCGGGAGATTGGGTCGAATGTCGCTTCCTGCTGGATATTCACCCCGGTGTCGAGTTCACCTACCGGCACGGCGTATACAATGTTAATCATGAGCCATTGATGTCTGCCGAATCTGCAGTCGGAGTTTTCATGGCTGCGCTGGTCGAGCGCACGAGTCGAGTGCTTCCAACAAATGGCGGCGAGATTTCGCTCTGATTGCTGCGGTCGTCTTCTCCTGACTTTCCACAGCCCGCTGATCCGCCAGCCCAACCACGGGGGCAGATACCTTGCTCAGGTAGGTAGGAGATAGGCGTCCCGCAGCGTGGGGTAGTACTCGTCCCAGGCGTCGGGCACCGCGGCATCCGCGACGACGGCGTCAAGCCGATCGAGGTAGTAGTGCCAGCCGGGTCCGATGCTCGTGGCGTCGTAGGGCTCGGCGAGGCGCTGGGTGAAGACGAGCGTGGTCACGGCGGCCTGCTCCTGCAACGAGACCGACAGTCGCCAGGGGCCGTCCGGGCTCGGCACCTCGACGACGAGTCGGGTCGGCGGCCGGCAGGCCAGGATCGTGACGGTCTGCGGGGTCGAGGTCTCATCCTCAGTCATCATCAGCTCGACGCTTCCGGTGGTGGGTTCACCGGTCCAGGTACCGAGCCAACGGGCGACGCGATCGGGTTCGGTGAGCGCCGACCAGACGTCATCGACGGGGTTGCCGTAGGTGCGTACGAACTCCAGCCGCATCCCGTCCTCGTCCCGCAGGACCTGGCCCAGCGGGGTGGTCACGGTCATGTCGTCCTCCTGTCGAGATGGCCCCGCCGGCTGATCCACCTGACCGGCGCAGGGCATAGCGCAGCAGGGTATGGCGCAGCACGCGCAGCGCGATGCCGGGACTCAGGAGCGTCTCCGGGCGTTGCACCAGGCCCGCTACACGAGCGAAGGTGTCGGCGAGTGCAGGGTCCTGAGCGGCGGCGGCGTGCAGTCGCGGGATGTAGGCGTTGATCAGCCGGACCTTCGGGCTGCGGTGTCCCCCGACACCGGGGAACGCGAGGTCCGCGCCGACCGCCAGGTCCCACGGCACGTCGATCACCTGCGCGATGTCGCGGAGGAAACCGTGCGGCCTCGGCTCGACACCCCGTTCCAGGTGGTGACGAAGGATGAGCGCTTCGAGCGCGGCCACGCTCATGCCCTGACCGTAGATCGGGTTGAAGCTGCACACCACGTCGCCGATCACGAGCAGCCCGTCCGGGAAGCGCGGGAGCCGTTCGTAGCGCTCCCGGACGCTCGCGGGGAAGCGGAAGGCCACCGGGTCGTCGATCGGCTCGGCGTCCCGGACGGCCTCGTGGACATCGGGGTGCTGCAGGGACCGGGCGAAGGCGAGGAACCCGTCGGGGTCGGTCGGCGGGTGGTCTCCGAGGATGCCGGCCAGCGTCAGCATGCACCGGCCGTTCTCGATCATCGCCAGCCCTGCGCCCCGCGGGTGCGTGGGCGTCGGTGCCGGCAGGATCCCCAAGGTGCCACCCAGGGCGTCGGGTCGGAGGTAGTAGGACCGGGTTGCATAGCTCAGGCCGATGGGCACCCGTTCGGCCACCGGCCGCCCGTAGCCGAGCTCGTCGAGCCACACCGGTGTGCGCGAGCCCCGCCCGGTCGCGTCGACCACCAGGTCGGCGCCGAGCACCTCCTCCGCGTTCCCGCCGGCTCGGCGGAGCACGCGCGCCCCGGTGACCCGGCGGCGATCGGGCGTGGTGACCAGCCCCACGATGGCGCAGCGCTCCGCAAACGCGACTCCGGGCAGCGCGCGCACCCTGGCGCGCACGTGCCGTTCCAGGCACGGGCGACTCGCGTTCACCGCGACCAGCCCGGTGTCGACCTGACACAGCCGGTGGCCGTTCAGGTAGATACGCATGTCGCCGAGCATGTCCCCGGTCGGCACGCCCTGCGCGACCAGCTCCGCGGTCAGCCCCGGGAACAGCTCCTCCAGGACCTGCTGGCCTCGGGCGAGCAGCCCGTGGACGTGGCGACCCTGCGGCACGCCCCGGCGCGGCGCGTCGTCTGCCGGCAGCTCGTCCCGGTCCACCACCGTGACCTGCGCGTACGCGTCAGCCAGCACCCGGGCTGCGAGCAGACCCGCCATGCCACCCCCGAGCACCACCGCCCGATCACCGATTCGTGCCGTCATCGCAGCCCTCTCCAGGCGACCGTGGACGCGGACACGCACCCCGCAGAACACGCGCGGGTGGCCCTCGACGTGGTGCCAGCGCAGGTCTGCGTCGAGCGCCTCGCGAGCACCGTGGCCGGCAGGCACGGCAGAAGCCGGGTGCGCACCCAGTCGTCGAGCACATCACCGAGCGTTACTGGGCACCCAGCCACGCTGGCCATGGGCCCGATAGTAGGTCTCTCGTAGGTCTCTCCGGCAACCCATGCCACGATCAGTGACGGGCCAGTCCCGGCCATGTGGGACCACCGGGGTGCGGCAGGATCGATGGGGTGAACGTCCGAAGCGGTCACGTGACTGTCCGCGAGCTGACCGCTACCGAGACTGAGTGGTACCGTATTACGTACAACTATGGAGGATCGGGTGGCAATCTCGGCGTCTGAGGCACGCAGGAACCTGTTCCCGCTGATCGAGCAGGTCAACAACGACCGCACGCCGGTAGAGATCATGTCCAGACGCGGCGACGCCGTGCTGATCTCTCGCGCGGACTACGACGCGCTGGAGGAGACCGCGCACCTGCTGCGGTCGCCCGCGAACGCGCAACGGCTGCTGGAGAGCCTGGCGCAGGCCCATCACGGAGAGCGGCAGGAGCACGAGCTGGAGCGATGAGGCTGGTCTTCACTCCGAACGGATGGCAGGACTACACCTACTGGCTCTCGGCCGACCGTGCGACCCTCGAGCGCGTCAACCGGCTCATCGACGACGTCCTCCGCGACCCGTTCACCGGTATCGGCAAGCCCGAGCCGCTCCGCCACGCCTTCGCCGGAACCTGGTCCCGACGCATCAGCGAGGAGCACCGGCTGGTCTACCTCGTCGACGAGGAGGACATCGTCGTCCTTCACGCTCGCTACCACTACCGCTGACCCATCCACATCGGCGGCGTCGGATCCGAGCAACGCCCGGCCGATCGAAGGAATCGCCTCATGCGCGTCGCTCACCTCGCTGCCACCCCGCCCGACAGCGCCGCCGTCCGCGAGGCACAGCAGGCGCTGTTCACCAGCGGTGTTCCCGGCACGTGGGTCACCGCGGCTCAGTGCTCTCCGGAACGCGCGGTGACCGAACCAGGCGTGACGATCTACCTCCACGGCGGCGGCTTCTCCTTCAGCAACCCGCCGATGGAACAGATCCTGACCCACCGCCTGTCCCAGGTCACCGGACGTCCCGCCTTCGCCGTGGACTACCGGCTCGCCCCGACCCATCCGTTCCCGGCGGCCCTCGAGGACGTGGTGGCCGTCCATCGGAGCCTGCGCGACCAGGGGGTGCCTGCCGACCGGATCCTGCTGGTCGGGGAGTCCGCAGGCGCCACGCTGGTGTTGTCGGCGCTGCTGGTCCTCGCCGAGGCCGGCGACGCCACACCGGCCGGAGCCGTGGCGGTGTCCCCGCTCACCGACTTCGCAGCCGAGGCCAGCCCCTCGATCGAGGCCAACACCGGACGCGACGTCCTCAACCCGGACGTGTTGGTCTCGATCGGCACGCAGTACCTGGCCGGGGCGCGTCCGGACCGGGCACCCCAGTCCCCCCTCTACGGCGAGCTCCGCGGATTACCGCCGCTCCTGCTCGCGGTGGGCGGGGACGAGATCCTCCTCGACGACGCGCAGCGGTTCGCCGAGGCTGCCTCCGCCGCCAACGTGCCCGTCGACCTCGACATCTACGACGGCATGCCCCATGGCTTCCACGCGACCGTCCTCTTCCCCGAAGCCGAGCGGCTGCCCACGGCCGCCACCTTCCTGCGCCGCGTCGCGGACTGGGCGACCCGACTGACCGCCGCGCAGGACCGCGGGCGGTGAACCATCAGTGCCTGGCGTGTCCCGGTCGCCATCCGGCCCCGGGTGCGACGAACGGATTAGGCGTGACAGTCCGGTAGGCCGCCGTGGAACTCGACCATCTCGCGGAACGAGTCGAGGAGGTCGATCGGCGTACCAAGCGGCCCGGACTCGGTCAGCTCGACATAGGCACGGCGCAGGTTGCCGACGAGCCGTTCCGCGTCCAGCAGGTCGGCGAACTCGCCGAGGTCGGCCTCGCGGGCGACGTCCAGCGCGGACATGCCGGCCGCGACCCCCTCGACGGCGAGCTCCCACACCCAGCGCAGATAGCGCTCGGTCACGTCGAAGATGGCCTCCCCGCCGACCGGCCCGTGGCCTGCGACGACGGTCTGCGCGCCGAATCCGCGCAGGCGCTCGACGGCGCGCAGCGATCCTGGATCGAGCCCATCAGGCAGAACGGCGTGACCCCGGACATGACGATGTCGCCCGCGAACAACACCCTCCGCTCCGGCACCCACACCACGACGTCGTTGGTCGTGTGCGCCGGCCCGAGATGGAACAGCTCCAGGCACAGCTCACCGGCGTGGATCGTGACGGCGTCACGGAACGTCAGAGCGGGCAGCACCACCGGCGTGTCCCCCCACTCGACATCCGGCCACAACTCGCGCAGCCCGAGCCCAGCACGAATCATCTCGACACGGGTCTGTTCGTGCGCCACGATCGTGGCACCGGGCACGAACTGAGCGTTACCGAAGACGTGATCACCGTGGTGATGGGTGGTGACCAGGATGTCGGGACCCGCACCGGCCACACCGACGACGGCCTCGCGCAGCCGGATGGCCCGCGCCTGCGTCGCGACGGTATCGACGAGCACCGAGGTGCCTGCGTCGACGATGAGACCGGCGTTGTTGAGACACCACCCCCCGTTCGGCTGAACGTAGGCGAAGACGCCATCGGCGATCTCCTGCAAGCCCGGCGGGGCGACAACGGGACGATCCGGGGTAGAGGTCACCGCTCCAGTCCTTCCGGTCAGTGCTGACGACGGCTGTTCACGACGCCGAGAGATCGAGATCGTACCCGTCAGCTCCGGGGGTCACGGCGCATCGGGTGGTTCTCCGGTACCTGCACCAGCACGATGCGGGTGCCGTCCGGATCGGCGATCCACATCTCCTCCAGGCCCCAGGGCTCCCGCCGCGGCTCCCGGACCACGTACGCCACCAGCTCGCGGTGCGCCGCAGCGAGGTCGCGGACCTGGAGCCACAGCGCGACCGCGTCCCCGGCCGGCGCCTCGGCACGCCCGGACAGCTCCAGGAACCCGCCGCCGAGGAAGAACACGGTGCCGCCGGGGAACTCACGGGCGACGGCGAGCCCGAGCACGTCGCGGTAGAACGCGAGGCTGCGCGCCATGTCGACGGGGTGCAGCAGCACCCGTCCGGCGAGGACCTCCATCAGGGGAAGACCAGCGCGATCTGCATGAGCCCGACTCCCTCCGGTACCTCATCTCACCGCGATCATTCCCTCAACCCGGGTATGCCGCCAGGTGATCGAGCGACATCGTGGCAAGCTGGCGGGGCGTCGTCGGTGCTCCGTAGTGGTGCACCGGAGGCATGGCCATCAGTGACGGGAAAAGAAGTGAGCAGATCGTGACGGAGCAACCGTTCCAGCGGGTCGCCATCGTCAACCGGGGTGAGCCCGCGATGCGGCTGATCCATGCGGTGCGCGAGTGGAACGCCGAAGCGCAGGGGTGCGCCGACGCGAGGGGGCGCGCCGTCCTGCGCACGATCGCGCTGTACACGGCCGTGGACCGGCACGCGATGTTCGTCCGCGAGGCCGACGAGGCCGTGCTGATCGGGCCCGAGGACCCGGACCAGGCCTTCGGCACCACCCCCTACCTTGACCACGTCGAGCTGGAACGCGCGCTGCGGGCCGCGCGCGCCGACGCCGTGTGGCCGGGCTGGGGCTTCGTGTCGGAGACCGCGGACTTCGCCGAGCTGTGCCAGAAGCTGGACATCGTCTTCGTCGGTCCGTCGCCCGCGGTGATGCGCAGGCTCGGCGACAAGATCGAGGCGAAGCGGCTGGCCGAGAAGGTCGGCGTGCCGCTGGCGGCGTGGAGCGGCGGGCCGGTCGCCGACCTCGCGGCGGCGCGGGAGCACGCGGCGGCGATCGGCTACCCGCTGATGGTCAAGGCCACCGCAGGCGGCGGTGGCCGCGGTATCCGGCGGGTCGAGGGGCCTGAAGAGCTCGCCGAGGCCTTCGAGCGGGCCAGCTCGGAGGCGGCGCGGACCGTCGGGGACGCCACGGTGTTCCTGGAGCGGGCGATCAGCGGCGGGCGCCACGTCGAGGTGCAGGTGGTCGCGGACGCCACCGGCGAGGTGTGGACGTTGGGCATCCGCGACTGCTCGGTGCAGCGGCGCAACCAGAAGGTCATCGAGGAGTCCGCGTCCACGGCGCTCGACGCCGAGCAGGAGAAGCTGCTGCGCACCTCGGCCGCCGAGCTGGCCCGCGCGGCCGGTTACGTCAACGCCGGCACCGTCGAGTTCCTCTACGAGCCCACCGAGCGGCTGCTGTCGTTCCTGGAGGTCAACACGCGGCTGCAGGTGGAGCACCCGGTCACCGAGGCGACCACCGGTGTGGACATCGTCAAGCTGCAGCTGCACGTCGCGGCGGGCGGTGCGCTGGTCGACGTCGCGCCCGAGGCGCCGCCCGCCCGCGGGCACGCGATCGAGGCCCGGCTCACCGCCGAGGATCCCGAGCAGGGCTTCGCTCCCGCACCCGGCCGGATCGAGCACCTGGCGCTGCCCACCGGTCCCGGCATCCGCGTGGACACCGGCGTCGCCGCGGGCGACGTGATCCCGCCGCAGTACGACTCGATGATCGCCAAGGTGATCGCGTGGGGCCGCGACCGTCCCGAGGCCCGCGCCCGGCTCTCGCGCGCCCTGCGCCAGACCGCCGTGGTGATCGACGGCGGCACCACCAACAAGGCGTTCCTGCTCGACCTGCTGAACCGCCCGGAGATCGTCTCCGGCGAGACCGGCACCACCTGGCTCGACGCCCTGATGGCCAGCGGCTACACCCCGCCCCGGCGCCTCGACGTCGCGCTGCTGGCCACCGCCGTCGAGGCGCAGGACGCGCACGTGGCCCGGCAGCGCGAGCGGCTGTTCGCCTCGGCCGAGCGCGGACGCCCCGAGGTCGGACACGAGACCTGGTACCAGGTGGACGTGCGCGCGGCCGGGGCGTCCTACCGGCTGCGGATGGCGCAGTCTCGCGGGTCGCGCTACCACATCGAGCTCGACGGTCAGGTCACCGACGTCGACACCGAGCGGACCGGACGGTTCGAGCGGCGCCTCGTCGTCGGCGGTACGACGTTCGCGGTGCTCGCCGCGCCGCAGGGCGCGGACTACCTCGTCGAGGTCGACGGGGCCGTGCACCGCATCTCCGGCGGCGAGGCCGGCCTGGTGCGCGCCCCGGCGCCGGCGATGGTGGTCTCCGTCCCGGTCGCCGTGGGCGATCTCGTCGAGGCCGGGGACGTCGTGGCCGTCGTCGAGAGCATGAAGCTGGAGACGGCGCTGCGCGCGCCGGTCTCGGGCCGCGTGCGCGACGTGCTCGTCGCCTCGAACACGCAGGTGGAGGGCGGCACGAAGATCGTGCGCCTGGAGCCGGACGCCAACGGCGCGGTCGCGGGTGGCGAGCGTTCCGACCTGTCCGCGTTCACCCCACCGCCCACCGACGAGGGCGACTCGGCCGGCGTCGCCGCCGACACGCTGACCTCGCTGCGGTTCCTGGTGCTCGGCTACGACATCGACGAGCGCGACGCCCACCCGCTGCTCGCCGCGCTCACCGCGGCCCGCGAAGCCCTCGCCCCCGACGACGCAGCCGTTCTCGCCGGGGAGATCTCCATCTTCCGGATCTTCGCCGACCTGTGCGCGCTGTCGCGCAACCGCCGCGGACCCGAGGACGAGTCCCAGCAGATCGACCCCGCAGGTGAGCAGGCCCGCAACCCGCAGGAGTACCTGCACGCCTACCTGCGCTCGCGCGACGCCGACGCCGAGGGGCTGCCGGAGTCGTTCCGCACCAAGCTGCGCCACGCGCTGGCGCACTACGGCGTGTCCGACCTGGAGCCCTCCGACGCGCTGAGCAGCGCGCTCTACCGCATGTACCTGGCCCACCGCCGGGCCGCGGCACAGGTGCCGGTGCTGGCAGAGCTGCTGCAGTGGCGGCTGCGCCATCCCGACTCCCTGCCCCCGGCCGCCCGCGAGGACTACCAGCGCGTGCTGGACCAGCTCATCACGGCCACGCAGCTGCGCCACCCCGTGGTCGGCGGCCTGGCCCGCCGCGTCCGCTACACCTGCTTCGACGCGCCGTTGATCGCCGCCGAGCGGGCCGCGCGCCAGGACCAGGTGCGGGTGGAGCTGGACCGGCTGTCCGCGGACCCCGCCACCCGTGCCGCGCAGATCGACACGATCGTGTCGGCCACCGAACCGATCCTCGGGGTGTTCGGCGCACGGCACCACGCCGCGATGCTCGAGGTGATGACCCGGCGCTACTACCGGGTCCGGACGCTGTCCGACGTCCGCCTGCACGACCGCGACGGCCGCCCACTGCTCACCGCCTCCTGCCGGGTCAACGGAAAGGGCTACGACGGCCACGACCACGTCGTGCTGGCCACCACCGTGCACACGGCCCCGGACGCCCCGCCCGCCGGCGAGCCGATGGCGGTGCAGCGCGACCTGCGCCGGCTCATCGCGGCGCTCCCCGGGGACCGCACCGCGCTGCTGGACCTGTACGTCATCGCCGGGCAGGCGCCGGACTCCGATCCGGAGCGCTCGTCGGAGAAGATCCGCACGCTGCTGGGCAGGCTGCCCGAACGGCTCGCGCGCGTCGCGGTCGCGGTGCGCCGTCCGCACGGGGACGAGCGCTCGGCCTGGTTCACCTTCACCCCCGGTCCGGACCGCAAGCCGGTGGAGGACCGCACGCTGCGCGGCCTACACCCGATGGTGGCCCAACGGCTCGGGCTGTGGCGCCTGTCGGGGTTCGAGCTGACCCGGCTCCCGTCCCCGATCGACGTGCACCTGTTCCGCGCGGTGGGCAGACAGGTGCCCGACGACCGGCGGCTGCTCGCGCTGTCCGACGTCCGCGACCTGACCGTGCTGCGCGACGAGGACGGCCGGATCCGCGCGCTGCCCCAGCTCGAGCACGTGCTCGACTCCTGCCTGGACGCGCTGCGCTCGGCGCGCGCCGCCGACCGCGACGACGCGAAGCTGAACTGGAACCGCGTGCTGCTCTACGGCTGGCCGGTGGTCGACATCCCGCTCGACGAGCTCGACTCCGTCGTCCGCGTGCTGGCCCCCCGGTCGGAGGGGCTCGGTCTCGAGCAGGTCCTGGTGCAGTTCCGCCACGTCGATCGGGACTGCGACACCGCCGAGCCGCGAGAGCTGCTGTTGCGGATGTCGCGCCCACCGGGCGCCGGGTTCACCGTGCAGGTCACCGAACCCCCGACCCAGCCGATGCGCGCGCTCGACAGCTACGCGCAGAAGGTGATCCGCGCACGCCAGCGCGGTGCGGTGTACCCCTACGAGCTGGTGCCGATGCTGGTCCGCAGCCCCGATCGCGGCGGTGAACCGGGCGTGTTCACCGAGTACGACCTCGACGAGGTGGAGGCACCCGTTCCGGTCGACCGCGCGCCGGGCGGCAACACCGCCAACATCGTGCTCGGCACCGTCACGACCCCGACGCGGCGCTATCCCGAGGGAATGACGCGGGTGGTCCTGCTCGGCGACCCGACCAAGGCCCTGGGCGCGCTCGCCGAGCCCGAGTGCGCGCGGGTCCTGGCCGCGATCGAGCTGGCCCGGCGCCTCGACGCCCCCCTCGAGTGGTTCGCGGTGTCGGCCGGCGCAAAGATCGCGATGGACTCCGGTACCGAGAACATGGACTGGATCTCCCGAGTGCTGCGCGGGATCATCGAGCTCACCCACGCCGGCGGGGAGATCAACATCGTTGTCTCCGGCATCAACGTGGGCGCCCAGCCGTACTGGAACGCCGAGGCGACGATGCTCATGCACACCAAGGGCATCCTCGTCATGACACCCGACAGCGCGATGGTGCTCACCGGAAAGCAGTCGCTGGACTACTCCGGCGGGGTGTCGGCCGAGGACAACTTCGGCATCGGCGGCTACGACCGGATCATGGGTCCGAACGGGCAGGCCCAGTACTGGGCGCCGGACCTCTCCGCCGCGGTGGACGTGCTGCTCGCACACTACGCGCACACCTACCGGGCGCCCGGCGAGCGCTTCCCGCGGCCAGCGCCCACCGTCGACCCGGTGAACCGGGACGTCTCCGACTCCCCGCACGCGGGACCCGGCTGCGACTTCACCGCTGTCGGGGAGATCTTCGCCGCGAACCCGGAGCGCAAGAAGCCCTTCGACATCCGCTCGCTGCTGCACGCCGTGGCCGACACCGACCACCCGACGCTGGAGCGCTGGGTCGACATGATCGACGCCGAGAGCGTGGTGGTGCTCGACGCGCACCTGGGCGGGCAGCCGATCGCGCTGCTGGGCATCGAGTCGCGCCCGCTGCCCCGCCGCGGGCGGCTTCCGGTGGACGGGCCGACGACGTTCACCGCGGGCACGCTGTTCCCGATGTCGTCGAAGAAGACAGCCCGGGCGATCAACGCCGCGAGCGGGAACCGCCCGCTGGTGGTGCTGGCGAACCTGTCAGGCTTCGATGGCTCGCCGGAGTCGCTGCGCCAGCTCCAGCTGGAGTACGGCGCGGAGATCGGCCGGGCGGTGGTGGACTTCGACGGCCCCATCGTGTTCTGCGTGGTCTCGCGCTACCACGGCGGCGCGTTCGTCGTGTTCTCCGGGACGCTGAACGACAACATGGAGGTCGCGGCCGTCGAGGGCTCCTACGCCTCGGTGATCGGCGGCGCCCCGGCGGCGGCGGTGGTGTTCGCCGGCGAGGTGAACAAGCGCACCGCGGCCGACCCGCGGATCGCCGAGCTGGAGGCCCGGATCGTCCACGCCCGGGAGTCCGCTGCGGAGTCCGAGGCCGCCCGGCTCACCGCCGAGCTCGCGGCGCTGCGCCCCGGCGTGCGGTCGGAGAAGCTCGGGCAGGTCGCCGACGAGTTCGACACCGCCCACAGCGTGCAGCGGGCGCACCGGGTGGGCTCGGTGCACCGGATCGTCCCCGCGACGCGCCTGCGTCCCTACCTGGTCGACGCGGTGCAGCGCGGCATGGCGCGAATCGGGGTGCAGCGCTGACGAGCGGGGCGGAGGCTCACTGCCGCGGGGAGCAGGCACCCTTCGTCACGAGCACCCGCGCCACCGCCCGGTCGTTCGCCACCGCGTCGAGCCGCCCGGCGGCCAGGGCCTGGTCCAGGCGGTCCAGGACGGGGGCGACGCGCCCACCAGAAGACCACAGGGCCATGTCCGCCCCGGCGGCGAGCGCGGTCTCCACCGCCTCGGGCAGCTCGAACGTGCCGGTCACGGCCTTCATCGCACCGAGGTCGTCGGTGAGGACGAGGCCGTCGAACCGGTAGTCGTTGCGCAGCAGCGCGTAGACGGCCGGGGTGAGCGAGCTCGGCAGGTCGTCGGTGAGACCAGGTACGTCGAGGTGCCCGACCATCACACCGGTACGGCCCGCCCCGCCGGCCGCGGCCAGCGGCCCGCCCGGTCCGAGCAGCGCGGCGTAAGGCTCGAGGTCGGTCTTGCGCAGCTCGTCCAGGGGCGGGGTGGCCACGCGGCCCTGGTGCGAGTCGCCATCGGCGTGACCGTGCCCGGGAAAGTGCTTGAGCACGGTGACGATGCCCACCTCGCCTTGACTCCGGGCGAAGTTCCCGGCGTACTGCGCGACCCGCCTCGGATCCTTGCCGAAGGAACGGTCGCCGATCACCGCGTCCGCAGGCTGGTCTCCGACGTCGACGACGGGAGCAAGGTTCATCGTGACGCCGCGAGCCACCAGCGCGCGGGCACGGGCGCGAGCCAGCTCACGGACCTGCAGGGGCCTCATCGCGCTCATGGCCCGCGCGCTGGGCAGCTCGCCGTCCAGGTCGTCGACGCGCTGCACCCGGCCGCCCTCGTCGTCGACGGCCACCATGAGCGGGATCCGCGCCATCGCCTGCACGCCGCGCACGGCCTGGTCGGTCAACAGCTCGGTGGCGTTTCCGCCGAGGAACACCCCGCCCACCTGGGTGGCGCGCACGGTCTCCGCGGTGCCGCGCGGGTCGGAGACGTCCACCCCGACCATGAGGCGCTGGGCCAGCCGCGCCCGCGGCGCCATCGCGGCGACGACAGCCGAGCAGCTCGGCAGCCGATCAGGCCCCAGCGCGGCGCCGCTGACCTCCGGTTGCGGCGGTGCCGGCAACGGGGCAGCCGCGACGGGCGCAGGCGCCATGAGCAGCACCGTCACCAGACCGGCCAGCAGCGGCGCTGCAGGGCTCAATCGAGCGCGGCGCCGCTGCGGGAAGCGCACACGCAACGGCGGGGACAGCTGACGGGACAGCATCACAGGACATCATGCCGTCCAGGCCGTTCCTTTGGGCGTGCGGGTCGAGGAAGGGGCTGGGCGGTTCGCAGCTCTGGCTGTCGCAAGCTCCGTCCGCACCCGCGGCGCCTCCACCGACGGTAGATTCCTACCATGCGCACTACCATCGATTCTGCCGGTCGGGTGGTTATCCCCCAGCAGCTGCGTCATGCCGCCGCGTTGGAGGCCGGCCAGGAGATCGAGATCATCGAGCGCGACGGGCGCATCGAGATCGAACCGATCTCTGCACCGATGGAGCTCGTCGAGCGCGACGGCTTCCTGGCGGCCGAGGTGACGGGTACCGACGCGGCGACGCTGACCTCTGACGAGGTTCGCGACATCCTGGAAAGAACCCGCAGGTGATTACTGTACCTGCGATACCTCTGTGCTGGTCGCGGCGTTCGCGCGGTGGCACGTGGCGCACGATGTCGCCGTCGCAGCGCTGCGCAGGGTAGACACAGTGGTCGACCACGTCGCTGTCGAGACCTTCTCGGTGCTGACGAGGTTGCCACCACCCCGGCGCGTGTCACCGCACCTTGTCCTGGCGTTCCTCGACCATCATTTCCCGGCGTCGATGCCCCGCCTGCCGAGCGCTGCTTCCGCCGAACTCCTCCATGTGGCGCAGCGATCGAGCGTCGTCGGCGGTGCCGTCTACGACCTACTGGTCGCGCTGGCTGCCGCTGCGCAGCGTGCCGCCTTGCTGAGCCTCGACGGCCGAGCCGCCTCGACCTACGCCGCAGCCGGTGTTGAGCACGAGCTGCTCAGCTGATCGGCTACCCGATCGGCGGCACTCGCTCGCCTTCGGGCGGCGGACCGGGTGGGGTGCCGTCGCCGAAGGGGTGCCCGCCGAGCTCCGCGCGCCCGTGCGGGGTGAGCCAGCCCGTGACGTCCGGGCCGACCGGAACGATCCCGGTCGGGTTGATCTCGGCGTGTACGCCGTAGTAGTGCTGCTTGATCTGCTCGAAGTCGATCGTGTCGCCGAAGCCTGGGGTCTGGAACAGGTCGCGCGCGTACGCCCACAGCACCGGCATCTCGGCGAGCTTGCACCGGTTGGCCTTGAAGTGGCCGTGGTAGACGGCGTCGAAGCGCACCAGGGTGACCCACAGCCGGATGTCGGCCTCGGTGATGGTGTCCCCGACCAGGTAGCGACGAGTCGCGAGCCGCTCCGACAGCACGTCGAGCCGGGCGAACAGCGCCTGGTAGGCCCGCTCGTAGGTGCCCTGTCCCTTCGCGAAACCGCACTTGTAGACGCCGTTGTTGACGTCGTGGTAGACGGCCTCGTTGATCTCGTCGATCTCCGCGCGGTGCGCCTGCGGGTACAGGTCCGGGGCGCCGGAGCGATGATGTGCGGCCCACTGCGTGGAGAGGTCGAGCGTCAGCTCCTGGAAGCCGTTCGTGGCGACCTTTCCGCTGGCGACCTCCACGACCGCGGGCACGGTGACGCCCGCGTCGAAGCCGGGGGCGGCCTTGCGGTACGCCTCGCCGAGGTACTCGATGCCCAGCACCGGGTCCCGGTCGTCCGGGTCGAGATGGAACCGCCAGCTCCGCTGGTCGTGCAGCGGGCCAGCGATGCCCATCGAGAGCACCGGCTCCAGCCCGAGCAACCGACGCGCGATGACCGCCCGGTTGGCCCACGGGCACGCCCTGGCGACGATGAGCCGGTAGCGGCCGGACTCCACCGGCCAGGACGACGACCCGTCGGAGGTGATCCGCTCGGTGAGCGCGACGGGCTCGCGCTCGAACGCCTCGGTGCTGGACTGGGTAGCGGCCATGCTCGCAATGTAGGCGCTCCGGCGTCCGGAGTCTCGGTCCGGGACTTCGGGGAGTCCTCGACGCCGAACACCCAGTGCCGCAGTACCAGGAAGCGGCCGAACCCGCCCAGCACGCTCGCCAGTGCCACCGCCAGCGTCTCCAGCGGCGGGGACGGGCGCTCGACGACGGCGCCGAGAAGCAGCAGCACCGTCGAGCTGTAGAACGCGTAGAACAGCACCGTGCCACCGTTCTGCACGTGGGCGCGCCAGCGGTGGGTCACCGAACCGCCGAAGGTGAACCGACGGTTGACCTCGGTGCTCACCGCGGTGCTCAGCACCAGCGCGAGAAGGTTCGCCGGCACGGGGTCCCACCACGTCCGGGTCACGAGGTAGATCAGGGCGTTGACGCCCGTGCCGAGGCCACCGACCACGGCGTAGCGGACCAGCTGCACCAGCGTCGGGTGCCGCAGCCGGAACCTGGCCCGGAAGGACTCCGGCGCGGCGACTACCGGCCCAGCGACTGCGAGCGCCGCGCCCGACATCTCGATCACGTCCCTTCCGAACCGCAAGCAGCTGTGCCTTTATCGCATCTGAGACTGTGTTCGCGCTCTCTCGCACCTGTGGAACCGCTGTGAGCCCAACATCACATCAAGCCATATCCCGAGTCGCCCAGCGGACAGCCAACCAGGGACTTGCGCCGCGGCCGGGGAGCGGACCAGGCTGCCACCGATGGACATGACCGAGCTGAACCAGCAGGCCGCACCCAGTGATCTTACTCCGGCGCGGGCTCCGGTGTCCCGACCATGACGGCGTTCGACGGCGTACGCGCCCACGAGGTGCGGCCCTAGTGCGCGAGTTCCACATCGAGGTTCCCGAGTCCGAGCTGGACGACCTGCGCGAACGGCTCGTCCGCACGCGCTGGCCGGAGGCCGCCACGGTGGGCGGATGGACCCAGGGGATGCCCCTGGACTACGCCCGTGAGCTGTGCGACTACTGGGCGCGCGCCTACGACTGGCGCCGCTGCGAGGCCGAGCTGAACGCGCTGCCGCAGTTCCGTACCGGGCTCGACGGTGGGGGCGACGACGCGACGGAGGTGCACCTGATCCACGCGCACTCCCCGCACGAGGGTGCGCTGCCGCTGCTGCTGACGCACGGCTGGCCCAGCTCGGTGATCGAGTTCCTGGACGTGATCGGAGCGCTGACGGACCCGCCGGACCCGCGCGACGCCTTCCACGTCGTGGCGCCGTCGCTGCCCGGCTACGGGTTCAGCGCGAAGCCTTCGGTCGCAGGCTGGGGCATCGAGCGGATCGCGACGGCGTGGGCGCAGCTGATGGACCGGCTCGGCTACGACCGCTACGGCGCGCAGGGCGGCGACTGGGGCGCGCTGATCACCTCCGCGCTGGGCACCGGTGTCCCGGAGAACCTGGTGGGCATCCACCTGACGATGCCGATCGCGCAGCGGCCTCCCGACGGCGAGGGCCCGCGGCTCACCGCGGCCGAGGAGGCCGCGCTGGTCGACCGCAGGGTGTTCGAGAAGTCCGGAACCGGCTACTCCGCCGAGCAGTCCACCCGCCCGCAGACGCTTGGCTACGGCCTCGTCGACTCCCCGTCCGGGCTGTGCGCGTGGATCGTCGAGAAGTTCTGGGACTGGACCGACTGCGCCGGCCACCCGGAGAACGTCATCCGCCGCGACCGGCTGCTGGACAACGTGATGCTGTACTGGCTGCCCGGCACCGGCGCGTCGGCGGCGCGGCTGTACTGGGAGAGCTTCCGGCGCAGACGGCTGGACACCGTGGAGGTGCCCACGGGTGTGACGCTGTTCCCCAAGGAGCTCTGGCGACTGCCGCGGCACTGGATCGAGCGCCGCTACACCGACCTGCGGCACTGGAGCGAACCCCCCACCGGCGGCCACTTCGCCCCCCTGGAACAGCCCGACACCTTCGTCACCGAACTCCGCACCTTCTTCCGCCCCCTCCGCTGATCCCGCGAGTCGGTACGAACTGGCGCGCGAGTCGGTACGAACTGGCGCGCGAGTCGGTACGAACTGGCGCGCGAGTCGGTACGAACTGGCGGCAGTGTGGCGCGGTTCAGCGGAAGGCAAGCACCGAGGCGGTGAAGCCGTGCAGGTGGTTGCGCCCGCCGACCGGGCCGATCTCCCCCGCCGCGAAGAAACCGGCGACCCCCTCGGCGCCCAGAGCGTCGGCGACGGCGCGGACGTCGTGATCGGCGCTGGGGAACATGGTGGCGCCGCGCCCGTTGCAGGAGAACAGCAGCGCCCCGCGCGCCGGGTGATCGGCCCCACCGAGGAGCTCGACGAGGTCCTCCCCCGCGCCCGCGGCGTCGCGTACCTGGAACCGCACCGTCTGGCCCACCTCGACGACGTCGCCGACCGCCACCGCGCCCGCGCTCTCGTCGGCACCGACGACCCCACGGATCAGGAAGTCGCCACGCCCGTGCTCCTCGGCGTACTCGTCGATCGCGATGCCCACGTGCAGCCCGCGGGCGGCGAGCTCCTGCTCCACGGGCGGCAGCGAGGTGACGATCTCCACCAGGCGGGTGTAGGCGGGCGCACCGGCCAGCTCAAGCAGCATGTTGCGATCGGCCCGGGTGATCGTCATCGGCGGCCCGATGGGCCGGCAGCCCTGGCTCACGATGGTGCGGGCTGCCACCTCGCCACCGAGCAGCACCCCGACACCCCCACCCGATGTCACCTCGCCGTCGAGGAACAGCCGGTTGACACCGGAGCCGCCCGGAGCCCCGGTCAGGCCACCGACCAGCGGGAACCCGGGCATCACGCGGTTGCTGTGCTCCAGGAAGCCCGCGACCGGGAACGAGTAGGGGTCCACGAGCAGCGCGGCCACCCGGTCGTCGGACGCCAACTGGGGTAGCCCGTCGATCTCCACGCGGTCGCCCTCGGCGGCCTGGGCCGTCAGCTGGAAGGGGCGGATCCGGGTGCCGGGCAGCACCGCCGCCCACGCCGCCACGGCCGGCCCGTGTTCCTGGCCGCGGCCATCGCCGATCACCCCGCCGGCGGTGGCGCCGATCGTCGTGCGGGCCCCGGCCAGCTCCATCGCCCGGCGTCCCGCGACAGCGGACTGCTCGGGATCTGTTCCGGCGCCCGGTGCCACGAACACGCACATCAGGTCCGGCGCCGCGCCGTCCAACCCATCGAGCGCCTGCCCGACGGCCACCTCGGCCGCGCCCTCGAGGTCGGGCCCGACGGCCAGCCCGTCGCCGAACCGGCGCCCCGCCGGCGCCGTCGTCCCGCCTGTTCCTGCCACTCGCGTCCACCGTTGCTCGGCCATGCCGGGCACCTCACCTTCCGCCGCGCACCCGTCGGATCTCCGCCGGTGCGACGCCCCCATCGTCGCAGCCCGGTCCGGCCCTGACCACCGCACGCGGGGCACCCGACCTCCAGCAGGTGCGCGAGGGTGCTCAGCCGGGTCGCCGCGCCCCGCCGGCCGCGCGCAGCAGCAGGTGCATCGCGACGTCGACCGAGCGCTCGCGGACGTCGGCCCGACCCCCCGGCAGCCGAACGTCGCGGGCGGTCACCGTGCCGTCGGCGGTGGTCACGCAGAAGCACACGTACCCGACGGGCTTGGCGTCCGTGCCCCCGCCCGGCCCGGCGACCCCGGTGATCCCGATGCCGACATCGGCACCGAGACGTGCCCGTGCCCCGTCGGCCAGTGCCCGCGCCACCTCGGGCGAGACCGCGCCGTGGGTGGCGATCAGCTCGCCGGGCACGTCGAGCAGCGCTGTCTTCGCCGCGTCCGAGTAGGCCACCACGCCGCCCGCCACGTACTCCGAGGAACCGGCCCGGTCCACCAGCCGGGCCGCGAACAACCCGCCGGTGCACGACTCCCCGGCCGCAACGGTCCAGCCGCGGGCCAGCAGCGCCCGGGCCACCAGCTCGTCGGTGCCGGTGCCGTCCGCGCTGACCAGATGCCTCGCGTGCCGCACCGCGAGCTCGTCGGCCAGCGCGGCGACGACGCCGTCGGCTCCCGGTCCGGGCCGCAGATCGACCTCCAACTCGGAGCGGCGCAGGCACGTGGTCACCTCGACGCCGGACAGGTCCCGCACGCTCCCGAGCTCGCGCAGGGTCGCCGCGATCTCCGACTCGGGCAGCCCGAAGTAACGCAGCGATCGCACGGCCACCGGCGCCACCCCAGCGAGCAGCTCCCGCACCGGCGCGGTGGCGAGCGCCGCGGGCCACATCTGCGCCAGTTCACGTGGCGGACCGGGCAGCACCAGGACCAGCGGGCCGCCCGGCCGGGCCACCACGAAGCCGGGCGCGGTGCCGACCGGCGGGAGCGTGACGGCGCCGCGCGGCACCATCGCCTGCTTGCGGTTGGCCTCCTCCAGCGCGGTCCCGGTGAACCCGGCGCGGGCCGCCCAGCCGGCGAGGATCCCGGCGATGTGCGCGTGCATCGCCTCGTCAAGCATGAGATCGGCGCCGACGAAGGACGCCACCACCTCGGCGGTCAGGTCGTCGGCGGTGGGACCGAGGCCGCCGCTGGTGACCACGAGCGCGCAGCCCGCGTCCGCGACGAAACGCAGCGCCCGGGAGAGATCCTCGGGCCGGTCGCCGACCACCATCAGGTGCGCCGTCTCGAACCCGAGCCCGCCGAGCTCGCGGGCCAGCCATGGACCGTTGGAATCGGATATCGCCCCGGTCAGCAGCTCGCTGCCGGTGACGACGACGGCCGCGCGCGGCCGCGCGTCGGACGCCATCAGGCGAGGTCGAGGTCACGCGGCGCCGCGCCGACCGCCTCGAGCGCCGCGACCGCGGACTCGTCGCCGATCCGCACCGCCGCCGCCACCCGCTCGGGATCGACGCACAGCGCCCCCATCCCGGCCGAGCGGGCCGGCCCGATCGCGGCGAGATGCCCCTGCCCGCGGTTCGGGTGGGCGGCGTCAGTGACCAGCCGTAGGTCCGCGCCGTAGCGCCGGGAGCCCTGCGCGACCGTACCCAGCCCCGGGATCAGCCGATCCAGCGTGCGGGCCCACAGCGAGAGCCCGGCGTCGGCGTCGGAGTGCAGGTCATCGGTGCCGCGGCAGAGCATGGCGAGCACGTGGGTGGCACCGCCGCGCAGCGCCCGTGCCATGGCCAGCGGCTCGCCGACCGATCCGTCCACCCAGCGGCGCCCGGCGAACACGACCGGCGGTCCGGCCAGCAGCGGGATGGACGCGCTGGCCCGCAACGCCCGCTGCCAGTCGGCGATCGTCTCCATCCCCTGGAGGGTGTGCGCGGTGAGGTCGACGGCGTCGGTCGCGACCACGTGCAGCGGGGCGGGTGTGGAGCCCAACACCTCCCAAGCCATCGGCTTGCGTAGCCCGAGCACCTCGTGGACGAGGTGGTCCAACGACACCACGGGACGGCGGGTGCCGAGCCTGCGCATGTTGATGAACACCTCGGTGGCGAGGTCCTCGGGGAAGCTGGCAGCGCACGCGGCGGCGTCGCCGGTGAGGAAGGCTGCGGCGCTGAAGGCACCCGAGGAGGCCCCGTAGACCTCGTCGAACGCGGGCACCAGCCCGGCCCGGGCCAGCGCGTGCAGCATTCCGGCGACGTACGCCCCGCGCATCCCACCGCCGCCGATGACGAGCGCGACCCGATGATCGTCGCGCCGCGCGCCGGGCCCGGCGCCAGAGGCCCGGCGGTCCAGCAGGACACGCAGGACGTCCCGGTCGCCGTGCAAGAAGGGGACGAGACCCACCGGTGCCACGATCGAAGTTTACGACCGCCCGGTGCCGCCGGCTCCGCCGGAGCGCTTGTCGCCCACGGAGAACAGGGGCGTTGTTGTGCGCCCCCGGAGCCGGCCGTAGGGTTGGGCAGCGGTTGAGCCCAGTCCGCGCCACGAGTCCACGACGTCGTCATCGAGGAGCCCGGTGCGCATGAGCGGAGATCCACGCATCGACCCCGGGGCGGCAGCCGACCAGATCGGCGAGGTCATCCGCTTCGACATCGTCGACCACGCGGCCGGGGCGCGTGTGATGCACGTCGTGGGTGAGGTCGACACGTTGACCGCGCCGGTCCTGCGCACCCGCGTCGACGAGCAGCTCGCCGAGGTGTCACTGTTGGTCCTCGACCTGAGCAGCGTGACGTTCCTCGGCTCAGCCGGGCTCGCCGTGCTCGTCGCGGCCAAGGCTGAGGCCGAACGCCAGCAGAACTGCTTCCGGCTCGTCCTCGGATCGCGCATCGTCACGCGGGCGCTGGAGGCTACCGGGCTGGTCGGTCTGTTCGACATCGCGGACGGGGTACCGCAGGCCCTGGCGGCGGCCCGGTAGCTTCCGACGTGGAGGCGTCAGGGTGCCTGGTGGCCCTCGCGGTCTTCAAAACCGACGTGGTCGAGCATCTCGGCCAGGCGGGTTCGATTCCCGTCCGCCTCCGCCACCTCCTCTGACGCGACGTGGCGTGCACCCGACGCACGGTCGCCGGGCCGAGCCCGACCGCCCTGGCGGCCCGCAGCAAGCGTCCTTGCCTGATCAGACCTGGCGATCAAGCAGCCAGTCAACGATCTCAGTGTGCGAGACCTCGCTCTGAACGACGCTCACCACGAACTCGGTGACTTCGTCGGGAGGGATGTAGCCCAGCTGGATCCCGTTCAGATCCAGGTATGTCGTGCAGCAGAGCCACGCTGTCCGCTTGTTGGCATCTAAGAACGAGTGCGCGCAGGCCACCCCATGCAGGAGCACAGCCGCCTTCTCCGTCGCCGACGGATAGGGCACCAGCCCGAAGACCTCCTGCGTGGGGCGCGTCAAAGCACCCTGAAGCTCGTTGGGCTTCAGGAGTTCCCCACCATCTGGAAAGCCAGCGTGAATGTCCATTACGACCTGGAGGCTGAGGCAGTAGCTCACCGATCGGCCAGCAACTCCAGCGCCTCACGCCAGCGGTCCGCCTGCTCGCGCGCCACCTTCATCGCCACCTCGTCGGGTACAGGCTCAGCCGGGGTGGTGGGCCGCTCTGGAACCGGCTCACCCCGCATCAGCTTGCGGGTGTAGTACCGCCGCATGCTCGCCACGCTGATCTCCTCGTCGCACCGCTGACCGTCTGGCACATCACCGCGAGCATCCCGCCAGGGATCTTCGTTGTGCGACAGCTCGCCCAAGGTCCTGCCGTCCATCTGACCGTAGAACTTGATCACAGCGTCCACGACACTGGACTCAGAGCCCGTGAGCGAGTGTGTCGGCCGCTGGTCACCCCGCTTCACAGCCGTCCAGCCCGCACGGCAGACCGGCCCCATCGCCCAGGCCTCGGTGTGCTCGGTGTAGAGAGGTCTGCCCTCCCATGTCGCGTGCCACGCCTGGGCGTAGTAAGCCAGCTTGAATGCCTTGACCATGCCGAGGTGAGGCATGCGCTGTCCGATGTGTGCCAGCACGTCGTAGATCGTCGCCACTTACACCACCTCCCAGCCCTCGGTGCACTAACTACATCGTGCCACTTGCGGTGTGGTGTTACCTCAGCAAACCGCTCGAAAGGGCGCGGTCAGCCTCGGCAACGCCGCTGCTCAGGAGCCCGATTGCGACCCGCAGTGCCTGACCAGGCTAGCATAATTCGAACGTATGTTCTAGTGTATGACTCCCCGGCTCGGATACCCAGTCTGTGAAGCCCTGGGGTCTCCCATACAGGCCACAGCAGGTGAGTCAACCCAGCCCGTTCACCAGGTCCCCCAGCAGCGCGGCGACGACCCCGGCCGCAGCGCTCGTCCCGAGATAGGCAGCGTCGGTCCACGCCCACCACCGGGCCGCCCCGGCGGTGGCGGCTCCAACCAGCGTGGCGAACGCCACGAGTACGTCAGGCCTCGGTGCTTGCGACCGGTCGCCAGCCGTAACACCGCCTGGAGCAGCTGGCACAGCACCCACCTGACGACCGACAGGACACGCACCGCCCGCGCCGTGAAGTGGTCCAGGTCCGGGGTTGTCGCCGCGGTGGCGCCCATTAACCGCCCCGGTGAGCGCGACCACCCGGGGGTGGGCCAAGCGATGGCTATCGCTGCCGCCGCCAGGGCCCGGTGATGGCGAACATGGTGCCCGGTGTCTGCAGGTTAGCGAACAGGATCCTCCGGTCCGGCGAGTACACCGGGCCGGTGAACTCGTTGGTGTCGACCTCGTTGCGCGCGATCGGGAAGGTCGCCCCGCTGTCCGTGGCGCCGACCAGGTGCTGCACACCCTCGCCGTCCTCGGCCAGGATCACGCCGCCGTAGGGCGAGACGGTGATGTTGTCCGGCCCGTCGAACGCGCCGTCCACGTCCGGGTTCGGGTTGATCCCGAAGCGCAGCCGCAGCGTCAACAGCTTGCGCTGCGGCTCGTAGAACCAGATCTGGCCGTCGTGGGGCACCGGGCTCTCGTCGCGGGCGAAGCTGGCGACGATGTACGCGCCGCCGTCGCCCCACCATGCGCCCTCGAGCTTGCGGGCACGGGTGACGTCGCGGTCGGTGAACTGCATGCGGGTGGGCATGGTGCGGCCGTCCCGGTCCGGCACCGGCACCCACTCGACCGAGTAGGCGGTACCGACCTCCGTGGCCCGCGAGAGGTCGTCAACGTGGTTGCCGGCCCCGTCGGTCGCCCTCATCGCGGCGAGCACGCCCGCAGTCGGACCGAGCGCACGCAGGGCGCCCCGGCGTCCGCGGAACCCGGGCGGGGCCTCCCACCGGTACAGCAGGCCGTTGGGCTTCGACGCGTCCTCGGTGAGGTACAGGTCGCCGCGCTGCGGGTCGACGACGGCGGCCTCGTGCTCGAACCGGCCGAGCGCCATGATCGGCATAGGGTCCCTGTTGGCGCCCCGGTCGAACGGGTCGACCTCGAAGACGTAGCCGTGGTCGCGCTGGAAACCGTTTGCCCCGGTCAGCGCGTCGATCTCCTCGCAGGTCAGCCAGGTGTCCCACGGGGTGACGCCACCGGCGCAGTTGGTGGCGGTGCCGGCGACGCCGACGAACTCGGTGCGCCGTGCCCCGTCCCGGTCGGTCTCGACGACCGTGCAGCCGCCCGCCGCGCCGGGGTCGTAGGTGAGCCCGTCGAGGTGCGGCACGGGCAGCTCGGTGCCGAACGGTTCGCGGATCTCATGGTTGGTGACGAGCACGGTGCCGCCGTCGCGGGTCCGGTAAGCGCCGGTGCCGTCGTGGTTGCGCGGGGTGGGCTCACCGGACTCCAGCTGGGTCACGCCCGCCTCGGTGACGATCGAGTAGCGGAAGCCCTCCGGGAGCGCGAGCCGGTTGTTCGGGTCGGAGACCAGCGGGCCGTAGCCGGCCTGGCGCGGAGCGGCAACCGCCGCGGGGGCGGTCACCAGCATCTCGGTGCTGCCGATCAGCAGCACGCCAGCGCCGGCGGCGGTGCCGCGGTGGAGGAAGTCCCGGCGGGACAGTCCCTCGCTCATAAGTCGTTCTCCTGTCACGTGCATGACGGGCCGGATCACTCGACCGGGTGGTGGCCGGGCGCCACCTTCGTCGACACACACGGCCACGAGATGAACACGGGCTGACACTGGGGCATCCGGCACCGGACCCGTCGGTGCGGCTCCCTCGCCGGCCGTTTCCCAGGGCGATCAGTGCAGGGTGATGTGGCCAGTCCCGGACCGCACCGTGCCGATGACGGCAGTCGCGCCGCCGAGCGCCGCGACTGCCGCGGCGGCCCGGTCCGGGGCAGCGCCGAACAACAGCCCACCAGAGGTCTGCGCATCGGCGAGCAGCAACACGTCCAGCTCGGTGAAACCCCCCGCATCGACCCATGGCGCCACCCAGTCGCGGTTGCGCCGCGTGCCACCGGGCAGGGTCCCACCCTCGGCAAGCTCGCGGGTACCCGACAGCAACGGCACCGCGGCCACCTCGAGCGCGACATCCACCCCGGACGCGGCCGCCATCTTCGCCAGGTGACCCAGCAGCCCGAACCCGGTGACATCGGTGCACCCGGTCGCGCCCGCCTCCAACGCCGAACGGGCCGCCGCGGCATTGCTCGCCGTCATCGACGCCACAGCGGCGTCGGCCACCACGGCCGTGGCGGTGCCGGCCTTGATCGCCGTGGTGGCGACACCGACACCGAGCGCCTTGGTCAGCACCAACGCGTCACCGTCACGCAGGCCGGTGTTGGTGAGAATCCGATCCGGAGACACCTCCCCGACCACCGCCAGCCCGTACTTGGGCTCCGGATCGTCCACGCTGTGCCCACCGACCACGGCGAACCCACTCTCCGCACCGATCTCCGCACCACCCGCCAACACCTCAGCCAGCATCGACCCCGGCAGCTCGGAGGTCGGCCACCCCACGAGGTTCAGCGCGAACAGCGGCCGCCCACCCATCGCGTACACATCCGACACCGCGTTCTGCGCCGCGATCCGCCCCCAGGTGCGCGGGTCATCGACCACCGGGGTGAGGAAGTCGGTCGTCGCCACCAATGCGCGCGCAGCATCCAGCCGCCAGACGGCCGCGTCATCACCGGTCTCGGTGCCGACGAGCAGGTCCGGATGGGTCGACGGGGTCAGCGTGCGCAGAACCTGCGCGAGCTCGCCAGGAGCGAGCTTGCACGCTCAACCAGCGCCGTGACTGAACTGCGTCAGACGACGAAAAGACACCGACGAAGCCTACGACCCGCCCTGCTCGACCAGGCCAGCCGCACGACACGGTCGCGACGACACCAGCCAGCACGCTCACGGGTGATTCTGGACGGGTCGGGTGTCGGCGTCCAGCTTGAGGTGCCGCTCCAGTCTGCTGAGGCGGCACTCGACGGTGAGGTCGTGGTGCTGGCACTGGGTCTGCACCCACGCGTTGGCGACACTCCAGGTGAACCGGACACGGCCGTCACGCAACCGCCGGTACACCGGCTGCCCGTCGTAGCGCCACGGCTGGCGGCACCGCCGCCGCACCAGGCCTCGGTTGTCAACCTCTAGAGTGATCCGGCTGTGACGATCGATACCGATGACCCGGCGATGGAACAGGCGCGGTTGCAGACCGCACGACGCGAGCTCGGCAAGCAGCTGGCCTGGTACCGGCAAGCCGCCGGGTTCAGCCAACCCCAGCTCGGCCAGATCCTGAGCCGGACCCGCAACATGCTGTCGAAGATCGAACACGGCATCCGTGCGATGCCCGCGTCAGACTGGAAGATCGCAGACGACCGCTGCAACGCGAAAGGTGCGCTGATCGCCGAGCATGCCGCGCTCGTCGAGGCCGAGCGGGACTACCGTGGCCGGTGCCGTCAAGCACGGCAAGCAGCAGCGCAGGCCGAGATCGCCGCTGCCCGAACCCGACCCGCGGCGCGGCCGGAGTGGGCCTTGGTCGGCGGTGAGCAAGCCAAGGAGCTGGTAGCAGTGGTCGCGAGACTGATCCGGTTGGTCGGCCGCCGTAAGGCACTGCAGATGGCCGGGCTGACCCTGGCCATGATGGAGCTACCGGGGCTGGACACCGACGAGCACACCCGGATGGCGTTGGCCGTGGCCGCGCCGGGGCGGGTGGACGCCCAGGTCGTGGAGAACCTCGCGATCAGCTTCGCCCGGACCAAGCGGCTTGAGGACGGGCTTGGCCCGTGCGAGGTGCTCGACAGCGTCGTCGCCCAGCACGGAATAGTGCGTCGCCTGCTCGCTGACGGGCAGCCGCCTCGGCTGCATCAGGCCTTGGCCGCCCTGGACAGCCACATGGCCACCACCATCGGTGGTTACCTGGTCAACATAGGCCACCTCGACCGGGCCGGGCGTTGCTTCGACCACGCCCGCCGAGCAGGCCACGACGCCGGCCACCCGACATTCGCGGCCTACGCGGCAGCCAGCACCAGCTTCGCGGCTTACGTGCGCGGTGACACGCCTGCCGCCCTTGATACTGCCGCCGCAACGCGCAGTCTGGCCGTGCGTACCGACGACGTTCAGCTCAAGGCCCTGGCGGAGCTGCGGGCCGCCGGCGCGTACGCACTCGACGGTCAACAGGGGTCGTGCCTGGCCGCCCTCGCTCGCGCCGAGCAGCTCCTCAACGACGGCACTGCGGCCCCTGGTTCGCCGGTCTACTGGGTGCACGAGGGCACGGTGGGTAGTCAACGCAGCATGTACCTGTCCCAGCTGGGTAGACCCCGGGAGGCCGTCAATGCCGCCAGCACCGCCCTGATCGGCTACAACAACGGCTACGTGCGCCGTCACGCACACTGCCAGGTACGACTCGGGCACGCACTCGTGCTCACCCGCGAGATCGACGAGGCCACCCCGGGTGCTCGGCGACGCGGCCGCCTCCGCGAACCTCTCCCCCCGGCTGACCGGCGAGCTCCACACCGCCCGCACCCTCCTGCAGCCCTGGACCACCACCCCCGCCGTCACCACCCTCGACGCCCGACTCCACGCCCTCGGACTCGCCCCAGCCCGCCCAGCACCGCACCGCAACCAGCACGCATAGGAACCCACCCGGCGACCACCGGGCGATGGAGAGACGAGCAGATGGAAGAACGGCCGAGCTGGGTTCCCACCGACCTGGACCTCACGCACCCGAGCGTGGCCCGCGTCTACGACTACTACCTGGGCGGGTCACACAATTTCGAGGCCGACCGGGAGTTCGCCCGCAGGACCCTCGCGGTCATGCCCGATCTGCCGACAATCGCGCATGAGAACCGTGCCTTCCTGCGGCGAGTGGTCCAACAGCTCTGCGCGGCGGGGATCGACCAGTTCCTCGACCTCGGCTCCGGCATCCCGACCGTCGGCAACGCGCACGAGGTCGCCCAGCAGGCCAACCCGCAGGCGCGAGTGGTCTACGTCGACCACGAACCCGTCGCGGTGACCCACAGCCAGCAGCTGCTGGCCGACGACGACCAGACAACCGTGCTCTCCGCCGACCTCCGCGACCCCGGCACGCTGCTCGCCGACCCCGTCGTACGCGCCCACCTCGACCTCGAGCGGCCGGTCGCCGTACTGCTGGTCGGAGTGCTGCACGTCGTGCCCAACGACGATCAGCCAGCCGCGTTCGTCGCCGAGTACATGCGAGCGACGGTGCCCGGGAGCTACCTCGTTATCAGCCACCTGAGCCGCGACGGCCGGGAGGACATCGCCAAGGCTCTGGAGATCTACAACCAGCCCGGGTCGCCCAGCTCGGTGTACCTGCGCTCCCGCGAGGAGATCACCGCCCTGTTCGGGGACCTGACCATCGTCGAGCCCGGTGTGGTGCGCATGCCGCAGTGGCGGCCGGACTCACCCGACGACGTCCCACCCGAAGTGGCGGCCTACCCCGGCTTCGCCGGTGTAGGCCGCCGCGACCGACCGGGCGAGGGCCTCCTCAGACAGTAACGTCACATACACAGAGGCCACCCGACCGTGGGGACGAGAAGATGGTGGACAGTCCGAGCCGAGTACCGGCCGACGTGGACATCACGCGCCCGAGCGTGGCCCGCGTCTACGACTTCTACCTGGGTGGGTCGCACAACTTCGAGGCCGACCGGGAGTTCGCTCGGAAGGTTCTCGCGACGACACCCGAGGTACCGATAATCGTGCAGGAGAACCGGGCCTTCCTGCGGCGAGCAGTCCGGCACCTCTGTGCTGCCGGGATCGACCAGTTCCTCGACCTCGGCTCCGGCATCCCGACTGTCGGCAACGTGCACGAGGTCGCCCAGCAGGTCAACCCGCAGGCACGGGTGGTCTACGTCGACAACGACCTCATCGCCGTGACCCACAGCCAGCGCCTGCTAACCGACGACGACCAGACGACCGTGGTCGACGCGGACCTCCGCAACCCCGACAACGTGCTCGCCAACCCCGCGGTGCACACACACCTCAACCTCGACCGGCCCGTCGCCGTGCTGCTGGTAGCGGTGCTGCACTTCATAGCCGACGATGAGCACCCGGCCGCGTTCATCTCCGACTACATGCACGCAGTGGGATCCGGGAGCTAC
>Ga0136634_10000215_pt1 | contig 28250 bp, 24 predicted proteins | sample AntDrymUQ8332106_2_FD_104654 | JGI IMG/M metagenome (GOLD analysis project Ga0136634, IMG submission 104654) | Polar desert sand microbial communities from Dry Valleys, Antarctica - metaG UQ833 (21.06) | ecosystem: Environmental > Terrestrial > Soil > Desert | place: Antarctica: Dry Valley... | reverse complement strand
TGCGTGGCGCGCTGGGGGCGGGTTCCAACCGGATGAACCGCGTGGTAGTGATCCGTGCGGCGGCCGGGCTGGCGGCGTACCTGAAGCGAAACCTCGCCAGTCCCAGCGTCGTCATCGGCTACGACGCGCGCCACAACTCCGAGGTGTTCGCCCGCGACACCGCCGAGGTGATGACAGGTGCCGGCTTCCAGGCGTTCACGCTTCCGCGGCCCCTCCCCACACCGCTGCTCGCGTTCGCCATCCGGGAGCTCGGCTGCGTCGCCGGCGTGATGGTGACCGCCAGCCACAACCCGCCGCAGGACAACGGCTACAAGGTCTACCTCGGCGACGGGAGCCAGATCGTCCCCCCCGCTGATCAGGAGATCGCCGAACAGATCGCGGCGGTGGGATCCGTCGCCGACATCGCGAGGGGTGACGGCGGTGAGGTCCTCGGCGACGAGGTGCTGGACCGCTACCTCGGGACAGTGGTCGACCTCGCCAGCGGTGGGCCGCGCGACCTGACCATCGCCTACACGCCACTGCACGGCGTGGGCGGTTCCTCGGTGATCGCCGCCCTGAAGATCGCGGGCTTCGCAGAGCCGCACGTGGCCACCGCCCAGGCCGAACCCGACCCGGACTTCCCGACCGTCTCCTTCCCGAACCCGGAGGAACCGGGGGCGATGGACCTTGCGATGGAGCTCGCCCGTGAGGTCGACGCGGACATCGTCGTGGCCAACGATCCCGACGCCGACCGCTGCGCTGTCGCGGTGCCGGGAGGCCCGCACGGCTGGCAGATGCTGAGCGGCGACGAGGTCGGCGCGCTGCTCGCCCAGCACCTGCTCGGGGCCCGCCGCCAGGGTGTCTACGCGACCTCGATCGTGTCCTCGTCGCTCCTGGGCAAGATGGCCGTCGCCGAGAAGCAGCTCTACGCCGAGACGCTGACCGGCTTCAAATGGATCGGCCGCGTGGAGAACCTGGCCTTCGGCTACGAGGAGGCACTCGGCTACTGCGTCGACCCGCAGCACGTGAGGGACAAGGACGGCGTCTCGGCGTTGATGATGGTCTGCGACATCGCCGCTCGGGCGAAGGCGGCAGGACGCACGCTGCGGGACCTGCTCGATGACATCGCCCGCACCTACGGGCTGCACGCGACGGACCAGCTCTCCGCGCGGATGGACGACCTCGCCGCGATCCCGGCAGTGGTCGACCGGCTGCGCAACGCACCACCGAGCTCACTCGGCGGACTCGCCGTCGAGGGGCTGGAGGACCTCTCCCTGGGCTCGGCGGGGCTGCCGCCGACGAACGGGTTGCGCTTCCGGCTCGCCGACAACGGGCGCGTGGTGGTGCGCCCGTCCGGGACCGAGCCCAAGATCAAGTGCTACCTCGAGGTGGTGGTGCCCGTGCAGGACACCTACGACGGCGTCGACGCGGCGCGGATCTCAGCCGTGGGGCGGCTCGACGCGATCCGGGGCGACCTGCAGGCAGCAGCCGGGCTGTGACCCGAGTTGGCTAGTTGACGACCTTCGGGCCGCGGAGCCCGGAGCGCTGGACCACGCGCTGGATGGCTAGGTCGCGCTCGTCGGGCCGCGCGACGTACCTGATCTCACGCAGGCCCTGGTCCTGGGCAGCGGACTCGAAGGTGAAGTGACCGAAGCCGAGAAGCCGCCCGTGCAGCGGCTTGACCACGGCGATGTCGAGGATCCGGCCCAGCGGCATCGTGGCGAGCGATCTCGACAGCACCCCGTGCACCCGGAAGACCCGCATGTTGGTGACGACGAAGCAGTCCAGGTTGGCGGCCAGGGCCCGGTAGCCGCCCCAGAGGAGCAGCCCGACGCCCACGGCGAGCGGGAGCCAGGCGAGATCGAGGTCGGAGAAGAGGAACACCCCGAGGGAGACCAACCCGAAGTAGCCGATCACCGTGGGCAGCACGTAGACGACCCAGTGCTTGCGGACGATGTCGACGATCACCTCGCCCTCCTCACGCAGGAGGTGCCGGCCGATGTCCGGGTCGGTGAGGGTACGACGCAGCCAGCCCACGTCGGAATTCCCGATCTAGTCGCTGATCGACTGGAAGAAGCTGATGAAACCGTCGAACAGCTTCATGAGCAGGTCCCAGAGGCTGCTGATGGCTTCCTTGGCACTGTCTCCGAACCCGGTGGGGTCCTGCACGAGCCAGAAGCCGAGGAAAAGGATGACGAGAAGGCCTACACCCTTCTTCAGTGCGCCGTCCATCGCTTGCTCCTTGTGTCCGGGGGAAGGAATGCGAACGCCGGAACGTACGCACGACACCACTGTTGTATCAAATTCGCGCCTCGATTGGACTCAGGCGCGCTCAGGCGGGCTCACCCGTCGGTGGCGGGCCGGCTTCGAGGCTCTCCAGCAGGAGGTCGGCCGCGGCATAGGGGTCGCTGTCGCCAGCCACGACTTCGGCGGCCAGCTCGTCGAGGGCCGCGTTCTCGTGCACCCCACGCCACTGTTCACGCAACGCCGTCACTGCGATCGCCTCGATCTCGTCCCTCGCTCGCCGGAGCCGCCGCACAGCCAGCTCACCGCTGGCCTCGAGATGCTCGCGGTGGCGGTCGAGGGCGGCCGCCACCTCATCGATGCCCTCGCCCTTGCTGGCGATGGTCTTCACGATCTCCGGCTTCCAGGCACCCTCGGGGCGGTCGGCCAGCGCGAGCATGCCGCGCAGCTCGCGACGGACCTGGTCGGCGCCGTCCCGGTCGGCCTTGTTGATCACGTAGAGGTCGCCGATCTCCAGGATGCCGGCCTTGGCCGCCTGGATGCCATCCCCCATCCCCGGAGCGATCAGGACCATCGTGGTGTCGGCCATCGCGGCGATCTCCACCTCGCTCTGGCCCACTCCGACGGTCTCGACCAGGATCACGTCGCAGCCGGCTGCGTCCAGGACCCGCAGCGCCTGCGGTGTGGCCCAGGAGAGCCCGCCGAGATGGCCACGGGAGGCCATCGACCGGATGTAGACGTCCTTGTCGAGCGCGTGGTCCTGCATCCGCACCCGGTCACCGAGCAGCGCACCTCCGGAGAAGGGCGACGACGGGTCCACCGCCAGCACTCCGACCCGCTTGTCCTGCTTGCGCAGGGTGGTCACCAGCGCGGCCGTCGAGGTCGACTTGCCGACGCCCGGTGAGCCGGTGAGGCCGACTACATGAGCCCTCCCGGCGTACGGCGCGAGCCCGGCCATCACCTCACGCAGGAGCGGCGAGGCGTCCTCGACCAGCGAGATCAGTCGGGCGACCGAACGGGCGTCGCCCTTGCGGGCCTTCTCGACCAGCTCGGGGACATCCCCCGTCGACCGTCTGCCCACGTCGCTTCTCCCTCACTGAAGAAAACCGGTAGTCCGAGAAATTCGCGGACCCTCAGGAAGCAGGCACCTTGACGACCAGGGCGTCGCCCTGGCCACCGCCACCGCAGAGGGCGGCGACACCGGTGCCACCGCCACGACGCTTGAGCTCGAGTGCGAGGTGCAGCACGATCCGGGCGCCGGACATGCCGACCGGGTGACCCAGCGCGATGGCGCCGCCGTTGACGTTGACCTTCTCTGCGGGGATGCCGAGCTCGCGTGCCGAGGAGATGCCGACTGCGGCGAAGGCCTCGTTGAACTCCACGAGGTCGACCTCATCAACGCTGAAGCCTTCCTTCTCCAGCGCCTTGGCAGTCGCCGCGGCCGGCTGGAGCTGCAGGGTCGAGTCGGGGCCGGCGACCTGGCCGTGCGCACCGATCTCGGCGAGCCACTCCAGGCCGAGCTCCTCGGCCTTGGCCTTGCTCATCACCACGACCGCGCAGGCACCGTCGGAGAGCTGGGAGGACGAGCCGGCTGTGACCGTGCCGTCCTTGCTGAACGCGGGGCGCAGCTTGCCCAGGGACTCAGCGGTGGTGTCACCGCGGAAGCCCTCGTCCTGGCTGACCACCAGGGCGTCCCCGCGACGTTGCGGGATCTCGACCGGCACCACCTCGTCATCGAACAGGCCGTTCTTCCAGGCCTGCGCCGCCTTCTGGTGCGACTGGGCGGAGAACTCGTCCTGCTCCTCGCGGGTCAGGTTGACCCCGGCGGCGTTGCACTCCTCGGTGAGCAGGCCCATCGCCTGCTGCGTGGTCTGGTCGAAGAGGGCGTCGTAGGCCATCGAGTCGACCAGCGTGGCGTCGCCGAACTTGGTGCCCTCGCGGGACTTCGGCAGCAGGTGGGGAGCGTTGGTCATCGACTCCATGCCACCGGCCACGACGATCTCGTGCTCGCCGGCGCGGATCAGCTGGTCGGCCATCGCAATCGCGTTGATGCCCGAGAGACACACCTTGTTGATGGTGATCGACGGGAGTGCCATCGGCAGACCGGCGGCGATGCCCGCGGTCCGGGCGGCGTTCTGACCGGCACCTGCCTGGATGACCTGCCCCATGATCAGGTAGTCGACCTGGTCGCCGGAGACGCCTGCCTTCTCAAGCGCACCCTTGATCGCAACGCCGCCGAGTTCCGCGGCAGTGAGGCTCTTCAGGCCCCCGAGCAGGCGTCCGATCGGGGTGCGAGCCCCGGCGACGATGACGGATCCACCATTGGTCGATGACATGGGAGGCCTCCTGTAGAGCGAGTCTGGGTCTTGGCTGACAGTACCCAGCAATCTTCGCGCACAGGAGGGGTGTCCGCGCCCCGCCCGGTGTCTGACCCGTCACACCACGTTGAGGGTAGGCGAGGCCTGGGCAAGGATGCCCCCATGACTGCCCATGACTCAGCACCCCTGGACATCCCGGCCCACCTGTTCACCCAGATCGACCACGTGGGCATCGCCGTACCCGACCTCGACGTCGCCACGGCGATGTACAGCGAGAAGTTCGGGATGAACGTCGTCCACGAGGAGACCAATGAGGAGCAGGGCGTACGCGAGGCGATGGTCGCCATCGGCGATCCCTCGGATCCCCACGGGTCCTGCATCCAGCTGCTCGCGCCGCTGAACGAGCAGTCCACGATCGCCAAGTTCCTCGGCCGCTCGGGACCAGGCCTGCAGCAGCTCGCCTACCGCGTGACCGACGTCGAGCAGGTCTCGGCCATCCTGCGCGACCGCGGCCTCCGGCTGCTGTACGACGAGCCGCGGCGCGGGACCGCAGGGTCGAGGATCAACTTCATTCACCCCAAGGACACCGGCGGCGTGCTCGTCGAGCTGGTGGAGCCCTGCGACTCTGCTCAGGAAACACCCGCCGCCACGCCGCACTGACACAGGCTCACCCCGGCCGCCGCCCCAGGGGGTCGTCGCGCGGCGCGGTGGCCGCACGGTGCCCAGCTCCGGCCGGGCTCCGGTCGGGGATCCAGATCACGAAGGTGCTGCCCACCCCGACCTCACTGGTCAGCACCAGCCGCCCGCTGTGCGCCTCGACGATCTGGCGCGCGATGGCCAGCCCGATCCCGGAACCGGTGTGCCCACTCTGGGGATCGGGCTGCTCCTGGTCGTGCGCCCTGCTACTGAAGTAACGGTCGAAGACTCGCTCCTGGTGCTCCTCCACGATTCCCGGGCCCTCGTCACGCACTGCCAGCCAGGCCCAGCCCCGCCGGCTGCCGACCGCAACGGTGAGTGTGCTCCCCTCCGGTGAGAGGCGCACGGCATTGGAGAGGAGGTTGTCCAGCACCCGGGTGAGCGCCTGCTCGTCGGCCACCACCACCGGTCCGCTCTCCAGGCGCAGGTTGAGCTCCAGCGAGCGGGCGTCGCTGGCCATCCGCTGCTCCTCGACCGCGTTGCGGGCCAGGGCGGAGAGGTCCACCTCGGCCTCCTGGAAGGCTCCCGAGCGTTGCCTGGCCGTGGCGAGCAGGTCCTCCAGAATCCCACCGATCCGCATCGTCGCCCGGGTCACCACTGCTGCGGACTGCCGCCGTTGCTCGAGGGTCGCGTCCTCGTTGCCGAGCACCGCGTCGACGTTGGTGCGGACCACGGCCACCGGGTTGCGCAGCTCGTGCGACACCTCGTCGACCAAGTGGCGCTGGGCTGAGAACGAGTCCTCCAGCCGCTGCAGCATGTCGTTGATCGTCTCCGCCAGGGTCCGCAGCTCGTCGTGCGCACCGGTGGTGGCGATCCTCCGGGACAGGTCGCTCGCCGTGATCTCGCGGGTGGTCGCGGTGATCGCCCCGATCGGCCGCAGCACACGGCCCGACACCCACCAGCCGACACCGAGGCTGACCAGGAACAGCACGCCGAGGCCTGCCCCCGAGTAGGTGCGCAGGGTGTCGAGAGTCCCCTGGTTCACCGCCTCCTGGATGCTGTCGATGTCCGCGGCCTCGAACTGCTCACCCTCCTTGAGCACGTACTCGCCGTGCCGCTTGACCAGCTTCTTGATCGTCTTGCTCTCCAGCGGCTTCGCGTCGATCGTGTTGCTGACCGCGACGTACACCCCGGACAGCAGCAGCGCCGAGATCACGAAGAGCAGCGCCGAGTAGGTGAACGCCAGCCGCATCCGGACCGTGTGCGCCCAGCCCGGCAGCCGCGGCGTCCACCGGGATCCGTCGGGCCGGGACACCTCAGGCGCTGCCCTGCTGGCGCAGGGTCTGGTCCCGCAACCGGTAGCCCCGACCGATGACGGTCTCCAGCAGGGGCTCCTCCCCCGTGATCGTCAGCTTGCGGCGCAGGGTGCCGACGGTGACCCGGACCGTCTGGGTAAACGGGTCGGCGTTCTCGTCCCAGACGTGCTCGAGCAGCTCCTCGGAGGAGACCACGTGCTCGGGACGAGTCATCAGGTAGCGCAGCACGGCGAACTCCTTGAGCGTGAGGTTCAGCTCCCGGGCGCCGCGGCGAGCCAGTTGGCGCGCGGTGTCCAGGGTCAGATCCCCCCACCGCAGCTCGGCCGAGGAGGCACTCATCTCGCGTCGGAGCAGCGCCCGGATGCGGGCGGTGAGCTCCCTGAGCGCGAACGGCTTCACCAGGTAGTCGTCCGCGCCGGAGTCCAGCCCGCGCACCCGGTCGGAGAGACTCCCCCGCGCCGTGAGCATCAGGATCCGCGTCTCGGCGCCGGCGAGGCACTCGACCTCCCCGGAGCGGACCCCCGCGGCCAGCTCGAGCCCGTTGCCGTCGGGCAGCGTCAGGTCGAGCAGAAGCAGGTCGTACGGCGTGGTCGCCAGCTTGGCCTCGGCCTCCGCACGGCTGGCAGCGACGTCGGCGGCGTAGCCCTCGCGGGCCAGGCCGATCTGCACGGCCTCGGCGAGGCCCTGCTCGTCCTCGACGATCAGCAGGCGCATGCCGCCACGGTAGCCGCGTCTCGGTGAGGCAGCACCCCCAGCGGCTTTCGCTCGAATTTCGGTCCGCTTTTCGCTCGTTTTCTCCCTCCGCTGGTGAAGTAGTGGGCAGACATAGCCGAAAGACAGCGAGGACCGCCTGATGTCCAGCACACGTGACCCGCACGCCGCGACGAACCCCGGAGAGCACTCGAGCGAGACCTACACGGCGCTCGACCAGAGCGCGGCCCTGCTCGAGCGCGCGCTGTTCGAGGTCAAGCGGGTGCTCGTGGGGCAGGACCTGATGGTCGAGCGGATGCTCGTCGGCCTGCTCGCGCGGGGGCACCTCCTGCTCGAGGGAGTCCCGGGCGTGGCCAAGACCCTGGCCGTCCGGACGCTCTCCGACGTGACCGGTGGCAGCTTCCATCGGTTGCAGTTCACCCCGGACCTGATGCCCGGGGACATCGTCGGCACCCGGGTCTGGCGTCCCTCCACGGAGAGCTTCGACATCGAGCTCGGTCCGGTGTTCGCCAACCTCGTGCTGGCGGACGAGATCAACCGCGCCCCGGCCAAGGTGCAGTCCGCCCTCCTCGAGGCCATGGCCGAGCGGCAGGTCAGTGTCGGTGGGCACACCTACCACCTCCCAGAGCCGTTCCTGGTGCTGGCCACCCAGAACCCGATCGAGTCCGAGGGCGTCTACAACCTGCCCGAGGCGCAGCGGGACCGGTTCTTGATGAAGGTCGACGTCGACTACCCCGACGCCGCTGAGGAGCTCGCCATCCTGCAACGCATGAGCGTCGACCCGCCGCGGTCGCGGGAGGTGCTCAGCACCGCTCAGGTACTGGCGCTGCAGAAGGCCGCCGACCGGGTGTTCGTGCACCATGCGGTGGCGCAGTACGCCGTCGCACTGGTGATGGCGACCCGGGAGCCCGCTCGCTACGGGGTCGACCCGATCGCGCCGCACGTCGAGTTCGGAGTCTCCCCGCGCGGCACGCTGGCCCTGGTGGCCTCCGCCCGCGCCCTCGCGCTGATGCGCGGGCGCGACTACGTGCTGCCCCGCGACGTCTCCGACCTCGCGAGCGACGTGCTCTCCCACCGCCTGGTGCTCAGCTATGACGCGATCGCCGACGGGGTGGACGCACGACAGGTGGTCGCCTACCTGCTCTCGGTCGTGCCTACTCCGCAGATCGCCCCACAGACCGCGCTGAACGACTCCTCCGGCGACCAGGAGGCAGGAGCGGCATGAGGTCGCTGGCGGAGTCCCGACGCGCCTTCTCGGCGCTCGAGCTGGCGGTGAGCCGGCGGCTCGCCGGGACGCTGTACGGCGCCCACCAGGGGGTTCGCCTCGGCCCGGGGAGCGACCCCGAGGAAGTCGTTCCATACCGCCCGGGCGAGGACGACGTACGCCGGATCGACTGGAACGTGACCGCCCGCAGCACCGAACCGCACGTGTGGCGGACCCGCGCCGAGCACGAGGTCGAGACCTGGGTGCTGGTCGACGAGACCGCGAGCATGGACTTCGGCACTGTCGAGGTGGAGAAGGGCGAGCTCGCCGCGTGGGTGACGGGCGCAATCGGACTCCTCAGCGACCGGCCCGGCAACCGTCTGGGAGTCGCCCACCTCGGCAGCGACGGCGTCCGCTGGTCGCCACCCCTCCCACCCCGACGGGCCGCGGTGCGCGCCCTGTCCGGACGACGCCCCCCCAGTCACCCGCGCGGACGGACTGTGCCCCCGACACCCGTCCGTGCGGGGCTCGCCGGTGCGTTGTCGGAGCTCGATGCACGGCAGCGACGACGCGGCGCCCGGGTGGTGATCAGCGACTTCGTGGAGCCTGACGGCCAGATGCACCGTCCCTTCGCCTGGGAGGTTCCGCTGCGGAGGTTGGCCGGCCGGCACGACCTCCTGGTCGTGGAGGTCGTGGATCCCCGCGAGCTGGACCTGCCCGACGTCGGTCCCGTCGTGCTGCTGGATCCCGAGACCGGTCACCGGTGCGAGGTCTGGACCTCCCTGCCCAAGCTCCGCGCGGGCTACGCCGCCGCCGCGGCCGCCCACCGCGAGGCCGTCGCCACGGCCGTGCGTGCCGCCGGCGCAGAGCACGTCGTGCTCCGCACGGACCGGGACTGGGTGACCGATCTGGTCCGCTTCGTCCGCCAGCCCCGCCACCGCGCCCCCGGTCATCGCCCGCCGAGGAGAGAGCGATGACGCTGCTCTCCCCCTGGTGGCTGCTGATGCTGGTCCCGGTCGCCCTGCTGGCGCTGGCCTACCTGGTGCAGCAGCGGCGACGCAGCCGCTACGCGGTGAGGTTCGCCTCCCTGCCGATGCTCGAGCGGCTGATCCCGCACCGCCCGGGGTGGCGACGCCACGCACCCGCCACCGCACTGCTGTTCACCTTTGCCCTGCTCGGGCTCGCGGCCGCCCGTCCCGAGATGGAGGTCCGGGTGCCCCGCGAGAACGCCACCGTCATCATCGCGGTGGACGTCTCCACCTCGATGGAGGCGACCGACGTCGAGCCCAACCGGCTGGACGCCGCCGCCGAGGCTGCGACCCGGTTCGTCGAGGACCTGCCCGAGGGCTTCAACGCCGGCGTGGTCACCTTCTCGGGACGTACGGCGGTCCGGGCGGCCCCGACCGACGACCGCGACGCGGTGGTCACCGCCCTGCAGGGCCTGACCCTGTCCGGCCGGACCGCCATCGGCGAGGGCGTGTTCACCTCGCTCGAACAGGTCGCATCGATGGCGGCCCAGGCCGACGAGGAGGAGGTGCCGGCGCACGTCGTACTGCTCTCCGACGGCACCAACACCACCGGGCGCACCCCGGAGGAGGCCGCGCGCGCCGCCCGTGCGGCGGGGGTCCCGGTCTCGACCATCGCCTACGGGACCCCCGAGGGCACGATCGAGAGCCAGGGCCGGGTGGTCGGCGTACCCGTCGACGAGGAGACCCTGGCCACCTTGGCCGAGGACAGCGACGGACGGGCCTACACCGCGCAGAGCAGCGACGAGCTCAACCAGGTGTACGACGACATCCAGTCCTCGATCGGCTGGCGCATGGAGCCGCGAGAGGTGACCCAGTACGCCGCGGCCGGCGCCCTGGCACTGGGCCTGCTCGCTGCTGCCCTGTCCCTGCGCTGGTTCTCCCGGCTGCCCTGAGCCCGACCACGACCTGCGACCGCAACCCGACCGAGAGGACCCAGATGGACACGAAACGGGAGTGGCCGGGGCTGGGCGTGCCCGCGGGACCGGACTTCGTCTTGTCGACGACCCCGCAGCCACCCCAGCAGTCCCGGAGCAGGCGGAGGACTCCCCCACCACCCGTCTCGACCACGCCGGAGCTCCCGCCGCCTCTGCCCGCCCCGGTCCGGCCCCCGACCGTCGCGCGTCCCCCTCAAGCGCCGCCACCCGCGGGCAGGAAGGGGCGAGGCGTGGCGATGCTGCTCACCGCTACCCTGCTCGGCGGCCTGGCCGGCGCCGGCGCCGCCTGGTGGCTGGGGCCTGAGGAGTCGCAGCAGCCGACCGTGGCGCAGGCACGGCCGTCAGGGCGCACCGGCGCCGCGGCCGGCTCGGAGGCCTCCGCCGCTGCCGCCGTGCTGCCGAGCGTCGTCCAGGTGCGCAGCGACCGCGGGACCGGGTCCGGGTTCGTGTTCGACACGGCCGGTCACGTGATGACCAACCAGCACGTCGTCCAGGGGGACCAGCGCGTCGTCCTGCAGCTCACAGGCGGTCGCCAGATCCCCGCCATCGTGGTCGGTCGGGACGCGCGGAACGACATCGCGGTGCTCCGCGCTGACCCGGACGACCTCACTCCCGCCACGATGGGCACCTCCTCGCTGGTCAGCATCGGCGAGCCGGTGATCGCGATCGGTTCCCCGCTCGGCCTCGCCGGAACGGTGACGGCCGGCATCGTCAGCACGACCAAGCGGGAGGCCCGCCTCGGCGACCGGCGTACCCAGTCGGTGATCCAGACCGACGCCTCGATCAACCCCGGCAACTCCGGGGGTCCGTTGGTGAACCTCGACGGCCAGGTGATCGGGGTCAACACCGCCATCGCGACCGTGCGCGGCCCGAACGGCAACGGGGGCAACATCGGCATCGGCTTCGCCGTACCCATCGACCGGGCGCTGCAGGTGGCGACGAGGCTGCTACGAGAGTAGAACCGTGGTGAGCGAGCCGGCGTTAGCCAGATACGTCACACCGGGCTGACAGCAGGACTACCCGCCGGTAGATTCCGCCGGAGTCCACGACTGACACCACAGGAGCCCACGTGCAGCAGATCCTCGACGCGATCCTCGACGGAGACACCAGCAGCGAGGACTTCGCGGGCCTCGCGCTTCCCGAGTCCTATCGAGCGGCGACGGTCCGCAAGGAGGACGTCGACATGTTCGAGGGCGTCGAGAGCCGTGACAAGGACCCGCGCAAGTCGTTGCGTGTCGGTGACGTGGCGCTGCCCGAGCTGGGTCCGGGTGAGGCGATCGTCGCGGTGATGGCCAGTGCCATCAACTACAACACCGTGTGGACCTCGATCTTCGAGCCGATGCCGACGTTCGGGTTCCTGGAGCGCTACGGCCGGATCTCGCCGCTGTCCAAGCGCCACGACCTGCCCTACCATGTGGTCGGCTCGGACCTGTCCGGCGTGGTGCTGAAGACCGGCCTGGGGGTGCACTCCTGGAAGCCGGGCGACGAGGTCGTCGCCCACTGCCTCTCGGTCGAGCTGGAGAGTCCGGACGGCCACAATGACACGATGATGGACCCCGAGCAGCGGATCTGGGGGTTCGAGACCAACTTCGGCGGCCTGGCGCACCTGGCCCTGGTGAAGTCCAACCAGCTGATGCCGAAGCCGGCCCACCTGACCTGGGAGGAGGCCGCCTCACCGGGCCTGGTGAACTCCACCGCCTACCGCCAGCTCGTCAGCAGCAACGGTGCCGGCATGAAGCAGGGCGACAACGTCCTGATCTGGGGCGCCAGCGGCGGTCTGGGCGGGTTCGCGACGCAGTACGCCCTGAACGGTGGGGCCACCCCCGTGTGTGTGGTCTCCAACGAGGAGAAGGCCGAGATCTGCCGCAAGATGGGCGCGCAGCTGATCATCAACCGCTCCGAGGCCGGCTACAGGTTCTGGAAGGACGAGAACAACCAGGACCCCAGGGAGTGGCGTCGCTTCGGCAAGGACATCCGTGCGCTCACCGGCGGTGAGGACGTCGACATCGTCTTCGAGCACCCGGGTCGCGAGACCTTCGGCGCCTCGGTGTTCGCGGCCCGCAAGGGCGGCACGATCGTCACCTGCGCCTCGACCAGCGGGTACATGCACCAGTACGACAACCGCTACCTGTGGATGAACCTCAAGCGGATCATCGGCTCGCACTTCGCGAACTACCGCGAGTCGTGGGAGGCCAACCGGCTGATCGCGAAGGGCATGATCCACCCGACCCTGTCCAGGGCCTACACCCTCGACGACGTCGGGCAGGCAGCCCTCGACGTCCACCAGAACGCCCACCAGGGCAAGGTCGGCGTGCTCTGCCTCTCCCCCGAGGAGGGCCTGGGAGTCCGGAACACCGAGATGCGGGCCCAGCACCTCGAGCAGATCAACGCCTTCCGCGGCGTCTGAGCCGACCCATCGGGCGAAGCAGCTCACCTGCCCCACCAGTCACATGACACCCGGCGGCACCATGATCGGTGATGTCGGGTGTGACTTTTCTCAGCCGTTCGGCGCGTCGGACGAGTCGCGGTGGGATTCGGTTTGACCATGGGTGACACTGACGGCGTACGTCGGATTGCCAAGTCGGATTGAGGAAGATTCATGAGCAACCAGGGCCTGTCCATCTTCGATAACGACCCCGAGGACTCCGGGGACGAGGCCACCCAGGTGATTCCCCTGGTCGACCAGGCGAAGGCTGGTTCCGAGCGGACCTCGGGCCACCTCGAACCCCCCGCCCAGAACGTCGCCCAGAAGGTCGCAGAGAAGCCGGTCCTACCTCCGCCCGCGCGGCCGGTGGCCGTCACGGAGCCGCCTGCCCGCCAGGCACCCACCCAAGCAGCCGCACAGCCCACCCAGGCGGCCGGGCAGTCGCCCGCCGTCTCGGCTGCGGCCCAGCCGCCGAAGCTGCCGACCGTTCGCCGCGGTGGTTACGACACCGACGCGGTCGACCGGCTGCTGCGCACCACCACCGCCGAGAGGGCCGGGCTCACCGCGAGCCTGACTGAGGCCCAGAGCCGCCTGAAGGCACTGCAGTCCGAGGTCGAGGACCTGCGCAGCAAGGTCGACGAGAACGAGAACCCGACCTACGCCGGGCTCGGCGGGAGGGCCAGCGAGATGCTGCGCCTGGCCGAGGAGCAGGCCGCGGACGTGCTGGAGGAGGCCAACGCGCAGGCCGCGCAGATCCGGGAGCAGGCCCGCCGCGACGCCGCCGCCGTCAAGTCCGAGGCCGAGGCTGACGCCGAGGACATGCGCGTCGTGCAGCTCCGTGAGCTCGAGGAGACCCGCACCCGGACCACCGCCGACATCGACGCACACCGCGTCCGTGCACTGGCAGAGGCCGACGACCACCTCGCCTCCGCCAGGAGAGAGGCCGAGCAGCACCGGTTGGCCGCCGAGCAGGAGACCAATGCGCTGCGCACCAGCACCGCGCGCGAGGCCGAGCAGGCCCGGGCGGTGGCTGACCGCGAGGTGCAGGAGGCCCGTCGTGAGCTGGCCCTGGAGAAGGAGCGCCTCACCCGTGAGGCGGCCGAGCACCACGACTCCGCCTCCGCCGAGACCCAGCGCCTCGTCGCCGAGGCCGAGGAGCGGGCCAACCTCGCCGAGCAGCGCGCCAGGGAGGCCACGGAGGCAGCGACCGCCCACCGGGAGCAGGCCGCTACGGAGGCCGAGCAGCTGGTCAGCCGGTCGCGTCGGGAGGCTGAGCAGATCGTCAGCGCGGCCAAGAAGCAGGCCGATGCGCTGCGCAACAGCGGTCACGCCGACTCCGAGCGCGAGCTGCAGGTGCTCAAGGCCGAGGTGAACCGGTTGAGCCGTCGCCGCGACTCCATCACCGCCCAGCTCTCCGCGCTGCGCGACGTGGTGGCCGGGTTCGGCAACGACGACGAGAACTGACGTGGGGGTCGGGTCCGGCAAGGATCCGGTCAAGGGTTCGCCGAAGAAGGCATCCGAGGCGGGCTCCGGCAAGTCCCACCGGGACGACTCACCTCTCCGCACGACGCCGGTACCCGACCCCAACAGCCCTCGCGCACTCCGCGGCACCTGGACCCATCCGCCGTTCCTGTCCGGCTTCCTGCTGGGTGCTGGCGCCCTCCTGGCGTACTGGCTCGGTGGCCTGATCATCCAGGCCGGCTCGATCATCATCTTGATCGTGGTGGCGCTGTTCATCGCGTTCGGGCTGAACCCGGTCGTCCGATGGCTGGTGAACCGCGGCATCCGGCGGGCCTACGCCGTGCTGATCGTCGCCTTCGGCTTCGTCGCGGCCCTGGCGCTGTTCATCGTCGCCATCGCACCGGTGGTGGCCGACCAGGTCACAGCGCTGACCGACAACGCCCCTGGCTGGTTCGACCAGCTGCAGAGCAACCAGCAGATCCAGCGACTGGACGACAAGTACGAGATCGTAGACAAGGCCAGGGACTACGTCACCAGCGGGGACCTGACCAAGCAACTGTTCGGCGGCGTCCTCGGTGTCGGGCTCGCGATCCTCGCAGCGCTCGGCAACGCCTTCGTCGTCATCGTGCTCACGCTCTACTTCCTCGCCTCCCTGGACTCGGTCAAGCACGGGCTTTACCGGCTCGCTCCGGCCACCCGTCGCACGCGCGTGCAGAGCCTTGGCGACCGGATCCTCGAGGGGATCGGCGGCTACGTCTCCGGGGCGTTCGTGGTCGCGCTGTGCGCGGGCGTCACGTCGCTGATCTTCTTGTTCATCGTGGGCCTCGGTGAGTACGCCGTGGCGCTGTCCGTCGTGGTCGCGATCCTCGACGTGATCCCGATGATCGGCGCCACCCTGGGTGCGGTCGTGGTCAGCGCCATCGGCCTGGCCACCGACGTGAAGATCGGCATCGCCTGCATCATCTTCTATCTCGTCTACCAGCAGATCGAGAACTACCTGATCTACCCGCGGGTGATGTCGAAGTCGGTTGACATCCCCGGCTCCATGACCGTGATCGCCGCGCTGGTCGGGGCGAGTCTGCTCGGCGTCATCGGCGCCCTGCTCGCCATCCCCACCGCCGCCGCGATCCTGCTGCTGGTGCGCGAGGTGTTCATTCGGGAGCAGGATGCGCGCTAGCGGTTTCCTCAGTACTCAGTGCCCCGGCTGGGGCACCGGCGTGTCCTTGTACGCCGAGAGGTTGTGCGCGTTGTAGGCACTGGTGTCGGCCGTCTCCATCGGGCCGTCCCACTCCTCCGGCAGTGGCGTGTCCACCTCGGGCGCAACCCGCTGCACGATCTCGTTGAGCACCTTCTCGGCGTCCCCCACCCACAGGTGCTTGGCGCCGGACATCGGCACCACCTCGGCCTGGGTGAGGGGGGCGAACTTCTCCCGCGCAACGTCCGGCTGGAGGTAGTCGTCGTGCTCGGGCACGAGCGCGGTCACGGGTTTGCCGGACTCGGCCCACCGCTCGAGGTCCGCAGCTGTGCTGTAGCGCAACGGGGGCGAGAGCAGGATCGCGCCCTGCACGACCGGGTCGAGGCCGTGCATCAAGGCGAGGTCGGTGCCGAAGGACCAGCCCACGAGCCAGATGTTCGGGAGGTCCTCGAACTCGGCGTACTCGATCGCTGCCGCCACGTCGTACTTCTCGCCGACGCCGTTGTCGAACTCTCCCCCGCTCGTGCCCTGCTCACTCCAGGTCCCGCGGGTGTTGAAGCGGAGTACGGCGATGGCGGCGAGCGCAGGCAACCGGAAGGCGGCCTTGCGGAAGATCTGGCTGTCCATCATGCCGCCGTGGGTCGGCAGCGGGTGCAGGCACACGAGGGTCGCGACGGGCTCCCGGGCCTCCGGCAACGCGAGCTCGGCGACCAGGTCGAGGCCGTCGGCCGTGTGCAGGGTCAGCGGCTCACGTCTGGCCGCAAGCACCGTGTTGGCGCGGATCGCTGGGGACATGGCCCCCATTGTGGCAACCGGAGGCGTCAGGCCGACCAGCGCACCGACTCTTCCACCACGTCGGCGAAGGCGTGGACGCCGCGCAGGTCGCCACGGTGCGCGAGCAACGAGCTCACTCCGTGCTTGTGCCGGGTTGCCAGATCCGTCTGTTCGGGGTCCCTGATCGGGCCGGCCAGCTGCTCCTCGAGTGCCTCGATGTGATCCATCGCGGGTCCTCCATGCCTGTGGGTGAGACAGGAGCGTGACAGACCAAGGTCACTGGACGATTGACGGCGAGTTACCGGGAGGTCACGGACAAATCGCATTTGGGCAACGAACTAGAAGTCGAACCCGTCGAACATTCCGCCGATGCCGTCGAACATTCCGCCGATGCCGTCACCGATCGAGCCGATCCCCTCGCCCAGGCCCTCCCCGATCGCGCCGATCCCGTCCCCGAGACCGTCGAAGCCACCACCGAAGAGCATGCCCATGAACATCAGGTCCATCGGGCCGAAGCCGCCGAAGTAGCCCGCCGCATAGGGTTGGTAGGCCCGCCCACCCTGGAAGTAGGGCACCCGGCGGTTGCCGACCATCACCTTGCGGATGTCCGGCTCGGCCCCGGCGTGGATCCGCTCGGCGTCGAGGATGCACGCGGGCACGTCCCGCTGGGCGCCACCCGGAGGGGCGTAGGGCACGTCCTCGACCGACAGGCCGTGACGCGGATCGAAGAAGCACGGCGGGCGCCGGATCGGCAACGGCAGGCCGTCGACCCTCGCCCGGACACAGGCCATCGCGTAGCGAGCATCCTCGAGCGTCGCGGTGACGAGCTTGACGTGCTCGGGCTCGGTGATGTTGTCCGCAGCCTTCTTCGCCGTCTCGTACTCGTCCAGAGCACGCTGGTAGTCGGCGTTCGCTCCGGTGTCCAGCTCACGTCCGGCCAGCTCCAGGTCGAAGAACTGCAGCTCCTCGCCGAGCGCCGTGACGTCCTCGAAGGCGAGCTGGCGCACCGGCGCGAGCTCGGCCTCCTTGCGCTCGAGGGCCTTGCGCTGGTTGCCCTTGACGACGGACCGCACCACCACCGCTGCGATCACCAGCAGGACGAGGAAGATCAGGAGTGCCATAGAGCCAGATTACGTCGCTGCACCCAGCGCACCCTCAGAGCCCACCGGGTGAGGGTCAGCGACTGCTGTAGTCCCGGAACCCGCGCTTGGTCTTCCGGCCGAGGTAGCCGGCCGTGACCAGGTGCTCCAGCAGCGGGGCCGGCGCGAAGCCGGGCTCACGGAACTCCAGGTAGAGCTCGCGCTGGATCGCCAGGGAGACGTCGTTGCCGACCACGTCGAGGAGCTCGAACGGCCCCATCGGCAGGGCACAGCCCTGCTTCATCGCGGTGTCGATGTCGTCGGCGGTGGCGTAGTGCGCCTCCAGCATCTTGATGGCGTCGTTGAGGTAGGGGAACAGCAGCGCGTTCACGATGAACCCGGCCCGGTCGCCGCAGGAGACCGCGACCTTGCCGACCTTGGCGCACAAGGCACGCGACGTCTCCGCGACGTCCTCGCTGGTGGAGACGGTGCTGACCACCTCGACCAGCTTCATGATCGGCGCTGGGTTGAAGAAGTGCATCCCGACGACGTCCTGGGGCCGGTTGGTCGCCTGCGCGCACTCGATGATCGGCAACGAGGACGTGGTGGTGGCGAGGATGGCGCCGTGCCTGCAGATCTCGTCTAGGTTCTCGAACAGCGTGGTCTTGATCTTGAGGTCCTCGGCGATCGCCTCGACGGCGAGGTCGACCGAGGCCAGGTCGTCGAGCGAGGTCGAGCCGGTCAGCCGACCGAGCACCTCAGCCTTCACGGACTCGGCGAGCCTGCCGCGCTGGATGGCCTTGTCCAGCGAACGCTCGATCGTCGCCTGCACCGCGTCCACCTTGTCCTGCGAACGGCCGACGTAGACCACGTCGTACCCGCTCTTGGCGAAGACCTCGATGATGCCGGTGGCCATCGTGCCGGTCCCGACCACACCCACGAGGTCGATGTCGTGCCGAAGCTGTGGCTCGTCGTCGGCGGACGGCGTGCGGTCGTCGTCGACGACGACCGGGCTGTCCGCGCTCTCGTAGCTGTAGAAGCCCTTACCGGTCTTGCGGCCGAGCAGCCCCGCGGTGACCATCTGCTTGAGGATCGGCGCGGGAGCGTGCAGCCGGTCGCGCCCCTGGCGGTACATCGTGTCCAGGATCTCGTACGCCGTGTCCAGGCCGATCAGGTCGAGCAGGGCCAGCGGACCCATCGGGTAGCCGCAGCCGTAGCGCATGGCGGCGTCGATGTCCTCGCGGGAGGCATAGCGGTTCTCATACATCGAAACGGCGTGGTTGAGGTAGCCGAACAGCAGCGTGTTGGCGATGAACCCGGCCTTGTCACCACAGACCACGGGGTTCTTGCCCAGTGCCTGGACCAGTGTCGCGACGTCCTCCAGCACTTCGGGTGCGGTCACGACGGTCCGCACGATCTCCACGAAGCCCTGGACCGGCGCCGGGTTGAAGAAGTGCACCCCGATCACGCGGCCGGGGTGCGAGGTTGCCGACGAGATCTCGGTGACCGAGAGTGAGGAGGTGTTGGTGGCGAGGATCGTGTCCGGGGACACGATGCCGTCGAGCTCCCTGAAGATCTGCTTCTTGATGTCGACCGACTCGACGACCGCCTCGACAACGAGGTCGGCCTCCTTGAGCTCCTCGAGCGAGGTGGCGAAGGACACCCGGTCGTGCAGCTCCTTCGCGTCGGTCTCGCTGAGCTTGCCGCGCGAGACCGCACGCGCGGTCGAGTGCTCCAGGTGCTGCCGACCGCGGGTCACAGCAGCCTCGTCGACCTCCACACCCACGACGGTGAAGCCGTTGCGCGCGAAGACCTCAGCGATGCCCGCACCCATGGTGCCCAGTCCCACGACGCCGATTGTCTTGAAGTCACGTGCCATGTTGCGCATCCTGCCACGGGCTGTGCTGAGACCCCCTGTGTGTCTGCTCACGTCACGAGCTTGGAGGAGCGTGGTGTCGCTGGCTGACACCCACGCTCCTCCCAGGCGTCAGAGCAGCTGCTCCACGAGCTGGACCACCTCATCGGCGCAGCCCCAGCTCAGAGTGACCCCGGCGCCGCCCTGCCCGTAGCAGTGGATCACCCGGCCCTCGGCCTCCAGGCGCACCCTGGAGCGCACCGGCCGAAGCCCGACCCGGTGACCGACGACGGTGGCGTCAGCGAGCTCGGGAACCAGCCGGGTGGCGCGTCGGAGGATCGTGGCGGCCGTCTCGGGCGAAGGCGTGCGGCTCCAGTCGTCAGCCTGGTCGGTGCCCCCGACGACGATTTCGTGGGCGCGTGGCACGACGTACGTCGGACCGGCTGCGTCGAGCCACCACCGGTGGAGCCGCACCCCGTTCATCAGCACCACCTGGCCGCGGACCGGCCGCACGTCCTGGTCCTGCGCCAGCAACCGCGATCCGAGGCCGGCGCAGTTGACCACCACGTCGCCGGGGTCCGGCTGCGGCAGCACGCGCAGGCTCATCCGGGTCACGGTTCCGCCCACTCAGCCAGACTCGATCGCAGCCACGCGAGATAGTCCGGCATGTCGATGACCGGGGAGTGAAGCACCAGGCGTCGGCGTACCCCGGCGGCGGACCGATGTGCTCGAGGTCGGGCACCGCGCCGGCCCACCAGGGGTCTTCGGTCGGTCGGTGGAGCACCTCGGTGCCGGCCATCATCCGGACGCCGGTTCCCTCCTGCTTGGCCAGCGACGCGAACTCTTCGTAGGCCGACGCCGACCACGCCGAGACCCGGCTCTGGGGCAGCGCCTTGTAGGGGTACCAGAGGGCCGCCGCGACCACGGACGTCGTCTCCAGCGGGAGGTCCCGCGCGAGGACGTCGACCCGATGCCCCTCCTGCGCCAGCCGAACGGCACAGCTCAGCCCCGTGACGCCCGCTCCCACGACCACGACTCTCCCGGCCACCCGCCCCATCGACCCAGCCTGGCAGGTAGATTCACCGCTCGTGAGACTCGTCGTAGCCCGGTGCCAGGTCGATTACGCAGGACGCCTGACCGCGCACCTGCCGATGGCCACCCGGGTCCTGATGCTCAAGTCGGACGGCTCCGTGCTGGTGCACTCCGACGGCGGCTCCTACAAGCCGCTGAACTGGATGAGCCCGCCGTGCACCGTGCGGGAGGGCGCCACCGAGGACGGCCAGGTGGAGTGGACCGTCGCCGCCAAGAGCGGCGACAGCCTGCGCATCCTGATCGCTGAGTTCATCCACGACTCCAGCCACGACCTCGGCCTGGACCCAGGTCTGCAGAAGGACGGCGTCGAGAAGCACCTTCAGGAGCTCCTGGCCGAGCACCCAGCAACGCTCGCCGACGGCCTCAGCCTGGTGCGGCGGGAGTACCCCACCCCGATCGGCCCGGTCGACCTGATGTGCCGCGATCGTGACGGGCGCTGCGTCGCTGTCGAGATCAAGCGGCGCGGCGAGATCGACGGCGTCGAACAGCTCACCCGCTACCTCGAGCTGCTCAACCGCGACCCCCTGCTGAGCCCGGTGCGTGGGATCTTCGCAGCGCAGGAGATCAAGCCCCAGGCACGAGTACTGGCCACCGACCGTGAGATCACCTGCGCCGTCGTCGACTACGACGCACTGCGTGGGATGGACGACCCGAGCCTGCGGCTGTTCTGAGCTGCCCTAATCAGCCGTCGCGCTGACGTTGCCAGAGGAACCGCTCCAGTTGCCAGCGCCGTCGATCGCGTAGACCTTGTAGGTGTATCTCTGGCCCGTGGTGAGTCCGGTGTCGGCGAAGCTGGTCACCTGACCCAGCAACCGGTACTTCGAGTTCCCCCGGAAGAGGTAGTAGTTGGCCACTCGGGCGTTGTCGGTGGAAGCGTTCCAGGCAAGGGTGATCTGCCGCGTCCCGGCTGTGGCGCGCAGCCCGGACGGGGCCGTCGGAGCGACGGTGTCCGCCGGGACTGTCACGCTGACGGAGTTCGACGCCGCGCTGATGTTGCCCGCAGCGTCACGCGCTCGGACGGTGTAGCTCGAGGCGCGACCAGTCGGCGGGGTGGCGTCCGTGTAGGCCGGAAGGGTGGCCGTTCCGATCGCGACGCCACCTCGGTAGATCGTGTAGTCCTGCACCCCGATGTTGTCCGTCGACGCCGTCCAGGTCAGCCGGACGGTGAAACCGGACCTGGACCCCGAAAGTTGCGTCGGAGCCGTGGGGCCGGTGGAGTCGCCCGCGTTGGAGACGGTCACCGACACCTGGTTCGACAACCCCACGTTGCCTCCCGCATCGGTTGCCTGGAGGCGCAGGACGTGCGTTCCGTTGGACACCGTGCCGCTGTTCCACTGGAGGCTCACCGCGCCGTCAGCGTTCGGCGTCGTGGAGGCCCTCACCACACCGTCGACCAGCAGCGAGGCCGACGCCACGCCCACGTTGTCGGCGGCAGCACCGGTCACGCCGACAGTGCCTGCTACTGTCGCGCCCTGCTGCGGCGTCGACATCGTGACCGTCGGCGGGGTCTGGTCCGGCGGTTCGGGCACACCGGTGCCCATCAGCAGTGGGTCGTTGGCGAAAGCGTTGTAGTGCTGTTGCTCGACCGGGTCAGCCACGCCGGTCCTGGTGTAGCCGACCCGGATGTCAGTGCTCGAAGAGGTGTCCTGGTCCCAGACGACATAGGCCTTGAGCCTGGGGTACACGTTGTTCTGCAGGTTGCGTCGCGCCTCGTCGTACATCGCGTAGGCGCCGGCCTGGCCGTCGCCTACGTTGCCGAACTCGGCCAGCCCCCAGGGCTTGGACATGAAGTCGTGCTGGGCATCGTTATTGGCGGTCAGGAAGTTGTAGAACGCGCTGACGTGATACGACCAGGTGGCGTTTCTCGGATATGGGTCCCACATCACCCAGTCGACGTAGTCGTTACCCGGCCACAAGGCCTCGACGACGCAGTTCCAGCCCTCCCAGCCCATGTAGTTCATCACCCAGACGACGTTGGTGGCTCCCAGTGCGTCGAAACGGGCGCGGATGTTGTGCCACATGGCCACGTACGACGTAACGGTGCCAGAGGTGCCGTTGAAGTCCAATTGCGAACAGCCGGGGTGCCCGCCCGGTGAGATGTCGTTCTCGGGCTCATGGAAGAGATTCAGCATGATCTTCGTGGACCCGAGGGCCTTGATGCTCTCGGCCATGCGGTCGAACTGGGCGTTGAACGTAGCGTTGCGGCCGTCACCGTCTATCCAGCGATTCGCCGCCCTCCAGTTGACCAGAGCGATGGTGTCGGGGCGAGTGGCCAGCGAGACCACGTCACTGGTGAGGACCTCGCCCTGAGCGAGATACTCGTGCACAATGTCCAGTTTGCGGCCGATGCGAGCCTCGTGCTCGAGCATGCTGGCGCGGAAGCCGGTGACGCCGTAACCACCGGACTCGGCGCCGAGCCAGGGCCGGCACGAGTTCACCAGCTTCGCGGACACGGTGCAGACGGGGTCGACTGCAGTCGCGGAAGGTGGCGCCGGGGAGGCCACCGTGGTCAGCAAGCTTGCGAGGAACGCGAGCACGACAACGACTGGAACCCGTCGGCGCATCATTGACTCAGTGCTGTTGCTCTGCGGAGGGCGGCGCATGGCGGGTTCCTCCAGCCGAGCGATGAATACGTTTCCTTCCCGAGGAAGCCTCACCTCTTCCTTCTACGCCACAAGTGTGGCGCCAACAAGAAAGGCACTCCAACGCACCCGACCGGTCCAGCCCAGGGCTACCCTGCATGACCCCCGGTTGGTCGCAGAGGGAACGTCATCCGGAACGTCGTACCGCCCTCTCCGCTGGTGACCACCTCGATGGTTCCGGCGTGGGCCTCGACGATCGCTAGCGCGATGGTCAGGCCCAGACCGGCACCCGGAGTCTGCTGGGCGACGGCGTCGGGGGTGCGGAAGAGCCGCTCGAAGAGCGCGTCGGGATCCTCGTCGCCGATCCCGACTCCGGTGTCGATCACGTCGATCTCGGCGGACGGCCCCCTCGAACGCAGGACGACCCGGACCTGCCCGTCGGCCGGCGTGAACTTGATCGCGTTGGAGAGCAGGTTGTCCATCGCCTGCCCGAGACGGTCGCGGTCGCCGTACATGGGGACAGCAATGCCGGGCGTCTCCAGAGACAGGCCGAGCCGGGCCTCCTCGGCCCGCGGCCGGGCCGCCTCCACCGCCTCGCGGACCACCCGCTCCAGGTCGATCTCCGCCGAGCGGATCGCCAGGCCGGACTCCTCGATCGCCACCAGGGTGAGCAGGTCGTCCACGAGCCGGAGCTCACGTTCGGCGCTGCGCAGGATGACCGAGAGGAAGCGCTGTCCCTGGGGGCTGAGCTCCTCGAGGTCGGTCATCAGCTCGCCGTAGCCGATCATCGAGGTCAGTGGGGTGCGCAGCTCGTGGGAGACCGTGGCGAAGAACTCGTCCTTGACCCGGTCGGTCTCCTCCTGCATCCGCCGGCGTTCGGAGATGTCCCGGATGGCTGCCGAGACCAGCAGGCCCTCGTCGGTCTCCAACGGCGACAGGGTGACCTCGACGGGGAACTCGGAGCCGTCCTTGCGACGCGCGTGCAGGTCTCCGCCCAGTCCCATGGGCCGGGTCCGTGGCTCGCTGACATAGCCGTTGCGGAAGGCCATGTGCATGCCGGAGTAGCGGTCGGGAACCAGGATCTCGACCTGTTCCCCCACCAGCTCGGCGCGCCGGTAGCCGAAGAGCTCCTCGACCTGGGCGTTGACCAGGACGATGGCACCGTCCCGGTCCACGATCACCATCCCGTCGGGGGCAGCCTCGAGCAGACCGCGGAAGAGCCTGGTCTGGCGGTACTTCTCGTTGGGCTCCCGGATGCCGATCGCCACCAGCGTCCCGCGGTCGGTCGGTGTGGGCGTCAGGGTGAGGTCGACCGCGTTGCTGCCGCCGCTGGAGTGGCGCAGCCTGCTGTCACGGACGGTGACCTCGACGTGGTTAACCACGACGGCCCGCACGGCCTCTCGCTGGAAGTCGTGCATGGTCTCGCGACCGAAGTCCTGCACGCTGTGGCCGACGACAGCGGCTGCCGGGATGCCCAGGATCTCGCTGGCGGCGTCATTCGCGAGCATGATCACACCCCGAGGATCAGCAAGGGCCAGAGCGTCGTCGGACTTGAGCACCATGTCCGAGAGCGCGCTGAACTCCCATTGCTCAGGGTCGTGCAGCTGTTCCATGTGTCGATCCGCCTTGATCGTCTACCCGAGGCAGCCCCCCCACTGGCTGCACTTGACGTTCAACCGCACACTACGACGCCGCGGCCACCCAGATCGGGATACCGGAGAGCGAGTCCGGATTGACCGACCGAGAAACTAGACCAGCTCGTTGGCGTCTCGGATGACCTGCACGATCCCGGCCATCGCCCGCGTCAGGCTGAAGTCCTTCGGGGTGAACACCATGGCCACCCCCATCTCCTTGAGCATCTTGGCGTCGCGCGTGGGGATGATGCCCCCGACGATCACCGGGACGTCGTCGATCCCGGCCTTCCTCATCTGGGTGAGCACGTCTGGAACCAGCTCCATGTGCGACCCCGAGAGGATGGAGAGGCCCACACAGTGCACGTCCTCGGCAACTGCCGCAGCGACGATCTCCTGCGGCGTCAGCCGGATCCCCTGGTAGACCACCTCGAAGCCCGCGTCCCGGGCGCGGACGGCGACCTGCTCGGCGCCGTTCGAGTGACCGTCGAGCCCGGGCTTGCCGACGAGCAGCCGCAACCGCCCACCGAGCTCCTCGCCGGTGGCCCGCACCTGCTCGCGCACCTCGGTGAGCTCCTGACCGGCGTCGGCCAGGCCCACGGCACCGGACACACCCGTCGGGGCGCGGAACTCGCCGAACACCTCGCGCAGGGTGCCTGCCCACTCACCGGTCGTCGCACCGGCGCGCGCCGCGGCGAGGGTCGGTTCCATCAGGTTCGTCTCTGACTTCGCTGCGGTGGCCAGCGCCTCGAGAGCCCGGTCGACCTCGGCCTGGTCGCGCTCCTCGCGCCATGCTTCGAGCCCGGCGATCGCCGAGCGTTCGGCCTCGGGGTCGGCTGCCTGGATTGCGGCATCGAGGTCGGCGGTCAAGGGCGAGGGTGCGGTCGTCTCGAACTTGTTCACCCCGACGACGACGTCCTCGCCGGACTCGATCCGAGAGCGACGGGTCGAGTGCGAGCTCACCAGCGCCTGCTTCATGTAGCCGGACTCGACGGCGGCGATGGCGCCACCGAGCGCCTGCACCCGGTCCATCTCGGCGCGGGCGTCCGCGACCATCTGGTCGACCTTGGCCTCGATCACCACCGATCCCTCGAAGATGTCGTCGTACTCGAGCAGGTCGGACTCGAAGGCCAGCACCTGCTGGAGGCGCAGGGACCACTGCTGGTCCCAGGGACGGGGCAGGCCGAGCGCCTCGTTCCATGCGGGCAGCTGTACGGCGCGGGCGCGCGCGTTCTTGGAGAGTGTGACCCCGAGCATCTCCAGCACGATCCGCTGGACGTTGTTCTCCGGCTGCGCCTCGGTCAGCCCGAGCGAGTTGACCTGCACGCCGTACCGGAACCGGCGCATCTTCTGGTCCTGCACGCCGTAGCGCTCCCTGGTGATCTCGTCCCAGAGGCGCACGAACGCCCGCATCTTGCAGGTCTCCTCGATGAAGCGCACGCCTGCGTTGACGAAGAACGAGATCCGCCCGACAGTCTTCTCGAAGTCGTCCTCGGAGACCTGTCCCGCATCCTTGACCGCGTCGAGCACGGCGATCGCGGTGCACAGGGCGTAGGCCAGCTCCTGGGTCGGCGTGGCGCCGGCCTCCTGCAGGTGGTAGCTGCAGATGTTGATCGGGTTCCAGTTGGGGATGTCGTTGACGGTGTAGGAGATGACGTCGGAGATCAGCCGCAGGGAGTGCTCGGGAGGGAACACGTACGTCCCGCGGGAGAGGTACTCCTTGATGATGTCGTTCTGGGTGGTCCCGGCGAGGTGGTGGGCGACCTCGCGCGGCTCGAGGTCAGGGTTCTGCTCCTCCGCGACTACCTGGTAGAGGGCCAGCAACCACATCGCCGTCGCATTGATGGTCATCGAGGTGTTCATCTCGGTCAGCGGGATGTCGGCGAACAGGCGACGCATCTCACCGAGGTGCGGGATCGGGACACCGACCTTGCCGACCTCGCCCCGCGCGAGCGGGGAGTCAGGGTCGTAGCCGGTCTGCGTCGGCAGGTCGAAGGCCACCGAGAGCCCAGTCTGTCCCCTCGCGAGGTTCGTCCGGTAGAGCTTGTTGGACTCGGTCGCCGAGGAGTGGCCTGCGTAGGTGCGCATCACCCAGGGACGGTCCTTCTCAGGCCTCGCGGCAGGCTTGTCGTTCATGTGGTGAGGGTAGGCCCGTCGGGGCGTCCGCGGTGTCGCGTGTGTGGACTCTCTCACCTGCGGCATGGGTCACATGGCGGGCGGGCCGGCCAGGTGGTGACCGGGTGATGGCCAGACAATGGTCAGGCGACGGTGGAGCGTCCGCTGGGTTCGACCGGGAGCAGCCAGCGCAGATGGGAGAGGTGCAGCAGGCGGCGAACGCCGGGAGAACCGCCGCTCAGCACCACTCGGCGCCCTTGTCGTTCGGCCACGCGGTTGGCCACGGCGAGCATCTTCAGGGTGGTCAGGTCGACCGACTCGACACGCGAGATGTCCACCCGGACGTCACCGGCCTGCTCCTCGAGGAGCCGGTAGACGGCAGCACGCAACTCGGCGGTGCATCGCACGTCCAGTGAGCCACTCAGCTCCAGGGTGTTTCCGTTGCTCGTCTGCTCCATCGAGCCTCCCGTGTCCCTCACAATATCGAGCCTGAACAGGCCATCGCGTATCAAGACGCGCGGACTCGGCGCCAAATACACCCGCGATCGGACTTTCTGCCCGGTAGTGCGAGGATCCGGACTAGTCCGGAAGCCGGGACACGTCGGCGCCGACCGCCGCGAGGCCCTCGGCGAACCGGGGGTAGCCGCGGTCGATGTGCTGCGACTCTGCCACCACGGTGGTGCCCTGCGCGGCGAGTCCGCCCAGCACCAGAGCGGCGCCGGCCCGGATGTCGTGGGCGACGACGGGGGCGCCGGAGAGCATCTGCACACCACGGACCACGGCGTGGTGGCCATCGGTGCGCAGGTCCGCGCCGAGTCGCGCGAGCTCCTGGGCGAACATGAACCGCGCCTCGAACACGTTCTCGGTGATCATCGCAGTGCCCGAGGACACCGCCGCCAGGGCCATCGCGAAGGGCTGCAGGTCGGTCGGGAAACCAGGGTAGGGCAGCGTCGCCACGTCGAACGACGTCAATCGCCGCTGCGTCCGCACGGCGAAACCGGTGTCGGTCGATTCGATCTCGGCGCCCGCGGACGTCAGCTTGTCGAGCACGATCTCGAGGTGCTGGGTGACCCCGCCCTCGATGTGCAGCTCGCCGCCGGCGATCGCCGCTGCGAAGACCCACGTTCCCGCGACGATGCGGTCAGTGACCGTGCTGTGCTCCACCGGCTGCAGCTGCTCAACCCCCTCGATCACGAGGGTCGAGGTGGAGATGCCGTCGATTCCGGCCCCCATCTTCTCGAGCATCTGGCACAGGTCGATGATCTCCGGCTCCCGCGCGACGTTGTCGATCACCGTGGTCCCACTCGCCAGGACGGCGGCCATCACGAGGTTCTCGGTGGCTCCGACGGACGGGAAGTCGAGCCACAGGTTGGCGCCCACGAGCCCGTTCGGCACCTCGGCCACGACCTGCCCGTGCTCGATGCGTACGACGGCGCCCAGCTCCTGGAGCCCATGGATGTGCATGTCGAGCCCGCGAGAGCCGATCGCATCACCCCCGGGCAGGGCCACGCTCGCGCGGCGACACCGGGCCACCAGCGGGCCCAGCACGGCGATCGACGCGCGGAGGCGTCGTACGAGCTCGTAGGGGGCCTTGTGGTCGAGCTCCTCGGGCACCTCGATCGTGGCCCGGCCGGCCGTCGAGCCGGTCGTCGGGTCCACGTCGGGGTAGA
>Ga0136634_10000214_pt1 | contig 28333 bp, 21 predicted proteins | sample AntDrymUQ8332106_2_FD_104654 | JGI IMG/M metagenome (GOLD analysis project Ga0136634, IMG submission 104654) | Polar desert sand microbial communities from Dry Valleys, Antarctica - metaG UQ833 (21.06) | ecosystem: Environmental > Terrestrial > Soil > Desert | place: Antarctica: Dry Valley... | reverse complement strand
GCGAACACCAGCTGCACCACGACGACGCCGGCCCACACGATCGAGACGCGAGCGGCGAACGTCAGCGCCTCGAGGCGTACGCGGTCGTGCGGACCGAGCGGGATGAGCACCAGCAACATCACGGCGCCGAACACCGTGCTGCCGAGCAGCCAGGACGCCAACCGAAGGGCGGGCAGGCCGAGCTCGACCAGCGCGCCGGGTCCGTCGCCACCGGGGTCTCCCGGCCGTGCGCCGGCGGGAATGCCGTTGCCGGTGGCCAGGGCGACGTAGAGGCAGCACGCCCCGGCAACGGCGATGACGATCGACCGCAGGACGACTTGGCGTCGCGCCCGTTGAGGCAGGAGGACGTCCAGCGACGTCGGTTCAGCGGCTTTCAATGTGCTCACGACTGCACCACCGTCCGATTGGTGAGAAACGGTGAGTCAAACGTACGTCACGCTGAGTGGCGAAAAGATGAAAAGTCGTAAGAGAAGAAAGAATTTCTGCTTGGGCGGCCGAATTGGATGCACTGAAGTGGTTAACACACTGTTAACTCAGCGGACCGTTGTTTGCCGCTCCCTGGGCTGCTTGTCTTATGCGCCTGTCCGATGCCCCGCAATCGCCGGACCACAGAGTCCGGCACCTGACCTCTGGAGGCCCGCATGTCCGGTCCTACGTCCTCAATGGCGCGTCGCAGCCTTGCCGGCGCAGTCCTCTCCGTGACCGTCGTCGGCAGCGCACTCCTGACCGCCGCCCCCGGGCACTCCGCCGCGATCGACTGCAGGGGTGTCCCCGCGACCATCATCGGCACGACGGGAGCTGACGTGCTGATCGGCACGGATGGCCGTGATGTGATCGTGAGCCTCGCCGGCAAGGACACCGTCACGAGCCTCGGCGGCAAGGACTTGGTCTGCGGCCGTCGCGGCGCGGACACCGTGGACACCGGTGCCCAGCCCGACCGGGTCATCGGTGGCGGTGGCGCGGACGTCGTCAACGGCGAGCGAGGCCGCGACAAGCTCATCGGCAGCGCCGGTGACGACTCGCTCACTGGCAGCCGCGGTCAGGACACCATCAAGGGCGGCGGCGACGACGACCTGATGTTCGGTGACGACGCCGTCGACGCGCTGACCGGCGGCAACGGTGCGGACACAGCCAACGGCGGCGCCGAGATCGACATCTGCGACGCCGAGGTGATCATCGACTGCTGAGCTCGGGCTCCGCGGTCGTCCGCCGCAACCCGATCGGCCACCACACCTTGTCGTCAAGCTCGTGCACCAATGCGGGCACGAGCAACGAGCGGACCAGCAGGGTGTCGAGCAGCACGCCGAACGCGACGGCGAACCCCAGCTCAGCGAACGGCACCAGCGGCAGCACGCCCAGTGCGGAGAAGGTGGCGGCGAGGACGACCCCCGCGGAGGTGATGACGCCGCCGGTGACGGCGAGCCCCTTGAGCGTCCCCTGCCTCGTGCCGTGCACCTGCGCCTCCTCCCGTACGCGGGTCATGAGGAAGATGTTGTAGTCGATGCCGAGCGCCACCAGGAACACGAACGAGAAGAGCGGGAACGAGGGGTCTGCGCCGGCGAACCCGAACACGTTGTCGAAGACGAGGGCGCACACGCCGAGAGTGGCCAGGAACGACAGCACGACCGTGGCAACGAGCAGGAGGGGCGCCACGACTGCGCGGAGGAGCAGCGCCAGCACCAGGAAGATCACGACGAGGATCGCCGGGATGATCACACGGGTGTCGCGGGCGGACTCGGTCTTGATGTCGTAGACCACGGCGGTGCCGCCGCCGACAAGGACGTCGGTGCCGACCTCGTCCACCGCGGATCGCAGCTCCAGCACGGTCTGTTCCGCCTCCGGACTGTCGGAGGCGACGGTGAGCACGGCCGAGACCTGCACCTTGCCGTCGATGACCCTGGGTGGGGCGTCGGTGGCCTCGGTGGGCGGCGCTCCCGGCGGGAGATCGGCGGTGAGGGTCGCGCCAGCGACACCGGCCACGCTGCCGACCACCTCGAGCAGCTGGTCCGCGTCGGCCTCCGCGCCGATCACGCTGACCGGCACCCCCGTGCCAGCGGGATAGTGCCTGCCCAGAACCTCCTGGCCTGCCACTGAGTCGACCTCGGTCGTGAACTGCTCGGCCGTGGTCAGGCCGTTTGCGTCCAGCTGGGTGGTGAAGAGCGCGGCGCCGCCCAGGAGCAACGCGGTCACGATCCACACCATGCGGGCCCGACGACCGACGAGGTTGGCCACCCAGCCCCAGATGCCGCGCTCGTGCGTCACGACGTCGTCATGGCGGGGCACGAACGGGAAGAACCAATACCTGCCGAAGACCATCAGCAGCGCCGGCAGGATGATCGTCATGGCGAACACGGCGCAGGCGATGCCGATCGCACCGACCGGGCCGAGGGACTTGTTGCTGTTGAGGTCGGACAGCAGCAGGCACAGCAGGCCGAGGATGACCGTGGCGCCGGACGCGACGATCGGCGGCGTCGCCCCCTTGAGGGCCGATCGCATGGCGACGGTCCACGAGTCCTCGCGGTGCAGCTCCTCCTTGAACCTGCTGATCAGCAGCAGTGCGTAGTCGGTGCTCGCGCCGAGCACGAGCACCGAGAGGATGCCCTGGCTCTGCCCATCGACGGTGAGGATGCCGGCGTCGGCGACGAGATAGACCACGGCCTGCGCGAAGACGAGCGCGAGACCGGCGGAGAGCAGCACCGGGACGAACACGGCACTGCGGTAGATGAGCAGCAGGATCACGAGGATGACGCCGACCGTCGTGTACAGCAGCTGGCTGTCGATGCCCTCGAACGCGGCAGCGAAGTCCGCGAACTGACCGCCGGGGCCTGTCACATAGCTCGGCAGCCCTTCAATCGCGGCTGCGGCCGTGACGTCCTCGACGATGCCGGGCAGTGTCTCGAAGGCGGTGTTGTCACCCGGCAGAGGCACGACGACCTGGACGGCCTGTCCATCCTCGCTCGGGATGGGTGGCGACGCCGGCGCGGCAACACCCTCGACCGCGCTCAGCCGGGTTGCTGCCTCAGCGACGGCGGCGAGGTCGTCCTCCGTGAGACCCTCGGCGCGCTCCCACACGATCAGCGCGGGAATGTCCTGGGCGCCGGCGAACTGCGTTTCGAGCTCGAGTGCCCTCGTCGACTCGGCGGAGTCGGGCAAGAAGGCGGCCTGGTCGTTCTCCGTGACGCTGCTGAGCTTGCCCGACAGGCTCCCGGCAACCGGTGCCAGCACGAAGAGCCCGATCAGGAGGACCACTGCGGGCAGGAAGACCCGTTTCCAGGTGATGCCGCGCCCTCTGCTGGGCGGGGTCGATGTGTCGGGCGCGCCCGTGGTCGTGGTCGCGGGCATGGCCGGCCTCCTGAACTCAACGGCGCAGCCATCCTGCGCCCGCTGCACCGAGGCTATTCGAGCGACGACGACAGCCGCGCGACATTTCGCGTCGATCATGTTTCCCGTCGCATGTTTCTGCTGGATGCGCGGATGCCGGCTGTCAGACGTCGAGTCGCGGTGACGACAGTCCGTCGGCGCGCTCGTCACGCCGGGCACCGAGCTCGGCGACGTACATCGCGGCGACGATCGCAAGGCCGCCGACGGCGAGCTGCCAGGTGACCTGCTCATCGGCCAGCCAGACGGCGAAGACGCCCGCGAAGACCGGCTCCATCGTGAGGATGAGGGCCACCCGCGTCGGTGCCACCAAGCGCTGCGCCCAGGTCTGCACGGCGTACGCGATGGCGGTGGCGAACACCGCCGTCAGGATGACTGCGCCCCACGACTCGATGTCGGGCGGCGCGGTGATCCCGCCGGGAGCCGCGGAGATCGCGCACACGGTCGCCGCGGCGGCGAGTTGTACGACAGCCAGGGCCCACAGGTCATGCCGCGTGGCCCACTCGCCCAGACCCAGGATGTGCAGCGCGAACCCTGCTGCGCACAGGAGCGTGAGGACCTCACCGAGACCCAGGCTCACACCGCGCAGCGAGATCAGCGCGAGACCGGCAGTCGCGATGACGACGGCCAGCCAGACGGCGTTGCTCGGCGGTCGCCGCAGCAACAGGGCGCCGAACAACGGCGTGAGGACGACGAAGAGCCCGGTGAGGAACCCCGAGACCGCAGGCGAGGTCCGGTCGAGTCCGAGGGTCTGGGCGATGTACGCCGCGCCGAGGACCACACCGAGGACGGCGCCGTCGCGGACCGTCGAGCGCGTGATCTGGCGCAACGCCGCCGGGCGCAGCGCGATCATCACCAGGGCGGCGAGGGTGAACCGGACGGCGTTGAAATCGTTCGCAGGCATCCGGCCGATCGCGTCCTTGACGACCGTGAACGTCGAGCCCCAGACGATCGTGACGGCGAGCAGCGACGCGACGGCGAGCCCGCGCTGTCGCGGCACCTCAGATGACGTACAGCGTGATCAGGGTGCCGGCGGGCTCCAGGTCGCCCGAGCCGGGCGTCTGGCGGATCACGATGTCGTCGGTGAGCGGCTGCGGGAGCACCCGCACGATGTTCACGGTGAAACCCGCGTCGAGCAGGGTGCGCTCCGCATCGCCCGTGTCGTCGCCGAGGACGCCGGGCACCGCGAACAGCTCCGGGCCCTTCGAGACCTGCAGGTGCACCGGGTCGTTGCGGAACGCCGCACCCGTCGTGTCCTGCGCCACGACGAGGCCGGCCTCCACGTCGGCCGAGAACACCTCCTCGCTCGTGACCGCGAAGCCGGTGCTCTCGAGCAGCGCGGTCGCCTCCTCGAGCGATGTGTCGCGTACGTCCGGGACGGTCAACGGCTCGCGTCCCAGACTCAGCACGAGGGTGACCGGCTGGGACCGCTTCATGGACGTGCCGCTCGGCGGCACCGTGCGTACGACGGCGCCCTCGGCAATGGTGTCGCTGAACTCCTCGTCGTGGCGGGCTGCGACCTCGAGCGGCATCGTTTCCGTCTCCAGCGCCGCCAGCGCCTCCGCCGTCGTCGATCCCGCCACATCGGGCAGCGTGAACCGCTCCGGACCCCCGGACAGGTAGACCAGCACCTCGCCGCCGGACAGGATCCGGGCGCCGGTCTCGGGATCTGTACGCACGACGTGGCTGACGGCCACCGTCTCGCTGGGCAGCGTCTCCAGCGCGATGGTCGCCGTGAGCCCCCACGCCCGCATCGTTGCGAGCGCGTCCTCCTCGGCCTGTCCGACGACATCAGGCGTCTCGGTGAAGCGACCTTCGACATACCAGTACGCGCTCGCGGCTGCGGCGGCGCCGAGCAGCAGCACGACGACGAAGGCGAGCAAGCCGCGGCGCCGACGTCTGCGGGGATCGAGCTGCAGGACCGCACTGTTCTGCTGGCCTGCGCCCTGCTGGGCTCCGCTCGCATCGCCCGCCGGCCGGTCCCCCTCTACCGGTCTGGACAGGGGTGCACCCACGACCAGGGTGTCGTCGCGGGGGAGCGCGTCAGGCGGGAGGTCCGCGCTCGGCACGGTCTGCTCGTCGTCCTGCGGGGCCGGCGGCAGCAGGTGGCCGTCGCGCACGCGCGTCACCTCGGCGAGCAGCTGAGCCGCGTCCCGCGGGCGCAGGTCGGGGTCCCGGGCCGTAGCACGGGCGACGATGGTGTCGAGGTCGGCGGGCAGACCCGGCACGCTGCGCGATGGCGGTGGCACGCGGCTGTGCACGTGCTGGTACGCGACGTCCATCGGGGTGGCGCCGCGGTACGGCTTCTCGCCCACGAGCATCTCGTACAGGACGATGCCCGCGGCGTAGACGTCCGAGCGCGCATCTGCGACGCCGCGGTCCACCTGCTCCGGCGAGAGGTAGGACACGGTGCCGATAACGAGCCCGGAGGTGTGGTTCGTGGTCGATGCGACCGCCCGGGCCAGGCCGAAGTCGGCGACCTTGACCCGGCCGTCGTCCGTGATCAGGACGTTCTCCGGCTTGACGTCACGGTGGACCAGGCCCGCGCGGTGCGCGCTCGCCAGGGCCGAGAGCATCTGCTCGTACAGGGGCAGGGCCTCTCCGGGCGTCAGCCGACCCCGGTGGCGCAGCAGGTCCCGCAGCGTCCCACCGGGCACATACTCCATCGCCAGGAACACCGTGTCGCCGTCGGAGCCCTGGTCGTAGACCGCGACGACGTTGGGGTGGGAGAGCCCGGCGGCGGACCGCGCCTCACGGTTGAAGCGGGCGACGAAGTCGCTGTCGGCGGCGAACATCGGATGCATGACCTTGATGGCGACGGTGCGACCGAGTCGGGTGTCGATCGCTTCGTACACAGTCGCCATGCCGCCGCGGGCGAGGGGTCGGCCCACCTTGTAGCGGCCGTCGAGAAGGCGGGTGTGAGGCTGTCCGGGCTCGCCGGGCTGGTCGGTCCGCCCGGACAGGGTCGTCTCCTCGGACAGGGTCGCGTCCACGGCGCGAGTCTACGTTCCGGATCTTGTCGAGCCGGGGAGGCGAGCGCCGAAAGAGTCGTCCGTGCGCCGCTCAGCGCAGGGTCGACCAGCGCAGGGTCGGCAGGTCTCGCGCGACCTCCTGGCAGCGGACGCCCGAGCAGGCGGTGTAGCGCAGGAGCGCCTTGTTCAGCGCCCGCCGGTGGTGGTTGCGCAGCGTCGCGACGACGTTCTGCAGCTGGTCCGGGTCGGCCGCCAGGTCGTACAGCTCCGCCTCCCGGCGACCGGGCGGCGCCTCGTCCAGGACGGAGTAGTCGACGTAGAGGTAGTCGGCCGTTCGCAGCGCGTTGTACGTGGTGGGCTCCTGGCCGCGAACCGAGTCAGGGTCCTCCTGCCGGCTGAGCCGGTCATCCTGGTGGTACTCCACGAGCGCGCCCGACCGCCACTCGTCCGGCGCCACCCCCTCGATCAGGGGCATCAGGCTGACACCGTCGATGGACCTGCGGGGTGAGCTGCCCGCGAGCTCGACGAAGGTCGGGAGCAGGTCGATGTTCTGGCTGATCGCCGACACGGTCCTGGGCGCCGTGCCGCCGGGCGGACGGATGATCAGCGGCACCCTGACGTCGTGGTCGTACGCCGTGAGCTTGCCGCTGCGAAGCGCATGTGCGCCGAGGTGGAAACCGTTGTCGGAGTTGACGACGATGTAGGTCTCGTCGTCGACGCCGGCCGCCACGAGCCCATCGCGGACCCGGCCGACCAGGTCGTCGATGGACTGCGCCATGCGGATGCGGTCGAGGTGCGCCACCTCGAGCTCGGCGAGTCGTTCGGCGCCGATGGTCGAGCGCCGCATCCACGCCGGCCGGTGCGTCGGCTTGACGTTGAACGAGCCGGCGACCTCAGGCGGCGGGAACGCGACGTCGTCGCACCCGCCGTCGGCGTCGGCGCGTCCGCAGTCGCCGTCCGGGAACGCCGGGATGTCCCAGGCGTGAGGCCAGCCCTGCTCGGCATCGACCGCGGGGCGGTCGCGCGGCGCGGCGGGGAACCTGGGGTCGGCGGCGGACGGGTCGTCACGGAAACCCACGTGCACCCCGAAGGGTGCCACCGCGAGGAAGAACGGCTGGTCCGACGAGTCGTCAGCAGCTGCGGACACCGCCCGGTCGATGAAGTCCTCGGCCCTCCCGGCCAGGACGTCGCTCAGGTAGTCCTCCTCCCGGCCGCCGAACCTCTCGACGGTCGCCGTGCTCTCGTCGATCGCGGTGGCGAGGGAGTAGCGGAAGTTGCGGTAGCCGGCGGTGCCGGGCACGTGCCACTCGTCCCAGCCGAGCGGCACGTACCCCTCCGGGTACGGCGGCGCCCCGGCGTCGCTGGCGCTCTTCTCGGCCGACCCGCCCGGCTCGTAGCCGTTCATGTATTTGCCGAGGTAGCCGGTCCGGTAGCCCGCGTCCTGCAGCGCGGGACCGAGCGAGCTCTGGGGGTCGCGCTCGAGGAAGCGCATGAAGCCGCCGAGGGGCCAGCCGTTGGTCAGGACCGTCGTGTTGTGCGCGTACATCCCGGTCAGCGTGCTTGCCCGCGACGGGCAGCACAGCGACGTCGTGACGAAGAAGTTGTCGAACGACACACCCTCGGCGGCGAGGGCCTGGACGTTGTCCATGTACGGGATGAGGTCGGCCGACATGTCGTCGACCAGGACGTACACGATGTTCGGCGCCGCACTTGTCGAGTTCGGTGAGGTGGGCGACGCGGATGGCTGAGGCGTCTGCGGTGCGGCATTCGGCGGCGAGGTCGCGGTCGGTTCCGGCTCGGGCGGAGCCGCTGCGCCGATGCCGCAGCCGACGAGCGACGCCATGGTCAACCCGAGGACGGCCACCGAGCGAAGCATCGGACTGCGGGGGAACGTCACAGGGACCGGTCCCAGCGGGAGCGGGACAGGCGCGACATCTCCTCCACGGTACCTCCGGCGGGCGACCGCTCCCCGCGTGATCGCCCAGCCCCGGCTCACTTGTCGGCTCAGATGTCGCGCTGGGTGACAGCTGCGGCAAGCTCCTCGAGCGCGACGCGGGTGCTCTCGTCGAGGCCCCCCAGCGCAGTGCGCGCGACGGCGGTTCGGTCGGCGATGAGCTGTTCGACGCGTGCCAGGGCGCCGCTCTCCACGATGACCTCACGCAGGGTGGCGACCCCGGTGCCGTCAAGGTCTGGATCGCCGAGGTGGTGGTCCAGCGCGGCGGCCTGCGCCGGGGTGGCCGCCTCGTACGCGCTCGCGATGAGCACGGTCCGTTTGCCCTCGCGGATGTCGTCGCCCGCCGGCTTTCCCGTCACCGCCGGGTCGCCGAACACGCCGAGCACGTCGTCGCGCAGTTGGAAGGCCTCGCCCAGGGGGACGCCGTACGCGGTGTAGGTCTCGGCCAGCCGCGCGTCCCCGCCGGCGAGCGCACCACCGAGGTGCAGCGGGCGCTCGATCGTGTACTTCGCGCTCTTGTAGCGCACGACCCGCAGCGCCTCGTCCACCGAGCGGGTGCCCGCCGCCTGCGCCGACAGGTCGAGGTACTGCCCGGCGATGACCTCGGTGCGCATCTCGTCGAAGACGGCGAGCGCGCGGACCACGGCCGTCGTGGGCAGCCCGCTCGCACGCAGCGCCTCGTCGGACCAGGCCAGGCACAGGTCGCCGAGCAGGATCGCCCCGCCGATGCCGAACCGCTCGGGGGATCCTCGCCAGCCGTGCTCGCGATGGACGGCGGCGAAGCGCCGGTGCGCCGTCGGCACGCCGCGGCGCCGGTCGCTGCCGTCCATCACGTCGTCGTGGACGAGGGCACTGGCGTGCAGCAGCTCGAGCGCGGCCGCCGCGCGGATGATGCCGCGGTCACCCGGATCCCCGCCGGCACCGCGCCAACCCCAGTAGCAGAAGAGCGGCCGAAGGAGCTTGCCACCGGTGGTGTAGCCCGGCAGGGCGTCCAGCATGGTCCGCAGCTCGTCGCCCATCTGTTCCAGGCGCGGGGCGCGGGTGGCAAGGAACCCGGCGAGCTCAGTGGCGACAGCGTCGCGGATCGAGTCGCTGTGGTCCGCCGCGACGCCCTGGTCGCTGATGCTCACGTGCTGTCCGGCTCGGCGACGAGCCCAGTGACAGGCTCGGTGCGGGGACCGGTGGGTGGCCCGGTGAGTGGCCCGGTGAGTGGCCCGGTGTCGTGCTCGGGCGCGGGGCTGGCCCTGGTGGTCGCGTCGGTGCCGGTCTGTGCGGGCCGGCCGCGCCGATCACGCTTGCGGCCGTCGGGATCCGGCGGGGCGGCTGCGGCGCGCCGTACGGTCCGCCGCGCCTTCCGCTCGCCCTGCCGCGCCTCGCGCCGTTCGCGCTCCAGCTGGCGAACCGTCGCGGCCATCGTGAGGATCTCGGTGCTGACGGGGCTCGGCGCAGGCAGTGGTTGCGACAGCGCAAGGGGCCGGTGCAGGCCCGCGACCGTGTCCAGCAGCGCGAAGAGGGTCGCCTGCGACTCGGTCGCGCTCGGGGAGTCGATCCGGTCGGGGGTCTTGGCGACGTGGTGCCGAAGCTCCGGAGCGAACTGCGCGTCTGTCGTCGCCGGATCGTTGGGAAGGGTGACGCCGCTCGCGTCGAGGGCGCGGGAGATGAAGGTGGCGGCCTGCGCGGGGAACCGCATCGCCTGGCCGTAGTCGAGCACGATCGTGGGCAGGGCGGTCGCGGCGCGCAGAGCACTGGCGTTGTAGCGCTCCCACAGGGCGTACGCGTGCGCCAGGCCGAGCGTGTCGCTCGCACGCAGCGACGCCGCGACCTCGCCCGGGTGCCGGTGGACCAGCACGACGACCGGCTCCTCGTCGAAGAGCTCGAGCCAGAAGGGCAGGGTCAAGGCGTTCCGGGGGTCCTTCCAGACGGACTTTGCCGCAGTCCCGAACTCGCTGTCGAGGGTGCGCTCGGCGCGCTCGACCAGCTCGCGGGCAGCTGGGCCTTCCAGCCAGTCCTCGCCTCGCGGCGGAGCGTCCCACGCGCCGCCGGCTGCTTCCAGCAGCGCGTCATTGATCCGCCGCATGGCGGTGTTCTCGCGGGTCTGGGTGAGATGCGCGGGTTCACCAGTCGTGGCGCCGAGTGCGCCGATCGCACGTGCCACGGCCGTCGCCCCGCTGCGATGCATGCCCAGGACGACGATCCGCTTCACGGCGCGAGGATATCCGGGCGACTACGGCCCCTGGTCGATCCGGAGCGTTCGCCAGCACGTACGGGCAGCGCTGCGCCGACTGGTCACTTTCGGCAGCGCCCAGCGAGCTGCCAGGGCCGAAAGTGACCACTCGATGAGCCGGGTGACCCGACTGCACGCCAGCGGATTAGAGGGCGCTGGTGTGTGCGGCACGCCGTACCGGTCACACAGCAGCGCCCTCTGTCCCCGCGCACCTTGCCACCGGCCGACGGTGGGGTGACCCGACCGGACCGCCCCGGCCGGGCGACCGCCCGCGCCGGCGCGGTCACGGGACGACCCGCCCGTACGCTTGGCGCTTTGCACCGCTCCAGGACCTGGGAGGCACCCGCATGGCGGTCGCACCGACGCTTTCGAGCGTCCTGGCATCCGGCCAGCGGTCGTACTCCTTCGAGTTCATGCCACCGCGCGGCGAGGCGGGGGAGCGGACCCTGTGGCGGGCGATCCGCGAGCTTGAGGCGTACGCGCCGACGTTCGTCTCCGTCACGTACGGCGCGGGCGGCTCGACCCGAAACCGCACGGTGCGCACAACGGCGCGCATCGCCGCGGACACGACGCTGCTGCCGGTCGGTCACCTCACCGCCGTCAACCACTCGGTGGCCGAGCTGCGCCACGTAATCGGGCAGTACGCCGACGCGGGTGTCCGCAGCGTCCTGGCGCTGCGCGGCGACCCGCCGGGCGACCCGCGTGCGGAGTGGGAGCGACACCCGGAGGGGCTCGAGTACGCCGCGGAGCTGGTGGCGCTCGTGCGCGCGAGCGGGCAGTTCAGCGTTGGTGTCGCGGCCTTCCCGGACAAGCATCCGCGGTCGCCGGACCGCGAGAGCGACGTGCGCAACCTGGTCGCGAAGGTGCGTGCCGGCGCGGACTTCGCGATCACGCAGATGTTCTTTCACGCCGAGGACTACCTGCGCCTGCGTGACGACGTGGTCGCCGCCGGGTGCGACGTCCCGATCCTGCCCGGGATCATGCCGGTCACGAACGTGTCGCAGGTGGAGAAGTTCGCGGTGCTGTCTGGGATGGCGTTCCCGCCGGACCTGGCCGCGCGGCTGCACGAGGTCGCCGACAACCCCGAGACCGTACGCGCGATCGGCGTCGAGGAGGCCACGCGACTGTCGAGCCGGCTCCTCGACGAGGGCGCGCCGGGGCTGCACTTCTTCACGCTCAACAAGTCCACGGCCACGAAGGAGATCTATGCGGGCCTGGGCCTTTCCCGACCGTCGGCATCGGTGCGCTGACCAACTCGAGGCGTCTCGCAGCCGCCTGACGGACGTCGCGAGGTCCGAGGCGCCCGTACGACGAAGAGGCTCGGTGACGACTCACCCGGTCGCAGTCCCGAGCAGGACCTCGAGCCCACGCTCCACCCGGTCGATGTCGGCCTCCCACAGCGCGACGCGGGAGGCTGTGCCCTCGTCGAGGGCGAGCACGTGCAGCGCGTCCAGGCCGCGGTCGCGGTCGATGACGAACTGGCTCGGCACCTGACGGGAGTCGATCGCGAGGAGTCGCGTGCCGGCTCGTGCGAAAACCGCCAGGTGCAGGGCGGAGCCGTCACAGCCGGCGATGACGTCGGCGCCGCTCATGAGCTCCACCTGGCGCGCAAAGGGCAGCTCCTGCGGGTGCTCGACGCTGAAGCCGTTGGCAATCATGAGCGACTCGATCTGCGCCTCGTTGGTCGCCCGGCGTCCGCGGCCCAACCGGGACCTGCTCAGGTAGACGCGGGCGGGTGTGGCTGAGCGTTGCGCCGGTGGGCTCACACATCGGGCGATGCGCTCGAAGGCGTCGAGAAAACGCGGGTCGGCCATCCACTTGAGCACAAAGGGCGAGGTCGAGACATCCAGCGTCTCGAAGCGGACTTCGGAGTCAGGCAGCAGCAGCAGTTGCGACGCAGACGCGCCCAGGCACCCGAGCAGGGTCGACAGCAGGTCGATATCCGCGAACGCGACATCCGCGCGCCGCCGGTAACACACGATCTGGTCGTACGCGCCGTAGTCCTCAGGTCGCCAGAACCGAGCGAGCGTCTCGAGAAGGACGTGACCGAAGCCGGGCGAGTAATGGCCCGCGAAGAAGCTCCGCCCGGTCAAGAGCATCGGCTCCGTCGACGCGCTGCCGGCGACGGGACCGGAACGAACCGGCGGGTTGTTGCGCCACGACCTCATGCGCACCGCTCGCTGCGAGTCGACCACCAGGGCGCCGTCCCGGTCGTACACCGCACCGATATTCCGCAGCTTGGGTTGCGGTCCGTGGTCGCGCAACGGGATGGCGACCGAACCAGGGTAGGAGCGAAACTCGAGGGTGATCCGGCCCGTCCGCACGCTGACGATGGAAGCGGGCGGATAACCCAGCGTACGAAGACGTCCCTGCTCCACCGCCTTCTGGTGTGCCGGCACCTCGTAGACCATCTCGTGGCGGCCCGTCACCGTGCTCCCTCGCGTCGTGCGCCCTGAACAGTTCGCGTCAATGCCGGGGAGCCTATGGGCGGCACCCCACGTACGCTGTGCTATCTGGACTTCGCGGACACTCGACCTCGGATTGGACGTCAGGCGTGATGCGCCCGTGATCAGTCGTGCCGACGTTCAGAACGCTCTGCTGGCGCTGTATCCAGAGCCCTCGTACTTGGAGATCGGCGTCGCGAAGGGTGCGACCTTCGACGCTGTTCGCGCGATACGCAAGGTGGCGGTCGACCCACGATTTCGTTTCGACCCGGGGGAGGCGCGTGACGAAGACCCGGCGGCGACCTACCACGAGGTGCCCAGCGACGTCTACTTCGGCGAGATCATCGAGCCGACCGAGCAATTCGACGTGATCTATCTCGACGGGCTGCACACGTCGGAGCAGACACTGCGTGACTTCGCCAATGCCACCCGCTATGCGACACCGACCGGCGTCATCATCATCGATGACGTCTTTCCACTGTCGTACGCCGCGGCAATGCGTGACCAGGTGCGTGCGCGCGCCGTACGACAGGCTACGAACTCCCGCCGGGGTTGGATGGGAGATGTCTACCGGCTCGTGTTCTTTGTCGAGACTTTCTGCCAGCAGCTCTCGTTCGCCACGGTCGAGGAGAACCACGGACAGCTGGTCGTGTGGCCACAACGCCGCAGGTCGGTGCCGGACAGGACGATCGAGGCGGTTGGTCGCTCACCGTACGCGGACGTGCATCTGCAACGGTCAGCCTTCAATTTCCTGCCGCTGGAAGAGATCGTGAGGCGGGTGGCCACGGCGATCGGAGTGCCCGTCCCCGCCATTGACGAGCCGGATCAGCTCACGCCGGCGAGCTCCAAGGCGTAGCGCACGCGGTCGAGGTCGGCGGCCCAGCTGCCTTTGCGGTCGGTGCGGCCGTCGTGGGCGAGGACGTGGACCGCGTCCAGGCGGGCGAGCTGATCGATCATCAACTGGTTCACCACGATGCGTGAGTCGAAGGCCACGAGCACCGTGCCGGGCCGCGCGAAGGCAGCGAGATGCAACGCGGAGCCGTCACAGCCGGCGACGACGTCCGCCCCTCGGACCAGCGCGACCTGCGCCGCGATGGTCAGCTCCTGGGGATGGACGACCGTGAATCCCAGCCGCTGCACGACCTCCTCGACGGCGGTCTCGTTCGTCGCCGCGCGGTGCGGCGGGCCCAGCCTTGACCGGCTCAGATAGACCCGCCGAGCCGGGACCTGGTCGACCGCCGTCGTGGCCGCCTCGCACACCCGCTGGGCCACCCGCTCGAAGACGTCGGCGCACGTCGGGCTGAACTGCGTCTGCAGCACGAACGCGGGCGTGGAGACGACTAGCTCGTCGACGGCGATGGGTTGCGTGCGCACGACCACGCCACGAGGCCCGCCGGCGCCCAACGCCACGAGCAGGTCCCGTGCATACGCGGGGTGCGGGGCCGATGCGTCCCGACGGCCGAGCCGCGTCCCGTAGTACAGGAAGGTGTCGAACGCTCGGTAGTCGAGGTCGGGCCACAGCCGGGGCATTGTCTCCAGGAGGAAGTGCCCGAACGCGTCGCGACGGTGCCCGGCGTAGAACGTCCGGCCGGGCAGATGCATCGCCGACGCGGCGCCGGCCGCCGCCTCCGCCCAGATGCCGGCGGACAGTTGGCGCGGATTGTCCTTCCAGACCCGGTTGTGCTTGGCGCGTAGGCTGTCGGTCACCAGCCCACCGTCGCGGTCGTACACCGCGCCGATGATGCGTCGGCCTTCCGCACCGCCGGAGCGCAGCGGAGTCGCGAGAGCGTGCTCGTACGTCGCGACCTCGACGGCCAGGTCCGAACGCCACGAGAGCTTGGACGCGCTGTCAAGCGGGACGGCCGCGCCGAACGCGAGCAGGCGGAGACACCCGCCACCGGAGCCGGGCGGCTCAATGACCGACACGTCGTCCCGGTCGAAAGCGGTCACAGCGCAGTCGCGCTGTCAGTCGTCGTCGTCATTGATCAGCGCCTCGGCACCGGCCAACACACCGTCGTAGACCAGAGCGCCCTCGTCGAGAACAACGCCCCGCGTGCACAGCTTGCGCAGCAACGACGACTCGTGCGCGACGATGATCAGGGTCAGGCCGTCGCGGCGGCGAGCGAGCAGGGCACGACGGCATTTGCGCTTGAACTGGCTGTCACCCACGGCGAGAACCTCGTCGACCAGGAACACATCGGGCTCGGTGTGGATGGCGACCGAGAACGCAATGCGCATGAACATCCCGGAGGAGTAGAACTTCACCTCCGTCTCGAGGAACCGCTCGATGCCGGCGAAGTCGACGATGGCGTCGAACTTCGCCTCCGTCTCAGCCTTGGTCATGCCGAGAATTGCGGCGTTGAGGTAGACGTTCTCACGGCCGGTCAGCTCCGGACTCATCCCCGCGCCGATCTCGATGAGACCGGCGACGCGACCGCGAACCAGCACGGTGCCGTCGTCGGGCCGCATGACGCCAGACATGAGTTTCAGCAGCGTGCTCTTGCCCGAGCCGTTGAGCCCCATCAACGCGACGCCCTCGCCCTGGCGCACTTCCAAGGACACATCGCGCAGTGCGTGCACCATTTCCACATCGGCCTTGCGACGTGAGCTGCGCCCGGTGAGATCTTTGAACGTCTGCGTGTGCTTGAGCCGGAAGCTCTTGCTGACACTGTCGACGACGAGCGCCGCGCTCATGCCGTACGCGCTTCGGTTTGGCAACGCCTGCGATCGGGGTCGAGCAGCACTACAGCTCCTCGGCGAAACGATGCTGCAGCCGTACGAACACGCGCTGCGCCAGGTAGACGAGCACGCAGCCGACGCCCAGCCAGGTGATGCCCCGGAGCCATAGGTTTGGGGAGAGCTCGAAATCGTCGACCGTCGGCAACCAGAACGCCTGGTGGAACAGCTCCACCCCGACGCAGATCGGGTTCCACAGATAGATCTGCAGCAGCCAGTTGAGCCCTTGCGAGTTGAGCCGCTCCGCGATCAGGGTCCAGGGGTAGATCATCGGCGCGATCCAGTGGTTGAAGATGGCCATGATCTCCACGATGTTCTGCACGTCCCGGTAGAACACGTTGAGCGCCGAGAAGAGCAGGCCCGCGGCGATGGCGACCAGCGCGACGACCGCGAAACCCAGCAGGCCGGCGAGCACCCCTAGCACGGACGGCACCCAGCCGACAATGGTCGTCACGACGAACAGCAGGACGAGCGGCGGGACCATGTGTGCTGCCGAGACCAGCAGCGATGCGACGGGAAACATCTCGCGCGGCAGATAGACCTTCTTGACGAGCGACTTGTTGCGGATGATCGAGCGGGTCGCGGAGTTCACCGTCTCGCTGTAGAAATGAACGAGCACGTGGCCCGAGAAGATGTACACGGGGAAGTTCTCCACGCGGGCGCGGTCGAAGAGCATCCCGACGATAAAGATGTAGACCGCGAGCTGCACTGACGGACGCACGTAGGACCACGCGTAGCCCAACGACGAGCGGCTGTAGCGGAGCTGGAGCTCCTTGCGCACCAGGAGCCGAAGCAGGTAGCGGTGTCGCAACAGCGCCCGGATGCCCGCCGCACCGCCGGCCGGCGCCAACTCCCTGTTGTCGGTGGGGGCATGCGGCGCCGCTCCGGCGGCGCCGACTGGTTGACGCGTGGCGAGGTCGGTCATTCGTCGGAACGTGCCGTGCTGGCCGTGTGCGCCGGCGCGCTCACGCTGCCACCCGACGCCTCGAACGTCTTGCGCCATTCCTCCGGCGAGGTCAGGTCCGGAAGCGCGTTGCGATAGGTGTCGCGCAAGGCCGCCCAGTCACGGTAGAGCCGGGCATGCAGCACCGAGCTGCGGCGCAGCAGCGACCGGAAGCGGTCCGGGTCGCGCCGCAGCCAGGCCGCACTGCTGCCGTCGGCCGCGGACACGAGCACGCTGTCGTACTGCGCCAGGCGCCACCATTGCTGGTCGGCATGCGGCAGCGCCGCCTGCGGGTGGCGCTTGGCCCCGTCGGGCATCTTGGCGAGCTGCCGGGGCAGCAGCCGGGCGGCGACCTTGGCGGCCGCCTTGGTGGTCTGCGGCGGCGCAGGCATGCGGCCACGCCGCGGCGGCTTTCCGTGCACGGGCGGGTACGACTGCAGGTCGCCGGCGTAGCGCGAGTCGTCGAAACCGGCCCGGAACGCGCGCAGCTCGGCGATCTTGGTGGGGATGTCGCGGTGCATGTGCTCCGGGCCTTCGAGCAGGTCCTCGACGGCCTGCAGAATCATCTCGGCGGGGGAGTACTGCAAGGCCAGCGCGTGCTTGAGGACGACCTGGAAGCTCTCCCGCGGCAGCTTGCCGCCGTGGTCGTACGGCGAGTGCAGCAGCGCCGACAGGATCCGGTTGCGCGCGTGGAAGTAGGCCTGCCAGTCGATCGTGTCGTCCTTCTCGTGCCACGGCACGTGCCAGACGGCCACGCCCGGCAACGTGACGGTCGGGTAACCGCGCTCACCGGCGCGCAGGCCGAACTCCGCGTCGTCCCACTTGATGAACATCGGCAGTGCCAGCCCGATGTCCTTGAGCGCCTGCACGGGCAGCAGGCACATCCACCAGCCGTTGTAGTCGACGTCGACCCGCCGGTGCAGCCACGGCGTGTGGGCCAGCGGAGCCGCGCCGAAGTCGTGCCCGTGCCAGGTGTTGGGTGCCGGACCCCACATCCAGCGGTACTTCGCGATCGCCTCGCCGTAGGCGTGCATCACGGAGCGGACGAAGATGCTGAACATGTGACCACCGACGAGCACCGGTTGCCGAGCAAGGTCGGCGAAGGTCGCGGCCCGGATGATCCCCTCCGGCTCGGTGATGACGTCGTCGTCGAGCAGCAGCAGATAGTCGCTCTCGTCCGCTTGGACGGTCTCGTACATCGACCGGGCGAAGCCGCCCGAGCCGCCGAGATTGCCCTGCTCGATGATCTGCAGCTTGTCGCCCAGGGCATCCGCTGCCTCGCCGAAACTCGGATGGTCCTTCACTTGCTTGGTGCCCTGGTCGACGACGTACACCTTGTCCAGGACCTCGAGCAGCGCCGAGTGAGCACCGAGGTTACGGATCTGGTCGACGCAGTAATCCGGTCGGTCGTACGTCGTGATGCCCACGCTCACCCGGCCGCGTCGGGCGATGTCCGTACGACCTGACCAGTCGCCCTCCTCGATCACGACATCGTTGCCGCCGAAGGCCAGCGCGTCGAACCAGTACCACCCGCCGTCGATGAACGGGTCCAGCGGCAGCTCGATGTCGATCTGGTGCACGCCGACGCCCTCGAACACGACGTTCTGGTCGGGCCAGCTCATGCCCTTGGATGTCGACCGGTAGATCGTGACCTTGCCGTTGCCACGGATACGCAGGCGCAGCCGTACGACGTCGATGTCGGACCACCGGCGCCAGTAAGACGCCGGGAACGCGTTGAAGTAGGTGCCGAACGACACCGTGTGGTGCTCGGGCACGACGCAGCTGTAGCGGTTGACGTCGAACATCAGGCCGTGGGAGTACAGCGGCCGCGAGTCGCCGCGGTGACCGTCGAGTGGGGTGAGGAAGCGCTGCAGGACGCGCCAACCGACCTCGTCCTGTTCAGCGAGCGGCACGTCGATGTCGCTCTCCGCCACCTCAGGCGCGGTCTCCGTGAGCTGCGCATCCACCGGCCACATCTCCTGCATGGCCCATGCGTCCGGGTCGAGGGGGCCGGGGTGGAGGGAAGCAGTGTCGCCGTCCTGCCCGGCCACGCGGTCGAGCCCGTCCGCGTCATGTCGTGCCTCGCCGGAGAGGCGGGCTTCGCGATGCAGCTCGGTCTCGGGACCGGACTCGGCCTCCAGATCCACCCAGCCCACCGGCTCACTCCAGCCTGCGGACTCCGCCTCGACCCAGCCCGCGGGCTGAAGCTCCTCGGAGTTGCCTGTCGTGCTCACTAGTCGATCCCTCCGCCGGACAGCGGCGCGCCCGCCGCAAAGTGTGGGCGCAGCGTGTTGTCGAACATGGACAGCGCCGAGCCGATCGCCATGTGCATGTCGAGATACTGGTACGTCCCGAGCCGACCGCCGAATATCACGCTCGGCTCCCGCGCCGCCATCTCGCGGTACTTCTTCAGCCGAGCCCGGTCCTCGGCGGTGTTGACGGGGTAGTACGGCTCGTCCTCACGCAGCGCGAAGCGGGAGAACTCCCGCATGATCACGGTCTTGTCGGTCGGGTAGTCACGCTCGGGGTGAAAGTGCCGGAACTCGTGGATCCGCGTGAACGGCACCTCGGTGTCGGCGTAGTTCATGACCGACGTCCCCTGGAAGTCGCCAGTGGGGACGACCTCGCGCTCGAAGTCGAGGGTACGCCACGACAGCTCACCCTCGGCGTAGTCGAAGTACTGGTCGACCGGCCCGGTGTAGACCACCGGGACAGCGCCGACGATGTCCGACCGGAGGTCGAAGAAGTCCTGCTCGAGCCGCACCTCGATGTGCGGGTGCGCGGCCATCCGCTCGAGCCACGCCGTGTAGCCGAGCGTCGGCAGGCCTTCGTACGTGTCGTTGAAGTACCGGTTGTCGAACGTGTAGCGCACCGGGAGACGCGTGATGATCTCCGGTGGCAGCTCGCGCGGGTCCGTCTGCCACTGCTTGGCCGTGTAGCCGCGGATGAAGGCCTCGTACAGCGGGCGCCCGATGAGCGAGATCGCCTTCTCCTCGAGGTTCTGCGCCATGCCGGGCGCCACCTCCGCGGCCTGCTCGGCGACGAGGGCGCGAGCCTGGTCGGGGGACAGGGCCCGGCCGAAGAACTCGCAGATCGTGCCGAGGTTGATCGGCATCTGGTACGTGCGGCCCTGGTAGTTCGTGAAGACCCGGTGCCGGTAGTCGGTGAAGCTCGTGAAGCGGTTGCAGTAGTCCCACACGCGGCGGTTCGAGGTGTGGAACAGGTGCGAGCCGTAGACGTGGACCTCGATCCCCGTCTCGAGGTCGGGTGCGCTGTAGGCGTTGCCGCCGATGTGGTGGCGGCGCTCCAGCACGAGCACCTTGAGCCCGAGCTCGTCAGCGCAGCGCTCGGCGATCGTCAGCCCGAAGAAGCCCGAGCCCACGACGACCAGATCTACGTCCACACGCCCGCCATCCCCCCGGCTTGCCGGCCGACGCGCCGTCTGGCTGCGCTGACCTGCTCGGCGAGGATCGTGCGCCGGCTCCGGTGGGCGCCCCTGTCGTGCTCGGCGCTCATGCGGCCGAGCAGCGCGGCACCGGCGCGCGCGGCGGCAAGGGCGAGCGCGGCAGAGGTCGGCGGGCAGTCGGCGGGCGGCTGCGACGCGGGGAGCAGGTCGTCGAGGTCGCCGACGACGTCCGCGCCGCTGTCACGGATGCCGTCGCGGAGCGTTGTGGACCGCGCGGTCAGCCAGGACGCGTGCTCGGCGGGAACCCGCCGGGGTGCATCGTCGGGCTGACCGGCCAGCGCTGCGTTGGCGAGCGTGAACTTCACGAGGTCGCGATAGGTGTCCTGCGCGAGGGAGTCCCCGAGGCGGAGGTTGAGCCTGCGCAGGAACTCCGCCCCGGCGCCACCCAGCGAGGGGTTCAGCACGAGATCGAGATCCGGAGCGGGGTAGCGCTCGTGGTCGAGGCCGGCCGCTGCGCTGAACCGCTCCCACAGCAGATCCGGATCTGCGCCCGCCTGGGGCACCGTGACGACGCGGACCCGGTCCGCCCCCGCCGCCGCCCAGCGGCCCGCGTGTGCGGCGGCGTCGTACAGCAGCCAGAACCGGCGCGCCCGCGCATGTCCGGCGACGCTGCGATCGACGGTGCGCGCGCCGGTCGAGGTGCCGGCGAGCGCCCGCACGAAGTCTTCGAAGGTCTCGGTGCGGCCGGCCTTGATCTCCTGCTGCCACGCAGACGGAATGATCCTGCCGAGGTCGCGGGTGGTGAGGATCACCTGGACCTCGGCGGGCCGCAGGCTCGCGACGAGTGCGCTCGCCTGCGCGTCGTCGGCGCGGCACATGTGCTCCACCGAGATCACCACCCGGCCGCCGGTCCAGCCGAGCAGCTGCGTCCGCATCCGTGCCCAGGGTCCCTCGGCGCCGGTCAGGTCCGTGCCGCCACGCGCGCGGGCGAGCGCGTCACCCACGGCCCGCATCTGGTCCCGCCACCGAGGGCCGGGAAACAGGATGCCGTCCTCGGCGAGCCGCTCGCGGTGCTGGTCGAGCCGGCTCTGGACGTACGTCGTGCCGGACTTCATCGTGCCGGCGTGGAGCACGACGACGAGGTCCGCGCTCACGAGTGGTCCCCACCGGACGGCCGTACGTCGGAAAGCACCTGCGCCGTGGGGCGTGGCCCGGCCCGGACCGCCGCGAAGGCACCGCGGGCGAGACCGGCGACCAGCACGCGGCGATGGCGGGAGCGGTAGATGGTACGGACGAACCGGCGCGCGGCGACGACGGTGAAGAACGCGCGCTCGAGCGGGGACAGGCCGCGGCTGCGACCCAGCATCCAGATCATGTTTCGCACGTCGTAGAAGAACCGTCGGCCAGGATCGCTGCCGCTGTTGTAGAAGCTGGCTGTCTTGTGCACCACGAGGCTGGCCGGACAGAGCAGCCCCAGACGGTCTCGCAGGAGCCGGGCGGTGTACTCGAAGTCGTCGTTCCACAGGAAGTAGTCGGCGAGGGGCGGTTTGGTCGCTCGAGCCGCATCGGCGTCGATGAGCAGGGACACGAACGAGGCCGTACGGATCGGCGTGCAGCCTACCGCGCGGGCGGCGGCGTGCTCGGCGTGGCTCGCGCCGCGGCGCCGCCGAGGGATGTTCATCCGGTGCTCGCGCCCGTCCAGCCAGACCACCCGGCTCGCGATGGCAGCTGGGACAGCGCGCCCGCGGTAGCGCGTACGGGCGTAGAGCAGGGCGCCCAGCGCGCCCGGCTCCGGCACGGCGTCGTCGTCGAGCAGCCAGACCAGGTCCGCGCCCAGCTGCAGCGCCCGCTCGAGCCCGAGCGCGAAGCCGCCGGCCCCGCCGGTGTTGCGCGCGAGCTCCACCAGCCGCACCGACGCGAATGTCGTGCGCACCAGGTCTGTCGTCCCGTCGGTGGAGGCGTTGTTCACCACGATCACATGGTCCGGTAGGCGGTCCTGGCCGAGCACGGCCGTCAGCGCCTCGTGCAGCAGCTTCTCCCGGTTGTACGTCACGACGACTGCGACCACCGTGGGTCCCGCAATGGTCTCGACGCCGGCCGCCGGTGCCGGCTGCTGGCTCGTCACCGCGCGTCTACCGAGGCCCCGCCACCGACGGTGTCCCGGCGCGACCGCCGCCCACCCCCACGGCGCGCACCTTTTCCTGCGCCTTGACGGCTGCCGCGTCCCGCGCGTGGGCCGTCCGTGCCGTCGAGTGCCACGAGCTGGCGCACCATGACGAGGACCGCGTCCACGGCGGCGTCGGCGACCTCGCGGTCGAGGTCGCCGTCCGACGGCGGCTTGGTGGGCGCCGCCGGGCTGGGCACGAGGTCGTCGAGGTCGCCCACCACGTGGACACCTAACCCGGCGAGGTGCCCGGTGAGCCCCCGGCTGTACGCCGCGACGGCCGCCTGCTGCTCAGCTCGCAGCACCGGTTTGCGCGTGCCGCGTCCCAGCTGGGCAGGTCGGCCGAGCACGGCTTTGACGTGGGTGAGGTACTGGACCGTCGACAGCCCCGGGTCGATGCGTTCGTTGAGCCGCCGCACGAACTCAGCGGTCGCCAGGTCCACACCGGCGTTGGCTCGGACGGTGTCCGGCGCGCTCTCGTGACCGGTGTCGTGGCGGGCGGGGTCCACGCCGATGACCTGCGCGAATCGGTGCCAGAGCACCTCCGGCGCGCTGCCCGCCGGCGGCACGGTCACGACATGGAGGTGGTCCATGCCGACCACGGCGGCCCAGTCCTCGATGATGCGGGCCAGGTCGTGCTGGCGCCAGAACTGCCGCGCGGCAGGCCCGCGCCCGCGACCGCTGCTCTTGGGGCGCGGTTCGGTGGCACGCGAGCCCGGGTTGACCCAGTTGTCGCCGGTGCCGGCTTCGACCCCCGCGGACATCTGGTCGACGATGTCGTCGGAGTACTCCGCCCAGGTCCAGGTCGCGCGGTTGCCCACTGTCTCCTGCCACTGCGCGACCATCACCCGCGCCAGGTCGCGCGCCGTGACGATCACGTGCACCTCGGCCGGGCGCAGCTCTTCCACGATCTCGACGATGCGCTCCCGGCTGGCGGTGCTGAGGAACTCCATGGAGATGACGCCACGCTCCAGCGGGGTCGCGCGCAGGGAGGCGAGCAGCCGGTCCCACTCCCCGTCCACCGACCGCTGCTTGAGCGTCCCGCGCCGGCCGAAACGGTCGCGCAGGGCGAGTAGCTGGCTGTACGGGACGAGCACGCCGTCGTCGGCGAGATCGGCCCGGTGCTCACTCATCCGGCTCTGCAGGTAGGTCGTGCCGGTCTTCATCGTGCCGACGTGCAGGTAGAGCGTGTTGACGCCGCGGCCGGCAACCACATCGGTGAGGTCGAGGACGTCGGGGTCATCGGCCACGCCGGGCCTCCCCTCGTCGGGCCTCCCCTCGGCGGAGCTCGCTGCGCCGGCCTTCGCCTCGGGCCTCGCCGCGTCGGGCCTCGCCGGTCTGTGCCCGCCCCCGCTGGGCTGGGCCGCGGCGGCCGCGTTTGGGCCCCGCGGCGATGCGCTCGAGCAGGAGCCGCACGACCGCGCGTACGACCGGCTCAGGAATGCTCGGCGGCACCGCGGCATCGCTCGCCGCCCGCTGCTCGGGCGTGAGCTCCGGCGGCACGAGCTCCTGCAGGTCACCGACGACCCGGACACCGATCTCGCGCAGCTCCTTGACCATCTCGAGGCTCTTCTCGATGGTCCAGTCGTACGCGGCCGAAGGCACCAGCGGACGGTCGGGCGGGGCTCGGTCGGGCTTGGCCCGGCCGGTCTCGGATTGCCCGGTTTCGGCATGGTCGGTCGGCTCGGTCGGCTCGCCGGCGGGGCGCAGCACGACGTTCGCGAAGTAGGCCTGCACGTGCAGCCGGTGAGTCTCCTTGTCGATCTCGTCGCGCAAGGCGTGGTTGACCTTGCGCAGCAGCTCCGCCTCGGTGTAGCCGAGCGACAGGTTGCTCTTCTGGTCCTGCGCGGTGTCGAAGCCGGCCGGGTCGACGTCGATCGCTGCGGCGAAGCGCTCCCACAGCAGCGAGGGCGGCCCTCCGCTCGGCGGAACGGTGACGACGGTGACCTGGTCCACGCCGACGGCCGCGACCCAGCGCTGCACGATTTCGACCAGATCGTGGTGGTGCCAGAAGCTGCGAGCGGGTCCGCCCGTACGACGCGTGTCGGAGGTGACCGAGGCTACGTACGTCGCGAAGCTCCAGCTCCGGCCGTGCTTGACCTTGTTCTGCCAGGCGGAGGGCAGGAGGCGGGCGAGGTCGCGTGCGGTGATCACGATCTCGACGCGAGCCGGGCGCAGCGACTCGACTATCTGTCGGGCCTGGTCCCGCGTCGCGAAACTGAGGAGCTCGCTGGACACCACCGCAGCCGGGCCCGGCCACGAGTGCACATGCTCGACGAGGGCGGCCCAGGCGCGCTGGTCGGCCGCACCACCGGACTCGGCGCCGGCGTTCCCATCCCCGACGTCGCCATCCTCGACGTCGTCCAGATCGGTGTCGCCAGAGTCGGTGTCGCCAGAGTCGGTGTCGCCAGAGTCGGTGTCGCCAGAGTCGGTGTCGCCGGAGTCGGCGTCGTGCAACGCGCCTCGGGTCGCGCGGCCGATGGGGATGGACGTCGCGGGGTAGCAGACCCCCTGCTCGACCAGCAGAGCCACGTTGCGGGAGAGCACCTGCTGGAGGTAGGACGTGCCGGTTTTCATCGTGCCGATGTGCAGACGGACGGTCGGCGGACCGGCCGGCGAACTAGCTGGGCGGCCGCCGCCGTCGGGACCGGTCATGCGCCTGCTCGCGGCGGTGTCGGCTCGGCGAGACGGGTGCGCGATCGGCCGTCCCGGGACCGTTCGCCCTCAGATTGGCCGCCACCACCCCGCGACCGGCCGCCCTGAGAACGGCCGCCCTGAGAACGGCCGCCCTGAGGTTGGCCGCCCTGAGGTTGGCCGGTGCGCTTGGGCTCCGGCACCGCCTTCGGGTCGATCTCCATGAGCTTGCGCAGCAGCATGAAGATCGCCCGCACCGCGGTGTCCGGGTACACCACCAGCGGCTCCGACCCATCCGCTGGGCCGTCGCGCTCAGCGTCAGCATGCTCGGCGGGAACGCCGCCGGCGGAGCCGGCCGGCTCCCCGGGGATCAGATCGTCCAGGTCCCCGGCGACATGGATGCGGAGCTGACGGAGCTCCTCGGCCGTCGTGGCGCCCTGTCGGCGTGCCCAGGCAAGACTCGCCGCGTCCAGCGAGGCGACGTCGGTCGGGTCCGACTTCGACGGCGGGCGCATCACCTCGTTGGCCAGGAACTTCAGGATGTACCGGTCGAAGTTCTCCTGGCGGAAGTCCGCGGCGCCACGGCGGTTGAGCCGCCGCACCAGCTCGGTGTCGCTGTACGAGAGCGAGAAGTTGCTGTCCTTGCCCTGCCGGGTGTCGTACGCGGCCGGGTCGATGTGCAAGACCTCGCAGAACCGTGACCACAGCAGCTCGGGCGGCGCTGCCGGCGGCGGCACGGTCACCAGGTGGATGTTCTCCTCCCCGACGACGGCGGCCCACCGCTTGACGATCTCGACGAGGTCGTGCTGCTTCCAGAAGTTCGCCCGGGTCGAGCGGTCCTTGTTGATGCCGCTCACGGACTCCGCGAACGCCGGGAACGACATCTTCCGGCCGTGCTTGACCGCGTTCTGCCACGCCGACGGGATCACCCGGGACATGTCCCGGGCGGTGATGACGATCTCGATGCGGTCCGAGTCGAACGAGTCGACGACGGTGCGGGCCCCGTCCTCGGAAGCCAGGCTGAGCAGCTCCATGGACAACAGCCGCACCGGCTCGCGCGACTGCCTTGCAGAGCTGACGAGCTGCTCCCATTTGCCGACGGTCTTGTCAGCAGCTTGCGGCGTGTCCGGACCGAGCCCGAGCACATCCCAGACGGCGCGGGTGCCGCGGCCCAGGTAGTGGATCCCGTCTGCCTTGAGGGCGTCGCGGTTCAGCGCGAGGACGTCCTGGAGGTAGGAGGTGCCTGACTTCATGGTGCCGATGTGGAGCACGGTCAGACGCGTCCCATCCGGCTCCGCCGCTGTGGCGGTCACGAGGCGGCTCCCCTGCCGGCCGCGGAGGGGGCGTCGTCGCTCGTGAGCGTGAAGTCGCCCAGGTCGGCGTCGCCCAGGTTGGTGTCGTCAAGGTCGGTGTCGTCAAGGTCGCTGTCGTCCAGATCGGTGTCGTCGAGGTCGGGGTCGCCGTCGTACGTCTCGTCGGCTGCTGCCTCATCGTCGGCCTCGCGCGCGGCGACGGCGTCAGCTGCCTCGTCCTGATCCTGCAGGCCGGCGCTCATCGCCTTGCGCTCCGGCAGTTGCGGGTCGACCTCGGCAATGCGCCGGATCAGCGCGGCTATCACGTGGACCGCACCCTCGGGGTAGACGGTCATCGGCTCCGTGGGCGCGTCGCCCGCCGGCGCGCGCGCCGGCATCAGCTCGGCGAGGTCGCCGACGACGTGCACCCCCAGGTCGTCCAGCGTGTCGATCATCTCCTGGCTGCGGTGCACCGCCCAGTCATGGGCGGCGGGCGTCAGGCCAGGTCGATCGTGGGCGGTCCGCTCACCGGCGCTGGCCCGCAGCACCCGGTTGGCGAAGTAGCGCGTCGCCCAGCGCTTATACGCCACCCGGCCGATCTCGTCACGCAGCGCGATGTTGATCTGGCGCATGAGCTCGGAGTCGCTGTAGCTCAGCGAGAAGTTGCTCCTGCGGTCCTGACTGACGTCGTACCGCTCCGGGTGGTCCAGACCGATCACCGAGCAGAACCGCTCCCAAAGCGTCGACGGCGGTGCGCCCGACGGTGGCACGGTCACGATATGGACATTCTCGGCGCCGACTGCGGCGGCCCACCTGCGGGTGATCCCGACGAGGTCGTGGTGGCGCCAGAACCGGCGATGCGCATCATTCGCGGCGGAGTGGCTCTCCCCGGTGATGGAGTCGACGAAGTCGGGAAACGCCCACGGGTGGCCCTGCTTGATCATCGACTGCCAGGCGGATGGGATCACCCGTACGAGGTCGCGGGCGGTGATGATCACCTCGACCCGCGACGGAGCGAGGCCGGCGGCGACCTTCTTGGCCCGGACGGGGGAGGCGAGGCTGTAGAACTCCATCGAGACGACTGAGTGCCCCGGCCACGCGTGGATCTGGTCGACCATGGCGTCCCAGCCGCCCTGCGTGGGCATGCCCTTGATGTCGAGGACGTCGCGCGCGGCACGGACCTGCAGCGCCCACCCACGTCCGTCGAGGGGGTAACGCACACCGTCCGCCTCGAGTAGCTCGGCGTTGCGCAGCAGGACGTGCTGCAGGAACGACGTCCCCGTCTTCATCGTCCCGATGTGCAGGTAGACCGTCTGATCCGACTGCGCAGACGTACGGTCCCGCGTCGCGGCCTCGTCGATCATGCGGGCGTGGTCCTTCACTCGGGTGGGGCGCTCGGATGGGCCCGATAGTGATGCAGACAGTGCCGGCAGACAAGTGCTGTCATCTCGGGCGTGTCAACTGGCGCAGACAGGCGGTTGGAATCATAACGGCGTCGGTCACGCCGGATCCCGCGGCGGCCGGTCGGCGCGGCGCTCGACACCTGTGCGGGCTCGCCTCCGCGCGGCCCGGTCTCCCGCCGGGCTCTTGGCCAGCTCCCTGCTCAGGGCGGCAGCGGCACGCACCGCCAGCTCCGCGACCCGCTCGGCGCCGGCGGGATGATCCGGCTGCGTACGCGCCGGCTCCACCGGGACGAGCTCGCGCAGGTGTCCGATCACTGCGACCTTGCGCTGCGCCAACCCGGCGGCGACGAGCTCGCCCTGCTCCGTCGCCCACGCGAGGTCTGCAGCGCTGAGTGCGATCGGGTGGCGGGAGGGCAGGCGGGCCAGGGCTCGCTTGGCGAGGGGGCGCTTGACGTGCTGTACGTACTGCGCCATCGGCAGCTTGTCACCTGTCGGCATCTCGAGACGCACGTTGAGCAGCCGGAGGAACTCTGCGGCGTCGCGGTCGAGACTGGTGTTTGCGGGCTGCCCGAACCCTTCGAGGGAGTACTGCGTGGCGTCGAGCCCGACCGCCACGCAGAACCGTCGCCACAGCTGTCCCGGCGGCGCATCATCCCGGGGCACCGTCACGACCTGCAGGCGATGCGGCCCGACCACGTCGGTCCACCGGTCGACGATGCTCAGCACGTCGTGCTGGCGCCAGAACCTCGTCGCAGCCGCGTCCCGCGCGTCGGGCGGGCGGCG
>Ga0136634_10000213_pt1 | contig 28479 bp, 27 predicted proteins | sample AntDrymUQ8332106_2_FD_104654 | JGI IMG/M metagenome (GOLD analysis project Ga0136634, IMG submission 104654) | Polar desert sand microbial communities from Dry Valleys, Antarctica - metaG UQ833 (21.06) | ecosystem: Environmental > Terrestrial > Soil > Desert | place: Antarctica: Dry Valley... | reverse complement strand
TCTCAAAACTGGCAACTATACCCTTTTTGAAATCTTCACTGTACCTTCGTTGCTTGCGGATTTGCTTTAAATTTGATTGCATATAAGTGGACTTTTATTGTCAACCTATATCAGGGACGTACATTTTTCACTATTCACTATTCACTATTCACTTTTCACTACACTTACTCCGTATCATACCTGTCCACTCTTTCAATGCCAGGCAAATTTAATAACTCATCAACCAAACTATCCAGTTCTTCCTTATCATGAACAAATACTTTTACATTACCCTGAAATATCCCATCTTTTGCCTCAATGGTCATTGCAGAAATATTCACTCTTAATTCCCCACTGATAAGGTTGGTGATTTTATGGATTACACCTACATCATCCAGGCCAATAATTTTTAAACCTGTCAGAAAAGATATCTCTTTGTTTTTTGCCCATTTTGTTTTTACAACCCTATGCCCGTAGTTAGCTAGAAGCCTGGCTGCATTGGGACAATTTGTGCGGTGTATCTTTAAACCTTCACCCGTGGTTATAAAACCAAATACATCATCACCGGGGATAGGCTTACAGCAATTTGCGAGGGTATACATGATACGGTCGCTGCTTTCTCCGAAAATGATCAGCTCAGCATCCTTCTTTGTATGTTTTATTATTTCCTGTTCCTGTTTTTCCTCTACGACCTTAGGGGGGCGGGGAGGTATTAGTTTATCGCCGTGTGTAGTGAATTCTTTTAACTCTTTTAAATCAATTTTCTTTACCGCAATGTCATACAACAAGTCAAGCGTAGAATTTAATTTGTAAAACGTTGCCAGCTCTTCCATATTTGTATGGCTCATAACTGCGTTTATGCCTTCCAGTTTCTTTTGCAGGATATACTTACCATCTTCAGCTATTTTTCTTTTTTCTTCTTTAAGCGTGTCTTTTATTTTCGATTTTGCCTTGCTTGTTACAACGAAATTCAGCCATTCACTGTTAGGTTTTTGCTTGGCACTGGTAATGATCTCGATCTGGTCACCACTTCGCAGCTTATAACTGATAGGAACAAGCTTATGATTTACTTTTGCTCCTATACATCTGCTGCCTACTGCAGTATGAACACTAAAAGCAAAATCAAGCGCAGTTGCTCCAATAGGCAGCATTTTTACATCTCCCTTTGGTGTGTATACATATATTTCTTCAGCTAAAAAAGAGGTTTTGAAATCCTGCAGGAAATCAAGTGAATTACTGTCCTGGCTGCCCAATGCTTCCCTTATCTGGTGAAACCATGTATCGAAGCGGTTTTCGTCATCTTTACCTTCCTTATATTTCCAGTGTGCAGCTAAACCTTTTTCTGCTATCTCATTCATCCTTTTGGTTCTTATCTGAACCTCAACCCACTTACCCGACGGTCCCATTACTGTTGTATGTAATGCTTCATAACCATTGCTTTTAGGGTTGCTTAGCCAGTCACGTAATCGTTCAGGAGAAGGATTGTATTCATCGGTTATAATGCTGTAAACTTTCCAGCAATCTTCTTTTTCTTTTTCAGGAGGCGCTGTAACAATAATTCTTATTGCAAACAAATCGTAAACTTCTTCAAACGACACTCCTTTCTTTTTTATTTTACTCCAGATCGAATGAATGCTTTTGGGCCTTCCATGTATCTCAAAGACAAAATCTGCTTTGTCAAGTTTTTCTTTAATAGGCCGGATAAAATCATTTATATACCTGGTTCTTTCCCTCTTTGTATCCTGAAGCTTTTGTGCTATGTATTTATATGTATCGGGTTCCATATATTTCATAGCGAGGTCTTCCATTTCTGTTTTTATACTATACAATCCCATGCGGTGTGCCAGGGGGGCATATACATAAACTGTTTCCGAACAGATCTTCAATTGCTTTTCCCTTTTCATGCTGTCCATCGTCCGCATATTGTGCAATCTGTCAGCAAGCTTAATAAGTATTACCCGGGGATCATCTGTAAGAGTAAGCAGTATCTTCTTAAAATTTTCAGCCTGCTGACTTGTATTTGTATCAAGTACAGTTGAAATTTTAGTGAGGCCGTCTACGATCTTGGCGATCTCAGGCCCAAACTCCCTGCTAATATCCTGCAACCTGATATCTGTATCCTCTACTGTATCATGTAATAAGGCACATATAGTACTTCTGATACCAAGCCCGATTTCTTCAACACATATCCGGGCAACAGCAAGGGGATGTAAAATATAGGGTTCGCCACTTTTTCGGCGCATAGTCTGATGGGCTTCCGCTGCTATTTCAAAACTGCTCCTGAGCAGTTCCTTATCACCCGGTTTCATTTTAGATTTTAAAACCTTTAATAAGCCACGATATTGTCGTAAGATCTCTTTCTTTTCTTCTTCTTCAGAGAATTTATAGGTCTGTATGATTCCGGTTGTTTGCATACTATTAAAACGAATTTAGTTCAAATAACGCAAAGCTTTAATATCCGCGATACTGCCCGGAGGCTATACTAGGTATGTTTTAAATATTTGAGGAAATTTTAAAATGTGTGTTTAAAAACTTTCAGCAGGAAAAGTTTAATATAAATCACCTAATTTTGCCACCCCTTTGTAAATGTTCTGTAAGGTGAGCTGGTATTAAAAGCGGATATGGCGAAATTGGCAGACGCACCAGACTTAGGATCTGGCGCCGCAAGGCATGTAGGTTCGACCCCTATTATCCGCACAACATTTACCCTCTCCGGCAGGAGGGGGTTTTTTTAAATATGAATTTTAAATAATGGCATCAGTAGTAAGAGAAAATATTGGGTTATTAAATGATAAACTAATCGTTAAACTTGAAAAAAACGATTACCTCCCTTCATTTGAAAAGAAATTAAAAGAATACAGTAAAACTGCTAATATTCCCGGTTTCAGGAAGGGAATGGTTCCTGCAGGCATGATAAAAAAAATGTATGGTTCATCTATTTTTAGTGATGAAATATTGCGTGGGGTAGAAAAGCAATTGTACTCGTATCTCAATACTGAAAAGCCGGAGATCTTTGCACAACCTCTTCCTCTGGAAACTGATATGGGTAAAATCGACCTCAATAATCCTTCTGATTATGAGTTTGGTTTTGAGATAGGTTTAAAGCCTTCATTTGATATTCCTGATTTTTCAAAAGGTGATTTTACAATTTACAAGGTAAACGTAACCGATGATATGATACAGGAGGAGATCAGCCGTATGCAAACAAAAGCCGGTAAAATGATTGAACCTGATGTAATAGATAATGAAGAAACTGTATTGAATGTTTTGTTTACTGAATCAGATGAAAGTGGAATACCCATTGAAGATGGTATAACTAAGGAAAATTCCGTTTTATTGAAGTATTTCAATACGGAAATTCAAAAACAAATGCAAGGAAAAAAAGCAGGCGATAGTTTTATTTTTCAGTTAGATCAATCGTTTTCCGGGGATAAACTTGAAGTGATTTTACAGGATCTTGGATTTGAAAAGAATGATATGGAATCAGCAAAAAAATATTTCAAGCTGGATATAGTGAAATTGGGTTTGGTTGAAAAAAGAGAAATCAATGAAGAATTTTTTAATGAAGTTTACCCCGGAAAAAATATCAGGTCTGAATCAGATTTACAGCAAATTTTAAGAGAAGAGATCAGGCTTTACTGGGATGCACAAAGCAGGAACCAGTTGCATGACCAAATGTATCATTACATGCTTGATGAAACAAAAATGGAATTCCCGGAAAGCTTTTTAAAGCGATGGCTTCAAACAGGCGGGGATAAACCAAAGACTGCAGATGAGGCAGAAGCTGAATATCCGGGCTTTAACAGCCAGCTTAAGTGGACATTGATAAGTGACCGTATACTCAAAGAAAACAAACTGGAAGTAAGCAATGATGAATTAAGGGAACATATGAAAACCGAAGTAATGCGGTACTTTGGTACAATGAATATAGGAGAAGATATGAGCTGGCTGGACGCCTACATGGACCGGATGATGAAAGACGAAAAACAAGTGGATTCGGCTAATCGCAGGCTAATTACACAAAAGCTTTTTAACTATATTGAAACGCTGGCGAAACCAGAAGAAAAACTGGTTAGTGCAGAAGAATTGACAGCCATGCAACACAACCATCATCATTAATAATGATTGTTCGGCACACCGTGTTCTGCTAACGGTTAAGAATACACTATAAAAGAATATAAAAAAACCTCCCGTTTATACGGGAGATTTTTATGTAGAAAAACCCCGGACTATAAACTGATTTTTATTGTTAATCTAATTACCTACAGATCCTACTCTTTGTTGTTCTTCTTCTGTTGCTGATGATCTACGGCGGGCCTGACCTTGTTGTTTTCCAAACCGATAAGTAAAATTGACACCAAATTGCCTGTTATCCCAACGGTTCCTTATTAATATATCAACTGGGCCATATTTCGTTTGGCCTTCGTAACGTTGCCAGCCAAACGGATCCCGGGCATTTATTCTCAGGCTTGCCTTTCCTTTTAATAAGTTATTTTTCGCAAGCCCCAGGCTCATCTGTCCCATAGGTGAAGATAAAGTTAGCTGCTCAATTGTTTTATAACGGTACCAACCACTCCATTCTGCTGTCCATCCCTTTTTTCCTATAGTAAAGCTGTTATTTACATTCAGGGTAAAGGAAACGAAGGAAAGATCCAATGGCAATATTTCTGTTACACCATTTTCAGTAGAAATATAAGTGCCTTGATAATGATTACGGTATACATTGGTATACAGATTGGAATTCCACCATTTCGCGATCTTTACCGGTGTGCTTATCGCTATACCAATGTTGGTATATTTTGCAATGTTATCTACTGTAAGAAATCCGATGATCTCGTTATTAGAACCTCTTTTACGGTTTATGATATTCGAGATCACATCAGTTGTATTTGTATAATTAATTGTAGTGTTAAGTTTGTTATTATAGGTATGCTTTAGTTCATAGTTATATGAAAATTGGGGCGTTAGGAACGGGTTACCCTGCCGGTATGATAAAGAATCCAGGAAAAAAATGAATGGATTCAGATCCTGATAATTCGGCCTCTGAAGTCGTCGGCTTGCCGATACCGTTAGTATATTTTTCTTATTTACCGGATAGCTTAAGAATACGGAAGGGAATAAGCTTACATAATTTCGTTTAACTGTAGAATTACCCAATTCCTGCACTCCTTTTGTGTTTGTATTTTCCATTCTTAATCCCGTTTGTACATCCAGTTTTTTAAATTTCTTATTTGCATTTATGTAAGCAGCATTTATATTTTCGGTATAAATAAAATGGTTATTACGTGAATCAGGGAACCACATATTATTCCTTAATCTTTGATAATCTACCAGGTTATCTGATTCTACATAACTGGATTTTAAACCAGCTTCAAGCTTTATTCCATGGCTTAATGATTTTGTAAAATCAGATTTAAGAGAATAAATATTTATATCGGAAGGCAGGTGCCCTCTAAGAATCATAGAATCTGAGGTCTGTAAAAAATCCCCATCAAAAAATCCAGTGCTCAATATCTGGTAGGAAGTATTGCTATATCTTGAATAATCCAGGTCAAGTGTAATCTCTGTGCCAGCAGTATCAAATGTATGCTTGTAATTAAGGTTTGTGCTGAAATTTTTCCAGCTTAATTTATTTCCGGTTGTGGAATTCAGACGGGAAAACACTTTTCCGTTCAGATTGGAAAATGTTGTTTGGGTTGTGGAAGCGGGCCTGCCAGCAAACATGAATCCGTTTAAAACTATTCCAAATACATTTTTTTTATTTGGCTGGTAATCCATGCCCAATTTCAATGTATAATTGTTGTTTTTGCCGCGGAAAATAGTATTAACACTGTTGATGCTGTCAATTTGTTTTTCATCCCGGTAATAATTGCTGGTGATATCAAGTAAACCTGTTCCTTCGCGGTAGTTGTAAACAAAATTTCCAAAAAGGTTTGTTTTATTTTTTTTATAATTATAATTAACAGAAACAGATGGCTTGTGTAACAATTCATTTTTACCATCGTATTTAAAAATAGATTCAGTAGTTCCAATAGAAACACTACCATTAGCTCCCGCTGCTTTATTTTTTTTAGTTTTGATGTTTAGTACACCGGAATTACCGGCTGCATCATATTTTGAAGAGGGATTGGTCATAATTTCTATCTGGTCCAATGCCGAGGCAGGCATATTTCGCAGAATATTAGCCAGATCAGCAGGAGAAAGATAAGTAGGCTTTCCATCCATCATAACTATTACTCCCTGTTTCCCCTTCAGACTAATATTTCCATCATTGTCAACAGTAACTCCCGGTGATTTTTCAAGCACTTCTAGGGCTGTAGCACCCGCATTGGAAGGCGAGGCGTCAACATTCACTACAGTGCGGTCGATCTTTTGTTCAATAAAGGGCCTGTTGGCATTTACTGTTACACCACCAAGCTGTTTGGTTATATTACTTAATTGAATGGCAGGTATAATCACTTCATTAACAGAAGCGGTAATTTCTAAGATATCTGAAGATTTTTTTATGAAACCTATTGCACTTATGTTGAGAATATATTTTCCTTCATTCAGATTTTCAAAAATATAGTTGCCTGTTTTATTAGACAATTCTGTTTTAACCAGTTTTTTATCAACTGCTGAAACAAGTTGTAGCGTTGCGGATGCAATTGGATTTTTTTCCTGGTTTATAAGCATACCTGAAATTTTTCCTGTCTTGTTTTGTGCCTGGAGAAGAAATGAAATAAAAAGCGCTATAATTAATGGAATAATTTTTTTCATCACAGTAGTTTAAGTATGGCAAAATGCTGTGCGAATGTGGTGATTTAACTGAATTCAACAAAACTAATTGGGATAAAGGGCATTAATAATTTATAGAGGGAGAAAAAAAGAATTAAATTATTAAAATTTACGAATTATATCGTATTAAGAAAGTACAAAACCAACCAGGATGGAATAATGATTTTTAAAATTTTTTTACTCCAATTAAATTACCAATCTATTCCTGCAATACTACTAGCCATTTTCTACTACCTGTTACAGCTTTATTTCTTCATCACTGTCATCAAAAAAATGAAATTCTGTAAGATGATAGTTGGAATTTGATTTCACTTTGATCATTTGCTTATATTTCCAGCTCCATTTCAATCTGCGGGAAGGAAAGCCACAGGTAAGATAACTATGTACAATAGGATGAACCTGGATAGAAAGCCCTTTATGCTTTTGCATAATAAGGTAACTCAGGTTTTTAACAATATCATCTTCAAGAATTAATGTAGAGGAAATTTTTCCGGTGCCATTGCAACTCGGGCAAAGTTCACTTGTATTTATGTTCATCTCCGGCTTCATACGTTGCCGGGTGATCTGCATCAATCCGAATTTAGTAATCGGCAGAACCGCATGCTTAGCCCTGTCAGTTCGCATAGAATGGTCCATTGCATCCGCAAGCTTCTTTTTATTCTCCATGAGTTTCATATCAATGAAATCCACGACAATAATACCACCGATATCGCGTAAACGCAGTTGCCTTGCTATTTCTTCTGCAGCTTCAAGGTTAGTTTCAAGGGCATTTTGTTCCTGGTTATTGCTTACACTTTTATAGCCACTGTTTACATCAATTACGTGTAAGGCTTCTGTGTGTTCAATGATAAGGTATGCACCGCTGGGCAAATTTACAGTTTTACCAAAAGCTGCTTTTACCTGTTTTGTAACTCCGAAGTTGTCAAATATCGGCAAGCCATTATTGTAATATGCAACGATATCCGTTTTATCTGGTGCAATACGTTGGATATAGCTTTTTGTATCAGCAAAAATGTTCTTATCATTTACGACAATACGGTTAAAATCTTCATTAAGAAGATCACGAAGTATACTTGTTGTTTTTCCCTGTTCACTTAAAATTTTGGCAGGAGCAACCGCTTCTTTAAGATTTTTTTGAATAGTGCTCCATGTCGCAACAAGGCTGAGCAGGTCTGCATGTAATTCTGCAGTTTGTTTACCTTCTGCTGCAGTACGTACAATTACCCCCAGGTTTTTAGGCTTAATAGCCTCAATAATTTTATGTAGCCTTTTGCGCTCATCGGAAGAATGTATCTTTCGGGATACTGCAACAATATCATTAAATGGAGTAACTACAACAAAGCGGCCAGGTAAAGAAAGCTCACAACTAAGACGTGGCCCTTTTGCAGCGATTGGCTCTTTTAATATCTGCACCAATACATTCGGCCTGCCTCCTAATACCTCTGTTATTTTACCTGTTTTTACAATCTCCGGTTCTACTTTAAAAGATGCAAAATCCGCAGAATATTCAGATTTTTCATGAATAGACTGATTGGTAAATTTTAATATTGATCTTACATACGGGCTAAGGTCGGTATAGTGTAGAAAAGCATCTTTTTCAAATCCTACATCAATAAATGCTGCATTTAATCCCGGAATTAATTTTTTTACTTTTCCAAGGTAAAGGTCTCCCACAGCAAAATTTGCATCAGCTTTTTCACTATGCAATTCAACAAGTTTTTTATCCTCAAGCAATGCAATTTCCACACCTTGCGGTGCTGCATTAATAATTAATTCCTTGGTCAAGCGTACAAATTTTGTAAGACCATATACATCACGGGATCAAAACATACAAAGCATACAATAACAGGATAGGAAACATTATTATACGCGTATAGATGTGTGCCGGCAGGAGTAAACCCGGCACCGGTGATAAAAAGAATTACTTCTTCTTATGACGGTTTTTTCTCAAACGCTTTTTACGCTTATGTGTAGCGATTTTATGACGTTTTCTCTTTTTACCACAAGGCATACCTAGTCTTTTTTGTTATTAATAATAATTTTAAATATTGTATTATAATTTTATTTATCGCAATTGACTGATCCTGTTATCCACTTCTTTGGAATAACGTGGGTTGTTTGCCAGTTGCTTACTGATATTATACCATTTCACTGCATTTTCCCTTTCGCCTAATGCCGCATATGTGTCTGCGAGATATGCTACAGCTTCCAGGTTAGCAGGTTCTTGTAATACGATCTTTTTAAACCTATCAAGTGCTTTATCGTACTGGCCGGAAATTAACCCACCCACCCCCAGCACCAATTGTGCTTTCATATTATTTGAGTCATTTCTAACTACCGATAATAATTGTTGTATACCCTTCATGGTGGCTTCAGGGTTACCTGTTCTGCCTTTTCCATAAACATAAGCACTGCCTAAACCAATTTTCAGATCATCATTTGAAGGATCCAGCTTTAACGCCCTTTCAAATAAATCAATCGCCTCTTTTGTCTCCCAGTTTAATTTAGCTTCATCCTGCTCATGCCTTAAATTATCTAACATCAGGCGGGCTGCAAAGGTGAGTGTTTTTTCTGAATTATCCAACTTGGCAGCTTCAATTGTATAATATGCATAGGGTTCAAATACACCTATACTGTCTTTCCAGAAATTTGCTACGGTATTATAAGCTGTGATTTGTTGGGATGGAACATCACCCCGGGTGATACCATTTTCTAATTTACTGAGATAAATTGCCCGGGAAGGGCTCAACTTTCGTTTGGATGAATCAATTAACCCTTTTATATCAAACAACTTAGATATAGAAGGAGTAGAAGTTTTGTGCTTTTTTTCAGATGTTCGACCAAATATAAAAAGCAGGATGACAAGGGTTAAACCGAAAGCAGCCAGGATTAATTGTTTGTTCACAGATTAAGATTTATACCAGGCTGCAAATGTAAGTTAGTCTTCCTCTTCATTTATTTCCGGAACAGACTTAATTTTTGAAGATGATTTTATATCCTGTACAAATTCTTTTGCTGGTTTAAATGCTGGAATAAAATGTTCTGGAATTGCTACGGCTATATTCTTTTTTATATTTCTCCCTATTTTGGCAGCTCTTTTTTTAATAATAAAACTTCCAAAACCACGAATGTAGATGTTCTCCCCTTCCGTAAGACTATGTTTGATTTCTTTAAACATTGTCTCTAATGTAACTAAAACATCTACTTTTGGAATGCCTGTTTTTTCAGATATTTTGTTTATTAAATCTGCTTTTCTCATAAATTTTCTTTATAAAAAATTAAAGTATAATATTAAAATTAAAACAAATTAACTAAATGATAATCAGCATGTTTAAAATGATATTACCCTTAGTTTTACTATATAAAATCATGCCGAATCATATTCTTAGCTTTTAAATTTGAAAATGTAATGGTTTCAGGAGCTAATTTTTTCTTTACTACTCAGTTAATGGAGTGGAATTTTAAATGTAACCGTAGAAAAATGCCATGGAAAGGGGAAAAAAATCCTTACAGAATATGGCTAAGCGAAATTATTTTACAGCAAACCAGGGTAGAACAAGGCCTGAATTATTATAACCGTTTTATCTGTACTTTTCCTGATGTACAGCAGCTTGCTGCAGCTCCCGAAGAGGAAGTATTTAAACTATGGGAAGGGTTAGGTTATTATAGCAGGTGCAGGAATATGATAGCCACTGCAAAGGAGATTACTACTGTACATAATGGAGTCTTTCCCGATACTTATGAATCTATAATTCAATTAAAAGGGATTGGACCATATACTGCTGCAGCCATTGCATCATTTGCATTTAACTTACCACATGCCGTAGTTGATGGAAATGTTTACAGGGTTCTGGCCCGTTATTTTGGCATAAGCCTTTTGGTGGATTCAAACGAGGGTAAGCTTTATTTTTCACGGTTAGCGAATGAACTCCTTGATAAGTCAGTACCTGGAATATTTAACCAGGCTATTATGGACTTAGGAGCTACTATTTGCAAACCTTTGCCATTGTGCATGGAATGCCCTGTAAATGAAAAATGCGTTGCGTTTAATACAAATTCAGTCAGGCTTCTTCCTATAAAAGGAAAGAAGACAATTAAAAAAACGCGTTGGTTCTATTATATTATTGCGGAATACAATGGTAGCTTTCTAATAAAAAAAAGGGAAGGAAAGGATATCTGGCAAAACCTGCATGAGTTTATTCTGCTGGAAAGTGAATCTGAATTATTTAAAGAAGAGGTCTTTCAATCAAAAATATTTCAACAAGTAGCAGCAGGGGCTGAAATAATCCAAATATCGGGGGTAGGCCATCAGCACTTAACCCACCAAACTATAAAAGGGCAATTTTTTCATATACAGTTATCAAAACCGCTATTCTTACCAGGTTATAGACTTGAACAAGGAACGGAAATAGCTAAACTTGCATTTCCTAAATACATTAACCGGCATTTTGAAAACGGGAATTATTTCAAGTTAAATGCATCAATTAGCCATTGAAATTTTTAAGATTTAATAGTACCTTTAAAAATGTTTTCACTCAATAAGATTCAACAAACAGATTAAATATGAGAGGCGTAAACAGGGTAATGCTGATAGGAAATTTAGGTAAAGACCCTGACATACAATTTCTGGAAGGAAACATCGGCGTTGCAAAATTCTCCCTGGCTACAACTGAAACGTATAAGGACCGGAGTGGAAAATTAATTTCACAAACAGAATGGCATACGGTTGTTTTATGGCGCGGTCTTGCAGAATTAGCTCAAAAATATTTGCATCGGGGAAGTCTTGTTTATATTGAGGGGAGATTAAAAACAAGGAGCTGGGAAGATAAAGAAGGAAATAAAAAATTTGCAACTGAAATAGTGGGTGATAACCTGATCATGCTTGATAAAAGAACTGAGGGTGGTCAGCAGCATGGAGAAAATGAAAGCCAGATTCCATCAGATATTCCCGGCCATGAAGAAGGCCCGGAAGAAAAATTACCTTTTTAATGAGGCCGGCGATTTTTTATTGTGGTCTATTGTTCAATTAAATACTTTGTTTTGGATTATCATTCGGTCATTGACTCAGGAACCAATTTCCTGGCATTTTTGGCTATAACTCCCACTGTTGCTGGCATTCTGGTATTTGCAGCTTGTATTCTTCTTGTACTTTCATTCCTTGTGGCAGGTAGTGAAGTGGCTTTTTTTTCGTTAACCACCAAAGATATCAATGTTCTAAAATCGAGACGACAACCTTCTTTCAGGAGGATTGTTCATTTAATGGAGCAACCTAAGCATTTACTTGCAGCAATGCTTATCACCAGTAGTTTCGTAAATATTGGTATAATCATGATCGCACATATCCTGCTGGATAACTGGCTGTCGGCTTATAATTTTACAGCCTGGGGAGCATTTTCCATAGAAGCTGCTATAATTGCATTTATACTCATCTTGTTTGCAGAAGTGCTTCCCAGGGTTTGGGCAGCTAATAAAAAAATATGGTTTGCAACAACTGCATCATTAGTTATAGAAATAGTTAATAGTATATTTTATACTTTAAGCAGGCGGCTCGTAAAATTTAGTGATAGTGTAGAAAAGAAGATGTCTTCAGAATATTCTTCCACCATGACTGAGAGCCATATTGATTATGCTATTGATCAATTACCGGAACATGAAGCAACACTGGAAGAAAAACAATTTTTAAAAGGTATAAGAAAGTTTGGAGGCACCTCGGCAAAGCAGATTATGCGCACACGCCTTGACGTTAGTGGTATAGAAATAAAGAGTTCATTTACAGAAGTTGTTAAGAAAGTAGAAGAGCTTCAATATTCCAGGTTACCGGTTTATAGAAATAATCTTGATGAGATTGCAGGTATGTTACATACAAAAGATCTTTTGCCTCATATAAATGAGCCCCCTGATTTTAATTGGGAATCACTAATACGCACACCATATTTTGTACATGAACAAAAACTTATAGAAGACCTGCTGCAGGAATTCAGAGCAAAAAGAATTCATTTTGCAATTGTTGTGGACGAATTTGGTGGCACATCCGGGATTGTTACATTGGAGGATATCATGGAAGAGGTAATTGGTGAAATAGAAGATGAATTTGATGATGAGAAAAGCGCTAACAGAAAGATTGATGAGTACAATTATATTTTTGAAGGTAAAACAATGATCAATGATGTTTGTAAAGCGATGAGGATCTCGGCAGATACTTTCGAATATATACGTGGAGACAGTGATTCATTAGCAGGATTGCTCCTCGAAATCGCTGGAGAATTTCCACAGGTTAATGATCAGCTTATTAATGGCAATTTTACATTTGTGCCACTGGAGATAAATAAAAACCGGATAGATAAAGTAAAAATTATTATTCAATCCAGGCATACTGAAGAGGTTAAGCTTTAATCTATGAAGAAGATCACAGGGGCAGAAAAAAAAAGAATAATTACTTTTTTGTTTATTATACTTATCCAGTTTACACACTGTAATTCAGTTTACACTTCTAAGAAAAAAGGATATTTTAATATTGATCTTCCATCCCACACTTATTTAAGGCATGATCAGGCAGGTTATCCCTATACATTTGAATATCCCTCTTATGCTGTACCGGTAAAGGACAGTATTTATTTTGACAGCACTCCCGAAAATGATTATTGGATTAATATTGATTTTCCACAGTTTGAGGCAAGAATATTTTTAAGCTATAAGATCATTGGTGGTAAGTCTGTATACAAACTTAAAAATTCAGATGGCAGTTACAGGGATTCTATTGGGATAAATCAATTCGATAAAATGGTTAATGATGCATTTAACCTGACAAATAAAAATGAAGCAGTTGCCACATCAATTAAAGACAGTCTCTTTAATACCAATAATAATGTAACAGGGGTATTTTTTAAAGTGGGCGGAAACGCTGCTACTTCCACCCAGTTTTTTTTAAGTGATAGCACCCGGCATTTTCTCAGGGGTGCATTATATTTTAGTGCCACACCAAATGCAGACTCCATTAAACCTGTACAGGATTTCCTTGATGAAGACATAAAGCATTTGATCAATACTTTTAGATGGAAGGAAAGCAAGTAATAGTTTTTAAAAAATAAAACTAAAAAGGGAAAGACCCTGCTTCATCCATTGACTAATAACTAACTTGCGTTTATGATAGCAATAGATAATGTGCTGGTTAGTGACCAGATAATTAAAGAACAATTTGTTTGTGACCTTTCCAGGTGCAAGGGAGCTTGTTGTGTGGATGGTGATGCAGGTGCACCCCTCAATAAAAATGAATTAAAAAAAATGGATGAGGTCTTTAATGATGTTTTCCCATATCTTAATGAAGAAAGTAGATCAGAAATAGATAAACAGGGCCGGTATATTTACAACAAGGAATTTGGTTGGGTTACACCTACAATTAATAATGCTGTTTGTGTTTATGGTATAAAAGATAAAAATGGAATAGTAAAATGCGGAATAGAACAAGCCTACCTTGATGGGAAGACCAGTTGGAAAAAACCCATCAGTTGCCATTTATTTCCTGCTATTATTACAAAAAGCCGGGATGGAATTACACAGTTTGTAAATTATGAACCGCGTGAGGATAATTGTAAAGCAGCATGTTCTCTTGGGAAAAAATTAAAAGTTCCTGTTTACCAGTTTTTAAAAGAACCGCTTATACGTAAGTTTGGAGATAAGTTCTATAATACACTTGAAGCTACAGCTCTTCACCTGGACAAGAAAAAATAATCACTTATTAATCTTCTGATGAAACAAACTTCATTTTTTCTTTTTTCTTTTTTCTTATTTTTTTTTACTTCCTGTTCTGTTAACAAAGCAAAAATTGATAACAGTCTTAAAAAATATTTTGATGCTAATAATGTTGAAGGAAGCTTTACTTTATTGAATAATGCAGATGGTGAGATCATTGTTTATAACATGGAATTGGATACTATGCGTTTTACTCCGGCATCTACATTTAAAATAATTAATTCTTTGATAGGCTTGCAAACGGGTAATATACTGGACGAGAATATGATTATTAAATGGGATAAAGTAAAACGGCAAAACCCTGAATGGAACAGGGACATGACGATGAAGGAAGCATTCCGTGTAAGTAATGAGGGATATTACCAGGAAGTGGCAAGGAGAATAGGTAAGGATACTATGAAAAGATGGATAGATTCTGTAGCGTATGGAAATAAGAATATCAATGGCCCTGTTGATTCATTCTGGCTTGATAATACATTAAAAATTTCTCCCGATGAACAACTGGGCTTAATGAAAAGGTTATATTTTGATCAGCTTCCTTTTCGTAAAAGCGTACAACAGGCAGTGCGTGATGTAATGTTACAGGAAGATAATACTGCATATAAGCTAAGTTATAAAACCGGCTGGGGTATTGATGAAAATAAAAATGCAATTGGCTGGGTTACTGGTTGGATTGAAGAGAACAGGCATGTATATTTTTTTGTTACACTTGTCAGATCAAAAGATCCAAACATAGATATGAAATCTGTTCGTTTGAATATTACGAAAGATATCCTGAAGCAAATGGAGTTTTTTGAAGGGAAAAAATAATAGGTTTACAGTTTTACCTTATGTTAACAACCCCTGCGTGTTTATTGTTTAATTTGCATTGATGTTTAATTTTGAACATATTGAATACTTATATGCGCTTGCCGCAGTACCTGTATTAATATTATTGTTTTTACTTGCGGTAAACAGGAAGAAACGTATTGCACGAAAGATCGGGGATATTAAACTTGTAAAGGAACTCACTAAGCATTTTAATCCGGCAAAGTTTGCATTAAAATTTATTTTGCTATTAACCGGTTTCATAGCTGCCGGCATTGCCTTCGCAAATATCAGGAGTGCAAAAGACGGCGAACAGGTGAAACGCAACGGAATAGATGTTATGGTTGCACTTGATGTAAGTAATAGTATGCTTGCACAGGATATAACACCAGACCGGCTTGCCAGGGCAAAACTTGTTATTACAAGGATCATTGATAAGCTTGGTGATAACAGGATAGGACTGGTGATATTCGCAGGCAAAGCTTATCTGCAAATGCCGCTTACTGGAGATCATAGTGCAGCCAAATTGTATTTATCTGCCGCAACCCCTGAATCTGTACCTACGCAGGGTACTGTTATCGGGGAAGCCTTAAAAATGTGTAATCTTTCTTTTAATAACAAGGATAAGAAATATAAAACCATAATAGTTTTAAGTGATGGAGAAGACCATGATGAAAGCGCTATAGAATTAGCAACGCAAATGGCTGCGGAAGGTGTTGTTATTCATACAATAGGAGTTGGTACTGTACAAGGTTCTTCAATTACGGATGCGGAAACAGGGGAATTAAAAAAAGATGTAGCTGGCAATATTGTTGTTACTAAACTCAATGAAGAACCATTGAGAAAAATTGCTTCGATCGGCCACGGGCAATACCAGTTATTCAGTACTACCGATGCAGTGGTGTCAAATATTGTATCCCAGTTAAAAACAATGGAACAACGAAATATAACAGACGAATCTCTTATAAATTATCAAAGTTATTTCCAGCTTTTTCTTGCCCTTGCATTGCTTTTATTATTTATCGAAGTATTTATATCTGAAAGGAGAAAAAAAATAATTATATCGAAATTAAAACCTGCTGTTACAATAGTTTTACTTATGCTTGCATTCACTGCAAGTGCACAGGAAGATAAAGTGCTTGTAAAAAAAGGCAATGATAAATATAAAGCAAGAGATTATCCTACCGCTATAGATTCATACAGTAAAGCCGCGCAGATGAACCCTGCCAACCAGGCCGCAATTTATAATCTTGGAAGTGCATTATATAAAAAGGGTGACAGTGGTAAAGCTATTACTGCTTATGATATGGCCGTAAAAAGCGCTAAACAACCTCTTGATAAATCCAATGCCTATTATAACAAAGGAGTTGTTTATCAAAACAATAAAAGATTACCTGAATGCATTGAAGATTATAAAAATGCATTACGAATTAACCCTAATGATGAGGATGCCCGGCAGAACCTCCAAAAGGCATTGCAGGAACAAAAGCAAAATGAAAAAAATAATGAAAAACAGGAGAAAAACAAAAGCCAGTCTCCAAAAAAGCAACAATCAAAATTATCAAAACAGGATGCAGAAGATAAGCTTAGCGCCTTAGAACAGAAAGAAAAAAACATCCACGATAAGTTTAAAAAAATACCTGTAAATTCTTCAAATAAGCCTGAAAAGGATTGGTAATAGTACATTTATTACCTGCAATTTTCAAGAGCTATCTTTGCATTACATTATTATAAGTAAAACCGAAACTTCAAATGCAGTTCTATTGTGAATCGTTGGTGGATTATAAGCGTCTTCAGACAAGGGAAGTGAAAGTGGGCAAACTTTTAGTAGGTGGTTTAAACCATATCAGTGTGCAAACCATGACCACTACCGATACCATGGATACTCAAGCGACAGTTGAACAAACAATACGTTGTATTCAATCCGGCGCTGAGCTGGTAAGAATAACTGCACCTTCAAAAAATGAAGCGGAAAATCTACAAAATATAAAAGATGAATTAAATAAAAGAGGATATACAGTTCCTATTGTAGCAGATATACATTTTACACCTAATGCTGCAGAAATTGCAGCAAGGATAGTTGAAAAAGTAAGAGTAAATCCAGGGAATTATGTAGACAAAAAAAAATTTGAGCAAATAGAATATACTGATGCGGAATATGGGGAAGAAATAGAAAGAATAAGAGAACGATTTACACCACTTGTAAGGATCTGTAAAGAATATGGTGCTGCCATGAGGATAGGAACCAATCATGGTAGTCTTAGTGACAGGATCATGAGTAGATATGGAGATACAGCAAAAGGTATGGTGGAGAGTGCAATGGAATTTTTGCGCATCGCTAGAAGTGAAGATTATCACCAGATAATCCTGAGTATGAAAAGCAGCAATCCATTGGTTATGGTGCAGGCTTACCGCTTATTGGTAAATAAAATGCAGGAAGAATTTAATGAATGTTATCCATTACACCTGGGCGTAACTGAAGCCGGTGATGGTGAAGATGGCAGGATAAAATCTGCAATTGGCATCGGTAGTCTTTTGGAAGATGGTATCGGCGATACGATCCGTGTGAGTCTGACAGAAGACCCGGAATTTGAAATACCCGTATGTAAAGACCTTGTTAAACGTTATGAAAATATATCACAAAAGATATTACAGGTAGCTGAAAAAATAAGACTTCCTTATTCACCCTTTGAATATAACAGAAGAGATACTTATTCTATTACAAATATTGGCCGCAGTCATGTGCCTGTTGTAATTGCAGACTATATGATGGCTGCTAATATATCCCGTTCTGATTTGCAAAGTATTGGTTACACCTATAACGATTTAACTGATAAATGGAAAATAGGTGATACAGCTGCTGATTATATTTATACTGCTAATAAAATTATAGATTTTAATTTACCTGGTACACTAAAGGTCATGTGCGACTATTCATTATGGAACACACTAAATGAGGATAATAAATATTTCCCATTATTTAAAGGAGATGAATATATTACTGCGGTAAATAAGTCATCCTTGTTAAATTTTATTGCGATTGATGTAGATACAGATCATTTCGCATTACTTGAGAAAATATTATCTGATAAAACAGTAGTGCTTTGTATTTATTCTGCCGAAAAAAATGGGATGCAGCGATTGCGGAATTTTATGGTAACCCTGATGAATACCAATATACATTGCCCTGTGATACTGGCTGTGGAAAGTATGCACAATAGTATAGATGAACAGCTAATACATTTTTCCGCACAGGCCGGAGGATTGTTTCTGGATGGAATGGGGGATGGAATTTGGTTAATAAATGATCCGGTAAAACTTCAAAATCCAAAAGTGAGTGGACGTACATATCTGCCCGCAAAAAATAATCACCAGTTTTTAAACAATACTTCTTTTTCAATTTTACAGGCCGTAAGAACAAGAATTTCCAAAACAGAATATATAAGCTGTCCGAGCTGTGGCCGTACACTGTTTGACCTGCAGGAAACAACTGCCAGGATCAGGAATATTACTAATCACCTGAAAGGACTTAAGATCGCCATTATGGGTTGTATTGTTAATGGTCCGGGAGAAATGGCGGATGCGGATTTTGGATATGTAGGAAGTGGTCCAGGGAAAATAACTTTATACAAAGGCAAAGAAGTTGTGAAACGAAATATTGATAGTGAGATAGCTGTATCTGAGTTGATAAATTTATTAAAAGATAATAATGTTTGGGTTGAGCCCCAGGCCGTCCCTGAAAGTGTTCAAATTTGAAAAATGGTTGGTACATTAATGATTTTAAATTAATTCATGCAAACAGATTTTCTTGTTATTGGTTCAGGTATAGCAGGTCTTACATATGCATTGAAAGTGGCCCAGGAATGCCCGGATAAATCTGTTACGATATTAACAAAAGTACAAAGTGATGAAACCAATACAAAATATGCCCAGGGCGGGGTTGCGGGTGTAATGGATTTTGACCAGGATAGTTTTAATAAGCATATTGACGATACTATCATTGCAGGCGATGGACTTTGCAACAAAGAGATTGTTGAAATAGTAGTTAAGGAAGGAGTAAACAGGATAAAGGAAATTATAAACTGGGGTGCGGAGTTTGATAAAGAGCCGGATGGCGACTATAAACTTGGCAAAGAAGGTGGACACAGTGAAAACAGAATATTACATCACAAAGATGTAACGGGAAGCGAGATGGAAAGAACCCTGCTCGAAGCAATAAAAAAATGTTCCAACATCCAGCTGATCACTCATTGCTTTGTTATCGATATCATTACACAACACCATCTCGGGTATCTTGTAACAAAAGCTACACCGGATATTGAATGTTATGGTGTATATGTTATGAACAGGGGAACGCAGAAAATTGAAAAAATAATTTCAAGGATCACTTTATTAGCAGCCGGAGGTAACGGACAAATTTATAGAAGCACAACCAATCCGGCTATTGCCACTGGTGATGGTGTGGCAATGGTATACAGGGCAAAAGGCCGTATAGAAAATATGGAGTTCATTCAGTTTCACCCTACTGCCTTGTATGAACCGGGGGTACGAGGCCATTCTTTTCTCATAACGGAAGCGGTTAGGGGCGATGGTGCAATATTAAGAAATGAAAATGGGGAACCTTTTATGGAACGTTATGATCCCCGTAAAGATCTTGCACCGCGCGATATTGTTGCAAGGGCAATTGACAGCGAAATGAAGATCAACGGTACAGAATATGTCTATCTTGATTGCAAACATATGAACCAGGAAGAGTTTATTGCTCACTTCCCGAATATTCAGGCAAAATGTATGAGCATAGGAATAGATGTATCAAAAAATATGATCCCTGTATCTCCTGCAGCACATTATAGTTGCGGGGGTATTAAAACCGATGAATGGGGCCAGACATCTATTAATAATTTATATGCAGCTGGTGAATGTGCAAGTACAGGATTGCATGGTGCCAACCGCCTTGCCAGTAATTCTCTTTTAGAAGCCATGGTCTTTGCGCACAGGAGTTATATTTTATCAGTAAAAAAAATAAACACTATAAAAATTAACCTGCAGATCCCGGACTGGAATGCGGAAGGAACAATGGAACCCAAAGAAATGATATTAATAACACAAAGCCTTAAAGAGATGAAGTTATTAATGAGTGATTACGTAGGTATTGTGCGTAACAATGAACGCTTAGGCAGGGCAAACCGGCGACTTGATCTTTTGCATGAAGAAACAGAAATGTTATATCAAAGAACTACAGTTTCCCCCCAACTATGTGAGTTACGTAATATGATTACGGTTGCGTATCTCGTTGTGAAGAGTGCCGAGCTTAGAAAAGAAAGCAGGGGTCTTCATTATAATACAGATTATATAAAGAGGAGTGAAATACTTCAAAATACTATATTATAATATCAGCTTATAGTAACACTTGTTACATGCGGCGGAGCATAAAAAGCTAAACCCATAACTTTGCTGCAACATTTTACTCATGTATTATTTTTTTTATGGCCCCTTGTATCTTATCTCATTACTTCCTTTTTTTATATTATACGCAATAAGTGATTTTGCCTTTTTTATAATTTATCATGTAGCCGGTTACCGTAAAACTATTGTAATGGCAAATTTAAATATTGCTTTCCCTGAAAAAGGCATGTTGGAAAAAAAGAAGATTGCGCGACAATTTTATAAAAATCTTGTAGACACCTTTATTGAAACAATCAAGCTTTTAAGTATTTCTGACAAGGAATTTGATAAGCGTATTTCAATTGATATCCATGAATGTAATGAGATAGCAAAATATAAAAATATCCAGGTACATAGCGGGCATCAGATGAACTGGGAATATGCCCATCTTGCTTTTGCAAGGAATATAAAAACTTTGTGGGTTGGAGTTTATATGAACATTAATAATAAATATGTTGATCGTTTATTTTTGGAGGTAAGAAAAAAATTCAACACATTAATGGTTCCTGTTCATAGTTTTACAAAAGATGTCCGAAGTATTTATGATAAGCGATATGCACTTGCTCTAATAGCAGATCAGAATCCGGGGATACCTAAAAATGCTTACTGGCTGAATTTTTTCAATAAGGCTGTACCATTTATGGCTGGCGCTGATAAAGGTGCTGTTAGAAATAACACGGCGGTTGTTTTTGTGAATTTCATAAAAGTAAAAAGAGGCTATTATAAATTTGAACCCATTGTTATTACAGAAAATGCAGGAGGATATAAGGATGGCGAACTTACTTTATTGTACCGGGATTTTCTGGAAGATGCTATCCGGAAACAACCTGATAATTATTTATGGAGCCACAGGCGCTGGAAGTGGGATTATAAACAGGAATATAGCAGGAGATGGATCGATATCTCCCCTGCGCCCTTATAATTCTTTTTGACCATTTGTTTCCGCAACATATTTCATTGTTGCTTCCACCCTGTTTCGCACACCCATTTTGCGGTAAATGCTTTTTACATGCTTCTTTACTGTTTCCTGGGAAATAAATATTTTGCCTGCGATCTCTTTGTAATATAATCCCTTTGATAATTCGGTTATTACTTCTTTTTCGCGGCGGGTCAATTCATTCATGTTTGCAGTCTTCATAATAATAATTTAGAATACAAATTTGCCTTGTTGTATTGATAATTAAAAGGTGCAAACCACTTAGAAGTAAAAGACTTTTCTCCGATAGTTATTAAAAGTTACAGGTAAAAAAAAATAAAACGGCCTATGCCGCCTTATAAATTTTATGATGGTTTAATTTTTTATTTATATTTTTTTAATGATATAATATTCATCAATTAAGTAAACTGGCTTCCTTTACGATCTCTGCTTTTTCCTGGAGTTTAATCTTAGACCATCCCCCTAATACATTGCGTAGATTATGAATGCCCTCCCTTTTTAAGAGGGATGCGGCAATAACACTCCGGTATCCGCCTTCACAATGGATATAAAGATTTTGATTGTCCTCAAACTGCGCCATATGAACAACATCTGTCATTTCATCCAGAGGCAGACTTATTGCATTTGCAAGATGGCCGTCTGCAAATTCTGTTTCCCTTCGAACATCTACTACTACCAGGTTAGGATCAAATGGAATATCCATCATTAATTCATCTGGTTCCACATCAATTATAATATCAGTTTTTTCTTGTTCATTTTTCCAGGCCTCAAAGCCCCCTTGTAAATAGCCAAGTATCTTATCAAAACCAACTCTTGACAATCGTATCACAGTTTCTTCTTCTTTTCCTGCTGGTGTAATTAAAACCAAGGACTTATTAAATGGTAAAATATTTCCTGCCCATTCTGCAATTCTTTCTTCGGGCCCTAAAAAAATTGATCCGGGAACAAAACCCTGTGTAAATACGAGAGCAGGCCTGGTATCAACTATAAGAGCATCTTCTTTTATAGCCATCTTAAATTCTTCAATGGAAAGTGCTTTAGTGCCACTTGAATATGCTGCTTCACTAAGGGAATTTGTATATATTTTTTTTATAAACATATTATTAATTTAGACAAATGTAAAAATAAAAAAGCGGATGAAATATCATCCGCCTTCTTAAAAATTTGTCGCCATTTTATCACGCTACCAACTCCTGTACAAAATTATTTAATTCATCAATTCTTTTGTAATTCACTGTGTAGTAAATGAATTTTCCATCCCGCTGTGTGGCAACTATGCCTGCACGGCGCATGATGGCAAGATGTTGTGATGCTACCGATTGCTCAAGACGCATACGAACATAAATTTCTGTAACAGTTATTTTATTCTCTGTTTCTATCAGGGATAAAATTTGCTGGCGTAGTTTATGATTCAATGCCCTTAAAACAAGCGAAGCTTTTTTAATGTTGTGATAATTAATGTTGACGGCTCCGGGTGTTTCGGGTGTTCCATTAGCAGCTATACTTAACTGCTCATTTGATTTAGTTGCAACCATCATAGGAAATTAATTTTAAAAATGCTTTTAACAAATAATACTATGTAAATATACAACTGGTAAATATGTAATTGATTTTTGTATTGTTAAAAAATAAAATATGACCCGTTTTAAAGTTTACTCTTAAGTACCCGTATAAAAATCTTTAACGTATGTTGGTTCGCTGTAAATCAGGTCAGTAAAGGATTTATTACTAAATAATTCAAATGATAATAAGGCGAGGGAAGAAGGTATATTAACATTTTCTATGATGCAGTAGTTTTGAATACTTGCAAAATCCTTTAATTTAATTGAACCATTACCAAAAAACATAACCGGATTATATTGTATGTATTCACTAAAAAAATTTTTATCGATGATCATTGCGCATGGTTTTAATACCATATTAAATGATTGATCATATAATGCGGTATAGACTTCCATTCTCCTGGCATCAATCATAGGACAGTATAATGTATCTGCTTGCATATTATATATTAATGCATCCTTTGCAAGAAGTTCTAATGTATTGATCGTAATGAAAGGTTTTATTAATGCCATACACAATCCTTTTGCACAAGACATTCCTACGCGAATTCCTGTATATGAACCGGGACCGGATGTTACTGCTACCGCATCAATTTCTGTAATGTGCTTTCCGGCTAAGTGCAGAACATGTTTAATACCCGGATGTAAAAATGCAGCATGATTTTTTTGTACTGTATTAGTTGTAGCATGAAGTATTTTCCCATTCATAGCTATGGAAACACTTGCTGTTTCCAAAGATGTATCAATATTTAAGACAAGGCTCATTTATACAAATGATTCTTTTTCCAAAAGGGGTGCAGGTACATATCGCGAATCTGAAGCTTTCAGCTTATTCAATAATAAATAAATATTTTTTTTACCAATCTCATTTGCCCATGCAAACGGGCCTTTAGGATAATTTGTACCCAGTTGCATAGCAATATCAATATCATGTTCCGAACTTATATTTTCTTCTTTTGCAAAATACGCTTCATTGATGATCATGGCCAGGATCCGGGCAGAAATGAAACCTGGCTCATCAGGCACAGATATAATTTTTTTCCCAATGATGTCAATAATATTTTTTATGGACTCATTGATTGTTCCGGCTGCTTCCCATGAACTTCTTGTTAAAAAGCCTGTCCATCCATTAATGCGAATCATATTTTTATAAGGTTGTATTTCTTTAAGAGGTATAATCACACTGTTTATAAATAAAACCGGCAATCCCGGAGGATAATAATCGTTTGCTGCATTATTATACAAATTAAAAAACGCATCTGCGCTTTTATGATTAATAAAGCCTGCAATATTTTCTACCTTTATCCAGTGTATATTTTTATTTGTATTTGTTAATTCATCCCACGATGATTGAGGTCCTGCAACTACAATTTTCATATACTTTTATACAAAAATAGGTTGTTAAGAAAAGATATATTTGTATTTACTAAAATTTGATTTAACAGATATGATCATTAATACAAAATACGCCCCTGCCCCTATAGGCCCATACAGCCAGGCAGTTTTTGCGGGAAATATGCTTTTTATTTCCGGTCAGGTAGCTTTGGTGCCAGGCACACCTGATCTTGCAAATGAAACTATTGAAGCAGAAACTATACAGGTAATGAACAATCTTAAGGCAATCTTACTTGAAGCAAATATTAATTTCAGCAACGTAGTTAAGACAACAATATATTTAAGTGATATGTCACTTTTTGCCAGGGTAAATGATGTGTACGCCTCATTCTTTACAGGCAACTATCCTGCAAGGGAAACAGTGGCAGTAAAAGGATTGCCAAAAAATGTTAACGTAGAGATCAGCATGATAGCTGCAAAATAAAATGGTTATTATTACAACGAATGCACACCCTGTTTTACAAATCAGCCTTCAAAGAAAAGGTTATAAGGTATTGTATGCGCCGTTAATATCATACAACGAACTCCTGCAAAAGATAGATGATGTTACAGGTATTGTTGTAACCACCCGGTTAAAGATTGACAGGCAAATACTTGAAAAAGCAACAAAACTTAAATGGATAGGTCGCCTGGGAAGCGGTATGGAATTAATTGATGTAGATTATGCATGTAAAAAAAACATTAATTGTGTAAGCAGTCCTGAAGGAAACAGTAATTCAGTTGGAGAACATGCAATTGGTATGTTACTTAACCTGATGCACAATATTTCAAAAAGCTTTTCAGAAGTTAAAAACGAGCAATGGCTTCGGGAAGAAAACAGGGGAATAGAATTAAATGGAAAAACAATTGGCATTATCGGTTATGGAAATACAGGTATGGCATTTGCCAAATTGCTTACTTCTTTTAATGTTTCAATATTAGTATATGATAAGTATAAATCGGGCTTTGGGAACGCGCAGGTTAGAGAAGCAAACATGGAACAAGTTTGTAAATTTGCGGATGTTATCAGTTTTCATGTACCGTTAACAGAAATGACTTTACATATGGCCAATTTAACTTTCTTTAATACTTTAGCGAACAAGCCCTTTATAATAAATACATCAAGGGGGGGAATAATTGATACTCCTACATTGGTAAAGGCGTTGCAACAGAATAAAATCAGGGGTGCAGCCCTGGATGTGCTGGAAAATGAAGATCTGAGCTCCTATTCAAATGAAGAAAAAGAACATATTTTATTTTTACAAAAGCATCCTTCGGTCCTGATAACTCCGCATATCGCTGGTTATACACACGAAGCATTATATAAAATGAGTAAAATATTATTTGACAAAATCGATCTGTTAGAAAATTAAATTATCATAAATCAGGGCAATAACGCAATCTAATAATTTTGTATATTTGCAACATGCAACGCTTTAGTAATCCTGGAGCGTTGTATTTTTTTTTCAGATACTTAAATTGAATGTATGTCAGACACAAATTATTTTACACAGGAGGCTTTTGATAAGATACAGACAGATTTACACCTTTTGAAGTCAGTTAACCGGCCTGCAGCCAGTGCGGCTATTGCAGAAGCCAGAGAAAAAGGGGATTTAAAAGAAAATGCAGAATATGATGCCGCAAAAGAAGCTCAGGGTTTATTAGAGGCAAAGATCAATCATCTTGAAAGTATCATGGCAACTGCCCGTATTATTGATGAGAGCACAATTGATACTACAAGGGTAAGTATACTTACAAAAGTTACCGTTACCAATATGGGAACAAAGAAAACAGTTACATATCATATCGTTTCTGAAGGAGAAGCTGATCTGAAAGCAGGAAAAATATCCGTAATATCACCAATAGGCAGCGGTTTGCTGGGAAAAGTTGTAGGTGACATTGCAGAAGTAACTGTTCCTGCCGGACAATTGAAATTTAAGATTGAGAAAATTTTCATTTAATATTACCAGGCAGATAACATTAATTTATGTGAATTTTATTGCAGATTATTAAAGTATGTTATGTCAATATTCACAAAAATAATATCAGGGGAAATTCCTTCTTATAAAGTTGCAGAAAATGATAATTTCATTGCATTTCTTGATATATCCCCATTGGTAAAAGGCCATGTGCTAATTGTACCAAAAACTGAAATAGATAAGATATTTGATCTTCCGGATAATCTGCTCGCAGAAATGCTGGTATTTGCGAAGCCAATAGCAAAGGCAATAGAGCGTTCTTTTAATTGTAAACGCTGCGGTATTAGTGTTGTTGGATTGGAAGTGTCTCACGCACATATGCATTTAATACCGATCAATACAGCTAATGACCTGAATTTTACAAGATCAAAGTTGAGTTTAAGGAAAGAAGAACTCGAATTTGTTCAGCAAAAAATAAAAAGTAATCTTAACTAGATCGAAATTATTTATTTAAAAACTTATTTTATCCTCCCCGGGTTTAAATCAATAAAAGCTTTCCATCCTTTAAGTTTCCCTGCCTGTGCAGATATCGGTGATCGTTGTTGAAAATAATGGCAAACAGCTACAGCTAATGCATCTGAAGCATCTGAATATCCTGGTATCTCTGAAAATGAAAGCAATTGCTGAAGCATTTTCATTACCTGTTCCTTATCCGCATTTCCATTTCCTGTGATTGATTGTTTTATTTTTTTGGGCGAGTATTCACAAACAGGCAAGCCTGCTTGAATGGCAGCCGCAATAGCAACACCCTGCGCCCTTCCCAGTTTTAACATGCTTTGTATATTCTTTCCAAAGAAAGGTGCTTCAATTGCAAAACAATCAGGTTTAAATTTGGTGATAAGCTGAATCACCTTATTATGTATCTTTTCCAGCTTTTTGTAAGGATCCTGTAAAGTAGAGAGTTTTAAAACATTCATTTCCACCAAATGTATTGTTGTTCCTCTTATTTCAATAATCCCATAACCCATTATTACAGTACCGGGATCAATACCTAATATAATTTTTGGTGTATTTTGCAACCAGCTAACAATTTTTATTTTAAATCAAGTGCTTGAACAAAAGTATTAAATTAATAATCAATTACCTGCTTGCCCCGGTTTTGTTTATCGTTTTATCATGGAGTTTATACCGCCAGATCATAAGTCAGCCTGATCTTCCTATGCGATGGAATCATATTAAAGAAAGCTGGCAACAAGGCTTATTCTGGATCGTATTTTTATTAATGTTTGTAAACTGGGGTATTGAAGCAAGAAAATGGCAATTACTTATTTCACCGCTGGAAAAATTTACATTTTATAAATCTTTTAAATCAGTTCTGGCAGGTTGTAGTGTTACTATGCTTACACCCAACAGGATTGGCGAATATGGTGGAAGGATAATTTTTGTACAGGAACAGAACCGGCTTAAAGCAATTTCTGTTACAATATTGGGAAGTATGAGCCAGTTGCTTGTAACATTGTTTATGGGAACGTGCGGTCTTTTATTTTTCAGATTTATACCTGAAAACATTGAGCAGAGCAGCACTTTACCATGGCTGCTTAAAAATATCTTATTATATATTAGTATCTCCTTTACGGTTATGCTGGTCTTACTTTACCTCAGGATCAAATGGGTATTATCTGTTATGAGTAAGGTTCGGTTTCTCCATGACTTTGTGAGGCACATAAAAGTTTTGGATGTTTTCAGCGGTAAACAATTGTTAAGAATACTCTTTTTATCTTTTTCCCGCTATATCGTCTTTATTTTGCAATATGTGCTTCTGTTAAACATTATGGAAGTTAATGTGTCTATGATATTGTGTTTTGGGTTGCTGACTATTTTTTATCTTGTTATGGCCGTGGCACCAACGATTGGTTTTATAGAGTTACCC
>Ga0136634_10000212_pt1 | contig 28509 bp, 27 predicted proteins | sample AntDrymUQ8332106_2_FD_104654 | JGI IMG/M metagenome (GOLD analysis project Ga0136634, IMG submission 104654) | Polar desert sand microbial communities from Dry Valleys, Antarctica - metaG UQ833 (21.06) | ecosystem: Environmental > Terrestrial > Soil > Desert | place: Antarctica: Dry Valley... | reverse complement strand
CTTACACCGCGTCCGGTTTTTCGATTCGACAATATGATCATTTTAGAAGGACAGGTAATAGGTACCTGGAAAAGGACCATTAAAAACAACTCAATTGATATTGAATATGATATTTTTAAGTTAACCGGTAAAAATATGCTGCATAAAATTGAAGAAGCAATATCACGTATGAAACAATTTACAAGCCTAAAAATAAATCATAAGATGCACGAACCCCGAAATTTAAAAACATGAGCATTAAACAGAAAAAATATTAAAATTATAGTATGCCATTATTAATTATCAGGTTTATTAATATCACATTAACCGGTTTACTTGCGGGAACAAGTTTTGGAATATGGGTGGGTTTTAATCCAATGTATTTCTCTTATTTAACTTATTTAGAACAACAGCAAAATACAATTCGTTCTCTTAATACATTAATGATCGGGCTTGTTATTTCTGCAACCATAATAACAGTAATTTCAGCATACCTGCAAAGAAAAAACAAGCCTGCTTTAATACTTTTATTACTTGCTTCTCTTTTCTTAATCAGTTGCATAGTGATATCCAAAGCATTTAACCAGCCTATAAATATTGAAATAATGTCCTGGAAATATGATTCTCTTCCTTCTGACTGGACAATTTTGCGTGACAAATGGTGGTCATATCATATAATAAGAACAATTGCTGAATTATTGGCATTTGCACTTATTGTATTCAATTCCGTTGCCCGGAAAATGAATTCAAATGTTATGGATTTAAATTTGGCTTCAAATATTTAAAATGAAACCATATCCTTTCGAAAAGATCCGATCCCTTCTTCAATTATTTGAATTTCTTCCTGAAAATGAAAAGATAATTGTAGATATTCTGAGACAAATAGTAAAAGAAAATTTACCCGCATATTGCAAGGAAAAGATCTCTTTTAGTGTGCCGTATTTTTATGGCAAAAAAGGAATTTGTATTATCTGGCCTTCTTCTGTACCACGGGGAGGAATTAAAACGGGGGTATTAATGGGATTCTGGTATGGAAATAAATTAGATGATGTTGATAATTATCTTACACATGGAACAAACAAACAAATCTTTTATAAGATTTTTCATTCTCCCGAAGAGATAGATGAAAAAGCAATTAAAAAATTACTGACCGAAGCCATTAAAATAGATAAAAAGTTTTAATAATGCTTTATTCACCGTTGGAATACACATCAATAATATTAATTATAAAAAAAATGCAAAAAATATATTTAACTATAATACGGCTTGCCATTTGTAACTTATTACTAAAATCATTATGCAATTTCATTTACGGCTATTATTTAGTGCAACAATCATTCTCTTCACTTATTCCTGTACTACATCCAAACGCCCTCTTTTCAGCAAGCGATCAGCACATGAAAAATATGGCGATGGTTTAAATACTGCCGGGCTGGCCCAAACACAAATGGGAAATGCATGGTTTGCAGCGTCTGCTAAAAGTCTTTTACAGCCACATGTAGTATCCCTGCCATATAAGGAATCAGGATTTTTTGCTGCAGATAAGCCATCAGCGAATGGCTATTTATTTTCTGCTAAAAGGGGAGAAAAAGTAGTTGTTTATGTAACATCTATACCTGCCTCAGGCTACCTTTTATTTGCAGAACTTTGGCAACCTGCTTTAACATCAGGTAACCCCTCCCTTCTAACAGTTATGGATACCCTATCCCGCCAATTGCAATATGTAGTAAAAAAAGACGGGCCTTTTCTTTTACGCCTTCAACCTGAATTATTACGAAGTGTAGAATTTACAGTAACGATCACTATAACACCTTCGCTTGCATTCCCCGTACATCCTTCCGGAAATCCAAAGATCATTAGCCTCTGGGGTGTGGACAGGGACGGAGGCGCCCGCAAGCATGAAGGAATTGATATTAGTGCAGCTTTCAGAACGCCTGCATTAGCTGCAGCTGATGGAATTATAAGAGTAAGTGAAAATGAGATAGGAGGTAAAGTGGTTTTTATCAGAGATGATAATTCAGGAAATAATTTATATTATGCCCACCTGGACAAACAATCAGTACAACAAGGGCAAAGAGTAAGAACAGGTGATGTAATAGGTTTGGTAGGCAATACAGGAAATGCACGTACTACCATCCCCCACCTTCATTTTGGCATTTATACTGACAATGGCGCTATTAACCCAATATCTTTTGTTGACAACAGGCAACCTGCGCCAAAAAGCATTACTGCACCAATACATAATTTAAACAAGTGGCTGCGTACAAGCGCTGCCGTAACACTATATGAAGAAGCTTCTGCTAAATCAAACGTTATATATAAAACAGGAAGTGGTGAAGCTGCATTTATTACAGGGGCTGCAGATAATTATTATAAAGTGCATTTGCCTGGTGGGCAAATAGGTTTTATCAACAGCACCATGCTTACAAATAAAATACTGCGCACACAAAAAACGTCTGCCGAAGCAAGATTGCTTGATACACATGATCAAAATGCTCCAGCTAAATCTACAATTGCAAAAGGGATTATACTCGACGTGATCGGTATTTATAATAATTATAACCTGGTTGAATATAATAAATTGTATGGCTGGGTTAAAACCAATTAGTTGTAACTAACACACGGCAGTTATTGTTAAATCTTTAAGTTGGGTTAAGGCGCCCATTTTAAAAAAGATCCAGGAAAGGGAAAATTTATCTTAATTCTTAGCCTGTTTGTCGCGGTGTTCTGATGCCTGGCTCTGTTTATCAATGTTTACGTTTCCCAATAACAGGTGCTATTTTTGAATTGTTGTCTTTACCTGTGGCTATATTGTTATTTGTTTACCTGTAATATCCCTGTTACTTTGGTCAAAGGAAAAATTTATTCTCGACAATTTTTTTGTACATTATTATATTAAATATAACGGTTGGTTTGCTTCTAATATTTGCTGGTAACTAATTTCATAGCAGATGCTGTGTTATATTGTTTAGCAACAAGAGCTATAAGAAATTTATAAGGCAAAATCAAACCCGGATAAAACTTTTTATGCCTTCGATTTGTTGTAAACCATTCAAAAATTCGTTTCTTTAAATCCGCATTGTACGTTTTTTATTTTAATACAATTATATGGAAGCTTCAGATACCAATAATTTCTGTAAAATGTGTGGTGAGCCAAGGAAAGGAGATTATTGCTACAAATGCGGACAAAGTTTCGCAATCCAACGTTTAACACTTAAAGGGATCTTTCATGAAGCATTTCATTATTTTACACATTTAGACAATGCATTTCCATATACCATAAAACAGCTAATACTTTCGCCCGGCAATATGCAAAGAGAATATGTAAATGGTATTCGTAAAAAATATCAAAAGCCGTTTTCTATGTTTTTCATTTGTGCAAGCTTTGCAGCTTTAAGCTTATACTTAATAAATCTTTCGTTGGTAAAATATTTTGGAACCGGTGATAGTGAAGAGGCTTTGTTTTTTCATAAATACTGGGTATTGCTCCAGGTTTGCATGTTTCCTGTATTTGCAACCATCACGTATCTTTTTTTTAATAACAAACAGTATAATTATGCAGAGATAATGATTCTGCAACTTTATACATTTTCATTTATTTTCCTGATCTTAACTGTGATTCATTTATTTAAATATATAGCGCCACACCTGCAAACACGTTATATTGAATTACCAGTTTTTGTTCTATACACAATTTTTACCAATGTGTTTTTTTTCAATAAGTCATCCAGATTAGCAACAATAACAAAAAGTATTTTAATTATAACAATTAATTTTTTTCTTGCAACTGCTTTGCAGGATATATTAGTTGAATGTTTTATGTAAGAATAATGCCGGCCTTATGTAAGGCTGGAATAAAATTGAAATCATGGAAGAAATAATAATCAGGAAAGCTTTAACCACGGATATTGAAACCCTTCTTCGGTTTGAACAAGGCGTAATAACAGCTGAGAAGCCCTATGATATTACAATTCAAGATCCACCTGTACGTTATTATGACCTGGATATAATGTTCACATCCCCGGATATTGAACTGGTAGTAGCTACCATAAATGGTGAATTAATTGGTTGTGGATACGCACGTATAGAAAATGCAAGGCTTTATCTAAAGCATAAGCAGCATGCATACCTTGGTTTTATGTATGTTGAACCACATCATAGGGGAAAAGGTGTTAACCAAAAAATTATTGAAACACTTAAACAATGGGCTTTATCAAGAAATATCACTGAAATGCGGCTGGATGTTTACTATGGTAACGATTTTGCTATTAAAGCGTATGAAAAAGTGGGCTTTGAAAGGCATCTGATCGAAATGCGGTTAGGAATATAATAATCTTAATTTCATCAGAAAATTCATTTACTATTTATATGATTCAGGATGAATAAACAGCCAATAAACATTTTCGAATTTCCTTCTAACCTGGGTTTAAAAAAAACACAGCATGAGGATGAACCCGGTGTTAAGTTTCTCCCTGCCTGGTTAAAAAAGTATGGCTTTTATGATAAGCTTAAACCGCAGCAGGTTTTTAGGATCGAGCCACCCCCTTATGCTATGGAACAAGATGAAGAAACCGGAGTAAGAAATACTGATCATATCATTAAGTATGCAAAACAACAGGCTTCTATTTTATCAGAACATTTTAATAATAATACTTTTAATGTAATATTAGGTGGGGATTGCAGTATTTTGATTGGTAATGCAATTGCTTTAAAGCAAGCCGGGAAATTTGGATTATTCTACCTGGATGGGCATACAGATTTTATGTTGCCGGCATTATCCGTAACAGGTGGGGCTGCAGGAATGGATCTTGCAATCGTTACCGGACATGGTCATAACAAATTAACCAATACCTATAATCTTCAGCCTTACTTCGATGAAGAAACGGTTTGGTGTGTGGGAAACAGGGAATACGACACAGATTATGTGCAGCCTATTTTAAATTCCAAAATCAATTATTACGATCTGCAAAAATTAAGAAAAGAGGGAATTGAAACCTGCATTAGCAGGTTTCTTAGAATGATCTCACGCAAAAAACTAAATGGTTTTTTTATTCACCTGGATGCAGATGTTTTAAATGACGATATAATGCCTGCAGTAGACAGCCGGGAAAAAGGGGGTTTGCAGTATGAAGAATTAAATGCCATTCTTGACTACCTGCTGGAAAGTCCAAAAGCCAGGGGGATTGAAATTACCATTATTGATCCAACACTGGATAAGGAGGGAAAATACACCAGCGAATTTATATTTAATGTAGGAAATTCAATTTCAAATGCTAAAAATAAGAATCAATTGACTATGTAACCCTAACGTATACCCGATAATAATATACTTTTATGAACAGGAAAAATTTCGCCGATCAAAAAATCATATCCAGAAAATAATTAAATGATAATTAATAATGCATGACAAAACTGTCAGTAAATATCAACAAGCTTGCAACACTGCGAAATTCCCGGGGTGGTAATAATCCTGATCTTATTCAGTCAGCGTTAGACATCCAGCGTTTTGGTGCAGATGGAATCACTGTGCACCCCCGTCCGGATGAAAGACATATCCGTTATGCAGATGTACCTGCTTTAAAAGAAAAAATAAATACCGAATTAAATATTGAAGGAAATCCAAAAGAACAAAAATTTATGGACCTGGTACTTGCCAATAAGCCAACACAGGTTACATTGGTTCCTGATTCTATGGGGCAACTTACCAGTAACCATGGATGGGATACAATTAAGCATCTTAATTATTTAAAGGAGATCATACCAATATTTAAAAATGCAGGCATACGGGTTTCGGTGTTTGTAGAACCCTCCATTGAGATTATTCAGGGTGCAAAAGAAACCGGCACTGACCGGATTGAATTATATACAGAAAGCTATGCAATATCTTATGCCAGCGGAAATAAAGAAAAAGGAATTTTGCCTTTTATTAAAGCAGCGGAAAAAGCAAATGAACTTGAGCTTGGCATCAACGCAGGTCATGACCTGGATCTCTTTAACCTTGAATACTTTTCACAAAACATACCGGGATTGTTAGAAGTATCTATTGGCCATGCATTGATATGTGACGCTATCTATCTGGGATTAGAAAATGTAGTGCAGTTGTATAAACGTAAGCTAAGACGGGGAAATTTTAAATTTTGAATTATGATTTATAAACGTTTTAAACTTTAAACCTTTAAACCTCTTAAACCTGTTAAACATTTGAAACCTGTTAAACATTTGAAACCCCTACTTTAGAATATTGGAGAGCGTCTGTTCTAAAGCCGGCCCCCGTAAATTCTTTGCGATCACTTTTCCTTCAGGATCCAATAAAAAATTCTGGGGAATACTGTATATCTGGTATTGTTGCGCTGCTGCATTCTGCCATCCTTTCAGGTCACTAACCTGTGGCCATGTTAGATTATCCATTTGAATAGCGTCTATCCATGGTTTTTTTGCTTTATCAAGAGAAACACCCAACACAATAAAATTCTTATCCTTATATTTTTGAAAAGCCGTAACCAAATTTGGATTTTCCTGGCGGCAAGGTCCACACCAGCTGGCCCAGAAATCAACCAAAACATATTTCCCCTGTAATGAAGAAAGACTTAAAGCGTTTCCGGCCGTGTCTGCCTGTGAAAAATCCGGAAGGACCTTACCTATGGGATTTTTTTTCGCTTCAACAACCTGCTGGGAAATGTACTGGCTGATAGGAACAACTTTAACGTTCGGAAGGAGTGCATTATATAATTCCTCCATCTTATCTCCATCAACACTGAGGTGATAATGTTTTAAAATAGCCAATGGTGCAACATGTGAGCCTGGATATTTTTTTATAAATTCCTCGATCTCTTTTGAACCATTTTTTGCAGAAACAGGATCCGGAATTGCACCCTGAATAAAGTATTGCTGATAAGGTTTAATAATATTGTTGAAAATTATAAACTGATCGTTTGCTGCTGATCCTTTTACATGGGCTTTATCAATAGAATCCTTATCGCCTTTAATTTTAACAAGGCTATTTTCCAGGAATAGCGAAATATAGGGAGACTGTTTGTTAAATACAATAATTTTAAGACCGGGCTCATTTACTTTACCCGAAAAATTAAACTTGCCTTTAGTGATAATAGCACTGGACTCAGGAGAGGCATTATAACCATTAAAAAGGTCTACAACTGTTCCATCAGGATAACCTGTAACAATTCCTGTAATGAGATAACTGCCCTCTGGCACACTTTGTTCAATAACAGCCGGTGTAACCTTTTTAGGCTTTAATTTAACCTGTGCACTAATAAAACCTGGAATGAACAATAATAAGAGGAAATGTTTTTTCATATTGAATTTTAAAAGTGCAATTTACTGCCTTTCACGGTGTTAACTTATAGATCCTGAAATTTTAGGGAATATTTAATTCAATATGGAAGAAATGAATTCACTTGTATTTAAATCTATATCTGTGCTGGTTTTTAAGGTTTTGATATACGCACTTCCTATAATTGCCCCATTTGCATGCGTACATGCTGAAAGAAAACCCTGTTTATCCTTTATCCCAAAACCAATCATAACTGGGTTTTTTAAGTTCCCGTTTTTAAAAGTTTTATAATGATCTATATTAAAGGCGGTATTATTTTTACCTGTTGTTGATGAAGTAGAAACCGCATAAATAAAACCATTGCTCAATTCATCCGCTTTTTTCAATCTTTTTTTGCCTGTTTCCGGGGTAACAAGAAAAATAAAATGGAGTGCATGTTTGTTAAAATATTGCCGGTACAGTTTTTCATATTCATACATGGGCAGGTCCGGTATAATAACGGCACAAACGCCCGCTTTTTCAGCAGCAAAGCAAAACTTTTCTATACCGAACTGAAGTACCGGGTTCATATAACCCATTAAAATAACGGGGATATGTACCTGATGTTTTATCATTTCCAGTTGCTCAAATAACAAATACATATTCATCCCGTTTTTCAATGCTATCATATTGCTTTCCTGTATTACAGGACCATCAGCAATAGGATCACTGTAAGGAATACCGATCTCAACCATATCAACTCCATGCTTCTGTAATGCCAGTATAACTTCGCCCGTACTTGTCAGGTTAGGATACCCTGCTGTACAATACACATTCAGTAAATTTTTTTTGCCCGCCTTAAAAACTTCATCCAGCCTGTTCATAATAAATATTTACAATTCTGTGTTTCAATTTTCAATATGCTTCATATAAGTCGCCATATCTTTATCACCTCTTCCACTCAAACAAATAACTACAATATCTTCCTTTTTAAATGGAATATCTTTTAATATGGCTAAAGCATGGGCAGTTTCCAGGGCAGGGATAATACCTTCCATTTTAGTAAGTTCAAATGCTGCCTGCAATGCCTGGTCATCAGTTGCATGTTTAAATATGGCACGTTTGCTTAAAAATAAATTCGCATGCATAGGCCCTATCCCCGGGTAATCCAGTCCTGCTGAAATACTGTGTGGCTCTGTAACCTGGCCATCTGCGGATTGCATAAGCAGGCTTTTGCTTCCATGCAGGATACCTGTTGTACCAAGTGATGTTGTAGCGGCAGATCTGCCACTATCAATGCCACAACCTGCTGCTTCCACTGCGATCAATTGCACTTTTTTTTCATCAAGAAAATGATAAAATGCTCCTGCTGCATTGCTACCACCACCTACACATGCTATAACAAAATCAGGAAAAGGATTGCCATGTATTTTTTTTAACTGCATTTTTATTTCCTTACTGATAACGGATTGAAAGCGGGCAACCATATCAGGATAAGGATGCGGGCCTACAACACTTCCAATAATGTAATATGTATCTGCAGGATGGTTTATCCAGTCGCGTATTGCTTCATTGGTTGCATCTTTCAACGTTTTACTTCCACCCGATACCGGAACAACTGTTGCTCCAAGCATCTTCATTCTTGCCACATTAGGAGCCTGTCTTTCAATATCCTTTTCACCCATATACACAATACATTCCAAACCTTTTAAAGCGCAAACAGTAGCCGTAGCTACACCATGTTGCCCCGCACCTGTTTCTGCAATAATTCTTTTTTTTCCCAGATAACCTGCCAGTAAAACCTGGCCAATAGTGTTATTTATTTTATGTGCGCCTGTGTGACAAAGGTCTTCGCGCTTTAAATAAATATTTGTATTGTATTGCCTGCTTAATCTTTCTGCATAAAATAAAGGTGTTGGCCTTCCTGCATATTCTTTTAGCAAATGATCATATTCCTTTTTAAATGATTTGCTTAGGATTATCTTGATATATTTTTTACGCAAGTCTTCCACATTTGGTACCAGCATTTCCGGAATATAAGCGCCACCAAATTCACCATAATAACCATGCTTATCAGGGCTGGAAAATATTTTTTTTAATTTGTTCATTGGGAAGTAAAATATCAGTAATTATAATAATTACATTTTCAATTATAGTTATACTTGTAAGAGACTATATAAAAAAAACCTGATACCGGAAAATTATTTTTTTACGGGTTGCTTCAAAGAATGTATAAACTGGAGAACCAACGCCATGTCTTTTACACCTGGTTCTTTTTCAAAACGGCTGTTTAAATCAACACCATAAAAATCCGGATGAACAAATGTTTTAATAATTCCGCTATCAGCAGGACTGATCCCTCCGCTTAAAAAGAAGGGCTTTTCTATTTTGCTTTCCGAAATTTTATTCCAGTTAAATTTTACACCACTGCCGCCAAATGAATTTTTAGCTGCAGCATCGAATATATAATAATCACATACTTCATCATAATCCTGCACCATATAATCAATGGATTTATCACTTGCATCATCCACCCTGAATGCTTTTATAACCTCAATTTCATTTGATATCTGTTCACACAAGTAAGGAGATTCATCACCATGCAGCTGCACAACATCAAGATTATAGTCTTCAACTGTTTTTATAATCTCATCAAATTCTGCATTCACAAATACACCCACTTTTTTTATATCCAGATCGCAACCGGCTATTTCTTCTTTTACAAGTTTGATCCCGGCATACCTGGGGGATTGTTTATAAAAGACCAACCCTGCAAAATCAACATCCAATCCATCCAGTTGTTGTAATTGCTTTAACGAGGTAATACCACAAACTTTAATGTTCATATGGTTATTTTAATTGTTTAATAAAGTTATTGCATGCCAGGCCGGGATTACTTTCCTTCATAAATTTTTCTCCTATTAAAAATCCTTTAAAACCTTCCTCTCTTAACATTTTTACGGTATCAGCGGATTCAATTCCGCTTTCAGCAATTTTTATTTTGTCTCCGGGGATCAGCTTGCTTAAATAAACAGAATGATTGATATCAACTTTAAAGGTCCGCAAATTTCGGTTGTTTATACCAACCATATCAATATCATTACAAATATGACCCAATTCTGATTTATCATGAATTTCCAAAAGTATTTCCAGCCCCAGTTCTTTTGCAGACCGGGCAAACCTTTTTACTTCTTCTTTGGTTAAAACAGCAGCAATCAGCAGGATTACATCCGCACCAATTGCTTTTGTAGCAAAAACCTGGTAAGGATCAATAATAAATTCCTTATTCAAAACAGGAATATTATTTTCACTTGCCCGCAGAATATCATTTTCACTTCCTCCAAAAAAAAAGGAATCAGTAAGTACGGAAAGCCCGCTTGCACCATACTTTTTATAATCAGATGTTACCTGAACGACATCTGCATGTTCATTGATAAACCCTTTGGAAGGTGATTTTCTTTTAAATTCCGCTATAATACCGCTGGCATTTTTTTTTAATAAATTCTTCTTTAATGAGAGGCAAGACTGAAGAAAATATTTACTGTCTACAAGACTTTCTGCAGTTACCAATTTTTTTTTGGCCTTCAACTCTTCTTTTTTATATGCGACAATTTGTTGCAGGATATTCATGCTACAATTAATTTTTGCAGGCATTCATTTGCCTTACCACTTTCAAGGCTTTCAACTGCAAACTGGTAACAAGTTTCATAATCATGATATTTATTCATTGAGTGTAAGGCCATAGCTGCATTGGCAATCACTACTGCATTCTGCGCCCAGGTACCATGGCCGCTAATTATTTTATTAAATATCCCTGCAGATTCTTCTATGCTGTTGCCTCCATATATATCAGCAGGAAGAACAGTTCTTTTACCAAGCTTATCTGCACTTATTACTTTTTCGCCTTTTTTAGTGATCACTTTTGTATCGCCTGTCAGGGATATTTCATCATAGCCATCAAGGCTGTGAATGATTGTGAACGAACCTGGTTCTTCCTGCAACATATAATTATATATTCTTGCCATTTCCAGGTTGAAGACTCCAATTAACTGGTATTGAGGTGCTGCAGGATTTACCAATGGTCCAAGCATGTTGAAAAAAGTGCGCACTCCCATATTCTTCCTGATATTACTTACCACTTTCAGTGCAGGATGAAACAAGGGTGCATGCAGAAAACAGATATTAGCCCTTTCCAGTTCTTTTTTTAAATCTTCCTGATCTGTTTTAAATTTATACCCAAGCTGCTCCATCACATTTGATGAACCACTGAAAGAAGTAGCTCCATAGTTGCCATGTTTTGCAACTTTATTACCTGTTCCGGCAACTATAAAGCTACTAAGGGTTGAAATGTTAAAAGTATTTTTACCATCTCCCCCGGTACCAACAATATCCATCAATGCATATTCTTTAAGGTCAACGGGAAGGCATAAACTAAGTAATGCATCTTTGAAACCCTGTAATTCCTGGATGGTAATACTGCGCATAAGGTACACCGTTATGAAAGAAGAAATTTCCGTTTCATTATATTGCCCGTTAGAAATATTGATCAGCACTTCCTTAGCCTGTTCCCTGTCAAGGGTTTTAAATTCAAACAGATAGTTTAATATTTTCTTCATTTTTTTTCTTAAAATTGACTTTTCACTATACCCTTTTCACTCCCGATAGCTATCGGGACTTTTCCCTTTTTCACTTCCCCAGCCAGTTACGTATTACCTGTTCACCGCAGGGTGTAAGAATACTTTCCGGGTGAAATTGCACTCCCTGCACATCATACTTTTTATGTTGCAATGCCATGATATACCCATTTTCATCCCTGGCTGTAATAGAAAGTTCGGCAGGGAAATTTTCTTCTGAAATGATCCAGCTATGATAACGCCCCACTTCCACATCATCCTGAATACCTTTGAATAATATATTTTGCTTGTCAATATTTTTTAAAGGCAACGCCACTCCATGATACACCGTTTCTAAATTTACAAGTGTACCACCAAATGCTTCACCGATAGCCTGGTGTCCAAGACATACACCCAGTATAGATTTTGTAGGGGCATATTCTTTTATCAGTGGTAATAACAACCCTGCTTCAACAGGAATGCCCGGGCCAGGTGATAAGATTATTTTATCATACTTCTTCATATTTTCCAGGGGAATCTCGTCATTGCGGAATACTTCCACTTTTATATGCAATATCTTTTCAACCAGGTGAACCAGGTTATAAGTAAAGGAATCGTAATTATCAAAAACTAGAATTTTCACTGTATATAATTATTAATGGATGGATTCTGCCAGATCAACAGCTGATTTTAATGCAGCTAATTTATTATTCACTTCCTGCAATTCTTTTTCCGGGATGCTTGCAGCTACTATTCCCGCCCCGGCCTGGCTGACGAGAATATTATTACGACTCAAAAATGTACGGATCATGATAGAATGATTGCAGTCGCCATTTAAACCAATAAAACCAATCGCTCCCCCATAAAATCCTCTTGCAGCTTTTTCATTTGTATCAATAATTTCCATTGCTTTATATTTGGGAGCCCCACTTAATGTGCCTGCAGGAAATGTACTTCCTAAAATTTTAAAAGGATTTTTTTCATCGCCAGTCTTTCCCCTTACTTCGCTCACCAGGTGAATTACATGCGAATAAAAGTTTACTTTTTTAAAACTTGACACTTCCACATCGCTACAAACCCTGCTTAGATCATTCCTTGCGAGGTCTACCAGCATCACATGCTCCGCATTTTCTTTCTCATCATTTTCCAATGCAACTGCCAGGCTCTTATCAGTTTCATCATCACCTGTACGCTTGAACGTACCAGCAATCGGGTGAACAATAGCAGTATTTCCTTCTATGATTACCTGGCTTTCAGGGGATGAGCCCATTAATTTATAATCTCCATAATCAAAATAAAATAAATAGGGACTTGGATTTACACTTCTCAATGCACGGTATACGTTAAATTCATCACCCCGGAATGCCTGGTAAAATCGCCTGCTCAATACAACCTGGAAAACGTCCCCTATATGACAGGCCTCAATACCTTTGACTACCATTTTTTTATATTCATCATCTGAAATATCAGATGATTCTTTACCATCTATTTTAAAGGGGAAAGCAGGGACATCCTTACTTTTAATAAGACTTTCCACATCTGACTTTTCACTGGTGATACCTGCAAATTTATTTTCACAGATATACATTTCATCTTTAAAATGATTAATGATGATAACATACTGATACAGCCTGTAACGGATTAATGGAATTGAAGTATCAATATCCGAAACCTGTTTATTTTTAAACCGGATATTTTCCAGAAAAGGTATAGCATCATATGCAACATAACCGAAAAGACTCTGTGCAATATGTAAAGGCTTTTTTACTTCAGTTTCTGCATAAAATCCCCGCATAAACTCCCATATTAGTTCATGCACATCAGTTGAAGAATCTAATTTTAATTTTTTTGCATTCTGCCCGGGAAATTTTATTTCGCCACTATTCATATCCGTTATCTCTATCCCGGCAATTGCATTAATGCCAATGATGGAAAAACTATTCTCTGCAACATGATAATCAGTACTTTCCAAAAGTATCGTATCCCTGAAACGGTCGCGAAGACGGAGGTATATTCCAACGGGAGTGTATATATCCGCAAGTAATTTTGTAAAAGATGTTGTAAAATTAATTTTTTTCATTTCCAAAATTAAAAGCCCCAACAGATTATGTCGGGGCCTTATATGTTTAGTATACAAAATAGCTATGACACAATCATTTCATTTCTGATTGCCACCACAATTTTGTATTAAAATTATTTTTCACCAATTACAAATATCAATGAGAATTCTCAATATAAAAAAACTATTTTAGTGAATACAAAAAATTAATAATGGATATTGAACATACAGAATCGGCTGACAGCGGATCATTCATTGTAACAAAGGATAACAAAACAGTAGCAGAGATGACTTATAGTTTTAAAAAACCTGATACCCTGGTTATTCAGCATACAGAAGTAGATGCATCTTTGAGAGGAGAAAATATAGGGATACAACTTATAAACAAGGCGGTTTCTTTTGCAAGGGAAAAAAAGTTTAAAATAAAACCTGTTTGTTCTTTTGTAAGATCCGAATTTAAAAAGAATCCGGAAGAATACAATGACGTAATATAAATAAATATGATAATAACAATTTTTGGGGCAACCGGCATGGTGGGTAAACAACTGGTAAAACAAGCTATACATAATGGTCATACAGTAAAAGCATTTGGCAGAAATGTTTATACATCCGGTTTTGAAGAAAATAAAAACCTGCATCTGATACAAGGCGCTTTGTTTGATGAAGGCCAGGTTTATAAAGCCATAAAAGGAAGTGATGCCGTATTATCTGCATTGGGAGGCTCCTTTGATGGCACTGATAAAAGTCGCTCACTCGGAATAAAAAATGTAATCAGCCAGATGCAGAAAACAGGGGTGAAAAGATTAATTGCTGTAGGGGGTAAAGGAGTACTGGATTCCGGGGAAGGAGAAATGATTATGGAAGATCCGACATTTCCACGACAATATATTCCTGTAAGTATAGAACATTTTAAAGCTTATGAGTTTATCAAATCAAGTGATCTTGACTGGACGTTTGTAGGTTCACCTGATATTCTAGATGAAGAAGCTACTGGATTACTTTATACCGCAGCTGACCAGGTGCCTTCGCCAAATAACGATAAAATCAATTCAGGAGACCTTGCCCTTTTTATGCTTGATGAATTAATAAAGAATAAATACCTGAAACTCCGTGTAGGTATATCCAATTAAACATTGATTTAAAAATAAATCAATTGTAAATCTCTTAACTTAAATGCATTTTTATTAATTCATCTTTGGTGAATGTTTTTTGTGAAACAATTCTTACCTGCATTTCTGGTTTTGGTTTCTTTCTTTTCGAAAGCCCAAAAGATAGACAGTATATTTATCAACCTGTATACAGACAGCTTAAAAAAAGGAAGTTTCAATTATATAAATGTAGAAGGACATTATTCTGATGGCACTTATCTGCCCCTGGATAGCACAGAAATTATTTTCACAAGTTCCTACGGTAAATTTTATGGCAATAGTTTATGGCTCGACAGCAACATTAAAAAAGAAAAAATAAATATTAAAGTCACATTGCGCAATAACCAAACGATCTGTAAGGATTTTGTGATGTACTTGAAAAAGAAAGAAGACAATGAAAAACTGATGACTAATAAAGAGATGTTGGATAAAATTAAAAATGATCAAAAGAAAAAAAATAAGAAAAATTAATTTTAAAAACCAACCCTTTGATTCACCAAATATGGAAAATCAATCATTATTCTAATTATTTGATTGCATAATTCACACATTTCTCAATTTACATGCTTGTAAATTGTTTAAGCCAGCCGTTCAACAGCTATCTTTATACATGCTTCTGTCAACACCCTTAAACATCTTGCTTGCCGATGATGATAATGATGATATTTTCCTTTTTAAAAACGCTTTAGAAGAATTAAAAATGCCCAATAGGTTTACTGTTATTCAAAATGGGCAGGAATTAATGCACTTTCTCCAAAATTCTGAGCAACTTCCAGACATTCTTTTCCTTGATCTTAACATGCCAAGAAAAAAAGGGATGGCATGTTTACAGGAAATCAGAGAAAATCAAAATTTTAAAACTCTTCCCGTAATTATATATACAACATCTTACCAGGAAGACATGGTAAAACTGCTTTACAAAAAAGGGGCACAATATTACATTCGCAAGCCAATTGATTTCTTACAGAACATAGAGTTGATTAAAAAAGCAATAGTTGCTGTACAAAATCTAATGGTGGATCAGACAGGAAACTTCGTCCCATCATCGGAAGAGAACTTTGTTCTTTTCTAATGAATATCATTATATTAATGAATTTAAATAACGGAAACCCCCAAATAAACACCCTGGATTCAATAGCTGTTTTAGCTCATGATTATACAGATACAATTATTACCACTATTCGCGAGCCGTCTCTGATTCTTGATCAAGCCCTGCATGTAATAACCGCTAATAAGTCTTTCTATAAGACATTCCAGGTAAATGAACAGGAAACAATTGGTATGAGTATTTATGAACTCGGTAACCGACAATGGAACCATCCGGCTTTAAGAAAAAGTTTAGATGAAATTCTTTCACATAACACTTTGTTTAAAGATTTTGAAGTAAGGCATGATTTCCCTGTTATTGGAAATCGCGTAATGTTGTTGAATGCATGTGAATTTTTTACTGGTAAAATTGGGGAAACATTAATCCTGCTAACTATTAATGATATTACAGAACCTGGAGATTACCACGATAAGAAAAACGACGTTACGCAGGTACTTACTCAAAGAAACCTGGAAGAAAGTGAAAATTTTACCCGCAAAATATTAGAAAACAACCCTGACTGTGTAAAGATATTGGATGTTCAGGGGCGCATTAAGTTTATGAATACCAATGGGCTATGCCTGATGGATATTGATGACTTTACAAAAGTTGAAAACAAGTATTGGTGGGAATTGTGGGAGAAAGATAACGAACTGCTTTTAAAGAATGCTATAGCAAAAGCGATAAATGGAGAAAAAGTCCAGTTCCAGGCATTCAATCCTACAAAGAAAGGTATTTCAAAATGGTGGGATATAATTGTATCGCCTTTACAGGAAATTAATAGTAAAGTGAAACAAATTATTTGTGTATCCAGGGATATTACGGAACAAAAACAAACTGCAATAATGATCGAGGAAAGTGAACATCGTTACAAGCAGTTCATTCATTCTTCTCCTCAGTTAATCGCTATTTTAAAAGGAAAAGAAAATATAATTACTATCGCAAACGATGCTATTGTAGAAATATGGGGGAAGGGTAAAGATGTAATTGGAAAACCTTTTTTTGTAGCATTACCTGAATTGGTAGAGCAGGGCGTTGTAGAATTGATAGGCAAAGTTTATTTAACGGGTATTCCGTTTCAGGCAAATGAAATGCCGGTGAATATTTTACGTTACGGAAGAATGGAACTAAGGTATTATAGTTTTGTTTTCCAGCCACAATGCAGTGCAACAGGCGAAATAGAAGGTGTAGCAATAATTGGTTCTGAAACAACCTCGCAGGCTATACTGAATAAAACGATAAAAGAGAGCGAAGAACGTTTCCGTTCACTCGCAGATGATGTACCGTTATTTGCATTTATCATAGAATCAAATCCAGAAGCTACCATTAGTTACTGGAATAAAACATGGCTCGAATATACCGGTCAAACTTTTGAAGAAGCGATCCGTAGAGGATGGTATGGAATAATTCATCCTGATGATGTTCCCGGTGTAAAGGAAATTTATTTTCCTGCTTTTAAAAATAAACAACCCTATTTTCTCTCTGCGATTAGGATTAAACGTTATGATGGCGTATACAGGTGGCATATGGTAAAATGCAATCCCCGATTTCTGCCCGATGGTGAGTTTATAGGATATTTAGGAGTTGGTGTTGATATTCATGAAAGCAAACTAACTGAACAAGCTTTGAAAGAAAGTGAAGAACGAAATCGGCTGGTAACTGATTTATTGCCCGAAAAAGTAACAAATGCTGATGCGAATGGCAATATAAATTATTACAACCAAAGCTGGATCGATTTTACAGGGGAAAGTTTTGAGGGATTAATAAATAATGGATGGGGTAAATGGATACACCCGGATGAACTGGAAGAAACCAGTAATCACTGGCAAAATTCTGTTAAAACAGGAATTGATTTTAAAAGGGAACTACGATTGTTAGATCTGAACGGAACTTACAAATGGCATTTAAGCAGGGCACAGCCTGTAAAAGATCTGCATGGGAAAATAAAATTATGGATTGGTGTTACAACAGAAATACAGGATCAGAAAAAACAAAATGAAGAATTAGGAAAAGCCCTTACAACAGTTGAAGAAAGTAATAAACGCTATTACATGATGCTGATGGAATCACCTATTGCTTTTTCTATATTGAAAGGGAATAACATGGTTGTAACCCTTGCCAATGCTCTTATGAAAGATTTTTGGGGGAAAGGAAATGATGTTGAGGGTAAAGCTCTCCTGGCAATTTTGCCTGAACTAAAAGACCAGCCATTTCCAGCCATGATAGAAGGAGTTTATAAAACGGGCATTCCTGTTTACGCCAATGAAATCCTTGCTCAATTAAAACACAATGGCAAAATTGAAGACCGGTATTTCAATATTTTTTACCAACCATATTACGAAACAGATGAATCAATTTCCGGTGTTACTGCCATTGCTTATGAAGTAACAGAACTTGTACTTTCACGCAAAAGAATGGAAGTACAGACAGCTTTGTTTAATGACATGCTCATGACTGCCCCTGGCTTTGTATGTACCATGTACGGACCAGATCATGTATATCAGTTGGTAAATGAAAAATACCAGAGTTTATTCGGCAAGCGTCAGATCCAGGGAAAACCAATATTGGTTGCCTTACCAGAATTGGAAGGGCAGGGAATTGATAAATTGCTTGATCATGTTTACAATACCGGTGAAACTTATGTGGGTATGGAAATCCCTATTACCTTAGGACATGATGAAAATGTGGCTCCCACATTACATTATTTTAATTTCAGCTACCAACCCATGTATAATGAGTATAAAAAAATCTATTCGATCCTGGTTTTTGGTTATGAGGTGACTGAGCAAGTACTTGCAAAAAATAAAAATTTAGAGAATGAACAATTTCACCGGAAGGAATTGGAGGAAAGGGTACAACAACGCACATTAGAACTGAGTGAAGCGAATGCTGATCTGGTAAAAATAAATAAACAGCTTGAATCTTTTACTTATATATCCAGTCACGATTTACAGGAACCTTTACGTAAGATCCAGGCTTTCTCTGATCGCATTCTAAAAAGTGAACATGCCGGGTTATCTGAGAAAGGCAAAGATTATTTTAAAAGGATGCAGGACGCCGCTCTGCGTATGCAAATTTTAATTGAAGATTTACTTGCATACTCGCACACCAATAATTCTGATATCAGTTTCGAAAATACTGATTTTAATAAAATAGTAGACGATGTAAAAAATGATCTTTCAGAATCCATTCTTGAAAAAAATGCAATTATAGAGAAGGGTCAGCTTTGTGAAGTCAGAATTATTCCTTCACAATTCCGCCAGGTAATTCATAACCTTATAAGCAATGCACTTAAATTTTCTAAACCAGGCGTAACACCACATGTAATAATTAAAAGCGAATCTGGTGAAGGGCGGCTATTTAAAAATGATAAATTATCGCCTGAAATAATATATTGTCATATAACGGTTACGGATAATGGAATTGGCTTTGACCCGCAATATAAAGACCAGATTTTTGAAGTTTTTCAACGACTGCACAATAAACATGAATATATCGGAACAGGAATAGGTCTTGCCATAGTAAAAAAAGTTTTGGAAAACCACAAGGGGGTAATTACTGCTTCAGGAACACTTAACCTGGGTGCTACTTTTGATATTTACATACCGGTTGTTTAAATTTTAAATGGATTTGGTTGAATAAATTTAATCAACCATAAAATGATTTATTTCTGGAAAAATACAAATACAAACCTTGATAAGCTGATAAATCAAACGGTTTTCTTTGCATCTTCCAGGAATTTTGCCAGGCCAATATCAGTTAATGGATGTTTTAATAATCCCAGGATAGATTCCAGCGGGCAAGTGCAGATATCTGCCCCCGCTTCTGCACATTTTATGATATGATTGGGGGAACGGATAGAAGCTGCGAGTATTTCTGTTTTGTAACCCTGCATGGTAAAAATCTGGCGAAGCTGGTGAATTAATTCTAATCCATCCCAACCACTGTCATCTATTCTTCCAATAAATGGTGATACATATGCTGCCCCTGCTTTTGCAGCTAATATTGCCTGGCCCGCGGAAAACACCAGGGTGCAATTGGTACGGATTCCATTATCAGTAAACCATTTAATGGCTTTCACGCCTTCTTTGATCATCGGTACTTTTACAACGATGTTCTTGTGGATCTTTGCAAGTTTTTTTCCTTCCTCGATAATACCATTGAAATCTGTTGAAATAACTTCAGCACTAATATCACCATCCACCAATTCACAAATCGTTTTATAATGATTATAAATAGCTTCCTCTCCTCTTATACCTTCTTTTGCCATCAATGATGGATTGGTTGTTACTCCGTCTAAAATACCCAGGTCATGTGCTTCTTTAATTTGTGCAAGATTGGCCGTATCAATAAAAAATTTCATATTATAAAGTTGAGTTGCAAATGTAAGAAAAGCAAAGATACGAAGCGGTAAATGAGATGCTAGATAAAGGATACTAGATGCTGGATGCTGGATGCTTGATAAAAAATGTTGTCATCCTGAGCCCGTCGAAGGACGAAGCGAGATTTTGATAACAAAACGGAAATTAAAAAAGATAATTATTAAATATGTAGAGCGGATACTAGATGCTGGATACGGAATGCTGGATAAAATGTTGTCATCCTGAGCCCGTCGAAGGATGAAGCGAGATTTTGATAATAAAACCGGAAATTAAAAAAATTAATTTCTTAAATATGTAAAGCCGGATGATGGATGCTGGATACTGGATGCGGGATACTGAAAATAAAAAATGGCAAGTTACTTACATCGCACCGCTCAACCACTTACCCTTGCTACCTTCCGGTCCTGGGGGAGTTCAGCGGGAGCTGGCCGTATAAGACTTGCCGCTGCAAATATACAGGAGTAACAATAAAATATGCAGAAAAACAATAAACAACATTATGTATATCAAAAACTAAAGCCCGGTCTGTCATTCCTTGAATTTAATTCCCCTGCACCAATCAATTGTTCGCTTTGATCTGTAAATGATTTATAATAAATTAAAATAGTGTACTGGTTCTCCGTTTCAAAATAATTGCCTTCCAGTTCAGTTCTGGCATACGGTTCATTATTATCTACCGTTATGTACGTGTAATTGTAATAACCCTGTTTCAAAAAAACGGGAAGCTCATATCTCCCTGTTGAATCATTAAAATTCATTTTCCATGTATCAGAAAGATCATAGCCTGTAAAGTATCCGGCTACATATACATCTTTTTTCGGGTATGGCTTAGCGTCTGGTGTAGCCAGGGAAAAATAGGTAGTTGCATAATCTGCCTGCCACAGCGGATTTATGGTTTCATAAGTTGTATTTACATACATACCATTTAAATCAGGATAATAAATATAACGCTGCCCATTACGGTCAATATCTGTCTTCAAAAATAATTCAGTGGAATTTTTATTATAAACCCCCCTTTCTACCCGGTCGCTTTGTAACCTGAAACTACGCAGGTCAAGCCATCTCCATTCCTTGCCCCCGGGAAATACCGCAATATTTTCAGAATTGAACTCCAATGTATTGCCTCTGACAAAAGTGGGAGGTATATCTTTTTGAGCTACATCCCATCTGTTGTTCTGAAGAATCACAACCTTCACCTGTTGTGCAGCACTAAAACTGTTAAGCCCGTTTATCTGTGCAGAAAATTTAATCTTTTGATGAGTACCAAATAATTGCGGTGTAAACGGCTGCACCACTGCTCCCGTAATAACCGCCTTCGGATCTACTACCAGCATTTTTTTTGTAAATGCAAGCTTTGAGGTATCCCCATCTAAAAATACTTTTAATAAATAATTTCCTGATTTTGTTGGCAAAGAACTCCTGTCTGGTAATATAGCCTGGTAATGTGTATACCGGGTAAATGCAAGTGAGGAATACCTGTAAGTACTGATCCTGTTTTGTGTAAACCCCTTAATATAATCAAATGGATTAACATTAACGGGCGCCCAGTTATAATCGCACAAAACATATGTATAATAATAGCTTTTAACATTCCCATCAAGGTCATCGAACCCCAGCTGTAATTGTTCACCACCATTTAACGTGTATACAGGCAGGCCTTGCGGGTAACCGTACTTGTATAGCTGTGCAGTGCGTATGTTGGGCTTATATATTTTTTCAACGTTTTGCGAAAAACTTTGTTGTGATAACAGGCAAAAGAGGAAAATCAGGGTGCGGTTCATTTAATAGCTTTATTAATTACTTTTGAAATAAGACATTCTATTGAAGCTATATTCTGAGCAAAAAAATAATGATAAAAATGTGTCAAAAGAATTTTAATATCAAATTAAAGATACCAAATATTTACCGTTGAATGTACCCGTGTTTATAGCAAAACGAATTGCTTCGGTAAAGCAGGAAACTTTTTCACGTTTTATAATACGCCTTGCAATATGTGCCACAGCGCTAAGTGTAGCCGTTATGATTGTTGCTTTAAGTTTTGTTAATGGTTTCCAGCGGGAAATAAGTAACAAAGTTTTTAGTTTTTGGGGTCACATCAGAGTACAGCAAAATCTTGATGAAAGAGTAAATATTGCTGAGGAATATCCCATTTACCAGAATGATACTATTGAAGATTTTCTGCATACAATACCCGGGGCACTGTCAGTTGAACGCTATGCTACCAAATCAGCTTTCTTAAAACATCAGACCGGCCTGGAAAGTGTTTTATTAAAAGGAATTGACAGGGATTTTAAATTTCAGCGTCTTCAATCTTTTTTACAGGATGGCAGATGGCTTTCGTTTAAAGATAGCGGATACAGCAATGAGATAAACATCAGCACCTATACTGCAAGGCAACTGGATATTAAAAGCGGAGATAGCCTCCTGGTATTTTTTTTCCGGCAGGATGGATCAAAAACTGCCAGGCGTCTAAGGGTGACCGGTACTTATAAAACCGGAATTGAACAGTATGATAAGAACTTTGCATTCTGTGATATAAGCCTTATCAGAAGATTGAATAACTGGGAGCCCAATCAAATAGGAGGATACGAGATTTTTCTTAAAGATTACAGGCAAACCGATACAATTGCTAAAAAAATATACCAGGAGCTTCCATTACAGGCCTGGTATAGCAAAAGTATCAGGGAGATACAACCCGATATTTTTGACTGGTTAAATTTACAGGGCCAGCTTAAGAATATTTTACTTACCATTATGATGATAGTAGCCGCAGTAAACCTTATCACATGCCTGATAATACTTGTATTGGAACGTACGAAAATGACAGGAATATTAAAAGCAATTGGTGCAACAGATTGGCAGTTACAACAAATATTTTTATACAATACTACATACATTGCTATCATTGGAATTATAGCGGGAACTTTAATTGGCCTGGGCATTTGCTGGTTGCAGCAAGAAACAGGTTTTATTAAACTGAATGAAGAAGCCTATTTTGTGAACGTTGCACACGCACAGGTAATCTGGTGGCAGGTATTGTTAATAGATATAATAACTTTTGGGGTTTGCTTTGCAACATTGATCATCCCTACATTACTTATTAAAAAAATAGATCCTGTAAGGGCGATACAATTCAGATAGGAAATTTTGAATTTTAAATTTTAAATTTTGTATTTGTTCGGATGGTTTTGGTTTACGAATGGATTTCAGGAATTACGTACAATTGAGTAAAGTATAATTCCTGTGGCAACAGCTGCATTCAGGGATTCTGCAGTGCCATAGCCGGGAATAGTGAATTTTATATCTGCCATTTCAAGTAATGCTTTACTGATGCCTTTGGATTCATTTCCGATTATAATAAACCCTTCCTTTAACGGACTTATATCTTCCAGTTTGTGACCATTTAATGTTGCAGCAAATTTTTTGATTAAAGAATTCTTTTTTAGTTCTTTTGCCAGATCAATATATTCAATATTTATACGCCCCAGGCTGGCCATTGTGCTTTGCACAACTTTAGGATTATACATATCCACTGTTTGCCCAGAACAGATGATGTTTTCAATACCAAACCAGTCAGCTGTTCGAATCATGGTACCAAAATTTCCCGGATCCTGAATATCATCCAGCACCAATGTAATTTTATGCTGATAATTAATCTGCGCTTTGATGACTTTTTTCCGGAACTCTGCTAAAACCATGTTTGGTGAGCTGAACAATGCAATCTTTTCAAGTTCAAAATCCTTTACTTCAATGATCTTTCCACGGATAAGAGGCAGGTTATTTGCATACAGATTAATCCATTCAGAAGTGGCATAAATATTTTTACAGTCAAACTGATTGTCTTTTATAAATTCATTAACAACCTTTAAACCTTCAGCAATAAAACTGTTATGCTCATCCCTGAATTTTTTGTGCTGCAAACTTTGGATATATTTGATAATGGATCTGGTTAACATTGCTTAAAATTTATACCACCCTTTTTTTTGAAAAATAAACAACTCTTTTCCCGGATTCTATATATACTTTGCTTGCTGATTATAATTCAATCCTGCACTCCCAGCCGTTTCTCCAATTTTACAAGTATCCGCAAGCCGCCAAAAGACAAGCCATATGTTGTTAAGAATACTATCGAAGTTAAGGGAGGAAAATTTAGCAGAATTGAAAAGGAAGCAGTATCGCAACGGTTAAATGATCAATTGGATGACAGCTCAAAAATAACGAGCCGGAGTGAATTCCTCATGCTAACAAAAATACTGAGGCCCCCGGCTTATGACAGTGGTTACTCTGCTATATCTGCAAGAAATATGCAGGCATCCATGTTTCATATTGGTTATTATGATGCACTCGTTTCGTTTAAAGCAGATACATCAAAAAACCAGGTACATGTAAAATATAATGTAGATGCAGGTATGCCAACATTGATAGATACGGTTAGTTACCGGCTGAGAAAAACAGACCTCCAGGAACTGGCAATTAATTCAAGGGAAGAAGCCATCATTGTAAAAAATAATCCTGTTACAAAAACAGCTGTGCTGGGTGAGATCAGCAGGCTTGTAGATACTTTTCGTAATAATGGTTTTTATAAATTTACAGCAGCCGAATTAAAAGTTAGGGGTGATACAACCATTGAGGCCTTAACCACAGTTACTGATGACCCTTTTGAACAGTTGCGGTTGCTTGCAGAGGCACAGCAACAAAGAGATTCTCCCAGGATAAGACTGGCAATAGTTATAAATCCACCAACTGATACTTCTAAACTTCAAAAATTTTATATAAATAAAATATATATCCTGCCTGATTTCCGCCCCGGGGATAAACTAACTGATACCAATATCACGCAAACGGTTACACGTAATTATATTATCCGTTATCATGATAAGCTGTTTAAAAACATCTTTCTTGCACGGAATGTTAATTTAAGCAGTGGTGAAATTTACAGGCAAAATGATTATTATAAAACAGTTAATAACTTTTCTGGTAAGGGAGTATGGCAAAGCACAAATATCAGGATAGTGGAAGTTCCTGATAGTAATAATCTTGTTGATATGATCATAGAGCTTATACCGGGAAAAAAGTTTGGCTTTGAAGCAGCATTGGAAGCAAGTTATTCAGCTACAAGCAATACAACAGCTGCGCTTGCAGGCAATCTTTTTGGAATATCCGGCAATCTGTCGTTATTAAACAGAAATTTTGGAAAGGAAGGAATACGAATGACACATTCTTTTCGTGCAGGTATTGAATTAAATAATAATGCGCGTGCATCCAATACCCGGTTGATAAATTCCCAGGAATTAAGCTATGGAAATACAATTGTTTTCCCACGCCTCGTTACACCTTTCCCGGCATTGTTCAATCTTTTTAAAAAAGGCTTCCGGCCTAAAACGGCAGAATCTTTTATTAACACAAATCTTTCATACAATAACAGGCTTGATCTTTTTGATTTACAATCTGTGAACATTGGATTTGGTTCCACTTTTTTAACCAACAATGACTGGAAAATAGTTTTTAAACCAGTTAATGTAGAGTTTAGTTATTTATTTAACCAGACAGACAGTTTTAACAGAATACTACGTGATATACCATTTCTACGTTACTCTTATAACACAGCCCTTATTATAGGTATGAGTGGTGGCATTGCCCGCACATGGAATATACCCAAACAACTGAGAGATATCTCTAAAGAAAGATCGATCAAATTAAACATTGAAGAGTCTGGTATGACATGGGGAGCATTGCCCATTGCAAATAATTACAAACGTAATTATATTAAAATCGATCTTGAATATAAGAATACAATATCCTACGCTAAAAAGGCATTGGCTACCCGTATATTTATGGGAGTGGGAGCAGCGTTTGGATCAGATACAACATTGCCATTTTTTAAACAGTATTTTGGTGGAGGCAGCAATAGTATGCGTGGATGGCCGGTAAGAGGGATCGGCAGGGGTTCTCAGAAGCTGGTTGAATACAAAACAAATATTTTTAATGACCGTACTGCTGATATGCAGTTTGAAGCCAACCTGGAATACAGGTATGATATCGCACGCATCATTCCAAATACCCTTACACTGCGGGGGGCACTGTTTACTGATATTGGTAATATCTGGAACCTGCGTAATTCAAACCCTGATGGCCAAAGGGATAGCACCCAGTTTAGATTTAAAAACTTTTATAAAGAACTTGGATTAGCCGCGGGAACAGGTTTTCGCCTTGATTTTAATTATTTCATACTTCGTTTCGATTTTGGGTTTCGTTTTAAAAAACCGGAGCGCAGTCATATAAATGCCGGATGGCAGGCCCCTTCCATCGGTTTTAATGATTTCTTTCAAAAGCTTTTTGGCAGGCAGGAAGCAAACAGGCGATGGAGATATGAAAATTTTAATTTTACAATAGGGATCAGTTATCCGTTCTAAAAATAACAGTAACGCTTATCCGCTTAAGGAGTTGCTTTCAATTTTTCAATAAATTCTTCCATATTCTGTGCTGCAGCAACCTTAAATTCACCAATCCTTGTGCGTCTCAGTTCACTGAGGTAAGCTCCACAACCAAGAGCTGCTCCAAAGTCATTTGCAAGACTGCGTATGTACGTTCCAGATGAGCAAACTATTCTGAAATAAACCAGCGGTAACTCAATTGCTGTTATATCAAAAGATTGAATATGTACCTGCCGCGGCTGTAACTCAATACTCTCCCCTCTCCTGGCCCGTGTATACATGGAAATACCATCTTTTTTTAATGCCGAATAAATAGGAGGAAGCTGGCTGATATCACCTGTAAAGGGTGCCGTTGCTGCCCCTATTTTCTCTTGTGACACACTACTTATATCCTTTTGCTGTACCGGTAAGCTTTCCAGGTCGAAAGTTGGCGTTACGGCACCAAGTGTAAAAGAACCGGTATATTCTTTTTCCGTGGCCATGTATTCATTAATCTTTTTTGTATACTTTCCTGTGCAAACTATTAGCAGGCCTGTAGCAAGTGGATCAAGCGTACCAGCATGACCCACTTTTTTTATTTGTATGGTATTACGTATTTTTCTTACAACATCAAATGACGTCCAATGCAGGGGTTTATCGATCAATAAAACTTTACCTTCTTCAAATTGAATTCGTATTTCATTGTTTATAGTTACAGGTATATTGCTATGTGTAACCGGATCACCATTGATCTTTTCTTTATGCTTTCTGTAATATGAATCTTTAGCCAAAACTTTTTTGCGAATGTACTACATCGTGGTTAGGTATATCTGAACTTTTGTTAAGAAGTTAATCTGCGGTATTACAAAGCCTGTCGCGATTTAAGCTCCAGGTATTTATTCACTGTATTAATTGTGAGATTACCCGGTGTAGTAAGAATAGAAAGTATGCCATACTTTTGCAGCTCCTTTACAATAAGTCGTTTTTCAAAAGAAAATTTTTCGGAAATAGTCTTTATATAAACATCTTCTATGTTTTTAGCATCAGACAAGGAAAGCTTTGTTAATTCTGTATTTTCAAAAAAAACAACAAGCAATAAATGATGTTTTGCAATGGATCGCAGGTATTGGAGCTGCCTTTTTAATCCATTCAAAGATTCAAAATTTGTATAGAGTATCAGAAGGCTTCTCTGTTTTATTTTATTTCTTACCTGCGTATATAAAAGTTCAAAATCGCTTTCACTGAAAGTAGTCTGCTGGCGGTATAAAACCTGTAATATGTGTTCGCGTTGCACCATCTTCCTGTCAGCAGCTACTATCCTTCCCATCTTATCTGAAAAAGTCAACAAGCCGATTTTGTCCTGTTTCTGCAGACAGACATTGCATAAAACCAGTGTGCTGTTTATTGCGTAATCCAACAATGTTAGACCATTAAAAGGCATTTTCATCAACCTGCCCTGGTCAATGATACAATAGACCTGTTGTGATTTTTCATCAATATAATTATTGATCATTAAACCTCCTTTTCGCGCAGTAGCCTTCCAGTTCACATTGCGTAT
>Ga0136634_10000211_pt1 | contig 28737 bp, 26 predicted proteins | sample AntDrymUQ8332106_2_FD_104654 | JGI IMG/M metagenome (GOLD analysis project Ga0136634, IMG submission 104654) | Polar desert sand microbial communities from Dry Valleys, Antarctica - metaG UQ833 (21.06) | ecosystem: Environmental > Terrestrial > Soil > Desert | place: Antarctica: Dry Valley... | reverse complement strand
CCGACCAGCATGGAAACGTCCGACGGGATGCGGTGCAGGCTCTCGCGACCGGGTGGCCCGACGACCAGACCCGCCAGCTGCTCACCGACCGCGCCACCACCGACCAGCATGGAAACGTCCGACGGGATGCGGTGCAGGCTCTCGCGACCGGGTGGCCCGACGACCAGACCCGCCAGCTGCTCATCGACCGCGTCACCACCGACGAAGACGAGGACGTCCGACGGGATGCGGTGCAGGCTCTCGCGACCGGGTGGCCCGACGACCAGACCCGCCAGCTGCTCATCGACCGCGCCACCACCGACCAGCAATGGGACGTCCGACAGGTCGCGATCCAGGGCGTCGAGGATGGTGACAACGCCGAGTCGGCGGGGGGTCTCGATCTGATCGACGAGTAGTCGGATCGTCTCGTCGTCGAGACGGTGGGATGTGCAAATGAGCCGCGCCAGTTGAGCGGCATCGGCCCATAGAGGTCGTCGTGTTCGGCCTTCAGTAGCACTCGTGCCGGTAACGCGTCACAGTCGCGTTCTGGGAGTGGCTCCACCGCTGCTCGCGACCGCGTCCCCTTCGTCCCCCGGCGTGGAGGTCGATGCAAACTGCGCGTGTCAGCCCATGAGCAGGGCTTCCTCGGCGGCCGGGGCAGGAGGTGGGTTACTCGGCGGGAAGCTTCCCGCCGGCGCGTCAGACCGCCCGGCTGCGCACCGCAACCGGCCGGGCGGGTTCGATCGCCGCAACCGCTGCCGTTGTCGCTGCCGTGGCGGCGGCCGAGCGAGACCCGATAGTGGTTACCAGCGACCCAGACGACCTGGCCGCGCTCATGGCGAACGTGTCGCCAGCTGTGACCATCCTGCGCGTCTAGCGATCTCGTGACGCGTGGATGGCACGGTCCCCCGACTCATCGTCGGCGGGCGTGCGGACCCAGCGCGGCGAGGGGGTCCGATACGGCCTGGAACCCGGTGCGCCAGTGCCAGGACAGGCTGGCGCGGTTGCCGGGGGAGACCGAGCTGTGCAGCTGCTCCACACCCGACCGGTGAAGTGCCTCGACGACGGTGGCCAGCAGCCCGGTGCCGACACCGTCGCAGCGATGGCCCGAGCGCACCGACAGCCAGCTCAGGTGCGGTACCGGAACATCCGCGTCGCGGTAGGGGAGCTCCAGCAGCACGACGCCGATGATCTTTCCGTCCTCCTCGGCGAATGCGCCAGCCGGCGTCGCGAGACGGATGAACGACGAGTCGAGGCCGTCGCGGAGCCATTCGGAAGCCGGGTCGTCGTCGACGGTTCGGTACGGATCCTCGGCGCGCCAGAACTCGGTGAGGAAGCTGCGCAGCCGCTCACCGTCACCGAGGGGGTCGGCGAGCCGGACGGTGTGGCGCTGTCGAGCAGGCACCGGTAGCCGCACCTCGCGGCGCAGACAGATCGGGTGCGGACGGTAGCTCAGCTGCGCTGTCCCGTCCCAGTACTCCCACTTCCAGTCGGGATGCCGGGGGATCCGCCGGTAGGGCTCGAACGACATGGGGATCTCCATGGCGACATCCTGCCGCGCTGCTCGGTGGTCGCGGTCAGAGACTACTGCGCCCAGATGCATCTGGTATAAATTGCGGTATGAAATCCGAGTATCCGTCACCGGAGCAGGTGCTCGACGACCTGGGGGACAAGGTCGCGCAGGGCCTTGCGCTCATGGTGGGGCGTACACGTACTGACCTGGAGACCTACCGCAGGACCTTCCCAGCGTGGGTCGCCGACTCGACCGACCGTGGGTTGCTCAACTGGTGCCACGACCGTGCCTGGGTTCACGCCCTCAGGATCTTCGACGGGGTTCCTGAGGTGTCGTCCGTCGACCAGCCGCCGACGCGAGAGCTCTACGTCGGCACTCGCTACCGGCTGCGGGTGAAGAAGCACGACGTCGAGGGTGGCGTCTCCACGTTCCTCACCCAGGGCGCCTTGGACTTCCTCGAGCAGGAACCCGTGACTCTCGATGGTCTCGAGGAGATCCGACTCATCGCCGGGTACCGCTGGGATCCAGAGCGGCGCGAGCTCGGAGCGGCGGTCATCTCCTTGCGCGACGGGCATGACCACGTCATCTGGATGTACGAGCTCGATGAGCCCGCTGGCGGCGTCGGCACAACCACGACGCCGATCCTGTCGCCGACAGAGCCGAGCGTTCCGGAGATCGAGATGCCGTCCGATGGCGAACATGGCAAGGCCGCCAAAGGGACTGAGGGCCGGTGAACCCGCTCGGCGAGGCACTGGAGACGGTTCGCCGAGCGCAGGGCCTCACACAGGCAGAGCTGGCCGAGAAGGCCGGAATCACGCAGGCGGCCTTGTCGCGGTACGAGAACGATCTGCGCGAGCCGGAGGTCGATGCGCTTCAGCGACTCGCGGCTGTGTTCGGTGTGACCGTGCCGTTCCTCGAGCAGGCTGGGCGGGCCCGCGGCGGCATGGCCATGGATGCGCATATGCGTCGCCGGTCGACTGCGCCACCCGGGGTCTGGCGGCGGCTGGAGGCCCGGCTGAACGTTTACCGATGGCACGCCAGTCATCTGTTCGAGGAGGTGTCCCTGCGCGCCGAACAACACGTCCCGACTCTCGACCCGCTCGATGTCACACCCGAGCAGGCCGCACGGTTCGTGCGGGCGCAGTGGCGCATGCCCGTCGGGCCGGTGCGGCGCCTGGCGCAGTGGCTCGAGGCAGCCGGGTGCCTGCTCATCGGTGAGGACTTCGGAACCAGCCGCGTTGACGGTCTGTCGCAATGGATAGGCGACTATCCGGTCATCCTGTTCAACGACGCCGTCCCCGTCGACCGGCTGCGTCTCACGCTCGCGCACGAGCTCGGTCACCTGGTGCTGGACACCGACGCACTCAGCACTGACGACGTCGAGGCCCAGGCCAACACCTTCGCCGGTGAGTTCCTCATGCCGTCCGAGGTCATCCGGTCGTCGTTGCGCAACCTCAAGATCGGTCACCTGCTCGACCTCAAGCGCGAGTACGGTGTCTCGATACAGGCCATCGTCGAACGCGCCTACTGCTTGGAGCTGCTCAGCCCCACTCAGCGCACCAGCATGTACAAGATGCTCAGCGCGAAGGGTTGGCGGACACGCGAACCCGGGAGTGAGGATATCGCGCCGGAGCGTCCGGCTCTGGCGGAGTCGATCGGCCAGGGTCTGAGCGCCCGCGGGCTCACTGCACAGGATATCGCGAGCATCGCCGGATTCTCCGAGCCGAGCCGCAACACCGTGTTCCGGACCGGTGGATTACGAGCCGTCTGACTGGTCGGGGTCCGCCGGCGTCGCGCTCGCCACCCCGGCCGCCAGCATGTCGGCGATGGCGTCGGTGATCGGTGCGCCCGTGTCGGTCTCCAGCCGGTCGTGCTGGCCCGCGCTGTCCGACCCCAGGAAGACGTGGCGACCGTCGCGGTCGACGGCGAGGTCGATGGCCGCGTAGGTGAGCCCGAAGTACGTCAGGTAGTCGCGGAGACCCTGTTCGACGGCGGCGGGCAGCGCGGCCGGCTCGTAGCGTCCCGACGGGTAGCCCGCCTCGGCGTCGGCTCCGGCAGCCGTGGACCCGGCGCCGAGGGCCGCGGGGAAGAGCTGGTCGCCGACGGCGATCACCCGGACCCGGTGGTCGAGGTCGATCGAGTTCTGGAACCGGTGAGCGGTCAGCTCGACGCCGGCGAGCTTGTCGAAGTCGCAGCCGCCGGTCCGCCAGGTGTAGTGGATCAACGGCTGATCATCGACGACGTCCGAGCCGAGCGGCTTCTGCGCCACGCCGAGCCGGCTGGCGCGGGAGAAGAAGTGCACGGCCAGCTTGGTGTTGGTGATCAGGGTTGGGGGGACGGTCAGGCCGCAGGTCGCCGCCGTCACCAGCTGCAGGGGTGGGTACTCCGAGGAGACGGCGCAGTCCGGCTCGTTCATCCACGGCACGTCGAGGGTCGCGAGGATCCCACCGAGCCCGAGCCGCGCCTCGGTGGATGCCTGGGCGCGTTCGGCGGCGGTCATCCGCTGCGGGAACTCGAACGTACCGGGATCGCGGTACCAGATCGACCGGATGGCCGACAGCTCGACGCCGTCGTGCGGGGTGGTGAGCACGCCGATCCACCGGCGGTCGGCCAGCACCGCGGCGATGTCGAGCTGCAACGGGAACCAGCGCAGCTCGGCGCGGAACACCGGGACGTCGCGAGCGTACAGCGCCGCCACCACCCGATCGGTGGAAGTGTCGCGCTCCTGGGCGAGCATCAGCACCGTCATCGTGCCTCCCGGCTCGGGTCCGCCGTCTCCGGCAGCGTCTGGTCAAGGTCGGCGATGACCTGGTCGAGGTGGCAGTACGGGCACTCCCGGATCGAGAGGATCGCCGTCGCGGGCAGGCGACGCAGCCCGAGCAGGGGTGAATCGGGGTCCGTCGAGGGGTGGGTGGGGTCGTAGGGGCGGAGGGGGCGGCGGGGGAGCGCTGCGTCGAGCGGGTCATCGGATTGGGTCATCGGAGCCTCCACTGTCGGTGAACTGGCCAGTGGGCACGCTACAGCAAGGAATTTCTCTTTGCGTATCGGCTGTTGGAGTGGTCTCCTACGGTCCACATCGCTCGGCGTGGGAGCCGAGCGGACGAGGAGGTGGTGCAGTGAGTACGCCCCAACCGGCGCGCCGGGTGATGCGGTTGCAGCTGGGCGTCCTGCTGCGTCGGTACCGGGAGGCGTGCGAGCGCGTGCCGAAGGACGTGGTCAAGGCGCTCGACTGGTACCCGTCGAAGGTGTCCAAGCTGGAGAGCGGCGGGGTGACGATCAGCAGCGCGGAGCTGGACCGGCTGATCGACCTCTACGGGGTGACCGGGACGGATGCGGACCGGGTCCGCGAGCTGGGCCGCGAGGCGCGGCGGCGCGGCATCACGCAGCCGGTGCAGGAGTGGGCGCAGACCTACGTCGAGCTGGAGCGGTCCGCGGACGAGGTCAAGTCTCATCGCGGTGAGCTGGTGCCCGGGTTGCTGCAGACGGTCGCCTACGCTCGGGCGCTGCTGGCCACCGGTCCGTGGACCTTCTCCCCGGAGGAGCTCGACATCAGGGCGGCCGACCGGGCGCGCAGGATCGAGCCCTTTACCGGCGAGGGCGGCACGAGCCTGTGGGTGGTGCTCGGTGAGGCGGCGCTGCACCGTCCGGTCGGCGGCGCGGCCGCGCATCGCGAGCAACTCGCCCACCTGCGGCAGGTCGCCGAGCTACCCCGGGTGACCTTGCAGATCCTGCCGTTCGACGTCGGCGAGCACACCGCGCTCGGCATGGACTTCACCATCCTGGAGCTGGTCGACCCGTCGTTCGGGATCGTCTACGAGGAGGCGCTGACCGACGCGGTGTACCGCGACGCCACCGACGACATCGAGCGCTATAGGGTGGCGTTCACCAAGTTGCAGGTGGCGGCCGCGAGCGAGCGGGAGTCCGCCCGGATGCTGGAGGCGCGGCTCCGTCACCTTGCCTGAGGTGCGTGGGAGGTGCGCGGTGGGCTCGACCGATCCGGCCCTGCTCCGCTGGCGGAAGAGCAGCCGGAGCAGCGGTGGGGCCGACAACTGCGTCGAGGTGGCCGAGGCCGGCGACAGCTACGCGCTGCGCGACAGCAAGCAGCACGGCCACGGCCCGATCCTGACCTTTACCCACGCGGAGTGGGCGGCGTTCGTCGAGGGCGTCAAGCTCGGCGAGTTCGACCCCCGCTGAGCCGGTTGCTGGAACGATCTCGGATACACGTCACCAGCCAGCCAGGCCGGTCGTGGTCGGTGTTGAGGTGGCGGTTGCAGACCACAGGTACGGCGACCAGAGACCGTTCCGGACGGTCACGGGTTGATCATCCGAAGCCGGTAAATGATCCCTCGACGCGGTGTCCGCCTATGCACTACTCGATGCCCGGCCGTGTCCAGACATTACTTGATCTTAAGGAGTTCTTCGTGTCTGCATCGCCTCCCGCCGCCGTGGCCGAACGGACCCTCGTCGTGCCGGCAGGGACGACGGCTGCCGACGCGGTGGCTACGGCCAAGTTCCCCGCGGCGGGGCCGAACGCAGTCGTGGTTATCCGGGACGCAGACGGCCAGCTGAGGGATCTCGACTGGGTTCCCGAGATCGACGTTGAGATCGTGCCTGTGGCGATGTCCAGCCCGGATGGACTGAAAGTGCTGCGTCACTCGGCCGCGCACGTCATGGCGCAAGCGGTGCAGGATCTGTACCCAGAGGCGAAGCTTGGTATTGGGCCGCCGATCGAGAACGGCTTCTACTACGACTTTGGTGTGCTCAAGCCGTTCCAGCCGGACGACCTCGAACGCGTCGAGGGTCGGATGCAGGAGATCATCAAGGCTGGCCAGCGGTTCAGACGGCGTGCTTTTCCGTCGCTGGACGCTGCGAAGGCCGAACTTGCCGATGAGCCATACAAACTGGAGCTTGTCGACATCAAGGGAGATGTCGACATGGGCGAGGTCATGGAGGTCGGCGGTGCTGATCTGACGATCTACGACAACGTTGACTCGAAGACGGGCGAGACTTGCTGGTCTGATCTCTGTCGGGGCCCGCACCTTCCGTCGACTCGTCTGATTCCGGCGTTCAAGGTGATGCGTAGCGCCGCCGCCTACTGGCGCGGGGACGAGAAGAATCCGCAGCTTCAGCGCATCTACGGGACGGCGTGGCCGACACGTGACCAGCTCAAGGAGCACTTGCGTCTGTTGGCGGAGGCCGCGAAACGCGACCATCGCCGCATCGGTGAAGATCTTGATCTGTTTGCTTTCAGTAAGGAGATCGGCAGGGGTCTCCCACTGTGGCTGCCGAATGGAACGATCATCCGTGATGAGCTGGAGCAGTGGGCTCGGCAGACCGAGCAGAAGCTGCGCTACAAGCGGGTGGTGACTCCGCACATCACGCAAGAGGAACTTTATTATCTCTCCGGGCATCTTCCCTACTACGCCGATGACCTGTACGCTCCCATCGATATCGAGGGTGAGAAGTACTACCTCAGGCCGATGAACTGCCCGCATCACCACATGGTTTACAAGGCCCGGCAGCACAGCTACCGGGAGTTGCCGTACAAGATTGCCGAGTACGGGACCGTGTATCGGTTTGAGCGTAGCGGTCAGCTTCACGGCATTATGCGTACACGCGGGTTCACCCAGAACGACGCGCACATCTACTGTACGTATGACCAGGCCAAAGACCAGTTTCTCGAGGTCATGCGGATGCACGACGAGTACTATCGCACGCTCGGGATCACGGACTTCTACATGGTCCTCGCCCTGCGTGACCCGAATAACAAGGAAAAGTACCACGACGACGACGAGATGTGGACCACTGCCGAACAGATCACACGTGAAGCGATGGAAGAGTCGAGGATCCCCTACGTCGAGGAGCTCGGCGGGGCCGCACACTATGGGCCGAAGGTCGACTTCATGATCCGGTCGGTGACCGGCAAGGAGTTCGCCGCTTCCACGAACCAGGTAGACCTGTACACCCCGCAGCGGTTCGGGCTGACCTATCACGACTCGGACGGTACGGAGAAACAGGTCGTGGTGATCCACCGGGCACCGCTGGGTTCCCATGAGCGGTTTGTCGCGTACCTGACCGAGCACTTTGCCGGGGCTTTTCCGGTGTGGCTGGCACCCGAGCAGATCAGTGTCATCCCGATCGTGGATGATCTTATCGATTACGCCAACGACGTGACGTCCGTTCTCCAGGAGGCGGGGTTCCGGGCCGACATCGATTTTAGTAGTGGCCGTCTCAACGCCAAGATCCGGGCCGCCGTGACGAGGAAGATTCCGCTGGTCGTGGTGGTGGGCCGGCGCGAGGCCGAGCAGCGCGCGGTGACCGTCCGGGACCGGTCCGGCAAGGAAACCCCGATGTCCCTGGATGACTTCGTGACCCATGTGGCGGAACTTGTGCGCAGCAAGAGGTTGGATGGTGCTGGCCACCTTCGTCCGCAGACGCAGGCATCCGCTGCCCCGGACGCCTGACGACGTTGAGGGTTCGGCTGGCGGTGAGCGCAGTTCCCGCCGGTCACCTCGTGCGGACGCGCTCTCTGCCGGTCCGGTGATCTACCCTTCAAGGATCAGGGAGGAACTGGGGTGACGTCGTGGCGTTATTCGACGGGAAGGGCGTGCCGGTGTCAGGTTGAAGACGGGGCTGCGAAGGCCATGCTCGAACTCTGACCCCCGCCGCAGGGAGCACACCGTGACGACCGAGGACACCCGCCTGCTGCTTATCGACCTGGAGAACATGGTCGGCACGCCCGGCCCCCGGGAGCGCCCCCTGCGCGCCCGCGTGAGTGCTTTGCTGGCCGCCGCCGGCCCGGTCCACCACGCCGTAGCTGGCTACACCACCACCGAGACAGGGCAGGACGCGGTGGCCTCGATCCTGGCCGAGCTCGGCGTCGCCCCGTTGCGCACCGCTCCCGGCCCGGATGCGGCCGAGCTGGTGCTGCTGGCTCATGCCCGCCGGGTCCACGACGCGCTGGGCTGCCGGAGGTTCTTGGTCGCCTCGGCCGACCGTCGCTTCGCCGAGCTCGCCGAGACCGGCCTGGGACGGCTGGACGTGCTCGCCTGGGAAGGACAGCCCGTCGCCAGCAAACTCGCCAAGGCAGCCCGCCAGGTACGCCGCATCCCCAAACCCACCGGCACCGGCACCGAGCAGACCGAAGACGAACCACGTCCGGTGGCCACCGAGCACCCTCACCGCGAGGTCCACGTTCGGCGCAACGACCGTCGGGTGGAGCTGACCACCGCGGTACTCACCGCGACCGCCGCCGGTGCCGCGCTGGCCGTGAGCACACGCCTGACCGACGCACTGCTGGGAGTCCTATGCCGTCGCTGACCACGAGACCAATGTGGGCACGGGACGGACCGAGGCTGGGACGCGGTCACGGTGCCGACGAGCTGGATCTCTACAGTCGGTAGTCTCGGCACTGCACTGGAGCGCAACAGGAGATGAGGATCAGATGCCCGTCAGTTTGAACAAGGGTGGCAACATCAGCTTGACCAAGGAGGCCGCGAAGACCCCCGGTTCATCCCCGCTGACCGCCGTGACCGTCGGTCTCGGATGGGATGCCCGTACCACGGACGGGGCGAAGTTCGACCTCGACGCCGTGGCTGTCGGCGTGGGTGCCGACGGCAGCGTGGTCGACCAGGGTTTCGTGTTCTTCAACAACCTCGTCGGTGTCGGCGGTGCCATCGAGCATACCGGCGACAACGTGACCGGCGAGGGTGAGGGCGACGACGAGCAGATCAAGGTCGACCTCTCCGGGCTGCCGGCCGAGGTCGACAAGATCGTCATCGCAGTGATCATCTTCAATGCGGAGGAGCACGGTCAGAACTTCGGTCAGGTGCGCAATGCGTTCGTCCGCGTGGTGAACCAGGCCGATGAGGGTGAGATTGCCCGCTACGACCTCAGCGAGGACGCCTCGACGGAGACCGCGATGGTCTTCGGCGAGCTGTACCGTCACGGTGAGGAGTGGAAGTTCCGCGCGATCGGCGACGGCTACACCGGCGGTCTTGCGGCGTTCGCCAAGGACTACGGCGTCGCCGTCTGATGAGAATCCGCGAGTAGGCGCGCCGTTTGTGGTCCTCGCAGAGTCCATGGGCCCTGTGAGGACCACAATGAGCGTGCGAGGACATCGTCAACGCCCGGCGTGGGGTCGATCACCGCAGGTCAACCGGTTACCTTATGACTTTACTGGGGCTCTGCGGTTAGTCCGGTGACGGTGGTGGCGAGGAGACCGACGACGGTTTGGTAGGTTTCCGGGGGCCGTCCGCGCCGGTTGCCGGTGATGCGGGAGAAGAGCCCCCGGCGGTCGATCGGCTCAACACAGCGCTGTGGATATGTTGCCGCGGCGGTGTCGGTACCGGCCGCTACCGTCATCCCGGCGGGAGACGCCCGCCAGTACGTCGACACGGGAGGGGGCCGCATGCGGCTTGTAGTCGTGGAGGGCATCGACCGGGACGATATCGCGGGCGCGGTGGCCCCCGGCACCTACGAGAAGGGCGTGCGGTACGCGCAGCAGCGCGCGGTCGTGCACATGGAGTGGTACGGCGCGGCGAACACGCTGCAGGCCATGGTGCGGGGAAGCGCCGGTCAGCTGTACACGACTGAGGTCTACTTCACATCCCGGAATGACTCGGATCTGGAGTTCGAGGGGGGCGAGTGCAGCTGCCCGGTCGGGGGCGACTGCAAGCACGTCGTTGCGGTGGCGCTCACCGCCACCGGAGCCACGAGTCCCGGTCCCGTGAAGAAGGTGACGAGCCGGCCTGCAGCGCCCTCGGCCTGGGAGCAGTCCCTGGGATCGCTGCTCGAACCGGCGCGGCGAGGCTCCGAACCCCACTCCGACGGCGTGGAGCTGGCCATCGAGTTGACCCTGTCAGCTGTTGCCTCGCAGCACCCCCGGACCGGCGGGACGGGTCCGAAGCTGCTGGCCCGGCTGGTACGGCCGGGTCGGTCCGGTTGGGTCGGCGGCGGGATGAGCTGGAGCAGGCTCACGTCGTCGCCCTACAACTTCAGTGACTGCCGCGCCTCCCACGTGCGGTTGCTCCAGGAGTTGTACTCGCTGTACCGATCGCGCACCGATCAGTCGGGCTACTACTCCTACCGGGAGGACAAGACGATCGATCTGGCCGCCTTCGAGAGCCGGCAGCTGTGGCCCATCCTGGACGAGGCCGCGACGATCGGCCTGCAGCTGGTGCACGCTCGTAAGCGGCTCGGTGCGGTCGAGAAGTATGGCCAGGGCGAGCTGTGCCTCGACGTGACGGCCGGGGAGGCCCCGGACTCGCTCGTCATCGCGCCGGTGCTCCGGGTCGACGGGAACGACGTGGCCGCGGTGCCGGTCCGGTTCATCGGCACCGAGGGCCACGGCGTGGCGTACGTGTCGGGCGCGCATGCGCGGGGCGAGGACGTCGCCGACTGGCACATCCGGCTGGCGAGGCTCGCCACGCCCGTCTCGCCGCAGTTGCAGCGGATGGCACTGGGGAGCCAGCGCCTGCACGTGCCCGCCGGGGAGCAGGACCGGTTCCGTGACGAGTTCTACCCGCGCCTGCGGAGCCGGGCCGCGGTCGTCTCGTCCGACGGGTCGTTCACACCGCCGGCGATCTCGGAGCCCACCCTGGTGCTGCAGGCGTCCTACGGTGCGGGCCACGATCTCGCCGTCAGCTGGGAGTGGGCCTACGAGGTGGGCGACGCGCAGGTACGTGCGCCGCTGACGCCGTCCGGTGCCGACGACGAGTACCGCGACCTCGTCATGGAGCGGGCCGTGCTGGACGCGCTCGACGTCCCCCTCGACCGGTTCGGGCTGCGCGGCGACGACGCGGGGCAGGGCCTCGCGCCGCGCACCGACCTGGGTGGCCTGGACACGATGCGTTTCACCACCGAGGTGCTGCCGCTGCTGGCCGACGTCCCCGGGGTCGCCGTCGAGGTCAGCGGTGCGCCGGCAACCTATCGGGAGGCGGGCGACTCGCTGCGCATCGGCGTGTCGACCGACGAGGTGGCGGGCGAGACGGACTGGTTCGATCTCGGCGTCAGCATCACCGTCGAGGGCCGCGAGGTCCCGTTCGCCACCGTGTTCATGGCGCTGGCCGCGGGCGAGTCGGACCTCCTGCTCGCCGACGGCGCCTACTTCTCCCTGCAGAAGCCCGAGCTCCAGGCGTTGCGCAGCCTCATTGAGGAGGCGCGGGCGCTGCAGGACGCGCCCGGGGGTCCGCTGCGGATCAGCCGCTTCCAGGCGGGACTGTGGGACGAGCTGACCGAGCTGGGTGTGGTCGACCGGCAGGCGAAGGCCTGGCAGCAGCAGGTGGCGGGGTTGCTGTCGTTGGAGGAGGTCTCGGCGACGGAGTTGCCGGCGACCCTGTCGGCGCAGCTGCGGCCCTACCAGCGTGACGGGTTCGGCTGGCTGGCGTTCCTGTGGAGGTTCCGGCTCGGCGGCATCCTCGCCGACGACATGGGGCTGGGCAAGACGCTGCAGGCACTGGCGCTGATCTGCCACGTCAAGCAGGCCGACCCCACCATGAGCCCGTTCCTCATCGTCGCGCCGACCAGCGTCGTGCCGAACTGGTCGGCTGAGGCCGTGCGCTTCGCGCCCGACCTGCGGGTGGTGTCGATCTCGGACACGATGCGGCGCCGAGGCCAGGACCTCGACGAGATCATCGCCGGCGCGGACGTAGTGGTCACCTCGTACACGCTGTTCCGGCTCGACTACGAGGCCTACTCCGCGGCGGGCTGGTCCGGTCTGATCCTGGACGAGGCCCAGTTCACGAAGAACCATCAGTCGAAGGTCCACCAGTGCGCCCGGCGGTTGCCGGCGCCGTTCAAGCTGGCGATCACCGGCACGCCGATGGAGAACAACCTCATGGAGCTGTGGTCGCTGCTGTCGATCACCGCCCCCGGGTTGTTCCCGAGCCCGACGCGGTTCAGTGAACACTTCGCGCGGCCGATCGAGAAGCAGTCCGATGTCGAGCTGCTGGGCAAGCTGCGGCGGCGGATCAAGCCGCTGGTCAAGCGTCGGACCAAGGAGCAGGTGGCGGCCGACCTGCCCGTGAAGCAGGAGCAGGTCCTCGACGTGGAGCTGGCTCCGCGCCACCGCCAGATCTATCAGCGGCACCTGCAACGGGAGCGCCAGAAGGTCCTGGGCCTGATCGACGACGTGAACCGCAACCGGTTCACGATCCTGCGCTCGCTGACCCTACTGCGCCAGCTCAGCCTGCATCCCGGACTCATCGACGCCGAGCACCAGCACCTGGGTAGCAGCAAGATCGACGTGTTGCTCGACCAGCTCGGTGAGGTCATCGACGGCGGGCACCGCGCACTGGTCTTCAGCCAGTTCACCGGGTTCCTCGGCCATGTGCGCGAGCGGCTCGACGACGCGGGCATCGGGTACAGCTATCTCGACGGCAAGACCCGGAACAGGGCCGCGGTCGTGAATCGGTTCAAGGACGGAACCGTGCCGGTGTTCCTGATCAGCCTCAAGGCGGGCGGGTTCGGGCTGAACCTGACCGAGGCGGACTACTGCTTCCTGCTCGACCCATGGTGGAACCCTGCAACCGAGGCGCAGGCGGTCGACCGCACACACCGCATCGGGCAGACCCGCAACGTCATGGTCTATCGCCTCATCGCCCGCGACACCATCGAGGAGAAGGTGCTGGCCCTGGCGAACAAGAAGGCCGAGCTGTTCTCCGGTGTCATGGACGACGGCAATGTCTTCGGCTCCAGCCTGGACGCCGACGACATCCGTGCACTGCTCGCCTGACGGCGGAAGGATCGCTCGGGCGCTGGACGCCGATCTGACCGTCCGGGTATCGCCACGCCCGCGCGTCGCATGACCTGTGCGCTGACCGGCGAGGGCTGGCTCACGTTCTGCTCTGCACCACGCCGGCGTTGGGGATCAGGTCTCGCTCCACCAGGGCGTATGCCTCGGCCAGATCACGGATTCCTGCCGGGCTGTTGCCGACGGTCGGAGCGGACTTGATGATCGCCTGGAGGATGCCCGCGCGGGCTTGCTCGCTGAGGCTCTGGTCGTCCATGCCGGACGACGCTACTCGCCGGAGTCACCCGGAGTCACCCGGAGTCGCCCGGAGTCGCCCGGAGCGATCGTCCTGACGGCCGCCGCCGCATCGATCACCCGGCTACGGGCACGGGACGGCCAGATGCCCACATTCATAGTGGCTGGATGACCACAGATCAGTCGGCCAGACGCCCAGCACGGCATACTGACGGGGTGGCCGGTCCTCGCGATCTTGTCCCCCGCCGAGCGGAGGAGCTCATCGTCGAGGCGTTGGCCGACACCCGCGTGGTCATGATCAATGGTGCTCGACAGTCCGGTAAGAGCACTCTGACCCGGCTGACGGCCGGCCGGCTCCCCGGCACGGTCATCCGGCTGCTGGACGATCCGGCGACGCTGCGCGCCGCCACCGACGATCCGACCGGGTTCGTCGAGCACGACGGGTTGATGGTCATCGACGAGGTCCAGCTCGCTCCGGGGCTGCTGCGGCCCATCAAGGTCGTGGTCGACCTCGACCCGACGCCGGGTCGGTTCCTGCTTACGGGTTCGTCGCGCATCCTCGCGCTGCGCAGCCTTCCGGACGCCCTTCCCGGACGCATGGAGATCATCGAACTGTGGCCGTTCGCGCAGGGCGAGCTTGCAGGAGGGGCCGACCGGTTCATCGATGCCGCTTTCACCCACGGCCCGCGGCTCGAGCGCTCCTCCGAGCTGCGTCGCCGTGACTACCTGGAGCGGCTCGCTGTCGGTGGCTTCCCCGAAGCGGTCCGGCGCACCCCTCGCCGCAGGACCGCGTTCTTCGACTCCTACCTGTCCACGTTGGTCGAACGTGACGTGCTGGAGCTCGCCAGCATCGAACGACATGGTGAGCTGCTGAAGCTCCTCGCCCTGCTGGCGGGACGCGCCGGCGGGCTGTTGATCCCGGCCACACTCGCTGGGCAGTCCGCCATTCCGCGGACCACGCTGATGCGGTACTTGGACCTGCTGTCCGCCGTCTTCCTCGTCAAGAGTGTCCCGGCCTGGTCGTCGGGTGACACGCACCGAGCCGTCGGCACGCCCAAGCTCGCCTTCGTCGATATCGGTGTGGCGTGTCACCTGCTCGGCCAGGACGCCCACCGGCTCGGCGAGCCGGGCGGAGCGGCCGGCCCGATGACAGCGAACTTCGTCCTCATGGAGCTGGCCAGGCAGCTGACCTGGTCGCAGGAGCGCGGACGCCTCTACCACTACCGCACGAAGGACGGCATCGAGGTCGATGCGGTCATCGAGACACCGGATGGTCGGGTGGTCGGCGTCGAGGTGAAGGCTGGCGCGACCGTGCGCACGGCAGACCTGGCCGGCCTGCGCCACCTCGCCCGTCAGGTCGGGGATCGATTCGTGGCCGGCTATGTGCTCTACACCGGTCAGCAGACGCTGCCGTTCGGGGAGAAGTTCCGAGCCCTGCCGCTGGACGCGCTGTGGCGCCTCGCGCCCTGACGTCGTGGGACTACGCTGAGATGAATTGATCATGCGGCAGGGAGAGTTGATGCGCGACCAGAGTCAGCACGTTCGGGCGCTCGAGACGTTCGTGTCGACGCCGTTGGACGCGCTGCTCCGTCCCGCCACCGAGATGGAGCCGGCGGAACACGCGCTCGCGCTGTTCCGCTCGACGGTGGCCCGCGTCCCCGCCTACCGGGCTTTCCTGGCCGAGCACGGGGTCGATCCGGCCGGGGTGCGGACCATGGCGGAGTTCCGAGCCCTACCGTTGCTGGCCAAGGCCAACTACCTGAACCGGTATGCCCTGACCGAGCTGTGCCGCGACGGTGACCTGTCGGGCTGCGACATGGTCGCGGTGTCGTCCGGGTCGACCGGCGAGCCGAGGTTCTGGCCGCGCTCCGCGGCCGACGAGCTCACCGTGGCCACCCGCTTCGAGCAGGTCTTCCACGACAGTTTTGCCGCCGACCGCCGTCGGACCCTCGCGGTGGTCTGTTTCGCACTCGGCACCTGGGTCGGCGGGATGTTCACCGCGAGCTGCTGCCGCTACCTGGCCACGAAGGGCTACCCCGTCACGGTCGTCACGCCGGGCAGCAACACCGAGGAGATCCTGCGGGTGGTGACCGCCCTCGGCGGAGAGTTCGAGCAGGTCGTGCTGCTCGGGTACCCGCCGTTCCTCAAGGGTGTCATCGACACCGGGCGCGCCCGCGACGTGGCATGGGCGGACTACGACATCAAGCTCGTGCTCGCCGGTGAGGTGTTCAGCGAGCAGTGGCGCAGCCTGGTCGGCGAGCGCACCGGCGGCCGGGAGCCGTGCTACGACTCGGCCTCCCTGTACGGCACCGCCGACGCCGGCGTGCTCGCCAACGAGACACCGCTGTCGGTGTGTATCCGTCGCTTCCTGGCCGATCACTCGGACGCCGCGCGCACGCTGTTCGGACAGTCGCGCCTGCCCACGTTGGCCCAGTACGACCCGACCAGCCGGCTGTTCGAGACCCACGACGGCACGCTGGCGTTCTCCGGCGACAACGGCATCCCGCTGGTCCGCTACCACATCGCCGACACCGGCGGGCTCGTCGGCTACGACGAGATGCTGCGGTTCCTCGCCGAGCTCGGCTTCGATCCGATCGCCGAGCTCGGCCGCAGCCGTGACGAGGTCCGCGGCGTCCGACGGCTGCCGTTCGTCTACGTCTTCGGCCGGTCCGCGTTCACGGTGTCCTACTTCGGCGCGAACATCTACCCGGAGAACATCACCGTCGGGCTGGAGCACTCCCCTGTGGACGGGTGGGTCACCGGGAGGTTCGTCATGGAGTCCACGGAGGACGCCGACCGCGACCGGCACCTGGCGATCGCCGTCGAGCTGGCTCCCGGCGTCGAGGGCACCGCGCAGATGCAGCAAGCAATCGCCGAGGAGATCCTGACCCAGCTTCGGCGGCTGAACAGCGAGTTCGCGCACTACACCCCGTCGGACCACCAGCTCCCGCGCGTGACGCTGCATCCGACCGGTGACCCCGAGTACTTCCCGGTCGGGGTGAAACACCGCTACACCCGCGGATAGCGGCCGACGAGGTCACGCGCCAGCCGGGGCTTCCAGGCCGGACCGCGCAGGTGGGTGGCCGGGGTGTGGTCGTGTTGCTGGGTGCGAAGCCCGCTCCGGCGGACCTGGCGGAGGCCGAGCTTGGGCCTCTCCCCGCCAATACGTCCGTGGCACCAGCGGATCCCGGTGGCTGAGGTGGCCGAGGCGTTGGACCACTGGTCGGGTCTGCTCGGGCTGGCCGGCGTGGCCGACATGCGCGACGTGCTGGCCGTCGAGGTCTGGCTGCATCGGCTGCGTGGTTCGGTCGCGGCGATGGCGGCCGCGCTCGGGGGGCTGGACGCGCTGGTGTTCAGTGGTGGGGCGAGCGGGCGGCCGGGCTGCGGACCAGGGCCGCCGACGGCCTCGGCTTCCTCGGCGTGGTCGTGGACCCGAACCGCAACGCCGCCGCCGAAGGTGTCGGCGACGGCGATGGGGACGTCGACGTCAGCGCCGCGGGTGCGGGCGCGCACACCCTCGTTGTGCACGCGCGCGAGGACGTGGTGATCGCCGGGCAGGTACGGGCGATGCTCGCCGACTGATCCGGGTGAGCGCGCCCGACGGATCGGTCGTGATCTGGCGACGGTGCCGGTCAGCGAACAGGTCCACTCCGTCGCTGGTGCTGGCCCACCACTGCCGCGGTGCGCGCACCGCGCAGGCCACTGCCTGACGCAAGGGGACCCGTCTAAGGGTGCTTGGCTACGGTGAGCAGCACCACGGCGGCCTCGAGCGCCTCGAGGCTGTGCAGAGAATTCGGCACGATCAGCAGATCGCCGGGTGTGCCGTCCCACACGGTGTCTCCGGCGGCGAGTCGGACGCGCCCGTGCAGGACGTGCAGGGTGGCTTCGCCGGGGTTCTCGTGCTCGTCGAGCTTCTGACCGTCCGCGAGGGCGATGACGGTTTGGCGCAGTACGTGTTCGTGGCCGCCGTACACGGTCTGCGAGCTTCTCCCGCTCGACGCGTTCTGCGCGAGGGCGAGTTGGTGACGGGCCAGGGCTGTCAGCGACGACTTCTCCATCGAGGCGCTTCCTTTCGTTGGGGTCCACCGTGCACGGGCCGTGCGGGGAGTGTCGCGGTCGGGGCGCGTCCCGGACATGATGTCCGCGATGGTGCATGATCACTCGTGGGCCAAGGTCTCGGCGCCGCGCCGGGCGTGCGCCCCTCGGCGGTTCCGGACGGGTGGGTCCTGGGCAGGGTAACGGGCGCCGAGGCGTTCGTGCGGCCCCAAGCCGGGCCGCGACGTGCTCGGCGTTGGTGGGCGGCCCGTCGCGGTAGCGTCTGGCAGGCGTAGCGCGGTCGCCCCCGGTTCCGCTCGTCTGGACACCTGCCTGACCAGCCGAGGCTGACGGCGCAGAGTCTCACCCTGCAGGCTTGGTTCTCGGGGTCACGTGGGTGGGCAGGCCGTCTCGGGGCTGGTAGGTCATGGCGTAGCGGCCGCGGGCCGGGCGATCGGTGGCCAGCTGCAGGTCGAACCGCTGTACGAGGGCGGATAAGGTGAGCAGGGCGATCGTCAGTGCCATGGGCTCGCCGATACAGCGTCGTTGCCCCACGCCGAACGGGAAGTAGGCGGTGCGCCGGGCGTTGTTACCGGCCTCCGGAGAGAACCGGTCGGGGTCGAACTCCTCCGGGTTGGGCCAGTGATCGGGGTCGCGATGGGCCGCGTACGGGGAGATGATCAGCTGTGCACCGGCGGGGATCGTGCGGTCGCCGAGCTGGTCGGCCTCGACCGCGGATCGGAAGTACATCGGGAACGCCGGGTACAGCCGCAGGCCCTCGGCCAGCACCTGGCCCAGGTAGGGGAGCTGCTCCAGGTCGCTCACCGCCGGCACCCGGCCGTCGAGCACCTGGTCGATCTCCTCGCGCAGGGTCTTCAGGGCGTGCGGGTGCCGGGCGAGCAGCAGGTAGCAGGTCCACACCAGGCTGCTCGCCGTGGACTCGTATCCGGCCATGAACAGGGTGAAGATCTCGTCGCGGATCTGCTCGACGCTCATCGCCTCCCCGGAGTCGGGGTCGCGCGCGTCCAGCAGGCTGTCGAGCAGGTCGCCGCGCGGGCCCTCGGCCCGGCGGTCGTCGATGATCGCGTAGATCTCCGCACCCAGGTCGTTCACGGCCCGGCGGTAGGCGGTGCGCCCCGGCACCGGCACCCAAGCGGGCAGCAGGAACGCCGGCAACTGCTTGGCCATCCCGGCGAACACCGCGTCGGACAGGTCGAGGAGCCGCTGGGTCCGCTCCGGGCCGATGCCGGTGCTGAACAGCACCTCCAGGATGATCTCGACGTTGAGGCTCATGAACTCCGTGAGCAGGTCGACCGGGCGGTCGGTCTCCCAACCCGCCATGCGCTGCTGCCAGGCCTCGACGGTCACCGACGCGATGCGATCGCGCTGGGTGTGGGCGAACGCGGGCTGCATCAACCGCCGCTGCCGCTTCCACAAGGCACCGTCGGCGGTGAACAGCCCGCTGCCGAGGGCCACCCGGATGCCGTCCATGATGCGGCCCTTGGTGTAGTTGCCGGCGTTGGTCACCAGCACTCGCCGGATGAAGTCGGGGTTGCTGACGACGTACACCTGGACTGGCCCGATGCGCATCCGCGCCAGTCCACCGTCCGCGAGCGCGGCTCGGGTGCAGGCGTCGACCGGGTCGCGCACCAGAGCGGGCAGCAGGCGTGGTCCTCGCAGCCTCTTGGGGGTGGGGCTGGGGATGGTCGTGGTCACCGGGTGGGCCTCCTCAAGAGTGCACTGCACGGCATGACCGGCCCGCACGCGGCCGGAGTGGCAGGCAGGGATTCTTCCACCTCGGAGTTTACGGAGTGACAGCGGGCAGATGCGTCCTGTTACTGGTAGGTAAGATCTCGGGCTGGAACCGGCGCTGGATTACATACTCGCCGCAGCTCGTAACCCGGCGTAGCGCTGCTTGAAGGCGCTGTCCTTGTTGAGCGGATCGTGGGCTTCGTCCGGAGCCGTCTTGCTGGCAACACCTACCGAGTTGAGCACCCCGAACATGCGTACCAGGTGAGCGATGCGGACGTCGTTGGGTTCGGTAGGCCGTCGATCATCCGTCAGGGCGAGCGCGACGGTGCGTTCCAGCCACCACAACTCGTCGTGCAGCTCGGCGAGCTTCATGGCCTCGACCAGGCGGTATCGGATCATAGCGGGCTGCTGACCGCGCAACATCCCGATCGCGTGCTCGCCGAGCGGGAAGAGTCGGTCATGGTCGCGCAGGTAGGTCAGCTCGAGTGCGTAGGAGTGTCCGAAGGTGCAGTACTGGCAGCCATTGATCAACGAAACCAGGATGCAGAGCAGGTGCGTGCGCACCCCACCGAAGATCTTGAGGGTGCGTTCGTAGCGCGGCATGTTCCAGGCGAACCACCCCAGAGCTCGGAGGGGACCGAGCTGCGTGACGACGGGCGCCATCAGGTGCGGCGGGAACCCCCACAGCCGCTTGCCGACGCCTTCCAGCACGGCCGTGGCAGCACGCCTCAACGCGCTGGAAACCATCCGAAGTCCCTATAGCTAGATCGTTTAGAACCCTAGCGTAGCCCCGTGCCCACGTGGGACATCCAGCCTCGAACCCGGCCCGCGTCAGCCACTCCCCTGTCGTGGCTATCCTCCTCACCCTCGGTTTCCCGTGGGCGACACGTCGGGCCCGGAGGTGGGAGTACCTGCTCAGGACGGTGCGATCGTGGTGGTACCGCCCTGGTTGGACCGGGTTGATGAGGTACGTCGTAGGTGCAGATGAAACAGTGCAGCCCATGATCATCAGCCGTTGGTGTTGCACGTCGGTGGCGTCGTACTCGGTCTGGACCAGGCCCGATTGCTCGCCACCGTCGCATGTGTACACGGCGTTGGGTCCAGTCTACGAGCTCATCTTGTTGACGTTCGGGTCGGTCCTACCGGGGCAGCGCACTATGCGCCGTCAGGTAGCTTCGGCTCGCTGGGCGGCAGCTGACTGATGTTGGCCGTCGTCCGTTCCGCGGGCAGTCGGACCGCGATGGCGTAGGCGTAGGCGGTCGGCGCTGAACACGACCAGGACTGCGGGCCCCAGACCAGGTTCAGGGGCCGTCGCCGCCGTTGAGGATCAACCCCGGGTCCGCCGGCTCACCTGGGTCGACGTCACCGGGGTAGCTGACCACCCCCAGCCCGATGACCCAGATGGGGAACCAGGAACCGGCTCTGAACTCCAGTGGTGGCATCCGGTCACGGGCGACGGCGGAGTAGCTGGCGAAGACCACAGCTGGCGGCGCAGCACGCCCACCACCAGCGGACCGGCGCGGAAGGAGATCGCGAAGGCCCGAGGTGATGAAGCCCGATGAACTGCCGCGGCTGTTGAGCCGGGTCAGTCGTCGAGGGGTGCGGCGGAGACAGAGCGCAGGGGAGGGGTGCCTCACCTAAACTCATGCCCTCGATAGTGTCAAGGGCTGTTGGATGCACCGTGGGCCTGCGCCACGGTCGAGCGGCCGACGCGAGCCATGGTCGGCTGGCCTGGATCGGCTCTCTCACGACCGACGACGAGCACCTTGCGACCCGCGTCCGTGACGTTCGAGAGCCGGGTTCAGGGAGAAGTGATCCTGGTCAGCTGGTCGAGCGCGCTGCGAACCTGCCGCTCGGCGCTGCGGACCTCCGGCGCATACGCGCGGGAGGCGTGATCACCGAATCGGGACCGAGCACCGCCTCCGGCACGGCGGACGGGTCCGAAACAGCGATCACTCCGCTACGTCCGCCCGTTATCGTGTTCGTCGCGGCGGGACCGGCCGGGTCTGGGGGCACCATCGGAGTCGGTAGGGTCTGCGCGATCTACACGTGGACCGGGTACGGGAGGCGGCGATGGGCCGGGGATCCTCGCAACCACGGCGGCATCGGATGCGCAAGGCTGTCCGCCGCGAGTCGGCGCGGGCATGGATCGCCTCGGGCGCTGTAGTGAGTGTCAAGGCCTACGCCAGGCGGTACGGCGTCGACCGCTACACCGCCCGGGAGGACCTGCTCGCCGTCGGCTACCGCTTCCCGCCCGGGGACAATCGCTGGTCGGTCCGCCCACCAGCGGTACCGAAGAAGCGGAAGCCGGTCGAGTCCCTGGACATCGACTTGGACTGGGTCTACGTCGGCGACCAGCGCATGTTCGTCGTGGGCTACACCTCCGGTGGTGCCCCGTTCGGTTACGTCGAAGGCCTGGATGACACGGAGGGTGACTGGTGGTGAGCGGCAGCGCACAGCCCGGACTGGGGCCGTTCCTGCACGATCTCGAACGGTTGCTGGCGGACCTGCCCGCCGCAGAGCTGCACCATGCGCTGCTCGAGCACGCCTCACGGCTCCCGCGCGACGAGCGCGCCGCGTTCCTCGCGATCTTCCAGCGACCCCCGGACGCGGGCCACCACACGGACCCCGAGCTGCGCACGGACGTGGAGTCGTTCCTCGCCGACATCGCGGCGGGTACCTACGTCGACGAATGGAGCTACGACCCCGAGTACCGCGACAACCGGGCTTTCGGCGACGAGTCCTGGAAGATCGAGATGGCCGGACTGTTCGACCGGGCCGACGCGGCGTTTCTGGCAGGCGAGGTGGTATTGGCCCGCGACGTCTACCGAACGTTGCTCGAAGCGTTGCTCGACGGCGGCGGTGACGAGAGCGGCTTCCCCGGTGCCGGCCTCCCCGAGACGCTGCTCAGCACGGACATCGTCGAGGCGAAGCAGCGTTGCCTGCGCTGCATCTGGGAGGCCGAGCCGGTGGCCACCCGGGTGGCCGCGCTGTTCGAGGCCGTCGAGGCGCTCACCTTCATCGGCAGCGGCATCACCCTGGCTGTGCTGGACGCCGCTCGGCGCGACCCGCTGCCTGATTTCGACGTGGTGTTGCCCGACCTGTTCGCAGCGCTGCGGGGGGCCGACCTGACCAGCTTGGAGTTCGGGGATGAGGCCTACACGATGCTGGCCGAGGCGAGCGAGCGCCTCCACGGCACCGACGGGCTGGCCGACCTGGCCCGCGAGCCGGGCCCCCGACAGGCTCAGGCCTACTGCGACTGGGTGGACGCCCTCGTCCGGGAGCGGCGGCCCTCCGACGCCGAGCAGGCCGCCCGCGAGGCGCTGGACCGGCTCGGACCCGAGGACCGTTGCCAGGCGGCGCTCGCCGAACGTCTCGCTGTGTTCGCCACCCTGCGCGCGGACGGCGACGGGGTGCTGAACGCCTGCGTGCAGGCGTGGCGGTCCGACCCCACGCTGGCACGGCTGCTGCGGCTGGTCGACGTCGCCAGCGCGCTGGGCCGCCGTACCGAGGTGCTCGACGCCGAGGCCGATCTCACCTATGAGCACCCGCTCGCCGGCCGGCCCGCGTTGGCGGCGAGCGTGCTGCTCCTGGCCGGACGCGTCGATGCCGCCCGAGTGCTGCTGGCGATGGAGGATCCGGGTATCTGGGGCAGCTGGTTCCGTCCCGGACCGATGGTCGTGGCGGCGCTGCTGATTGGTGCCAGCGGTGCGGCGAGTCACCCCCGCTGGGACGGCCTGCTGCTCCGCGAGCTGCTCCACAAGGCCGACTCGATCGACCGGTTGGTCGAGTCCGGCGCCGTCCTCGGGCCGTTCCTCGATGCGCTGTCGGTACCCGAGGAGGTCGCCTCGCGGTTCCGCGGTCTCCCGCGCGACGAGCTGTTGTTCTCCGCGCAGCTGCTCACCGCGCTGGCCGAGTACCCGGCAGGGCCCGAGCAACGTGCCGACTGGCTGGAGGACGCCCGGGATCACGTCTACGCGTGCGTGGACGCCGTGGTGAGCGAGCAGCGGCGCGGCGCCTACCAGCAGGCTGCGCATCTGGTCGCGGCCTGCGCCGAGGTTGACGTGATCATCGGCGACGCCGTGACAGCACAGTGCTACCTCGAGGGCGTGCACACCCGCTACCCACGGCATGTGGCGTTTCGCCGCGAGCTGCGCTCGACGCTCAGCCGCTCCCCGCTGCTGCGATGACTCCATCTACGCAGTGCGGATCGTGCCACCTGTTTGGTAGCTGTCGTGGAGGTGTGTGATACTACTGAGTACTCAGTGATGGCGACACCGGAGGGGTGGGTATGACGAATCGAGCCACCTGCGACGTCGAGGTTGGTCAGCTGAACGAGCAGGACGCTCTTGAGGTCTTCAACGGCATCGCTCGCCGTGAGCTGGGCATCAGTGGCTCCGAGTTCCTACGACGGTGGGATACCGGTACCTACCAGACGACCGATCGGGACGACATCGATGGACTTTCCGAGGTCGTAGCGGCCATATCGTTGGTCCGTTAGGCGACACGCACCGAGCACAGCAGGCTCATGCCCGGGCGAACACCAGCACATGCTGTAGAGGCGTTCCTCGAGCCACTCCGCGACGCCCTTAGGGTGCTTGACGGGGTCGCGAAGCTCCTGGTCAGCCCAAAAGGTGGGTTCCGCAAGGGCGAACGATACTCGTGGATGCTCAACGGTGCCGACGGCATGGACCTGGGGTGTCGTTGGACGCTTCATCGCCGCGATGGAGTTCGAGATCATCGATACGGACCCGACGAAGAACGAGTTCGGCCACCCGTTCCGGGTGACGACGCGGAGCTATCACTACAAGCTGCGCGGACGGGATGACGTTGACCTGTGGCGGATGCACTGGCATCCGGAGGGACGCAGCTGGACCACGACGCCCCACCTGCATCGTCCGCCGGACCTCAAGCAGCACTGGCCTACAGGGCGCCTGACGCTCGAGAACGCTATCGGGTGGTGCGTTCAGTCCGGTGCGTCTGTGACCTGCGACAGTGCTCGACAGGCACAGGAGCGGCTCACGCTCATCGAAGCTCCGCACAGGTTATACCGTTCCTGGACGTGAGCAAGCAGGGCCGATCCACCGTGGCGAAGTAGCTATGGAGTGTTGCGGCCAAGCATTGTGGATCCTATGTTCTCGTAATGACTGATTTTCATCTTGCCATTCCTGCTGGCCAGGCGTGGTTCTGGAGCGAGCGGTGGCAGCAGCTGGAGCGAGCAGCGGACGCTGATATCGTCGCTGGCCGGGTCGTCGTCACCGACGGGCCCGACGAGTTCCTCGAGGAGCTCGACGCGGCGACATGACGTTCTGCTGGCCTCACCAGTCGGGGCTGATACCCGTGGTGAAGTGGAAGTTGCCGTCGCCGACGGTCTTGCGCAGGGTTCGCATGATCGCGTTGGGGTTGTCGTCGGGTCCGGAGATGTAGTTCGGGACGCCGTCGCGTCCGAACGTGATGGCGCTGGTCTCCTGCCAGGCCCCGAGCTGGGCGGCGGTCGCGCGGAAGTCCGCATGCGGCTCGAAGCCGAGGGCCCGGGCGTGGTCGACGGCGCCGAGGACCAGGTGCTGGGCGAGATCCAGTGGCGCGTCCAGGGGCGGCTGGCCGAGGTGGATGCTGTTGAAGAACATCTCGAGGAACCCCGGCAGCTCGCGGTCGTTCATGATCCGGGGACCGATGGTGTTCTTCACCCCGAGGCAGAAGACGTCCACGAGGTAGCCGCAGACCGTGAGCCGTTGTGGCTTGTGCCGGCGGGCGACCACGACACAGGCGAGGCCTTCGGCTCCGGGGTTGTTGCTCGGCCCCGTCGGCCAGTCCTCGTGCCCGGAGACGGTGAGCCTCGTGTTCCAGCCCCGGCTCACCCAGCAGCCGGTCACGGCCGGTTCGGGCGCGGCGGCCGCCTCCTCTCGGGCGAGGGTCCGCACGATCGGCGCGACGGCCGCGGGCCGCAGGCCGAGAAGCCGAGCGATCTCCTTGGGGGAGCGCCCCTCCGCGCGCAGCCGCCGCACCTGGTCCACATGCTGTTCCGTGCTCGTCACGCCAGAAGGTGTATCAGACAGCGGTGCAGGCGCCCGAGGCACCGTTCGCGTCCGGCGTCACCGGGCCGGTCGGCGCTGCGTCACTCCTGGTCTGGACCCGGACCGCCCCTGACGGTGAGCACCCCACCGACCTCGTGGGTGAGCCACGCGAGGACCGTGGCGTCGTCCAGGGTCAGCGGGACCGCAGGCCCCGACCAGCTCAGCCGCGTCGTCGGCCGGTGTGCGAGCGCGTCGCGCAGCGTCTCGGCCAGGCCGGGGGTGGCCCGCACGGTCACCCCCTCGTGGCTGACGGCGTGCGCATCCGGCGCAGCGCCAGCCGTGTCGGTCCCGGTGCGCAGCACGTAGCCGCATCCCTGCCGATCGTCGTAACCCGTTACCACCACTGCGCGTCCCCCCTTGCTGGACCGCTGAGGCTCCGCATGGCGGACCCTATCCGTGCTGGGCGCACCACGTCTGGGTGCTGCCGCACGGTGCGTTCCGGCTCGTCGCGGTGGGTGAGCGGATTCACGTGTGGTGCGTCCGCCCTGCGGATACCGGGTGGTAACGATGCCCGCATCAACTGCCCGCCGTGCCGGACCGCAGCAACAGATGGCAGAGTCGAGCCAACAGTTCGGCAGCAAGCCCGACCCATCGCGGCACGTCCGCACCGGCAGGAGGTCGAAGAGGTCGATGAACATCGTCGTACTGGTCAAGCAGGTGCCGGACACCTACTCGGAGCGCAAGCTCTCCGGCTCCGACCACACCCTGGACCGGGACGCCACCGACGCGGTGCTCGACGAGATCAACGAGCGCGCGGTGGAGGCGGCCCTGCAGCTGAAGGAGGCCCACGACGGCGAGGTGACCGTCGTGACGGTGGGCCCGGACCGCGCCACCGACGCGATCCGCAAGGCGCTGTCGATGGGTGCCGACACGGCGGTGCACCTGTCGGACGAGGCGCTGCACGGCTCGTGCGCGGTCCAGACCGCGAAGGCGCTGGCTGCCGTGATCACAAAGACCACCGGCGAGTTCGACCTGGTGCTGGCCGGCAACGAGGCCTCCGACGGCGGCACCGCCGCGGTGCCGGCGATGGTGGCCGACCTGCTCGGGGTGCCGGTGCTCACCCACGCCCGCGAGATCACCGTGGACGGGTCGAGCATCACCGTGCGGCGCGAGACCGACGACGGCATGACCCACTTGCGTGCCGAGCTGCCCGCCGTCGTCTCCGTCGGAGAGAAGATCAACGAGCCGCGGTACCCCTCTTTCAAGGGGATCATGACCGCGAAGAAGAAGCCGGTCTCGGCGATCACGCTGGCCGACGCGGGCCTCGACCCGTCCGAGGTCGGGTTGGCCACCGCGACGAGCACGGTGACCTCGTCGCAGCCGAAACCGCCTAAGAGCGCGGGGGAGAAGATCACCGACGAGGGCGACGGCGGCGCGAAGATCGCGGCGTTCCTGGTCGCGCAGAAGCTCATCTGAGCCGGATCGACGTCAGGAGAGGTAACAGACATGGCCGAGGTACTGGTCCTCGTCGACCACCTCGAGGGTGAGGTCAAGAAGACCACCTACGAGCTGCTCACCGCCGCCCGCACGCTGGGCGAGCCCTCCGCGGTCCTCGTCGGCACGCCCGGGACCGCGGCCAAGCTGGCCGACGGTCTCACCAAGCACGGCGCCGAGAAGATCTACGTCGCGGAGTCCGAATCCACCGACTTCCTCTCCCCGGAGGTGTCGGTGCTGGCCGCGCTGGTGGAGTCCACGTCGCCGGCCGCGGTGCTGATCGCGGCGTCGGCCGACGGCAAGGAGATCGCCGGGCGGCTGGCCGTGCGCACGAGCTCGGCGCTGCTCGGCGACGTCGTCGCGGTCGGTGCCGACACCATGACGCACTCGATCTTCGGTGGTGCGTACATCGCCGAGTCGAGGTCGAACACCGCGCACCCGGTGATCACGCTGCGCTCGGGGTCTATCGAGATCGAGGCGACGGCCGGGGCGGGCGCGGAGGAGACCGTCGAGGTGCCCGCCGCGACCAGCCGCAGCGCCACGGTTACCAGCCGGGAACCGATCGTCGTCGGCGACCGTCCGGAGCTGACCGAGGCGAGCGTCGTGGTCTCCGGCGGGCGCGGTGTGGGGTCGGCCGACAACTTCGGGGTCGTGGAGACGCTGGCCGACTCGCTCGGTGCGGCCGTCGGGGCCTCGCGCGCCGCGGTGGACTCCGGCTACTACCCGCACCAGTTCCAGGTCGGGCAGACCGGCAAGACCGTGTCGCCGCAGCTCTACATCGCCCTGGGCATCTCCGGCGCCATCCAACACCGGGCCGGGATGCAGACGTCGAAGACGATCATCGTGGTGAACAAGGACCCGGACGCCCCAATCTTCGAGATCGCCGACTTCGGCGTGGTGGGTGACCTGTTCAGCGTCACGCCGCAGCTCTCGGACGAGATCGCCAAGCGCAAAAGCTGAGGTTCCATGGACCAGCTCGTCCACGTCGTCACCCGCCGACACCTCCACGAGGAGTCGGCCGACCTCGCGTACGGGCGTACCAGGCCGCCGGTCGGGCGGGTCGCGGCCGTGGAGGTACTGCGGCAACGCCAGCATGGGTGGACGGATGCGTCTCGACCGCGACTTCAGCGAGTTCATCGCATTGTGGTGCGACCATGACGCGCGTTCTTGGTCGGCGGCTACGCTGTCACGGCGGCGCACGGGCACCCGCGTTACGCAACCGGAGATTCCGACGTCTGGGTGCCGGTGGAGATCTGGACAACTCCGCATATCTACTGTGTGCACTCGGTCGTACAGCTGGTTTACCCATCATTGCGGATCGATCTCCTCATGTTTGTCGACGTGTCTCGTTCGACGAGTGCTACCGCGACAGATCGAACTCCCGTCGACGCGCCTGTTCCGTTTATCGGCCTGGATGACCTGCGCCGGAACAAGGTGGCGCGCGCACGCTCGCAGGACGTCGCCGATCTGGACGTTCTCGGCAGCTGACGCCTTTGTCAAGCGTGCGCTCCGCTCACCGCTGACACGCCCCGCTTTACCGACTATTAACCGGAAACTGTGCTAACGGACTCCTGTCCCATTCCGATGTAGGCCAGCGACGGGTCACCGAAGAATCCGCAGACGACCTCCGGGAGTTGTTGCAGACGCTCCAGGGCGCGGGTGACGAGTCCGAACAACTCGGACCCACGCCGGATCCCGGCGCGGCCGACCTGGTCGTTCTTCACGTTCTTCCACACCCATTCGTCGGGATTGAGCTCGGGTGAGTAGGCGGGCAGGAAGAACAGCTTCAGCCGCCCCTCGAGGGAGGCCACGTAGTCCTTGACGATCTGAGCCTTGTGGACGGAGAGGTTGTCGAGGATCAAAAACACCGGCCCCGGGGCATCGTGGACGAGTTTCTTGAGGAACCCCACGAAGATCTCGGCGTTGCACCAGCCGAAGAACACGTCGAAGTGCACCGTCCCCTG
>Ga0136634_10000209_pt1 | contig 28829 bp, 23 predicted proteins | sample AntDrymUQ8332106_2_FD_104654 | JGI IMG/M metagenome (GOLD analysis project Ga0136634, IMG submission 104654) | Polar desert sand microbial communities from Dry Valleys, Antarctica - metaG UQ833 (21.06) | ecosystem: Environmental > Terrestrial > Soil > Desert | place: Antarctica: Dry Valley... | reverse complement strand
CAAAGCGGTGATCGCGGTCGATCCTGACGGTGCTGAGGAGCGTCGTAAGGCCGCGGTGAAGGGCCGGCGCGTCAGTCGTTACCAGCGCGAGGACGGGATGAGCGCGTTCGAGGCGGTGCTGTCCGCGATCGACACGGGCGAGGTGTACGACGTGGTCGAGGAGATGGCTCGGCGGATGAAGACCGCGGACGACCCACGGTCGATGGACGCCCGTCGCGCTGACGCCTTCGTCTGGCTGGTGCTCGGGCGTGATCCACACCTCGGGCCCGAAGATATCGGTCGACCGCCCGATATCGATCCGGACGACCCAGACGACCCAGCCGAACCACCGGCGCATCCGAGCGCCTGGACGCCCGGCTGCGGTGACGACTCCCTACCGGACGAGCCGGACGAGCCGGACGACCTCGACGAACGATTCCCACCGGAGCCACCCGAGCACGGCGACGAGTCCGACCCCACGACCGGGGCGAGTTCCCGCGGTCGTGGGAGCAGTGACCAGCCCGTCAATGAGGACGGGCGTGGCCGCCACGAGTCCGGCCGCGACGAGCCCCGCGACGGTGAGTCGAGCGACGGTGAGTCGAGCGACGGTGAGTCGAGCGAAGATCAGAGCGTCCACCAGATCGACCAAGTGGTCGGTGAAGGCGACACCCCCGGGGAGGACGGTGCCGGCTGGTCGCAGTGGCCCGACGCCCCCGAGGCGGCGCGGCGAGACGGGGAGCTGACCCGGTTCGACCGAGCCCGTGACGCGCGGAGAACCCGGATCAGTGAGCTGGCAGTGCTCTCGCTGTCCGCGATGACCTGCCGCCACCCGCAGCAGCTCCGATGGGTGGCGATCAACACGGTCATCCGGCCGGGCGGGGCCACCGTGCGGATCGGTGAGCTGGAGGGGTACGGCCCGATCACGTCCCACGCCGCCGACCACCTGGTCGCCGCGGGCGCCGCCCAACCGCCATCGCCACCGAGTGGACGCGAACCGACCCCTACTCAAGCCGAGCGGCACGACCCGCCCGGCTGGCTCGACACGGAGACCCGCGCCCGCGACGGCACCTGCCGCTTCCCCGGCTGCCGAGTGTCCGCCTTCCGAGCTGACGTCGACCACACCATCCCGCACCCGCGCGGCAAGACCGTGCGGGACAATATCGGCGCGCTCTGCCGCGGACACCATCGGTTGAAACAGGCAGGGACGTGGCGGGTCAGCCAGGACACGGCCGGCTCATACACCTGGACGTCGACGATCACCGGCCGCCGCTACACCACCTATCCACGCGGCACCACCGGCAACTGGACCGGCGCCACCACAACCGAGCTCACTTTCGATGACTCGGTGCGGACGTCGTCGGCTCGATCGGGGTCGTGCTCGCTAATGCCGTTCAACCATGGCGACGACGATTAGACGAGAAGGACTTCAGAACCAACCAGCACTTCACCCTCAAGCAAAACCCGCTTCGGCGCGCCCATCTCCAGGTCCCTCGAGGACATGGACAACCTGCCCTCGCCGGACGTGATCGCACGCGAGATCGTCGAGGACCTCACTGCCGCTCTCGCGGAGTTCGAGGCGGTGGCGGCTGCGCTGGAGGCTCAGCTCAGCCCGTCAGCGCTGGGCGTTGCGCGCGTTGATTGACCGTGGCCGACCGCCCGTGCCGCGGTGCATCATGGGCGCCATGACGCCTGCCACGTCCCGTACGGTCTCGTCACCCCGCGGCAACAGCCTGCACGCCAGGGGCTGGCCGCAGGAGGCCGCGCTGCGGATGATCCAGAACAACCTCGACCCTGCCGTTGCGGAGCACCCCGAAGAGCTGGTGGTGTACGGCGGCACCGGCAAGGCGGCGCGGGACTGGCCGAGCTTCGACGCGATCGTGCGGACCCTGACGACGCTCGACAACGACGAGACGCTGCTCGTGCAGTCGGGCCGACCCGTGGGCGTCATGCAAACGCACGAGTGGGCGCCGAGGGTTCTCATCGCCAACTCCAACCTGGTGCCGGACTGGGCCACCTGGGAGGAGTTCCGCCGGCTGGAGGCGATGGGTCTCACGATGTACGGGCAGATGACCGCGGGCTCGTGGATCTACATCGGGACCCAGGGGATCCTGCAGGGGACGTACGAGACGTTCGCCGCGGTCGCGGCCAAGCTTGCCCGCGGCGGGACGGCGAACGGCTCCGCAGGGAGCGACGCGTCACTCGCCGGCACGGTCACGCTCACCGCAGGACTCGGTGGGATGGGTGGTGCGCAGCCGCTGGCGGTGACGATGAACGGTGGCGTCGCGATCTGCATCGAGTGCGACCCGTCGCGGATCGAGCGCCGCATCGCGCACCGGTATCTCGACGTCCGAGCCGACTCCGTCGACGACGCGCTGCGACTTGCCGAGGAAGCGCGTGGCGCCCGGAGTGCGCTCTCGATCGGTGTGCTCGGCAACGCGGCCGAGATCGTGCCGGATCTGCTCCGGCGCGGCGCGCCCGTCGACATCGTCACCGATCAGACCTCAGCTCACGACCCGCTGGCGTACCTTCCGCTCGGCATTGCCTTCGAGGACTGGGAGGCAACGCGACAGAAGGATCCGGCGGGCTTCACCACCAGGGCGCGGGAGTCGATGGCCCGTCACGTCGAGGCGATGGTCGGCTTCCTCGACGCGGGTGCGGAGGTCTTCGACTACGGCAACTCGATCCGCGGCGAGGCGCAACTGGCTGGCTATGGCAGGGCTTTCGACTTCCCGGGCTTCGTCCCGGCGTACATCCGCCCGCTGTTCTGCGAGGGCAAGGGGCCGTTCCGGTGGGTCGCCCTGTCTGGTGACCCGGCCGACATCGCGGCCACCGACCGGGCGATGCTCGATCTCTTCCCGGACAACGAGCCGCTCGCCCGCTGGATCCGGCTCGCCGGCGAAAGGGTTGCGTTCCAAGGACTTCCAGCCCGGATCTGCTGGCTCGGCTACGGCGAGCGGGACCGCGCCGGCGAGCGTTTCAACGACATGGTCGCCAGCGGTGAGGTGTCGGCACCGATCGTCATCGGACGGGATCATCTCGACTGTGGCTCGGTCGCCTCGCCGTACCGCGAGACGGAGGCGATGGCCGACGGCTCTGATGCGATCGCGGACTGGCCGCTGTTGAACGCGATGGTGAACGTCGCTTCCGGCGCCACCTGGGTCTCCATCCACCACGGCGGCGGCGTCGGCATCGGGCGCTCGATCCACGCCGGTCAGGTCACCGTCGCCGACGGAACCGCCCTCGCGGGCGAGAAGATCCGCCGCGTCCTGACCAACGACCCGGGCATGGGTGTCATCCGGCACGTCGACGCGGGGTACGACCGGGCCGAGGAGGTCGCCGCCGAGCGCAGCGTCCGGGTTCCGATGCGCGAAGGCCCAGGGTGAGCTTCGAGTCCATGTGGGCCGAGCTCGAGCCCATCGGTCGGGACGGCCGGACCGGTGGGTATCGGCGAAGCGTCTACACGCCGCCGGAGCTGGAGCTGCGCGAGTGGTTCACCGGCGCGGCGACGGACCGGGACCTCGAGGTCGTGACGGATCGTGCGGGCAACCTGTGGGCCTGGCGTGGTGACCCGGACGCGGACGGGCCCGGGCTCGTCCTCGGTAGCCATCTCGACTCGGTGCCGGACGGCGGCGCGTACGACGGACCGCTCGGGGTCGTGTCGGCCTTCGCGGCGCTCGATCAGCTGCAGTCGCTAGGAATTCGTACGGCGCGACCGGTGGCCGTCGCGGCATTCGCGGACGAGGAGGGCGCCCGGTTCGGCATCGCCTGCGCCGGGTCGCGGCTGCTCACCGGTGCGCTCGACCCCGACCGCGCGAGGGCGCTCATCGACGACGAGGGCACGTCGTACGCGTCGGCAATGCGCGGCGGCGGGGTGGACCCCGCCCGCATCGGCAGGGACGACGAAGCACTGGCTCGAATCGGCAGCTACGTCGAGCTGCACGTGGAGCAGGGCCGTGGCCTCGTCGACGCCGGCGCCGCCGTGGGAGTCGCCACCACGATCTGGCCACACGGGCGATGGCGTTTCACCTTCGACGGCGAGGCGAACCACGCCGGGACGACCCTGATGACCGACCGCAAGGATCCGATGCTGACCTACGCCATGACCGCCCTCGCGGCCAACAAGCAGGCGCGGCTCGCGGCCGCCCGGGCGACGTTCGGCCGGGTCTCGGTCGAGCCCAACGGCACCAATGCGGTTCCCTCTCGCGTGACTGCGTGGCTCGACGCGCGCGCCGCCGATGAGGGCACGCTCCGCACGCTGGTGGCGGCCCTCTCCCGCCAGGCCGGCGATCGGGCCGAGCGCGACGGGACCTCGGTCGTGGTCACGGAGGAGTCCCGCTCACCCCTGGTCGCCTTCGACCGGTTTCTGCGCGACCGCATGGTGGCTGCGCTGACGGTTCGCGGCCCGGCGGAGGAGGCGGCAGGCGAGGCGTCCGGCAAACGCGGTCCTGTTCGACCGGTGCCGACGTTGCCGACAGCGGCTGGCCACGACGCCGGAATCCTTGCGGCTGCTGGTGTTCCGACAGCGATGCTGTTCGTACGCAACCCGACCGGCATCTCCCACTCTCCGGCCGAGCACGCCGAGCGCGACGACTGCCTCGCGGGAGTCCAAGCGCTCACTGCGATCATCACGGACATCGCGGGCGTCGCGCGCGGCGGCCCGGACTCGGATCGTGCATCGACCAGCGAGCCCAGATGAGCCTCGCCGCGACGTACTTCTGCGACTACGCCTGGCTCCATGAGCCGACGGCCGTGCCACCTGGCGCCGCAAGGTCAGCCGACGGGGCAGCACGCGAGGTCGACCTGCGAGGTGACGCGGGGGCGCTGAGCCGTACGCCCGATGGTCGGCGGCCGGTCAGCGTGCCCCGGCTGCGGTCCGAAATCGTCATCGACGTCGGTGCGGACGGGCGCATCATGCACCTCGAGCCAGACTCGCAGCGGACGCACGGTGCACGGCACCTTCGTGGCGTGGTGACCGCGGGCCTTGCGAACGCGCACTCGCATGCATTTCACCGCGCGCTGCGCGGTCGGACGCATGACGGGGGCGGCACGTTCTGGACGTGGCGAGAGCGGATGTACGCGCTCGCCGACCGTCTCGATCCCGACTCTTACCTCGCCCTCGCGACCGCGGCGTACGCGGAGATGGTGCTGGGTGGGGTGACCTGCGTCGGGGAGTTCCACTACCTCCATCACGGGCTGCGAGGCCGGCCCTATGACGATCCCAACACGATGGGCGAAGTCCTCCGGGAGGCGGCACGTCGGGCGGGAATTCGCCTGACGTTGCTGGACGCCTGCTACCTCGACGGCGGCATCGGCGTGCCGCTGTCGCCCACCCAGCAGCGGTTCGGCGACGGGACCGCACAGCGGTGGGCCGAGCGGGTTGCGCAGCTGCGATCCGACGCGACGACACGGATCGGCGTGGCGGTTCACTCCGTGCGCGCCGTGCCGCCGTCCGCCGTCGACGTCGTTGTGTCAGCAGCGCGCGGATCGACACCGCTGCACGTACATGTCTCCGAGCAGCAACAAGAGAACGATGCCTGCCTCGCGGCGTACGGGGTCACGCCCACGCGCCTGCTTCAGGATCGCGGCGCGATCACGAGCCTGACCACCGCGGTGCACGCGACCCACGTGAATCGCGACGACATCGCACTGCTCGGCAGACAACAGGCCTTTGCCTGCTTCTGCCCTACGACCGAGCGCGACCTCGGTGACGGGATCGGACCAGCCCGCGCGCTGCTCGAAGCAGGAGCGCGGTTGACGCTTGGATCCGATCAGCACGCCGTCACCGACCTGCTCGAGGAAGCGCGCGCTGTGGAGATGCATGAGCGACTCGCGGCCCAAGAGCGGGGCCGCTTGAGTGCGGCAGACCTCCTCACCGCAGCGACATCAGACGGGCACGCGAGTCTCGGCTGGACCGAGGCGGGTCGGCTCGAGGTCGGAGCGCTTGCGGATCTCGTCGCCATCCGGCTGGACACCGTACGCACAGCGGGTGTCCGGCCGGAACAGGTGCTGTTCGCCGCGACGGCGGCCGATGTCGACACGGTGATCGTCGGTGGAAGGTCAATCGTTGCAGACGGATGGCACCTCGCGGGCGACGTTGCCAGGCTGCTCTCCGATGCCATCGATCCGCTCTGGGCACCTGAGCCCGCCGGTGCGCTGCCGTGATCGGGGCGGCGCGATGACGAGCCTCGTCATCACCGGCATCGGCCTGCTTGTCACGAATGACGCGGAGTTCGAGACCGGGCCTCTGGGTGAGTTGATCGACGCTGCCGTGGTGGTAGAACGGGGTCGGGTGGCCTGGGTCGGGCCAGCTCGGGCCGCTCCTGCCGGGGACACCGCCGTCGATGTCGACGGGGCGTGCGTGCTACCTGGGTTCGTCGACTCGCACTCCCATCTGGTGTTCGACAGCGACCGAGCCGGCGAGTTCGACGCACGCATGGCCGGAAGGCCCTATACCGCAGGGGGAATCGCAACGACAGTTGCCGCTACACGGGCCGCACCCGACGAGCGCCTTGCCGCCAATGTTGCCCGGCTCATGGGCGAGATGGTGCGTGCGGGCACGACCACGATGGAGGTGAAGAGCGGCTACGGCCTGACGGTTGCCGATGAGGCTCGCACGTTGCGCCTGGCGCGGGGGTTCACGCCCGAGACGACGTTCCTCGGCGCCCACGTGGTGCCGCCGGAGCTCAGCGAAAGGCCGGATGACTACGTCGACTTGGTGTGCGGGCCGATGCTCGCGGCCTGCGCGCCGTACGCCCGGTGGATCGACGTGTTCTGCGACCGCGGCGCGTTCGACGTCGACCAGTCCCGGGCGGTGCTCGAGGCCGGCATCGCCGTCGGTCTGCTGCCCAGGCTGCACGCGAACCAGCTCGAGGCCGGTGGCGGCGTGCGCCTGGGGGTCGAGCTGGGCGCTGCCTCCGTCGACCACTGCACCCACCTCAACCCCGCCGACGTCACCGCGCTCGCGGGGTCGGACACCGTGGCGACCCTGCTTCCGGGCGCTGAGTTCTCCACCCGCGCGCCCTACCCCGACGCACGCCGCCTGCTCGATGCGGGTGTGACCGTTGCGCTGGCGACCGACTGCAACCCCGGCTCCTCGTACACCACGTCGATGCCGTTCTGCATCGCACTCGCCGTCCGTGAGATGCACATGACGCCGGCAGAGGCACTCTGGGCGGCCACCGCCGGTGGGGCGCGGGCGCTGCGCCGCGACGACGTCGGACATCTCGGCGTCGGCGCGCGCGCCGACCTGACCCTGCTGCGCGCGCCGTCCTACGTGCATCTCGCCTACCGACCGGGCGTGGACCTGGTGGGCGCGGTGTGGCGCTCGGGTCGGCAGGCTCGATAGATCGGCCACGGACGCGTCAATCGCGGCTGGCCTCTTGACCCGGCCCGAATCGCCGGTGTTAAGTCGCACTGACCAGAACCGGCCCTTCGAGTACAGACCCGCTTACCGGCAGCGACGCGCGTCGCAAGCGGCAAGGGAGACGCATGCAACTCGGCGACCGGCTCGGACACCTCGGCTACTCCACCTTGGTCCACCCAGGCGACACGTGGGCCGAGATGTGGGAGAGCCTCACGACGTACGCGCCCAAGGTGAAGGCCAAAGTCTCCCCGGCAGCGCCCCTCGGAGTCTCTCTGCGGCTGTCCAATGCCTCGGCGACGACGCTGGCAGCAGACGCGGAGGAGCGTGGTCGACTGCGTGACTTCCTGGCCGCCGAGGATCTTTACGTCTACACCGTCAACGCGTTTCCCTACGGCCCGTTCAAGGGTCGACGCGTGATGGAGGACGTGTACGAGCCGGACTGGGCCACCGGCGACCGCGTCCGCTACACGATGGCGGTCGCGGACGTTCTCGCCGAAGTCGCGGCCGCAGGGGTCGAGCCGAGCATCCAGACCGCGCCGCTGGCTTTCCGGCCGAACGTCACTGGGCCGTTGTACGTCGCCGAGTTCACCCGCAACCTGTTGCAGGTCGTCGCACATCTGGTCCACATCGAGCGACGCACCGGGCGACGGGTCAAGCTGGCGCTGGAGCCCGAGCCGGCCTGCTTCCTCGAAACGACCGCGGAGACCGTCGCCTACTTCAACGAGCACGTGTACTCGGCGAGCGGGACCGCCACGCTCGCCTCCCTCACCGGGTTGCCGGTGTCGGAGGTGCAGGGGGCTGGTGCGCCGCCATCTCGGGGTCGTGTTCGACATCTGCCACCAGGCGGTGGCGTTCGAGAACATCCCGGAATCGCTGGCGATGCTCGTCGCGGCCGGGGTCCCGATCTTCAAGCTGCAGGAGGCCGCCGCGCTGTGGGTCCCGGAGGTCACGGCCGAGACGGTCCACGAGCTGGAGCGGTTCACCGACACGATCTACCTCAGCCAGACGACCGAGCTGCGGGACGGGAAGTCCACGCGGTTCCTGAACCTCGCCGACGCCATAGCAGCGTGGCAGACGGCGCCGGGCGGGACCCGCGAATGGCGGACCCACTTCCACGTCCCCGTGTTCCTCGACGACCTCGGCGCCTTCCGCACCACGCGCTTCGCCATCGAGGCGGCCCTGCAGGTCCACTCAGCGACCCCGCTCTCGGACCATCTGGAGATCGAGACCTACACCTGGGACGTCCTCCCGGCCCACCTCAAGACCGGGGACATCACGGAGTACGTCACGCGCGAGATCGAGTGGGTACGCGACCAGCTTCTCGACGCGGTACGACCGGACGACGTCGCGCCGAATCCGGCCAAGCCACTCGGTGGAGGGGATGCCCGGTGAGAGCCGCTCGCTTCCACGCAGCGCACGACATCCGCGTCGAGGAGGTGCCGACACCGGGCAAGCCAGGTGCGGGCGAGGTGCTCGTGGCGCCCGCGTGGACCGGCATCTGCGGCACCGACCTGCACGAGTACATGGCCGGGCCTATCGTCACACCGGCCCAGCCGCACCCGCTCACGGGCGCCGAGCTGCCGCAGATCCTCGGGCACGAGTTCTCCGCCACGGTGGTCGAAGCCGGTGCGGGCGTGTCGCTTCGTGCCGGCGATCGGGTCGCCGCAATGCCGCTGATTTTCTGCGGCCGGTGCAGGCCGTGCCTGCGCGGGGACGGTCACCTGTGCGTGCGCATGGCCTGTACGGGGCTCAGCTCGGCGTGGGGCGCACTCGCCGAGCTCGCGATCGTTCCCTCGTACCAGCTGGCCCGCATCCCGGACGCGCTCAGCCTGGAGCAGGGTGCGCTCATCGAGCCGGCAGCCGTCGCCGTGTACGCCGTCGAGCGGGCCCGGCTCGAGGCCGGCGCCGATGTCCTGATCACCGGCGCCGGGCCGATCGGGGCGCTGTCGATCATCGCCGCCCTTTCGCTCGGTGCGGGCCGGGTCTTCGTCAGCGAGCCCAACCCGAACCGGGCGCGGATGGCCGCGGAGCTCGGGGCTACCGCGGTCTGGGACCCGACCTCCGACGACGTGCATGACCGGATCCTGGACAGCACCGGCGGGGACGGCGCCGACCGGGCCATCGAGTGCTCGGGCACCGGTGCCGGGCTGAACCTGTGCATCGAGGCCGTACGCGCCGGAGGTGTCGTCGTCCAGGCCGGCTTGCACACCTCGAAGCCGGCCGTGGACCCGATGCTGTGGTGCCTGAAGGATCTGAGCATCGAGGCCACCTGGGCCTACCCGGTGACGTGTTGGCCGCGCATAGCTGCCCTGATCGCACGGGGTGTGCTGCCGGTGGAGCGGGTCGTGACGCGTCGGATCAACCTGGAGCGTGTCGTCGCCGAGGGCTTCGACCCGTTGGTCGACCCCGGCGGAGCGGAGCTGAAGGTGCTCATCAGTCCGATCTCAAGTGTCACTTAACCAACAGGGCAGGCGATGAGCACGTCAGTGTGGATCACGGGCGCCTCCGGAGGGCTCGGTGTGGCACTCGCCCACGGTCTCGCGGCCGACGGCGCCCGGCTGGCGCTGACCGCGCGACCGTCCGCCGCCCTGGACCGCCTCGCTCGCGAGCTCCGCAAAGGCGGTGCAGACGTGCTGTTGGCGCCCGGCTCCGTCTCGAGTGCAACGGACTTGGACAAGGCGGCGGCACTGATCGAGAAGCAGTGGGGCGCACTCGACGGACTCGTGATCGCGGCGGGAGTGAGCCCGACGTACGCCTCCGCCGAGAACGTGTCGCTCACGGAGTGGCAACTCATCATCGCCACCAACCTGACCGGCACCTTCCTCACCGCGCGCGCCGCATTCCCGCTGATGAAGGAGCACGGCGGATCGATGGTCGCCATCTCCAGCGTCCACGGGCAGGTCGGAAGCGCACGGTTGAGTGCCTACTGCGCCAGCAAGGGCGGCGTTGAGTTGCTCACGAAGTCGCTGGCATTGGACTGGGCGCGTTACGGGATCAGGGTGAACGCCGTCGCCGCCGGCTACTTCGAGACACAGATGACGCAGGCGTTGCGTGCGAGCGAGCGCCATCGGGAGTCCCTGCTGGAACGCACGCCGATGGGCCGGTTCGGGTCGCCGGTAGAGCTCGTCGGCGCGACGGCTTTCCTGCTGTCGTCCGCCTCCGCGTACGTCACCGGAAGCACGCTCGTGGTGGACGGTGGCTGGACCGCTGCCTGATTCGATCGGCCCCTGCGATGCTCGAGAGAGAGAAGGTCACCAATGCAGCGCGACGACGTCGAGTTCATGAGTGAGGGCACAGCGGTCACGGGCTGGTGGTACCGACCGGACGGCCCGGGACCGCACCCGGCCGTCGTGCTCGCGGGCGGTTGGTGCTACGTCCGCGAGCTGGTCATGCCCTACTACGCGGAGGAGTTCGCGAAGCAGGGGATCGCGGCATTGGTCTTCGACTACCGCAACCTGGGGGTGTCCGGCGGCGAGCCACGACAGCACCTGGACCCGTGGATGCAGATCACGGACTACCAGAATGCGCTGAGCTATCTCGAGACACGCGATGACGTCGATGCCAGCCGGCTCGGGGCGTGGGGCATCTCCTACTCCGGCGGCCACGTCATCGTCCTGGCCGCGATCGACCCCCGGCTGCAGGTGATCGTCAGCCAGATACCGGTTGTCGACGGGTACGAGAACATGCGCCGGGTGCACGGCACGATGGGATATCGCCAGCTGTGGGCGCGCGTTCTCGAGGATCGGGCGGCTCGGTACGACGATCCGGCGGCTGGGCTGATGATCCCGCACGCGACGGCGAAGCCGGCAGAGGACCTGTCGACGTGGCCGTTCCCCGAGACGTACCACACCTTCGCGGCGCTCAAGAGCTCCGAAGCGCCGCTCTACCAGAACAGCAGCACGGTGCACTCGGTGGACCTGCTGCTGAACTACGACATCGTGCCGTTCGCGCGGCGCGTGTACGACACACCGACGCTGATGATCGTGGCCGAGGGCGACGACCTCACGCTGTGGGACCTCGAGATCGGCGCGTTCAACGCGTTGCCGACGACGAAGAAGCGCCTGCACGTGCTGCCGCACACGACGCACATGACGCTCTACAGCGACCGGGACAAGCTCGCCGTCGCCGCTCGTCAGGCGGCCGGCTGGTTCACCGAGCATCTGCTCGACCGGTAGAGACGATGCCCGTAGACACCACGCCCGCAGACATTGGCCCCCTTGACCCGCTCCGGGCGCTGCAGGCGCGGTTCCGCCGCTTCGTGGACGACCACGTGATCCCTGCTGAGCTCGGGACCGACATGGGACACGGGCCGCCGGCCGCGCTGGTGGCGAGGCTCCGAGCCGAGGCACGAGAGGCCGGTGTGTTCGCTCCGACCGCGCCGCTTGAGTTCGGCGGTCTCGCGCTGAGTCACCAAGCGCAAGGCGTGGCGCTCGAAGAGGCCGGGCGCAGCCTCCTCGGCCCGGTGGCGACGCACTGCGCCGCCCCCGACGAGGGCAACATCCTGCTGCTCGACAGGGTCGCGACTCCCAGCCAGCGGGAGCGTTACCTCGCGCCGCTCGCAACGGGAGTCGTACGCTCCAGCTTCGCGATGACCGAGCCCACACCGGGCGCCGGCTCGGACCCGGACCAGCTGGCAACGGCCGCCCGCCGGGTCCCAGGCGGTTGGGAGATCACCGGTCGCAAGTGGTACATCACAGGTGCACGCGGCGCCGCCTTCGTGATCGTCATGGCGCGTACGGGCGAGAAGGCGACGATGTTCCTCGTCGACGCGGACAACCCCGGACTCCGACTGGTCCGGGACATCCCCTCCCTCGACTCGGCCTTCACCGGCGGTCACTGCGAGATCGAGCTGGATCGCTGCCGTGTCGAGGATGGCGCAGTCCTGGGTGAGGTGGACGCCGGCTTCGCCTATGCCCAGGTGCGACTGGCTCCTGCGCGCCTCACGCACTGCATGCGGTGGCTCGGAGCTGCCCGGCGCAGCCACGAGATCGCCGTGCGCTACGCGGCGGACCGGCCGATGTTCGGCGGTGTCTTGGCCGAGCTCGGCATGGCGCAGCAACTGATCGCCGACAACGAGGTGGACATCGCGGCCAGCAGAGCGCTGATACGTGCCGCGGCTGCCGCGCTCGACGACGGCCTACCCGCCCGGCAAGAGACGTCCCTCGCCAAGGTGTTCGTCGCGGAGGCGGTTTTCCGCGTCGTCGACCGCAGCCTGCAGCTCAGTGGTGCCTTGGGTGTCTCCGGCGACACGGTGATCTCCGCGATATTCAAGGAGATCCGGCCGTTTCGCATCTATGACGGTGCATCCGAGGTGCATCGGCGGGCTATCGCCCGCCGAGCTGTGCACCGGTCCGCCTCCGGCGCACTTCCGGGCGACTGGTGACAGCGATGCTCGCGAGATCGGTTTCCCTGACCCCGTTGAGCTTCCTGCGCCGATCGGCAGACGTCTTTCCCGATGATGTCGCTGTCATTGACGAATCAGGATTGTCCATCTCGTACGCCCAGCTGTATGAGCAGTCCGCCCACCTTGCCGACGCCCTGCGGGACAGCGGTGTGCGGGCGGGAGACCGTGTCGCGGTGCTCGCGCCCAACACGGCGATGCTGCTCGTAACCCATTTCGGCGTGCCGGGAGCGGGTGCGGTGCTCGTCGCGCTGAACACCCGCTTGGGCCCGTCCGAGTACACCTACATCCTCAACCATTCCAAGGCGCGTGTGCTGCTCGTGGACACGACCCTGGTCGAGGTGGTGCACCGGATAAGGGCCGACCTGACCACCCTCGAACTGGTTGTGGAGATGGGCGACGGCGTGGCGATGGCCGCCGGGTCGACGCCGTACGCGCACTGGGTGTCGGCGAGCCGAGCCGGACCGGGCCTTGTCAGCCCGATCGACGAGAGCGCTGCGATCTCGGTCAACTACACGAGCGGCACGTCAGGGCGACCGAAGGGCGTGGTCTACACGCATCGCGGCGCGTATCTCAACTCGCTCGGCACCGCGATCAGCTTCGGCCTTGCCCGCGACTCCGTCTACCTGTGGACGCTGCCGATGTTCCACTGCAACGGCTGGTGTTTCCCCTGGGCGGTCACTGCCGTCGGCGCGCGGCACGTGTGCCTGATGAAGGTGGAACCTGCGCGGGTGCTGACGCTCATCGCCGACGAGAAGGTCACGCACTTCTGCGCGGCGCCGGTCGTGCTCAACGGGCTGGTGGAGCACACGGCAGGCGATCCGGTCGTCTTCGCGCAGCCCGTACGCGTCGCCACGGGTGGCGCGCCACCGTCACCCACGACCATCGCACGCGTGCGTGCCATGGGCATGGACCTGACTCACCTCTACGGGATGACCGAGACCTACGGGCCGTCGCTGGTGTGCGAGCCGCAAGAGCGCTGGCGCGCGTACGACGACATGACCCTCGCCGCCACCATGGCGCGTCAGGGCGTTCGCACCCTGACAGTCGAGCAGGTGCGCGTCGTGGATTCCGCGATGGCCGACGTAGCCAGGGATGGTGCGAGTGTCGGCGAGATCGCGATGCGGTCCAACACGGTGATGGCCGGCTACCTGGACGACGATGCAGCGACCGCTGCGGCGTTCCACGACGGCTGGTTCCTCACCGGCGACCTTGCGGTCGTCCACCCCGACGGATATCTCGAGATTCACGATCGGGTAAAAGACGTCATCATCACGGGCGGTGAGAATGTCTCCTCGGTCGAGGTCGAGAACGTCCTGATGAGCTTCCCCGGCGTGGTGGCAGCGGCGGTCGTGGCTCGCAGCGACGAGCGATGGGGAGAGGTGCCGGTCGCGTTCGTGACCCTCGCCCGCGGCGCTGCGGTCACGGCAGAAGACCTGGTGACGCACGTTCGCTCGCAGCTGGCGCACTTCAAGGCGCCGAAGGCCGTGATCTTCGCCGAGCTGCCCAAGACGTCAACCGGCAAGATTCGCAAGGCGGTCCTTCGCGAGTCCCTCCGGGCAGGTGGCTGATGACACCCTCCGACTCCACGCCCGAGTCCGCGCCCGACGGCACCGACCCACCGGGACTCCGGATGGGACCGCTCCGCGCATACCTCGCCGCGGCGCTGCCGGACGCCGAGGTCGACCTGCCGCTGTCGGCCCGGCTGCTGGCTGGTGGACGCTCGAACGTGAGCTACGTGCTGACACAGGGCGACAGGTCATGGGTGCTGCGGCGCCCGCCGTTGGGGCATGTGATGGCAACAGCACACGACATGCGCCGCGAGCACAAGGTGCTGTCCGGACTGGCCCGCGTTGGGTTCGCGGCGCCCACGCCGCTGGCCCTCTGCCACGACGAGAAGGTGATCGGCGCTCCGTTCATGGTCATGGAGTTCGTCAGTGGTCGGGTCATCGCCACCGCTGACGACGCGGCATCGCTGACAGCTGTCGATGCTTCGACGCTCTGCGGTGAGATGGTCGACAAGCTGGCGGAGCTGCACGAAGTGAATGTCGCAGCGGCAGGCCTCGGACAGCTGGGACGCCCGGAGGGCTACCTCACCCGGCAGGTGCGGCGTTGGGGCAGGCAGTGGGAGGTGACCAAGACCCGAGAGCTCGCTGGTGTCGGCAAGCTGTCAGCATGGATCGAACGGCGCGTCGATGTATTGCCCGCCAGCATGCCCTTCTCGGTTGTGCACGGTGACTACCGGCTCGACAACCTCATCATCTCGCCCGCGACCGTCGGCATCAGCGCTGTGCTCGACTGGGAGATGTCCACGCTGGGCGATCCTGTGGCTGATCTCGCCGTGGCACTCGTGTACTGGTCGCGGCCCGGCGAGCAGCTCCGCCACCGGGTGCCGGTGGCCAACGGCGTGACCGACGGCCCCGGTTTCTGGGACCGTTCCGCACTGGTGTCGTCGTACGCACAGCAGTCCGGCAGGGACCTCTCCCACCTGGACATCTGCCTCGCACTGGCCTGCTTCAAGCTCGCGGTGATCATGGAGTCGATCCACTATCGCAGCGTGCACGGTCATCAGCTCGGTGCCGCGGCGCTGGACATCGGCGGGATGGCGGACGCGGCGGACGCGCTGGTCGAGCTCGGCCACGCGGTCACCACCGGCGGTCTGGACGCACTGTCGCGGTGACGGCAGGGAAGCGACGACCGTGCTCACCGCGAGATCGCCATGGACACCGCGTCAAGTGTTGGTTAACATCGAACATTCGCCGTGCTGCACATGCGCCGTCAGGTGTGGATCAACGGCACACCGTCGTCTGAAGTGAGGGCGCCATGCCGGGTCGCGTCGAGGGCAAGGCCATCATCGTCACCGGCGCGGGAAGCGGCATGGGCCGCACCTTCGCCCTGGGTCTCGCGCGCGAGGGCGCCATCGTGGGTGTCCTGGACCTTCGCCCCGACGCCGCCAAGTCGGTGTGCGACGAGATCGACGCGGAGTCCCTGACCGCGGTCGCGCTGGCCGCCGATGTCAGCAAGCGCGCCGAGGTGGTGGCGGCGTTCGACGTCTTCGTCGGGCAGGCGGGCCGGCTGGACGTCCTGTTCAACAACGCGGGGTTCAACAAGCCCATGCACCTGATGGACGTCACCGAGGACAACTGGCACTCGATCATGGACGTGAACGCCCTCGGCACGTTGATCGGGATCCAGGAAGGCGCCCGACGGATGATCCCGCAGCGTTCGGGCAAGATCATCAACACGTCGTCGATCGCCGGGCGCCAGGGGTATCCGAGCTTCGCGCCGTACTGCGCCAGCAAGTTCGCGGTCAACGCACTGACGCAGGCGGCTGCTCGTGGCCTCGCTGAGCACGACATCACGTGCAACGCGTTCGCCCCAGGCGTGGTCGACACGCCGCTGTGGACGCAGCTCGACGCCGACCTGGTCTCCATAGGGGACGCTGAGCAGCCCGGGCAGGCGATGGCGGACTTCTCCGCCGGCATCCTGCGGGGCAGGGCGGCCACACCCGACGACGTGCTCGGGACGGCGCTGTACCTTGCATCGTCCGACTCCGACTACCTCACCGGCCAAGTGATCATGATCGACGGTGGCATGGTGCTCGTCTGACTCGCTAAATGCGGACCGATCGGACAAAATCGTCACTTAGGCGAACGGAGGTGGGCGAGTGGCCACCGAACCTGGCGCAGCCCTCGACGCCGCTGCTTCCAACGCTGGCGCTCTCGAAGCTGCTGTCCTAGACGCCGGCGCTCTGACCGCCGGTGCTCTGGATGCAGGTGCTCTGACCGCCGGTGCTCTGGCCGCCGGTGGGGACTCAGTCAGCCATCTCGGCGCGCAGCTTCGGCACGCCCGCCAGGCGATGGGGCTCTCCTTGCGCGAGCTCGCCCGGCAGCTGGGCGTGTCGGCGTCGTTCGTCTCCCAGCTCGAGAACGGCAAGTCACAGCCGTCGGTGGCGACCCTGTACAGCCTCGCCCAGCTGCTCGACGTGTCGATCGACCGCCTGTTCGAGGCGAAGGACGCAGGGGCGCCCCGCCAGGTCGGTGGACCCCCGACGCCTGACACCGGAGTCCGCAGCTCGGCGCCGGACGGTGCAGCCCCGACTCCTGACACCGGATTGCGCAGCTCGGTCGGCACCGCGCCGGTGACCGATGTCCGATCGAAGCCGGCCCGCGCACGTCGCCGAACTCCCGCTCCCATGTCCGCGGTCGAGGTTCCGCCGGCGCCGATCAGCAGGACGGAGCTCGGCTCCCCGGCGGACGCCTGGCCGGGTGAGAAGTCGGAGCGGATGTCGCTGACGGGCCCAGGCTCGCGACCCCGGCTCGTGATGGACTCCGGCGTCATCTGGGAACAGCTGGCACACAACACCGGCCGCAATATCGACTTCATCGAGATGATCTATCCCGCCGGGAGCAGCTCCACCAACGACAGCCGAATGCTCCGGCACAACGGCTTCGAGTATGGCTACCTCCTCGCCGGGGAGCTGCAGGTGACGTACGGCTTCGACGTCTTCATGCTGAGGCCCGGCGAGTCGCTTGGACTCGATTCCTCAGTGCCGCACCTGTTCAGGAATCTCGGGTCGACCACCGCACGGGGCGTCTGGTTCGTGATTCACCGCCCCGCTTGACCCATCTCGGCTCGCCCGCCCGGTGACCAATCTCGGCTTGATCGGGCGTGCTGGATGAGTCGAAATGGGCGCTGTGCACGCGGCGCGTTTCGCGTCCATCTCGTGATGTGAACCTCTTGTGAACAGACCGGAGGGTCTGTACAGTCCCACGCAACAGCAGAACCGCACGCTGAGGAACGGCAAGCTGCAAATCGTCAGGTGTCAAGAAGCAGTGATCTCGGTGTCTGGAGGCGGGTATGGCGGGTGCGAGTGTTGGGCGGCCACTCGTCAAACCGGGTCCACGATTCACGGTCTCCCGCGGCTTGATCACGATCACGGTCGCCCTGGTCGCGCTCGTCGTCGCCAGTGCCGTGTTCGCGCCGACAAGCATCCAACGGGGCACCTTGCTGGGGATGCTGCCGTTCGCCGCGGTGCTCGCCATCGTGGCCCTCGGCCAGACCCTCGTCGTGCAGCAGGGCGGCATCGACCTCTCCGTCCCCGGTGCCGTGTCCCTCGCAGTCGTCATCGTCACTCACCAGCCCAAGGGCGTCGACAGCAGGCTCCTGCCGGCAGTGGCCTTTGCCCTCGCGGTCGCCGTGGCGGCGGGCATCGGCAACGGCATCCTGATCGGCCGACTCGGGCTCAATCCCATCGTCGCCACCCTCGGCATGAACGCGTTGCTGTACGCCGGCGTCCTCGGCATCTCGGCCGGTGCGCCGCGCCGCACGACCGAGCTCCTCGCGCGTGTCTCCGATGGCATCACGCTCGGAGTTCCCAACGCCGTCTACTTCGCCCTCCTGGCCCTTGCCGTGGCGGCGGTGGCGGTGAAGCTCACCGTGGCAGGGCGGCGGTTCGAGGCCGTCGGTGCCAATCCCGTCGCGGCATGGGCGACAGGTCTGAAGGTCACGAGACACCGGGCCGGCGCGTACATCTGGGCTCAGCTGCTGTACTGCCTCGCCGGCATCCTGCTCGCCGGCATCATCAGTCAGCCGACCGCCTTCCAGGGCGATGCGTACCTCCTGCCGTCAGTGGCCGCGGTCGTGCTCGGCGGCACCTCGCTGCTGGGCGGTCGCGGCTACCTCGTGGCAACCGCCGTCGCCGCCCTGTTCCTCAGCCAGCTCGAACAGTTCGTGCTCGCGCTCGGCGTGACCTTCGCCGTACGCACCCTGGTCGAGGCGGCCGCGCTAGCCGTCGGCGTCGCGCTCTACTCCCTCGACTGGCGGGCGATGCGGCGTCGCCTGTTCGGAAGCACGCGCACCGTGCCCGTCAGCACCTGACGCCCAGGACCGTAGCCCGCACCACCGATCGCGTCGCCATATCGCCACGCACGTCAGCGAGCACCCGTACGACACGCAGCACCGAGAAGGGGAATGACATGACTCGAGCTACACCTCTCATCCGTCTGGTGGCAGGTCTCGGTGCCTCGGCACTCGTGCTGACCGCCTGCGGTGACTCGGGAGACAGCACGGACACCTCCGCGGGCACGGACGCAACCGACGATGCGGCAGCGGCGGACCGGCCGCCGTGGTGCGGTCCGGACGAGATCTCACTCGGCATGACCGACGGCTTCGGTGGCAACAGCTGGCGTCTCGTCACGACGGCGGCGGGCCGGGCCGAGGCGGAGAAGTGTCCGAGCGTGACGTCATTCGAGTACGCCGACGGGCAGGGCGACACCCAGAAGGCGATCGCCGACATCCAGGGCATGGTCGCCAAGGGTGTGGACGCGCTCGTGGCGTTCCCGGACGCCGGCGAGGCGATGCTGCCGGCCCTGCGCTCGGCCTTCGACGCGGGCGTCGTGACGGTGCCCTACAGGGTGTTTCCCGGCGGCGTCGACGGCGAGGACTACACGGCGTACATCGGGCTGGACTCCCCGAACGACGGTCGGAACTGGGCCAACTGGATCATCGAGGTCCTTCCCGACGGTGGCAACGTGCTCTTCCTCAGCGGTCCCAGCGGCAACAGCCAGGGCGAGGGCGAGGCCGAGGGGCTGCACGAGGTGCTCGACCCGCTGGGCACGTACGAGTTCATCGGTGAGCAGCCGTTCGAGGTGACCAACTGGGATCCGGCGGAGACGCAGAAGGTGCTGACGGCAGCCATCGCCAAGTACCCCGAGATCGACGTCATCGTGTCCGACTTCGGCCCGTCGCTCGTGGGCGCGCTGCCGGCCTTCGAGACGGCAGGCCGGTCCATCCCGCCGCTCGCAACCTCCGACGGCAACGTCCTGGGCTGCTTCTGGGAGGAGGCCCAGGCCAACAACCCGGACTTCGCCATGTACACGATCGCGACCGGCAACGACCACGTTCGTACGGCGATGCAGTATGCGATCGCGACCGCGACGGGCGGCGAGGTGCCGAGCTCGACCACGCACCAGCACGAGCCGTTCGAGAACTCCGTGACGGGTGAGCCGAGCCCGGTCCAGTGCGAAGCCGAGCTGCCGGGCGACATCTACCTCTCCGCGGAGATGTCGGGCGACGACCAGGCAGCGCTCTTGAACTAGGCATGGCAATGGCGGGGCGCGTCCTGCGGCGAGCGCCCCGCCGCGGACCGGCACCGAAACTCTGCAACAGATGACGAAGGAGAACCGGGTGTTGGAGCAGACCGCGGTGGCCGTCGCGCACCCGACGATGGTCTTGTCCGGCATCTCCAAGAACTACGCGGGCGTCGCCGCACTCACCGACGTCTCGATCGAGGTGCGCCCGGGTGAGGTGCACGCTCTGCTCGGCGAGAACGGCGCCGGCAAGTCGACGCTCATGGGGGTTGCCTCCGGCACCACCCAACCGGACACGGGCGCCGTCACGTTCCAGGGCGAGATCATCGACCCGCTCACCCCGGGGTTGGCGACCGAGCTCGGCATCGCGATCGTGCACCAGCACCCGGCCGTGCTGCCGGACATGACCGTCGCGGAGAACTTGCGCGTCGCGGTGCCGGGCCGGTTCCTGACGGGCGCCGGGGACGAGGCGTCCTCGATGCGCGCGCTGCTCGCCGACGTCGGTTTCACCCGGCACCTCGAGGATCGCGTCAACTCACTGACGGTCGCGCAGACCCACCTGCTGGAGCTCGCCAAGGCAATGGCCATCGGGCCGAAGCTGCTGATCCTCGACGAGCCGACGGCCCCGCTCGGCCAGGAGTCGGTCGACCTGCTCTTCGACCGCGTACGCAGCGCCGCGCGCACCGGCACGGCCGTCGTCTACATCACGCACCGGCTGGCCGAGGTGCGCGTCCTCGCCGACCGGGTCACCGTCCTGCGCGACGGGAAGCTGCGCGGCACCTTGAACGTGGGCGACGTCACCGACGACGACCTGCTGGCGTTGATCATCGGCCGGCAGCTCGAGTCGACGTTCCCGCCCAAGCACGCGGGCCCGTCCGACGGCCCGCCGGTGCTGAGCGTCGAGGGGCTGTCGGGCGACGGGTTCTCCGACGTCTCGCTCGAGGCGGGCAAGGGTGAGGTAGTCGGGGTGGCCGGGGTCGTCGGCAATGGCCAGAGCGAGCTGCTGCGGGCGCTGGCCGGCCTGCATCACTTCACCGGGACCGTACGGGTCGGCGACCGGTCGTACACCTCGAAGAACTCGTCGAAGGACCTGCTCGCGGCGGCGGCGTACATGCCTGCCGACCGGCACCACGAGGGTCTGATGATGACGATGACCGTGCGGGAGAACTCCGCGATCACGGCGTTGGAGCGGCTGAAGAAGGGCCTGTTCCTCAGCCGTACGAAGGAGGTCGCCGTCGTCGGCGCGGAGCTGACCGGTCTCGAGGTCAAGGCCGCGTCGCTCGAGTCCAATGTGTCGGCGCTTTCCGGCGGCAACCAGCAGAAGATTGTGATGGCGCGGGCACTGCTGTCCGAGCCCGCGATCTTGATCGCCGACGAGCCGACGCAGGGCGTCGACGTCGGGGCGCGCTCCGAGCTCTACCGGATCCTCCGCGAGGCCTGCGACACGGGTGTGCCGGTCGTCGTCGCCTCCTCCGACGCCAAGGAGCTGGAGGGATTCTGCGATCGGGTCATCGTGATGTCGCGCGGCCACGTGACGGAGACCCTCAGCGGCCAGGACGTCAACGAGGAGCGCATAATCGGCGCCGCGGTGCGCTCGACGACGCGGCGGAGGCAGGAGGCGGAACGCTCGGCACCCAAGCGGTCGTCGTCCGGCGCGCTGCGTCGTTTCGTCCAGGGCGACTACGCGCCGGTGATCATCCTGGCCGCGGTGATGCTCGGGTTGGGTGCCTACATCTACAGCAGGAACGACCGCTACATCTCGCCGTTCAACATCACCTCGGTGATGCTGCTCGTCACCGCGCTGGGGTTCATCGCCCTCGGCCAGACCGTTGCGCTGCTGATGGGCGGGATCGACCTGTCCGTCGGACCGCTGGCTGGCTTCCTCGTCGTCGTGGGCTCCTTCTTCCTCAACGACGGCAAGTCGGCGGCCGTGATGGTGCTGGGACTGCTGGTGATGCTCGCCGTCGCGGCTGCGACGGGCGCGGTCAATGGGTCGCTGATCCGGTTCGGCAAATTCACGCCGGTCGCCGCGACGCTGACCACGTATATCGCGCTCGGCGGGTTCGCGTTCCTGCTCCGGGACTCTCCCGACGGGCTGATCAACCGGGACGTCACCGATGCGATCACCTACACCGTCGGGCCCGTGCCAGTGGTGTTCGTCATCCTCGTCCTCGTCACGGGGGCGATGGAGTTGCTGCTGCGTCGCGGCGGATGGGGACACCGGCTCCGTGCGGTCGGGTCCGACGAGGAGTCGGCTCGCCGGGTCGGCGTCCGCGTGACGCGTACGGTCGTCCTCGGGTACGTCGTCACGTCGGTCTTCACGTTTCTCGGCGCGATCGTGTTGCTGGCGCAGCTCGGCATCGGCGATCCCGCCCAGGGCGTCGGCTACACGCTCAGCAGCATCACCGCCGTGGTGCTCGGCGGGACCAGCCTGCTCGGTGGTCGCGGTGCGTTCGTCGGGACGTTCCTCGGCGCGGGGCTCATCGTCCAGCTGCTCAACGCGACCACCTTCCTCGGCCTCACGCAGACGTGGCAATACCTGTTCCAAGGCGGCCTGATCGTCATCGCCGCGGTCATCTACAGCCAGGTACGCGGCAGCCGGATCACCTTCGCCCGCTAGGCCCTCACCCAACGACAAACGACTCACGACCGACCGATAGGGAGCTCGTCGTGCATGCTGCGCGGTTCTACGGACAGCGGGACATCCGGGTGGAGGACATCGACAGCCCGAAGATCCGCGAGCCCGACGACGTCCTCGTCGAGGTGGCCTTCTGCGGCATCTGCGGCACCGACCTGCACGAGTACACGAGCGGGCCCATCGTCACGCCGACCAGTCCGCACCCGCTGACGGGCGCGACGCTGCCGCAGACACTGGGGCACGAGTTCTCCGCAACGGTGGTCGAGGTCGGCTCGGCGGTCGGCGACGTGCGCGTCGGCGACCGGGTCGCGATCATGCCGGCGATCATCTGCGGCCGCTGCTACTACTGCCGGCGCGGGATGGGCCACCTCTGCCTGAGCTTCGCGTGCACCGGGCTCAGTGCCGAGACCGGCGGCCTCGCCCGGTACGCCGTTGTCAAGGAGTACCAGGTCGCCACCCTGCCCGACGACGTCTCTGATCTCGAGGGAGCGGTGATCGAGCCGGCGGCGGTTGCTGCGTACGGCGTCCGCCGCGCCGGCGTGACCGGTGGAGACGTCGTCCTGGTCACCGGCGCGGGACCGATCGGCGTGCTCACGGCTATGTACGCCGATGCGGTCGGCGCAGCCACGGTCGTGATCGCCGAGCCCAACCCCCGGCGCGCGGCCTTGGCGCGCGAGATGGACATCGGCCCGGTCGTCGACCCGACCGCGGACGGCTTCGGTGCGGTGCTGGACGACCTGACCCACGGCGTCGGGGTCGACCTCGCGGTGGAGTGCTCTGGGTCGAGCCCGGGCCTCGCCAGCTGCCTCGAGCACACCCGGCGGGCGGGCTCGGTCGTGCAGACCGGGCTGCACACCAAGCCGGCGACGATCGACGCGATGCTGCTGTCGGAGAAGGACCTCACGCTGTACGGCAGCTGGTGCTGGAACACGACCGACTGGCCGCGGATCATCCGCATGGTCGCCTCCGGCAAGTACCCCGTAGGCAAGGCGGTCACGGCGCAGATCGCGCTCGAGGACGTCGTCGCGCAAGGGTTCGACGTCCTCGTCGACCCGCAGGGAGATCAGCTCAAGGTGCTCGTCAGCGCAGCAGACTCAACAGGAGGTACGTCATCGTGAGCGCCATCGGAGACCTGCACCACGTCGGGATCACGGTGCGAGACCTGGAGGAGTCGCTCCAGTGGTACGAGCGGGTGTTCGGGGTGACGCGCGAGTTCGTGGCGCACGGCACGGGGGACGACCTGGCCGTTGCCGTAGGCGTGCCGGATGTGAAACTCAGTTTCGCGTTCCTGCGCCTTGGCAGCGCCGTGGTGGAGCTGCTCTGCTACGACAACGAGCGCGAGGAGACGTTCGGCCGGTCCAATGCCGATGTCGGCTCGGCTCACATCTGCATCGACGTGCCGGACCTGCAGGCGGCGTACGACGACCTGCAGTCCAAGGGCGTCGAGTTCCTGGCGCCGCCGCTCGCTATTCATGACGGACCGCTTGCCGGGTGCGCCTTCGTCTACTTCAAGGACCCGGACGGCGTGACGCTCGAGCTGTTCGAGAACGCAGCGGCATCTTGAGCCAGCGCAGGGCGCTCGTCATCGGCGCCACCGGCATCACGGGTAGCAACACCGCCGACCACCTCGCCCGCTCCGGCTGGGAGGTGCTCGGGGTGTCCCGGCGCGCACCCGAGGGCCTCCCGGGCGTGCGGCACGTGCCGCTCGACGTCCTCGACCCGGCGGTGTGTGCGGCTGTCCTCCCCGACCTGGGCGCCACGCACGTCTTCTTCTGCACGTGGACTCGGCAGGACACCGAAGCGGCGAACATCGAGGTCAACGGCGCGATGCTGCGCAACGTCCTCGACGCAGCCGGGTCGGGCGGCACGGTTGAGCACGTCGCGCTCGTGACGGGTCTCAAGCACTACCTCGGGCCGTTCGAGGCGTACGGCAAGGACCCGGCGAAGCCGCCGTTCCGCGAGAGCCAGGGCCGCCTGCCGTACCCGAACTTCTACTACGAGCAGGAGGACGTCCTGTTCGCGGCGGCGGAACGGTACGGCTTCAGCTGGTCGGTACACCGGCCGCACACGGTGATCGGGTTCGCCTTGGGCAACGCCATGAACATGGGGGTCACGCTCGCGGTCTACGGTGCCATCGCCAAGGAAACGGGTCGACCGTTCGTCTTCCCGGGCTCGCCCGAGCAGCACGACGACTTTCCCACTGACATCACCGACGCGCGGCTGCTCGCGAAGCACCTGGCCTGGTCCGCCACCGAGCCACGGGCGGCCAACGAGGCGTTCAACACGGTCAACGGCGACAACTTCCGGTGGCGCGACATGTGGCCGGTCGTCGCTGCCGGCCTCGGTGTCGAGCCTGCTCCGTACCCCGGCCACGCGACCCCGCTCGTCGAGCAGATGGCCGACGCGCCCGCGCTGTGGCGGCAGCTGTCGGCGCGCGAGGGACTCCGTGAGCCCGACGTCGACCGGCTCGCGCCGTGGTGGCACGCCGACGGCGATCTCGGCCGTACGGTCGAGACCCACGCCGACATGGCCAAGAGCCGCGAGGCGGGCTTCGGCGAGTCGCAGGACAGCGAGCGGTCCTTTCTCGACTTGTTCGACCGGTTGCGCGCGGAGCGCATCATCCCTGCTGTGACTGATGAATCAATGACCGGCATGTCGACGCGCGAGGAGCCGGTCGCGTGAAGGCAGTGCAGTTCCGGGGGGTCGACGACCTCGCGCTGGCCGACCTGGAGACACCACGCATCGGCGCCGACGAGGTCCTCGTCACCCTGCGCTCGGTGGGAATCTGCCACTCCGACTTCGAGCTGCTCGAAGGCCGCTACATCATCCCCTTCGACTACCCGATCATCCCCGGGCACGAGTGGTCGGGTGCCATCGAGGAGGTCGGGCGGGACGTCGTCGGGTTCGCGCCGGGGGACCGGGTGCTCGGCGAGTGCGTGATCGGCTCGGAACACTTCGGTTTCTCGATCTCGGGCGCTGCAGCGGAGCACTTTGTGGCCCGTCCTGAGTGGCTGCACCGCGTGCCGGACGAGCTGTCGGACACGCAGGCGGCACTCGTGGAGCCCTTCAGCTGCGCGTATTTCGCCGCGATGAGGGCCGACAACCTCAACGGCAGCGACACGGCCGTCGTGTTCGGCGCGGGGCCGATCGGGCTGAGCTGCATTGCCGTCGCCGCGACACTCGGGGCACGGGTCATCTCGGCCGAGCCCAACCCGGCGCGGGCAAACCTCGCCCGCAGCCTCGGTGCGGCGGAGGTGTTGGACCCGCGGGCCGCGGACTTCGCCGACCGGGTCGCCGAGCTCACGTCGGGTCGCGGCGCCGACGTCGTGATGGAGGCGTCGGGTCAGCCCGCGGCCATGGCCGCGGCGCTCGAGGTCGCCGGCTTCAATGCCCGCCTGGTCAACATCGGCATCGACGTCGGCCGCAGCGCGACCGCCCAGCTGGGGCTGATCCAGTCCAAGCAGCTGCAGGTGCGTGGCACCATCGGCTCCCCGGGAGTGTGGCCGGCGACGCTGCGATTCCTCGCCAAGACCGGACTCGACCTCTCGTCCATGGTCACCGAGCGGTTCGACCTCGCGGACGCCCCGGCCGCGTACGCCGCCGCCCGGCGCACCGACGAGAACGTCAAGGTGCACATCGAGAACGGGCACATCCAGAACGGGCACATCCAGAACGGGCACATTCAGAACGGGCACATCGACGGGTCGAGCGGATGAAGGCGCTCGTCCTTCACGCCGCCGGCGACGCTCGCATCGAGGACCGGCCGGAGCCCGCGGCTCCCGGGCCGGGCGACGTGACGCTGCGGGTCGTACGCGCCGGCCTGTGCGGCACCGACGCGTCCGAGTACTCCGCCGGCCCGATCATGACGCCGCTCACGAAGCGGCATCCCGCCAGCGGCATGCTCGGCCCGGTCGTGCTCGGGCACGAGTTCATCGGGATCGTCGACACCGTCGGCGCCGAGGTCGACCGGTTCGGCCTCGGCGACCGCGTCGCAGCCGGGGCCGGCGTGTGGTGCGGCAACTGTGACTGGTGCCGCCGCGGCCAGACCAACCTCTGCGCGTCGTACTGGACGTACGGCCTGTCCGCTGACGGCGGCATGACGCAGCGGGTCACGGTCCCCGCCGCGATGCTGCACCCCGTCGCCCCAGGCGTCAGCGACGACAATGCCGCGCTGGCCCAGCCGCTCGCCGTCGGGCTGCACGCCGTCAGCCGTAGCCGTATCGCCGCAGGCGACGTGGTCGTGGTCCATGGCGCGGGCGCGATCGGCTCCTTCATCGTGGCCGGAGCGGTCGCGGCGAGGGCGGCAGCGGTCGTGGCGATCGACGTCGACGCCGCCCGGCTCGAGGTGGTCCGGCAGGTCGGCGCGTCGCACACGGTCGACGCGACACAGGAAGACCCGGGCGACGTCGTACGGGAGCTGACCGATGGCGCGGGCGCGGATGTCGCCATCGAGGCGAGCGGCGTGGCCGACGGCATGTCGAGGGTTCAGCAGCTGACCCGTCGCGGCGGGACGATCCTGCTTGTCGGGCTGCCGAAGAAGCCCATCGCGATCGACTCGGTCGACCTCATCCTGCGGGAGATCGACGTCGCCACCACCGTCGCGCACGTCTGCGACGAGAACCTGCCCGCCGCGCTCGACCTGCTGGCGTCGAGGGATCTCGCCGCTCTGCTGGTGGCCTCCGTCGTCGCGCTCGACAGCGCCGTCGAGGACGGGCTCGCCGCGATGACCGCGGGCACCGCGCAGGGCAAGATCCTCGTCGACCCACAGGCGGCAACGTGACTGCCGAAGTCGGGACGACTGCGCCCGTGACAGGGAGGCCCCGCGTCGCGTTCTGCGGCCTCGGCCGCATGGGGCGGCCGATGGCCACGCGCATCGCCGAGGCGGGGTTCGCCACCGTCGTGTGGAACCGCACCCCCGATGCGGCGCGCTCGGTCTCACTCGCGACCGGCGCCGCGGCCGCGCGGACACCGGCCGAGGCCACCCGCGACGCCGACGTCGTGGTCACCATGCTCACCGACGGGCCGGCCGTGCTGGGTGTTCTCGCCGGCCGCGACGGGGTGCTGTCAACGCTGCGGCCCGGGGCCATCGTCGTCGACTGCTCGACGACCGGCGCCGAGGCGGCGCGCGAGGCCGCCCGCCTGTGCACCGACGCCGGTGGTGCCTTCCTGGACAGCCCGGTGAGTGGCAGCACCGCTGTCGCCGGCCGCGGTGAGCTCGGCCTCATGGTCGGCGGCGACGCGGGCGCCCTGGAGCGCGTACGGCCCGTCCTCAACGCCTTCGCGCGAGCGATCGTCCACGTCGGCCCGGCGGGCTCGGGCGCCGCCGCCAAGGTCGCCGTAAACGGTCTGCTGCATACGTTCAGCACCGCGCTTGCGGAGTCGCTCGTGGGCGCCGCCGCCGAAGGCGTCACCCGGGAGGCGCTCTTCGACGTCCTGGCAGCGGGAGTCCTGCACAACACCTTCCTCGACGACAAGCGGGCTGCCTTCGTCGACCCGGACGGCACCCCGGTCGCCTTCGACCTGACCACGGCGACGAAGGACCTGCGCCTGGCGGTTGACGCCATCACGGCCGCCGGGCTCGTCACGTCCGTGGTCGGACGGGCCCTCGAGCTGAACCAGCACGCGGTTCGCGACGGCTATGGCGACAGGGACATCGGAGCGATTGTGGCGTGGCTGAGCTCCCCGCCGTGTGCGATGCACCCCGACGAGACCCAGCTCGACCTCAGCACCAGAAAGGACCATTGACGTGGGCATCCATACGTACGGGACGAACGCCGTCGACTGGGAGCAGCGGATCGACATCGACCGCCTCCGGCGCGAGCGGCTGCAGCGTCTGCAGGCCGAGCTGGACGCCTCCTCGCTCGGCGCGGTCCTGGCCTTCGACTTCACCAACATCCGCTACATGACGTCCACGCACATCGGCACCTGGGCCGTCGACAAGCTCATCCGGTACGCGCTGCTGGTGCGCGGCGCCAAGCCGATCATCTGGGACTTCGGCTCCGCGGCGCGACACCATCAGCTCTACAACCCGTGGCTGGACTACTCCGCAGCCCAGGCCGACGGCGCGCACGACCCGCACCACGGCGCCTCACCCAACGGGGCGGTCACCGGCGCGCGGGCCGGGATATCGACCCTGCGCGGCGCCTTCCACCCGCAGGCGGGGATCGCGGAGGAGGTGGCTCGCAAGATCAAGCGGGAGCTGGAGATCGCCGGCCTGCAGAACGAGCCCCTTGGCGTCGACGTCATCGAGCTCCCGATCCTGGCCGCCTTCCAGCAGGCCGGCATCCAGGTGGTCGACGGCCAGCAGGTGTTCCTCGAGGCGCGCCGGATCAAGACGCGGGACGAGATCGGGCTGCT
>Ga0136634_10000208_pt1 | contig 28928 bp, 22 predicted proteins | sample AntDrymUQ8332106_2_FD_104654 | JGI IMG/M metagenome (GOLD analysis project Ga0136634, IMG submission 104654) | Polar desert sand microbial communities from Dry Valleys, Antarctica - metaG UQ833 (21.06) | ecosystem: Environmental > Terrestrial > Soil > Desert | place: Antarctica: Dry Valley... | reverse complement strand
TATTGCGAATAAATCCGAGCGAAAAGAGCGCGTCGCCGATCTATTAACAAACGTCGGCCTCGACCCGGCGTATATGCACCGTTATCCGCCCGAATTTTCCGGCGGACAACGGCTGCGGATCGGCATCGCGCGGGCGCTTGCCTTGAATCCGAAGCTGATCATTTGCGACGAGCCCGTGTCGGCACTAGATGTTTCGGTCCAGGCCCAGGTCGTTAACCTGCTTCAGGATCTGCAGCGGGAATTCGGTCCGACATACCTGTTTATCTCACACGGCCTGGCCGTTGTTGAGCATATCTCTAATCGCGTTGCGGTTATGTATCTCGGCAAAATAGTCGAGATCGCGGAAGCGAAAGAGCTTTACAAAAACTCGCTTCATCCATATACTCGTGCTTTACTTTCTGCGATCCCGGTTGCCGATCCCAGGCAAAAACGCGAACGAATAATCCTTCAGGGCGATGTTCCGACTCCGATCAACCCGCCGTCGGGCTGCAGGTTTAGAACCAGGTGTCCGATTGCCATCGATGAATGCGCGCAAGTGATGCCTGAAATGCGTGAAATTTCCGAAGGCCATTTTGCCGCATGCATCAGGATTGACGGTTATGATAAGGCTCCATCGCATGAGCAAACCATTTGAAACAAAGTTTTGCGGAAAGGCGTAAGATCAGTTGATCGAATAAGCTTTATCTACTAAAAATCGAGAGGAAAATATGAATCGTTTGGCTGGAATTATCGTTGCAGTAATCGGTTTGCTCGTTGCCGTTCTAGCAATTCTGAAAATCATACCGGATCTGACCTGGACCGGTGTTTTTTTGATTTTGCTAGGCGGGTTGATCATAGGCCTTAGTTTCGTGAACAAGCCAGATCCTGAAGACACTCCACGAATGTCCACCGGCGAAACGCTCGCGAATATTTTCTTTTCACCGGCCGAAGTGTTTCAGAATTTGCGCCAACATCCGCGCTGGCTGGCCGCCGTGCTTATCATGTCGGTTCTTTCAGCCATTTTTTTTAGCCTTTTTATGTATCGGCTGGGGCCGGATCGCGTTACGAATTTCGCGATTGACAAGACAAAGGAAATGTCGATCATGAGCGAAGACGCAAGAACACAGGTGGAATCTACTCGGGCAAAAGCTCTGGAAGATAACAAAAATCCGATTTTACGCGTTGGGCAAGCGGTTTCAAGTTTTGCAGGATCGGTAGTTAAGTTTGCGATCCTGGGCGGGATTTTTTTCCTGTTCGCCCTGGCGATGGGGGGCAAAATGAATTATTGGCAGGCGTTTTCCGCCGCTGTTTACGCCGCATTTCCGGTTGCTGTCATTCAATTTGTGCTCAACACGATCATTCTCTTTATAAAAGATCCCATCGATATTCATCCGATCATCGGCCAAACTTCTTTGATTCAGGATAATTTAGGATTTCTGGTCGTTCCAGCGGAAAATCCCGTTTTGTTCACGGTTCTCGGAATGCTCGGTTTGCTATGGTTTTATTGGATTTGGTTGAATGCAACAGGAATAAAAAACACCGGCGAAAAGGTTAGTTCATCGACTGCGTGGACAGCCGTTCTGACGGTGTATTTCGTTTTGATCGCACTCTTTGCAGTTATGTCGCTGCTTTTTCCGAGTTTTATCAGCTAAAAACCCTGATAATGTTTTTAATGACTTTTCCGACACTCTCAGTTTATAAAACCGTTTATTCATATCTAAGAGCTTCGATGGGATCTAAACGGGCCGCTTTCCATGCCGGGAACATTCCGAAAATTATGCCGATTCCGACGCTTGCGAAAAACCCTGCAACCGGAGCCCACCAGGGCACATAAGACGGGAGGACGAGTTTTACGAGCAGCGTCAGCAGCCAGCCGAGTAGAAGCCCGAGCAGCCCGCCGAAACCTGTCAACGTCGCAGCTTCGATCAGGAATTGGAGAAGAATATCGCTTTGTTTGGCGCCGATGGCCTTTCGAATGCCGATCTCGCGTGTTCTTTCGGTAACAGAAACCAGCATTATATTCATTACTCCGATGCCGCCGATCATCAAACCTACTGAAGAAATAACGACCATAGCTATTGCTACGCCCGCGGTGATCGATTGAAACTGGTCAATCAGGCTGGCAGCGGTTTCCATCGAAAAATTATTCGGTTTTCCGTATTCAACCTGGCGGCGCACGCGAAGCAGATCCTGCACGTCATCCTTCGCCCTGTTCAGCATTCCTTCCTGCGCGATGGCGAGAATAAACAGATCGTCCGCATTGGGCTTGAGTTTTAAAGCCGCGCCCATTGGCATATAGATAACGTTGCTTTGATCGTTGTTTCCGCCGCCGCCGCCGAAAAGCTGCTCGCGTTTTTCCAGAACGCCGACAACGCGAAATTCTGCCCCGCCGATCTCAAGCGTTTGTCCGACTGGATCTTCAAAAGGAAAATAATTATCGACAACGGACGAGCCGATCAGGCAAACATTTGCCTTTTCATCGCTTTCGGATTGCGAGAACCAACGACCATCAACTAGAATTTCCCTCGTTGTTTTTTCAATCTCCGGTAGAGTACCCGTTAATCGCATTGCGGAAGACGTCTTGCCGTTTTTGCCTGTGACCATCGTTTTTGCACCAAAAAAATTACTCGAAACATCGAGAAAAGGGATGGCCGTTTCAATTGAAGCCAGATTTTTGATTGCCTCCGCGTCATCGACAGTCAATGGCTTTCTCATGCGCTCTTCCTGCGTGCGTCTGCCATGGCTGAAGCCTATATTGAATTTATAAAGAAATATCGAACGTGTGCCAAAAGATTCGACTTGCTTCTCGACTGCCACATTAATGCCGCTGATTATTGACGAAATGAGCATTACGGTAATGACGCCGACGACCACGCCCACAATTGTGAGAAACGAGCGCAGCTTATGACTGCGCAGCGTATCGAGCGCCATTTTTAGATTTTCATAAAAAGGACCGGCAATAAAACTCATTGTTTTCAATCCGCCCGCAGTGCTTCTATCGGATCAAGCTGTGCCGCTTTCCACGCCGGATATATTCCGGCCACAATTCCGACGAGAGCCGAAAAACCAATAGATATAACGGCCGCATACCACGGAATGACGGTTTGCAGGAAAAGTGCACTGACGATAATTCCAATCACTTTGGCCAGAATCAAGCCGATCAAACCACCGATCGCAGAAAGAGTTGCGGCTTCGTACAAAAACTGCTTGAGAATATCGGATTGCCGCGCACCCAGGCTTTTTCTTATTCCGATCTCTTTTGTACGCTCGGTAACGGCCACGAGCATTATATTCATGATGACGATCGCTCCTACCAGCAAAGCAATTGCGGGCACGGCGAGGATGACGATAAATGTCGTTCCAAAAAGACTGTCCCGCAAACCGGATATCGCATCTGGCGTTACGATTCCGAACGCGTCTTTTTCGCCAAAATCGAGTTTTCGTCTAAGGCGCATCAGCGTCCGCGCTTCGTCAACCGTATCCTTAAATAATTTGTCTGACTTTGCGGTAGCTACGAAATAAAGATAACGGCTGCCGCGAAACCCGCCAAAATTCGCGCCGTAAGTTTTTAAGGGAAGCTGAACAAAAGCATCCTGCGGCATGCCGAAAACCGTACCTTTTGCAACCTGGACACCGATCACGCGGTAGGGAATTCCGCGAATATTTATCTCCTCTCCAACCGGTGAGCCCTGCGGAAAAAGTTTTTCTGCAACATCCTGACCGATAAAGGCCACACGCATCGAGTTATTATTTTCGGCATCGGTGAAATAACGGCCCTGCGCTACGTCGACGTTTTCAATTTCCCCAATAACCGGCTCTGCTCCGTCAACAGTAACTTCCTCCATCGTTTCCTTACTTGTCTTAATTTCCCGCCTGTTTGCTCCGGCTTTCGCTCCGATTTTGTCGATCAACTGCGAGCGGGAACGAATAAACTCCAAATCCTCAAACTCAAATTCCTTATTGCGACGCTGAGCCTCGGCAATAGTGTCCGTGTCTTTGAAATCGTCGAAACTGAACCGCTGGATCGTAAACGAATTCGAGCCGATACCGGCGATCTTTTCATCTATATAGGAATTAAATCCCTGCAGCACCGAAAACACGACCATAAAGGCCATAACGCCGATTATCATCCCAAGCAGCGTCAGAAACGACCGCAGCTTATGCCCCCAAATGGCGGAAAGCGCAAGTTTTAAAGTTTCGGAGAAATTCATGAAAGCTCATATTGTATACGAAAAGCTTGGGAAATTGTTTATGAGTGTCAGAACAGCGAGCGGTAGCGACCGGTCTCCCGCCTTTATATATATAGCTGAACAATTGCTCCAGGTCTTTTGCGTCATTTTATGCGTTCGTCTTTCTCGATTTGTCCGTAGCGGATGCTAATAATGCGGTGCGCCCGTTCGGCGACGTCGTGCTCGTGCGTAACGACAATGATCGTATTGCCTTCGGAATGCAGTTTCTCGAACAGCGTCATGATCTCAGCGCTGGTTTTCGAATCGAGAGCACCCGTAGGCTCGTCCGCGAGGAGAATGGAAGGATGATTGACCAATGCCCTTGCGATTGCAACACGCTGGCGCTGTCCGCCTGAAAGCTCGTTCGGCCGGTGAGTTACGCGATCTCCGAGTTCAACCGATGCAAGAGCAGCTTGTGCCTTTTCGTTCCTTTCACCGGCTCTCATTCCTGCGTAAATAAGCGGCAGCTCGACATTATGCAGGGCAGTTGCACGGGCTAGCAGGTTAAATGTCTGGAAGACAAAACCGATCTCCTTATTGCGAATTCGTGCGAGCTCATCGTCGGTCATTTCGGAGACAAGATTGCCGTTGATCCAGTAATCGCCTTTGCTGGGCGAGTCGAGACAGCCGATCAAATTCATCAATGTCGATTTACCCGAACCCGAAGGGCCGATTATAGCAAGATATTCGCCTTTTTCTACATGAAATGAAACGTCCCGTAATGCATGAAGCTCTTCGACACCCATCTGGTAGGTTTTCCAGATGTTCTGCATCGAGATCAGCGTTTTGGAGGCCGTAGCGGCGCCGTTTTGATCCGGTTCAGACACGCCGTTTTGGTTTTCCATAAATCTATACATATTTTATGTAACGCCAGCGTCTCGCTGGCTGTCCAGCCGCCGGCACAGCAGCGATACTTTAAGATTTATTAGCTGCGTCGCCTTCTTTCTTAACTTGTTTTTTGACGATAGTTTCTTCTTTTAGAGTGTTCAGGATGCGGCTTGGCCCGGTGATGACTTCTTGTCCTTCGGAAAGCCCGGATAGAATCTGAATATCCGACTCGCCCGTGATTCCGGTCTCTACCGCGACGAATTTTGCCTTATTATCTTCAAGAACATAAACGCCCTTTATCGGCTTTGGCTTGTCGGCCGATTGCGGAGCATCCGGCTGAACCGTCTCTCCCGGTGCGGGTTCGGGTTTTTTCTCTATCACCGCCTGCAGCGGTACCGCAATTACATTTTGGGCAGTCTTTGTCGTGATGACCGCTGTCGCACTCATACCGGGACGTAAACCGTTCAGAAATTCCTCTGATAAGTTAACAAGCTGAATCACAACGCGAAACTCCTTTGCTTCCTGGACATTGATATTTGTAGACAGTCCACCGCTTGTCTGCGATTTACCAACGGCAAGCGGCGTTTTTTGTGTAACTTCGCCTTCGAGTTCCTTATCGCCGAAAGCATCGACCTTTATTTTTGCCTTTTGCCCGACCTCAACTTTGTCGATCTCGGTTTCGTCCACTTTTACTTCGACGTTTATCGACGACATATCCGCGATTGTTAGCAAAGCCGTAGTGGACAAGCCTGCGACGGCAAATGTGCCGACCTTTGAAGGAATTTCGGCAATGACGCCGTTTATCGGAGCGACCTGTAAAGTTTTATCTCTTTGATTTCTCTGCCCGCGCAGCACGGCCGACTGTTGATTTGCTCTGGACTGACTGGAATTAACCCCCAGCGACGCCGTCTCGACGCCGCGCCGCGCATCGCGCACGGCAACAGCCTGTTGATTCAGGCGCGCCGTAGCATCCTTGATAGAGATACGCTGCGATTCGAGCCGGGCTCGGGAGGTATTTAGCGAAACGCGGGCATTTTCTACCCGGTCTTTTGCCGAATCGAACTCCTGACGAGCAATAACACCGCTTTCAAGCAATTGCTCGTTTCTTTTCAGTTCCCGGTTGGCGGCATTAAGCTCAACTTGTGCCCGGTCCACTTCCGTTTGCGCGGTAACAACGCCCTGCCGGGCATTATCAATTGCAACCTGCGACACATTCATACCCTGCTGCGCCTGTGAAAGCTGGTTTTGAGCTGCGGTTACCTGGGATTGCGAAACACGAACGTCATCCTGCGCGGATTGAAATGCTGCGAGTTGGGCGTCGGTGCTGGATTCGAGTTGATCCGGGTCTAGCCGGACAAGCGGCTCGCCTTTTGTAACTTTCTGGCCTTCCTTGACGTAAATCTCTTCTATGCGGCCTTGAACTTCACTCGTCAAGTTCATAAACTGAATCGGGCGGATTTCGCCGGAAGATGTAACAGTCGAACGCAATTCGGGCCGTACCTCGACCTTGACCACCGTTACTTCGGGAGTGTCCTTACGGGTGGCAAAAATGCTTGCTATCACGACGATCAATAAAAGAGATGCGACGGAACCGCCGATTATAATCTTTTTCTTACGGCTCAATGCCATATATCTTATTCCCCACTAAAATCGAATTTTCTTTGGCTGCTGAAGATTATCACGCAAAACTAAGACAAAATGTACGTCAAGCCGTTATTACGACATAATTCTTTCCATTGTTTCAAAAAAGTATATACACAACAAACACGATAAAATTTGAATCCAAAACTCAGTTTTTTTGAATGATTTTTCGCAACCTTAGGCTTAGGATTTACGAAAATTGATTTAACAGGTAAAATGCACTTGCTTTATGTAAATCGGCTCATGTTTAATCTGATCGCAAGGTAAAATAAAATAGATGATAAAATGCAAATCTTGCGGAAATGAGAATCTGGACGCTTCACAGTATTGCGACGAATGCGGTTCGAAACTGGCCGCCAACGCCAGCAGTAACGGACAGATAATTTCCAGTCCGCGTCCTGAAGTTTCAGGAGGCTTTCGCAGCGCTCAGGTAACGTCGTTTGGAATTCCCCCATTGGTTGAAAACCAGATGATTGAGGATGGGGACAATTTAAATAGTGGATTAAATGAAAGACGGGGAAGCCATGCTCGGTTAATAATCGAGCGAGGCGACTCCGTTGACATGGAATTTTCATTGTCAGCGGAGGAATCCAATATAGGACGGTGGGATGCGGATAATGGCATCTTTCCCGATGTCGATTTAGACGCGCACGACCCTGACGCCAAGATTTCGCGGCGTCATGCACGCATTGTCCGACGGGAAGATGTTTATACTATCGAGGATCTCGGCTCTACTAACGGAACTTTTTTGAACCGTGGCCGACGGCTGATGCCCGGTAATCCGCAAATTTTGAGCGAAGGCGATGAAATAATTGTGGGTAAAACGTTTCTGAGATTTCGTATCAACAAATAAAACTAAAATAAGAGATGACTTGTCAAGAATGCGGCTCCGTGCTCGCCAAAAATGATGTTTTTTGCCCATTTTGCGGTAGGGGTCTGAAGCCCGCGCCTCCTGACGAAAACGAGGCTGATGATTCAATGGCAAGCACTATAATGATTCCACCCGTCGGCAGTGATGCAGAAGTTTCACCCGATCCTAATCACGCTACAGGCGGTTCCGACTTACATGAAGCAATAACGCTGGACGACCCGTCCGGGTTTAATGTTCAATCTGAAGATACGAGCACAAATGCTCCAGCAGTTGCCCCGCTAGATAAATTTTCGGCGATGTGGGCTGAGGTCGATAAGGATTTGCGAAATTTCGATAATATTCCGGCTCCCGCGATTCTTGGCGAATTGGGTAAAACTCCCGGTAACCCCACGCCTGCTTCCACATCCGAATATGATTTGGATGACGAAGCGGATGTCAGTAAATTGCTGCCGGACGCCGCTCAATCAGAACAATCAGGCGAGCCGGACGTCAAGGTATCAGGCGCTGCGGCTGGCCGTTCTGCGTCTAACGAAAACTCACCCTTAAACAATAACGCAATTTCCGTAACCGGGCAGGATATCGACCAAAGCAGCGGAGAAGATAGTATTTTGGACCCAGCTTTCGAATTATCCGAAGAAAAAACTACTTCAGTGAATCGCGCAATCGCGAGGCCGTCCCAAGAATTGGAACACGGCGACCCGTACCTTTCAAACTCGGCTTTTGATTCCGTCAGAATTATGGAAAACAAACTTCCATCCCGACAGGATGATGCTGCTACATTAATTCAAGGTGCCCGGCATGTTCCCGCGCCCGATTCTGCACAAAAGCCTAAAGCTGCCGAACCCGTGAATGCCGATGAACACAGAACGCCACGGACGGATCAAAAGATCGGAATCGGCGAAACAGACGGTAAGCGGGGTTCTAAATTAAAACCTCTTTCGGAAGGAACTGTATTAAACGGGCGCTATGAAATTGTACGCAAGATCGGCGGCGGCGGAATGGGAGCGGTTTATCTTGCCAGCGATAATAATCTCGGCGGCGTTTTGCGGGCCGTCAAAGAGATGGTTCAGGCCCATATCGAAGATGAACAGCAGGAAAAGGCGGTCAATGATTTTAAGCGGGAATCGACTATCCTGTCATCACTGGATCATATTGCAATCCCGACGATCTACGATTATTTTTACGACGATAAGGAAAGCCGTTTTTATCTCGTAATGAAGTATATATCCGGCGGCGACCTTGCGTCCCGGCTGCGGTCGGCTCCGGAAGGGAAAATCGATGAGAAAACCGTTATTGAGTGGGCGATACAGATCATCGACGTGTTGGATTATTTGCACAACCAGCCCTCAACGATCGTCTACCGCGATCTAAAACCGTCGAACATTATGATCGACGGCAATTCCGGCCGCGTGATGCTGATCGATTTCGGCATCGCCCGCTCGATCAACCAAAAAGAGGAAAAAGGTGTAACCGCGGTCGGTACAATGGGATATGCACCGCCCGAGCTTTTTAGCGGAAATGTCGAGCCTCGCTCCGATATTTACAGTCTCGGCTCCACAATGTTCCATCTTTTGACCGGGGCCGATCCGCAAAGCAATCCGCTTTTAATTTTCGATTTTCAAAAGAATCCGCGGCCGCGGCAGATAAACCCGCAGCTTTCCGACCAGATCGAAAGAATTCTGATGCAGTCGGTCGAATATAATGCAGATGCAAGGTTTAGGTCGGCTGCAGAGATGCGCGGAGTTCTCGAAGATCATCTTTCAAAACTGAAGACCAGTAATTTAAGTTACGGCGTATCGGAGGCTCCGGCCTCAGTAAGCCTGGCGAACCAAAGCGTGTTTTGCGGCTTTTGCGGCCAGCGGATCGTGGCAACGGATCTTTTTTGCGCATTTTGCGGAGCAAAGCAGCCTCTTGCACAGCAAGGCGTTCACTCCGAAATCTACTCGCAGGTCTCGCTGACGGCCAAGCTGTTGATCGAAGGCACGAGCGAGCTGGCCGCACCCGTCTTTTCCCTGCAAAAGGACGAAAATCTCGTTGGCCGCCGCGACCCGATGTCAAATATTTTTCCGGAGGTCGATCTCTCGAAATACGATCCGCAGACTAAGATTTCGCGTCGCCATGCGAAGATCTGGCGTGAAGGCATTAATTTTATGGTTGAGGATCTAGGTTCTTCGAACGGAACCATTCTGGCCCGGTCTATCAACGATTCATTTCGTCTGATTCCGAACCAGCCTCACATCCTGACGGCCGGCGATAAGTTAAAGATCGGCGACGCCACTCTTCATTTTGTGATCGGATAGTTTGAGAATCGATATATGAGTGCAGAACGAACCGTTCCATTGCGCAGGCCGCAAAACGCCGATGTGATCATCGATTTTATGCCGGAAAGGGTAAAAGCTCCTTTCCTTCTTCGATGTGGAGCGCTGCTGATCGATTATATTGTGCTTGTGTCTATTCCGGTTATTACATTATTGATCAGCAGGCTTATGGGTAACGACGGCGCAAGGCTTCTCGGCAGCAGCATAAATAATGCCGGCTGGTTAATAGTGATTTTGCTTGGCTTGACGAATTTTATAGTTCTTCCGATGGTCAGCGGGCAAACGATAGGAAAAATGCTTACCGGATTACGAATCGTGCAGATAGACGGAACGGCTGCGTCGACCGGATCGGTTGTGCTGCGCCAAACGCTTGGGTATTTATTAACCGCTGCAAGCTTTGGAACTGGTTTTCTTATTTCCGTCCTCAGCAGCAAGGGCCGTGCGCTTCATGACTACGTTGCGGGTACCGTTGTGATCTATGCGGATAAGCGTCTTCGCTAATTTTGAATTCCAAATCGTATGCCTCAATTGATATTTAAGAATACCGACAGGTCTGCCGAGAAGGTGCCGCTTTCGCGGCTGCGAACGACGATCGGGCGCTCCGCCCGGAGCGACGTTTGTATACCGGATGCGTTTGCATCGCGCCTGCACGCCGAGGTGCGGCAGGAAGGCGATGGATTCTGGCTTCAGGATCTGGGCTCCGCGAACGGAACACGTTATGACGGAGCGCCTGTTAAGGCACTGATTCCCTTAATTTCAGGCGGTGAAATACAGATCGGTGAAACGACATTAGTTTTCGATGATGAGAAGCTGAATATTTTATCGGGTTCAACTTTGATAGCCGACCACACTTCGGCGCTCGATCCGTCACAAACCATTTCTTTTCAAAGCAAAAAAATCCCGACAACGGAACTTCTGAAAGGCCAGTTTTCGTCGCGGACCGAGCTTCTGGGATTGATAAGCAAAGTTGGCGTGGCGCTGCTTTCCGCCCGCGGGCTTGATGAAACGCTGAACCAGGTTGCCTCGCTCGTTTTCGAGGCCGTGCCTGCGGAACGATGCGTTATCATGCTCCGTGATGAAGACAATGAAGGCGGTATGAAGATCCGGGTAGCGCGTGTAAGAGGAAAGGACGAAACGATTGAAGAAGTAAGAATAAGCCGTACGGTTATGGACGAGGTGCTGAAAAACGGGAAGTCTGTGTTGACAGCTGACGCCCAGCACGATCCGCGCTTTGCCAGCCAGACTATGGTTCTATCGGGAGTGCGTTCGGTGCTTGCTGTACCACTCAGCGTTGACGAAAGAAATATATTTGGGTTGATTTACGCTGATTCGCCTACTTACGAAGCGACTTTTTCCGAGGAGCATCTGAATATTCTAACTACGCTCGCCTCGGTGGCGTCGATCCGAGTGGAAAATGCGACTCTTCTGGAAGAGCGAATCGAGCGCGAGCGGATGGAGCACGAGCTGGAGCTTGCGACCGAAATTCAGCAGCGTTTCCAGCCGGCCGGCCCGCCGATAGTCGAGGGTTACGAATTTCAGGGAATCTCGTTTTCCTGCTACGAGATCGGCGGCGACTATTATGATTTTATCGAGCGGCACGACGGCCGGATGCTGATCGCGCTCGGAGATGTTTCGGGTAAGGGAACCGCCGCTGCACTTCTTATGTCGAGCCTCCACGCCGCTATTCACGCACAGGTTTCGGCGAAAAGCTCACTTGACGAAACTATAAGCTCTGTAAACCAATATCTTGCCGACAACACGCCGGCGAACCGCTTTGTAACCCTCTTTGCTGCCGAGCTCGATCCCAAAAACGGCGCATTGCGATACATAAATGCCGGCCACAATCCTCCGTTGATCGGGCGTGTCGACGGAACCATCGTCCAGCTTTCGTCCGGCGGCTTTCCGCTTGGCATAATGCCCGGAGCCGACTTTGAAGTCGGCGAAACTCATCTGAATCCGGGTGAATCGCTCGTTGTATATTCGGACGGCGTTTCCGAAGCGAACAATATCAGAGATGAAGAGTTCGGTCTGGATCGGCTTGCGGAGGTTGTAAGGAATAATTTGAAAGCCTCGGCCGCCGGAATGCGGGACAAGGTTGAATCCGCACTTTCGGCTTTTACAATGACAGCTCCCGCCAATGACGATATTACACTGGTAATTGTTAAACGTGTCTAAGCTTTGAATGTTGAGATCAAACCAATATAAAAAGTTTATGCTTGAGCATTCTTCCCGTTTAGTTCCAAAATAGATTTAAAATTACGTCCGTCTTCATTTGGTTTCGCAAGTTCCCGGAGTAATGCCCGGAGTTGACTATGCTCTTCGCGTGTTTTCGTAACGATCCGGACCGATTTCTGCGCCCGGTCTTCAATTATAAGTTTTGGAAAGACTGTGTTCATATTCCCCCCGGTAATTATATAAAGCAAAGAACGTGCCGCTCTAAAATGTTGTAATTATCAGTATAATAAAACTGACAAAAATCCTCTGTACTGATTTCGATCACTCAAATAAAATTAAAATTATTGACCAATGAAGTCATAATGACGTAAAATTTAATTGGCCTTCCTCTGTCCGTTAATCCGAATGCAATTAAAGCCCTCCAAAATCAGTTTGATTTATTTCGTTACCGTCACACTTCTTTTGGTAGGGCTGGTTCCGCTGGTTCTGACCGGCTGGCTGCTTTCCGAACGTAGTGCGCAGGAGCTGCGCTCTGTTGAGAACCGCTATCAGATCCAGCTCGTTCAGGAGAAGGGCCGGCAAATAGAGATGTTCGGACAAAAGTACGGCGATCTGGTAAAAAGTCTTTCCGATGCGATTGAAATCTCGAACAGCGTAGAAATGTTGGCATTGCCGCAAACCGAGCAAAAGCTGGGCGAAACGCTTAGGGAAGATCCGAACGTGCTTGCGTTGTATGTAAAACCGGCGGCCGGCGAATCACTGTCGCTTTTTCGCCTTGGTGTGATCGGCGAGGAAGAACTCAAAGCTATCTCCGCTGATGCGCTGCTTGAAGCACGTGATCGTGAAGTTTTCATCGGCTCTCCGAAAAAAACCGCTTCGAGCTCCGATTCCGTGATGACGATGGTATCGCATGCAAAAATTGATAACCGTTCGATCGCATCGATTGTAGCCGTGGTTTCACTCAGGGAAATTGCGAAAAATATCGTTGGGACGAATGCGGGTACCGAAGCCGATCTTTGGAAAGCCGGATTGCCGATCATTTTTGTTGTCGATCAGGACGGAAACGCGATATTTCATCCCGATGAAGGTTTGGCAGACTCTCAAAAATCGCTTACAAACCTAAAAATCGTAAATGAATGGCAGCAGTCCAATCGTCAGATCCAATCTGGCCTGGTGCCGTTCACGGCCGAATTCGACGGTAGCAGCTATGATATGATCGGTGCCTATTCGACTGTCAGATTCGGAGCGGATAACACGTTTGGAATAATCACAATGCAGGACGAGCGAAAGGCTCTCGCATCGGTAGGCGAAATGCGGTCGCAGACGTGGATGATCAGCCTCGCGTTAGCTTTTATTGCCCTATTGATCGGTTCGATCGCGGCAAGATCCTTAACTTCTCCTCTTATGAATTTGTCTGCCGCAGCGGAAAAAATTGCGTTGGGCGATCTTTCCACACGCGTCGAGACAAAGAATATCACTGAGATCGGAACTCTCGGCAGATCGTTCAACACGATGAGCGACAAGCTCGAAGAGCACATTGCTCGGCTGGCGAAAGCGGCAGCCGAAAACCGTGAATTGTTTGTCGGAACGGTAAAAGCGCTTGCCGCGGCCATCGATGGCAAGGATAAATATACGCGCGGCCATTCCGAAAGAGTTTCGCGTATTTCTGTGGCGATTGGAAAACAGATGGGGCTTGAAGCCGAAGAGCTCGAGACTTTGCGTATCAGCGCTTTGCTGCATGATGTCGGAAAAATTGCGATAGACGATTCAATCCTTAAAAAACCGTCTGCTTTGACAGCGGAAGAGTTCGATATTATGAAAACCCATCCGCAAAAGGGCTACAAAATAATGTCCCAGATTCCCGCGATGAAGGACTTTTTGCCGGGCATGTACATGCATCACGAGATGGTAAACGGCCAGGGCTATCCGCAGGGATTGACCGACGAGCAGATTCCGCTGCAGGCAAAGATCGTTTCCGTGGCCGACACTTTCGATGCGATGACGATCGACCGCCCGTATCAAAAAGGAATGCTCCTGCCGGATGCATTATTGCGTATAAAAGAACTCGTAGGAACGAGATATGATGTGAAAGTTGTCGACGCCCTGATTCGCGGATGTGATGCTGGCGAGATCGGAAACGGCGTCGTCAGGTTTTTGGTCAACAACAAAGAAACGGCCGACGCGAAAGTTTGCGAAGAAACCCAGCTCGTTGCTTGATCTGTAACAAATCACATTTTCCCTGACTGATATCGCACGTTGTTTGACGTGCGATATTTTTTTATAATCAAAAGTTTGCACACACAGCTATTTTTTTGATTACTCATATGGCATTTTTTTGGCGGCGAAATAAGGAAGACAAATTCTCGACATCGGTTCTCGGACTGGACAAGTCGATTGAGGAACTCAAAGCACAGGAAGCAGCAATCGAAAGGGAAATCGGCGTTCGGTTTACCAAGGCGATTGCTAAAACCCGTGATTCGATCAACAACAAGCTTGATACGATCTTCGAAGGGCGCAAACAGATCGACGAACAGTTAATCGACGAATTGGAAGAAATGCTGATCTCGACCGATATAGGCGTGCAGACAACGATGCAGGTTCTGGAAGCGATCCGGAAAGGCGTGTCGCGGCAGGAGATCAACGATCTCGATGCTCTAAAGTCGGTGATGAAAAACGAGCTGCTCGGAATTCTTCACCATTCAACCGAATCCGGCATCGCATCGGAAACCGAGGCTCCGGACACGATAAAGCCCTATGTGCTTATGGTCGTCGGCGTGAACGGCGTTGGGAAGACGACAACCATCGGCAAGCTGGCGCAGCGTATTAAAAACGAAGGCAATGATGTTTTGATATGCGCTGCCGATACATTTCGTGCTGCTGCGTCGGAACAGTTGGAAATCTGGTCGGAACGCGCCGGCGTGCCGCTTATCCAGCAAAAACACGGAACCGATCCGGCCGCCGTTCTTTTTGACGCACTCCAGGCAGCAAAGGCAAGAAACTCGGATGTTTTGATCGTCGATACGGCCGGCCGTCTGCACAACAAATCAAATTTGATGGCCGAGCTGGAAAAGATGAAACGCATCGCCGCCCGCGAAGTTTCCCAGGCGCCGCACGAAACGCTCCTCGTCATCGACGCCGTTACCGGCCAAAACGGCCTCGAACAGGCACGGCAGTTTATGAAGGTGGCCGACGTTACGGGAATTGTTCTGACCAAACTCGACGGCACCGCCAAAGGCGGCATAGCCGTCGCAATCTCAAAGGAGCTAAAACTCCCGATCCGCTATGTCGGCATCGGCGAACAGGTCGATGATCTAATGGTTTTCGACGCGGAAAATTATGTGAACGGATTGTTTAATTAAAAGGAGATTTGAGATGACACAAACAATCGATGCGATTTATCAAAACGGTATGTTTAAGCCTTTGAGTGTCCTTCTCAGACCGGTTATTTAGCATTAGTGGATCAACAAGTCTCTAAAATCGATTTTGGAATGACCCGGCGCGCTTTAGCTTTGGCGGCGGTCGCTATCGGGCAAGTTTCGCCGAATCCGCTCGTCGGGTGCATTATCGTATCCGAAGCAGGCGAACTTGTCGGTGAAGGAACATACGTTTACGACAATGTTTTACACGCCGAGACGATTGCGTTGAATCAAGCGGGCGTACGCGCGAAAGGCGGGACGGCGTATGTGTCGCTCGAGCCTCATTCCCATTACGGCAAGACGCCGCCGTGCACGGACGCGTTGATAAACGCCGGGATCACACGCGTTGTTTGCCCGATTGAAGACCCGAATCCCCTTGTATCGGGCAAAGGCTTTGAGCAGCTAAGATCAAATGGAATCGAAGTCGTAACAGGGATTCTCGCAGACGAAGCTGCAAAGCAAAACGAGAAATTCATTTGTTGGCACCGGAAGAAGCGTCCGTTCGTTCATCTGAAATTGGCAATGTCCCTCGACGGCAGAATTTCATTAAAAAACAGTATTTCCACCGCACTTTCGAACGAAGCCGCATTGAAACACGTTCATGATCTGCGACACGAATACGATGCAATTCTCATCGGCGGAAACACTGCGTTTGTCGATAATCCGAGTCTTACAGACCGGAGCGGCAAATTGCGGCGGAGAAAACTAGTCCGCATAGTTTTGGATAATCGATTGCAAATTCCGGTTGGTTCACCGCTTGTCTTTAAAGCAAACGAAACTCCGACTCTGGTTTTTACCAATAGCAAGGACCTCAAAAAGATTGAAGAATTGCATGCGAAAGGCGTTGAGGTAATTGAGCCTGAACAAGGAGGCAGAAATCTCGACGTGATTTTGGCGCAGCTTGCCGAGCGGCAAATTCAAAGCGTTTTAGTCGAGGGCGGAATGGGTGTTGCGGGTGCTTTTTGTGATGCGAAACTTGTCGACAAATTCACATTTATGATCGCTCCGCTTGTCATCGGCGGCTGCGAAGCCCCGTCCGCCATCGGAGGAAAAGGTGCCGAAACGTTGAATGATGCGATGAATTTGTCGGACATTCAAATAGTCAGGCACGGCAGCGATATTGAAATTACCGGCTATCCAAACACGGCGGCAGCTAATGAATAGAACCGATGCCGTAAAACTATTCGCGAAAAAATCGTTTGGTCAAAACTTTCTGGTTGATCAAAATTATATCCAAAAGATAATTGATGAATTATCTCCGAAACCGGATGAAACGGTCATCGAGATCGGGGCCGGCCGCGGCGCTCTGACCGAAATTTTGATAGAAAAAGCCGGTAACGTCATTGCGATCGAGTTGGACCGCGATCTGGTTCCGGTTTTGCGTCAACGCTTCGGCAAGTTCGAGAATTTTCAACTGTTCGACATAGATGCTCTGAACGTAAACTTCGCCGAAATCGCCGGTACAAACCGGAATATCAAGCTCGTTGCCAATCTCCCTTACAACATCTCAACCGCGATTCTTCAGCGATTAATGGAGCAGCGTGAGGTTTTTTCGGAACTGATCCTTATGTTTCAACGTGAGGTAGCCGAAAGAATAACCGCCGGCGTCGGACACAAAGAACGCGGATTTTTGAGCGTACTGGTTGAAGCTTGTTTTCACACCGAAAAGCTGTTCGACGTTCCGGGCAAAGCGTTTCGGCCCGTCCCGAAAGTGTGGAGCACTGTCGTTCGTCTTATACCCAAAGAATCGGAAATCTCTAACGAAGAGCTGTTCCGAAAAATTCTGAGTAAGGGTTTTTTACAGAAACGAAAGACCATTTTCAACAACTTCAAGGGCGAGTTCGCGGATGCAAGACAATTGCTGGAGGCAAGCGGAATCGAACCTGGCAGACGGGCCGAGACACTGTCGTTTGCAGAATGGAAGACTTTCGTAGAAACCATCGAATCAGGAGAAACCCGATAGTTTTCACAATATGTTATAATTATGTTTTTTAAAGTATTGAACAAGAACGAAAAAGGGTAAAAACAACGTGAGTAAGATTGAGATCATTCCTCTCGGAGGAATCGGCGAATTCGGAATGAACTGCATGGGAATTCGCTACGGCGACGAGATGATAATCGTTGATGCCGGGATGGGATTTCCGGAAGAGACACCGTTCGGAGTAGATATTTCGATTCCCAACTTCGATTTTTTGGAAGAATATCGCGACGACATGACCGCGATTATTCTCACCCACGGCCACGAAGATCATATCGGAGCTCTTTCTTATATCCTTAAAAAGTATAACTTACCTGTTTATGGTTCACGTTTTACATTAGCATTGGCGGAAAAGCGATTGGATGAGCACAGAATGCTGGATGACGTGTTGCTCCACCGCGTTGAGGCGAATGACATAATCTCTCTCGGCAATTTTAAGATTGAATTTATACATGCTTCGCACTCGCTGGTCGAATGTTTTTCGCTGGCTATAACAACTCCTATCGGCACTCTGATTCACACCGGCGACTATAAAATCGACGACACGCCTGTGATCGGCAAACCCTACGACCTAAAAACACTCGGCAAATACGGCGATGCGGGCGTTCTTGCATTGCTTGCCGATTCGACAAACTCTACCGTTCCCGGCAGGACGCCTTCGGAACAGGCCGTAATTCCCGCATTTCGTGAGATTTTTGAGGAGACGGCCGGGCGTCTTTTTGTCGCGTCATTTTCATCGTCTCTTCATCGGCTGCAAATCGTCTTTGATATTGCACACGAATATGGCCGGAAAGTTTGTGTTTTGGGCCGTTCGATGCAGAAGAATGTCGAGATTGCGGATGAGCAGGGTTTATTAAAAATTCAGCACGGTACGATGATCGACTTAGGCACGTCACGGGCGCTCGATGATGACGAAATTTGTTATCTGATCACCGGTTCGCAGGGCGAAACCCGAGCGGCTTTGTGGAACATGGCTACATCTGCCTATAAGGGAATGGAGATCGAGAAGGGCGATACCGTGGTTCTTTCTGCGCGAATCATTCCGGGAAATGAAAAGGGAATCAGCCGCCTGATCGGGCATCTTTATAAACGCGGTGCAAACATAATCGAGGAAAAACGCCGGTTAGTACACGTTTCCGGTCACGCTTCACAGGAAGATATAAAGATAATGGTCGAAACCGCCCGCCCGAAATTTCTCATCCCGATCCATGGCGAATACCGCATGCTCTTCCGTCACAAGGAATACGTCAAAAATCACGTTGCCGGTTATTCGGACGATAATATTATATTAATAGAAAACGGTGACCTGCTTGAAATCGACGAATTCGGAGCACGCGTTGTCGAGAAACATGTGCTGCATAAAACATTCATAGACGAAGAATCCAGCGGCGAGATGGAATATGATGTCGTCCGCGAACGCAAAAAGCTGGCTTACGGCGGCGCGATCTCTTTGGTTGTAACGGTTGATAAATCAACCCACCAACTGTCCGGCGATCCGCAAATCACGCTAAACGGTGTCGCCGGAATCAACCCGGCCAACGGCTTTGCCGCACACGCCCGCCAAGCCGTAATCGACGCTGTATCCGAAATGAAACATGAACATATCGCCGATAAAACCGTTTTCAAGGAAAATCTTCGAATACATATGAAACGTTTTGTCCAAAAGGAGCTTGGGACAAAACCCGTGATCGTAACGACAGTTGTCGAGGTTTGAAAACAAGGATGCAACTCCTCCGCATAAAGAAATTCAGGTAATTCGCATTTTACAGTGAGAACCTGATGAATTCTACGCCCCGGAGTGACTTACCGGCATATCTAAAAAATGGCAGCCTGTGTATGATCTGGAAGGGTAAAGTGGTGTTCTTAACCGGTGCTTCAAGCGGGATCGGCGAAGGCTTGGCGGTTGCGATGGCAAAGCGCGGGGCTGTGCTTGGGCTGCTTGCCCGGCGTGAAAACCTGCTTCGGGAGATTGCCGAAAAGTGTGAATCGGCGGGCGGAACTGCCCGAATATTTGCTTATGATGTAACTGACGCCGAAGCTGTTCGTAAAGCGGGAGATAAATTACGACAAGAGTTTGGCCATGTTGATATTTTGATCGCAAACGCGGGGATCGGCGGCAATGATCCGGAAACGCGAAGTTTTGAGCCAAAAGCCGTCAAGAAAGTGCTGGACGTTAATTTGATGGGCGCGGTTAACGCCGTTTCCGCCGTTTTGCCCGAAATGCTTGAGCGCGGAAGAGGACAGCTTGTTGCGATTTCGAGTCTTGCAGGCTTTCGCGGGCTGCCTAAATCAGCAGCCTATTCTGCCAGCAAAGCTGGAATGACGGCCTTTTTCGAAAGTGTCCGGCTGGATGTGCAACAGCATGGCATCGATATAACAATTATCCAGCCGGGATTTATAAAGACGTCGCTGACATCGGGCCGCAATAACAAAATGCCGTTTCTCATGGAGCTTGACGATGCTATTCCGCATTTTTTGAAGGCAATTGAAAGAAAGAAGAAGTTTGCCGCATTCCCCTGGCAGCTCGCGGCCATTGTGCGGGCCGGGCGATTTCTTCCTGCCCGGCTTTATGACCGAATCGCGAGCCGGGCAACATTCCGTGTATAGGTTGTTTGTGATAGATTAATATAGGCCCTGCCATTCATTCATAAATACTTTGCGATAACTCAATCTCTTCTTCTATGAGTTTTTTACAGGCAATTATCCTCGGAATCGTCCAGGGGCTGACCGAGTTTATACCTATCAGCTCGACTGCGCATCTGGTTTTTGTGAGCCGTTGGACAAATCTCTATAACGGGAATGCCGAGCAGATAACGGCGACAATGGCGGTGATCCAACTTGGCACGCTCGCGGCGGTTTTCGTTTATTTTGCATCCGATATTGTCAGCATTGTATCGGCATTTATACGCGATCATTGGGCTTTAGTAACCCGTAAACGAGGGATGAGGTATTCAGGCACGCACGGAGTCCGGCCGATCTGGCTGTCGGAAGAGGCGTGGCTTGGATGGCTGATCATTATAGGCTCGATTCCAATCGGGATCGTCGGTTTCGTTTACAAGGATTTTATCGAAGGCGAGGGAACCAAGAATTTGTGGTTTATTGCCACAATGCTCATAGCTATCGCGATTATGCTGGCATTAGCCGAACTGCTCGGCAGCCAACGCAAAAGAATGCGAAATCTGGGTCTCGGCGATGCGATAGCTGTCGGACTTGCACAGGTTTTGGCTTTGATGCCGGGAGCAAGCCGTTCGGGTTCGACGATAATGGGCGGGCTTTTTGCAGGCCAAACGCGTGAAACCGCTGCCAGATTTTCCTTTTTGCTCTCTATTCCTGCTATTACGGCAAGCGGACTGCTCCAATTAAGAGAGGCCTGGGCCATTCTCCCGCAAGACAGCTTTATGCCGCTGTTTGTCGCTACTGTTGTATCTGCTGTTGTCGGTTACGTTGCAATCTGGTTTCTTATTGCTTTCCTGCGAAAACGTTCGACAGCGATTTTTATCGTTTATCGTCTCATACTCGGCTCGGTCATTTTGGTTTTACTTTGGCAGGGATTTCTCACTCCTCAAATATAATTAGTCTGTCGCGAATTATCGGGCTTATGAATTATAACCGCGAAATACTCCAAAATTTGCGAAAAAACAACAAATGACAAAGCGCTGGACGATTCGAAAACACGATTACGAGAAAGTCAGGGCTTTCAAGGATTTGATAAACGTTTCACCCTTGATCGCGGCGCTGCTGATCTCGCGTGGGCACGATACGAAACAATCGGCTCACAAATTTCTAAATCCGCAATTCAGTGATCTGCACGAGCCGTTTCTACTCATGGGAATGAAGGAAGCAGTCCAGCGGATTTTGAAGGCGCTTGAAAACAAAGAGAAAATTCTGATCTGGGGCGATTACGATGTCGATGGCACGACGGGAACTGTGCTTTTGCGAAAAACGCTTCAGATCCTGGGTGCCGAAACCGGTTTTCACGTTCCAAATCGATTCACCGAAGGTTACGGGATCAACATCCCGGCTCTTGAAAAAGCGCAGGCCAAAGGCTTTAGCCTTGCTATCAGCGTGGATTGCGGCATTCGGAGTTTCGAGCCGCTCGAATGGGCGAGAGACAATGGGTTGGATTTCATCGTTACCGACCACCATCTTTCCGATGAAATACGTGGAAATCCTCCGGCGGTCGCGGTGGTTAATCCGAATCAGCCTGGCTGTCCCTATCCCGACAAAAACCTCGCGGGCGTTGGCGTTGCATTCAAACTCGCGCATGCTTTACTCAGGGAGAAGGGCAAGGAACATCTGGCCAACAGCTTTCTAAAGATCGCGGCTATCGGGACAGTGGCGGACGTAATGCAGCTGACCGGCGAAAACCGCGCCATAGTTTCGCTGGGCTTGAAAGACCTCTCTACTACAAAAAATATCGGGCTGAAAGCTTTGATGGAGGTTGCGGAATGCCGTTCGGATATGACGAGTTATCATATCGGATTTCGGATCGCGCCCAGAATAAATGCCGCCGGAAGGATGGACGTCGCCCGGCATGTCGTCGAATTATTTGAGTGCGAAGATTTTAACGAAGCCCGTAAACTCGCCGGAATTTTAGACAGCCGAAATCGCGAACGGCAGCAGGTTCAGCAGCAAATTACCGAACTCGCGCTGTTTGAGGCGAAAGATCTCGGCAGTCAAAATTTCGTCGTGGTGGCCGGTGAAAATTGGCACCGTGGAGTGATAGGCCTGGCCGCGTCAAAGATCGCCGAAAAGCTTTATCGGCCAACGATCGTCCTGTCGATTGAGAACGGTTTTGCGCACGGCAGCGCGCGGAGTATCGCCAATTATCACTTGCTAAATGCCCTTGAAAGCTGTCCGGAGCTTTTCGAACAGTTCGGCGGGCACGCCGCAGCTGCGGGGATGAAGATCAAAGTCGAAAATATTGGATCGCTGAGGGAAAGTCTCAATCGACATGCAGGCGATGTACTTTTGGATGATGATCTAATCCCGGAGCTAAAAATCGATGCTGTCATTACGCCGCAGACGCTTAATCTGAAATTGGTTGAAGAGCTTAGATGCTTCGAGCCTTTTGGAGCGGGAAATCCAAAGCCGATTTTCGTGACGCGGGGTTTATTCCTGCGGGATTCACCGTTTGTAATGAAGCAAAAACACCTTAAAATGCGTCTTTATGATGAAACGGGCAGGCAATTTGAGGCGGTCTGGTGGGACGGCGTGGAGAAATCAAAAGAGCGAACTCTGCATCCCGAATCCCGCATCGAACTAGCTTACACGCCCGAGGCAAATATATGGCAGGGAAATTCCCGGCTGCAGCTTGTCGTCGAGGATTTAAGAGCAGATAATCAGACAGGTGCCTGAGAACAACGTTAAAAATATAAAGAAATTTCAGCTGCGCGCGAAAATGCCTGTACTTTTTCGTTTTGGGGCGATAGTCATGCTGGCGTTTACAGTTCTGGCGATCGGCGTCGGTTTTTACCGCGCGCGAAATAATCCTGAATTCAGAATGAAGGGCTTTCCTACTTCCTTGTCACAGGATGTGGTCGCGTCCATCAACGGATACGAGCGCAGCGAAATGGACGGCGACGTAGTCAAATATTATATCAAAGCCGACAAAGCAACCACGTTTTCAGATAACCACATGGAACTGGAGAATGTCTTTCTACAGGTTTTTGATGAAAGCGGCGGGACAACCTCAGACAAGATCACTGCTCAAAAAGCAGTTTATATCCCGGCAGAAAATAAGAATTTTACGGCTTACTTTACCGGAGATGTAAATATTCAAACCCGCGATTCGCTGAATATTAAAACCGCTCTTGTAACGTATAAAAGGGAAGACGAAACCGCCGTGGCCGAAGAGCATATCGAATTCGAGAGAGAAAATGTTCGCGGAAGATCGACAGGTGCTATTGTCAAAGTCAGGGAAAAGAGACTGGAGCTGCTGCGTGATGTCGAGGTCGAGACATTTGAATCATCCGAACTTGCACAATCGAATATCAGTTCGGCCAAACTGAACTCCGGCCATGCCGTTTACGACCAGCTAAACGAAAAGATCGAATTGCACGACGGTGTAACTATCAGACTTACATCGAGGAATAAAACAAACAACGCGTCCCAGACTGCGGACGTTCGATCCGGCCGGGCAAATGTTTTTCTTATCGAGAAAAACGAAGGAAGCCGCGATGTAAAAAAGCTTGAGTTGTTCGAAAACGTACAAATCGATACGAGACAGTCCGACGGCAAGCCGACGAAAATCAATTCAGGCTATGCGCTTTACGAAAAAGATATCGATCGATTTGATCTGAAAAATGGCGTCCATATTGTAACGGTAGAAGACGACGCGCCTACGAACATCCGTTCAAACACCGCCATATACGAGCAAACAAACGGCAAAATATTTCTGAACGGCGAAGCTGAGATCACGCAGGGCAGCGATCTGATCAAAGGCGACAATATTACCGCGGAATTATTTGCGAACAAAAAACTCAAGAATTCGCATGTCCGGGGAAATGCTTATTTAAAGCAGTCAAATGCCGACCGCACGACCGAGATATCCGGGAACGAATTGAACGCGGCTTTCAATGACATGCAAAAGCTGTTAAACGCCAATTTGATTGGCTCCGGTACTGCCGTTCTTACCCCTTCAAATCCTGTTGAATATGCAAAAGTAACGCTTTCCTCGCCGAAAGCCATTAACGTATTTTTCAAAGGGGACGGCCTTTTGGAAAGAATGCAGACCGATGGGCGGACAACGATTCAGTTGAATGTACCGGACAACGCACCTGATTCGGCAAATAAGCGAATTACCGCAGACTCGGTCAAAACTTTTTTTAATACCAGTGGAAAAGACCTGCAAAAAGCGGAAGCGGTCGGTAACGCCGAGCTCTTCGTAGAACCGCTGCGCTCCGCAGAGCAAAATTATAAAACGACAATAAATGCGCCGCGATTCGATTGCGAGTTTTTCGCGTCCGGCAATAATGCGAAAAACTGCATAGCGGGTGTAAAGACAAAAACAGTCCGCGTACCAACAATGCCTGCAGCAGATCGCGGCACACAAACGATCATCGCCGATAAACTTACCGCTTCTTTTAATCAGCAGACGAAGGATGTCGAAAAACTGGATGCATCGGGCGACGCAAAGTTTACCGAGCTTGAGCGAAACGCGATCGCCGATCAGATTTCTTTCACTGCAGGCGATGAAACCGTCAGGCTGCGCGGCGGCGAGCCGACAGTTTGGGATTCAAGAGCACGGGCGAAGGCGAAAGAAATTGATTGGGACACCAGAAATGAAAAATCATTTCTGCGCGGCGGAACTAGCACGACTTATTACAGCCAGAAGAATACGGGCGGCGCGACTCCTTTCGGGAAAGGCGATAAACCCGTTTATATAACTGCCGATGCCGGAGAGTTCGACCATCGGGCTGAAACCGGAATGTACTCCGGCAACGCCCGCGGCTGGCAGGATAATAACTATTTGCGGGGCGATCGACTTTTGTTAATGCAAAAACAGGGACAGCTTCACGTCGAGGGTAATGTGCAGAGTCTTCTATATAACGCTAAACGCAAGGAAAACGGCAAGGAAACTACTGTCCCGGTTTATGCGTCGGCAAAGAAAATGACATATAATCACGAGAGTCGCATTCTCCACTACGAAAAAGACGTCGATATTCGTCAGGGAACCGACCGGATTACCGGCGGTGCCGCAAATGTATTTCTAACAGAGACGAACGAAGTCGCCCGCACGGACATTGAGACTAACGTTTTGATTACGCAGCCAAATCGCCGTGCCAGCGCCGATTTTGCTCAATATGTTGCATCCGACGAAAGCGTCGTTCTGCGGGGAAGTCCCGCTCGAGTCGAAGATGCTGAAACCGGCTCTTCGCAAGGCGGGCAGATGACGGTTTATTTACGTGAAAATCGAATCGTCAGCGAAGGGAAATCGAAACAAAATGCGGCCGGAAGAACGAGATCGGTTTACAAAGTTAAGAATAACTAGTAACAATCAACGTGAGCTCCTTAAATCAATTGCCACCCGCAGCTGCCAACGGAAACAACAATCACTTTCTAACTAAATCTTTGTCTGCGGCTCACCTTCAAAAGACATACGGCCGCCGCCGCGTTGTCGATGATGTGAGTTTGAACGTGGCACAGGGTGAAGTGGTAGGCCTGCTCGGCGCAAACGGGGCTGGAAAAACGACGACTTTCTATATGATGGTCGGGCTTGAGCGGCCGGAGAAGGGCGGTATCTCTTTGAACGGGCAGGACGTAACCGGACTGCCGATGTACCTGCGTGCCCGGCTCGGGCTTGGGTATTTGCCGCAGGAACCTTCGATATTCAGAAAGATGACGGCACAGCAGAATATCCTGGCTGTGCTGGAGACTACGAAATTGAAAAGAGCAGCAAGGTTTGAACGTCTTGACGAGCTGTTGGAAGAATTTGGAATTGCCCACGTGCGAAAGATTCGCGGCGACGCGCTTTCCGGTGGCGAGCGGCGCCGAGTGGAAATCGCCCGCTGTCTTGCGACCGAGCCGCAGTATATTCTTCTCGACGAGCCTTTTGCCGGTATCGATCCTCTTGCGATCGACGACATTCGCGAGATCATTCTGTATCTAAAAGAACAGGGAATCGGCATTTTGATAACCGACCACAACGTTCGTGAAACGCTTGGCATTACCGACCGCGCATATATCTTGGCCGAGGGCCGCATACTCCGAAGCGGACAGCCGGACGAGTTGGTAGAAGATGCCGAAGTTCGACGGCTTTATTTAGGTGAGAGGTTCAGTTTGTAGAGCACATCTTTGTGTTCCATTTTTGACAAAAAAACCGTATAATTTGAGTAGATGCCCGTAACTTTTTTTCGATATAAAAAGACGTAAATGTTTCGTTAGATTTCAAATATGTCGTCATTAAGACTTACAACCAGCCTTCAGCAAAGAATGATTCTGACGCCGCAGCTGCGGCAAAGAATCGAGATGCTGCAGATGACTTCTCTGGAACTCAACGAGCTTGTAGAGCAGGAGCTGGTCGCAAACCCCGTTCTTGAAGAAGTATTGCCCGGCGACGAAGTTCAAGAGATCTCCGACAATATTTTGGATCAAAACGCCGACGGCCATGACGAAGGGTTGGAAAACGGTTCAGCATCGGAATCTTTATTCAATTCGGAGAATTCCGGCGATTTTATTCCAGGCGCGGATCCGATTGTTGCCGAGAATCCATCTGAAAACGGCTTCGAGGATAAGGCTACAGTTGATTTTGAAACGGGTGATGAATCGGCTCAAGAGCGTTCCGATTCATTTGAAGAGATCGACTATGGACGGGAGTTCCAGGACTATCTGGATCCCGGATACCGTACCCAGGAGATCGAGTATAAAGACGACGCGCCGAGCTTTGAACAATTTCTATCGCACACGCCGTCGTTGAGCGAGCATCTGGAATGGCAGCTGACCATGCTGCAGATAAGCGAGAAGCTCGATGAAGCCGCCGTTTGCATAATCGGCAATCTTGACGAAGACGGCCGTCTGACAGCAAGCCTTGAAGACATAGCGGAAATGTCTTCTTGCTCTATCGAAACCGCAGATGACGCCCGTAAGGTCGTGATGAAGCTCGAGCCCGTCGGCTGCGGAGCTTTAGATGTTAAAGAATGTCTTTTTGCGCAGTTGGAAGCGAACGGGGAAGGCGAGAGCCTTGCCGCCGATCTCGTGCAAAATCATCTTGAAGACCTTCAGCCGCACCGCCTGCAGCACCTGGCGAAAGACACCGGCCTCGATATTCACGATCTGGACGAAGAGATCAACAAGATAAGGATTCTTGACCCATATCCCGGCAGGCGATATTCGTCGGAAGACGCCATATTCGTCGCGCCTGAGGTTTATGTTGAAAAGATTGACGACGAATATCTGATCTATTTTACGGACGATGGCAGCCCGCGTCTTCGTATCAGCCCGACGTATCACCAGTTGCTCGACCAAAACGAAACGTCTAAGGAAGCCAAGGATTTTATCAAAGAAAAAGTTCGTGGCGCTGTGGATTTATTAAGGAATATTGAACACCGAAGGCAGACGATATATCGTGTCGTTGAATGCATAGTCGACCGCCAACGCGAGTTTCTGGACAACGGTGTTGAATATATAAAACCTATGATGCTGAAGGATGTTGCCGAAGATATCGGTATGCACCTTTCCACTATTTCGCGCGTCGTCAACCGGAAATACGCCCACACGCCGCAAGGCGTCATCGAGCTGCGGCGATTTTTCAGCGAAGGCATGATGAACGAGGACGGCGAGGAGGTTTCGACCCGTATTCTGAAGCTTCGCATTAAGAAAATGGTCGAGGATGAAGACAGCAAGAAGCCGCTTACGGATGAACAGATCGCAAAAGTTTTAAGCAAGGAAGGCGTGAAACTTTCCCGCCGTACAGTTGCAAAATATCGCGATCAGATGAGCATTCCCGGATCACGGGAAAGAAAAACTGTTATTTAATAGAATTTACCTGATGATGGATAGAATAAAAGGGGGATTTATGATATTTGAATACACAGGAAGACACATTGAGGTCACACCGGCGCTGCGATCACATGCCGAGCAGCATTTCAGCAGAATCGACCATCTTTTCAATGGTAAAGCCACTAAAGCCCATATAATTCTTGAGGTCGAGCGCGGAAGGCACCGGTCTGAGATCATTGTGAATTGGCGAAACGATGTGCTGACGGCCGCGACAAGCCTTACCGATATGTATCAATCGCTTTCTCAATCAATCGATAAAATTGAAAAACAAGCACTTAAGCTAAAAAATAAAGTCATCGACAAATCCCACCGTGCGACAAGGGCGAGTTCGATCGTTCAAAAAGTGGTTGAGGTCGAGCCGGCACCGGCAGCTCCGAGAATCATCAACGAAAATCGATATGTCGTCAAGCCTGTAACGGCTGAAGAGGCCGCGATGTCGCTTGTGGATGAAGACAATAATTTCCTGGTTTTTACAAATGCCGAAAACCAAAAAATTTCGGTCATATACAAACGAAAAGACGGAAATTTCGGTTTGATCGAGCCGTAGAAGTTTTATACCGAATCCGACGTTAATTTAATAACAGAAATTCTTCAACCGGCGATTCTTCAACGGGGCTGCGTTCTGATATGGCAAAAGAAATCCCCGAAAAAAATCCGCTTCCGTCATTTGTAATTATCACAGGTTTAAGCGGCTCGGGAATGAGCTCCGCAACAAACGCATTTGAGGATCTCGGTTATTTCTGCGTGGACAATTTGCCGTTGACCATGCTTTCAACTTTTGCCCGCCTTCTGGTACCCAATGAAGAAGAAGTTGCCGCAATCGAAAAAGCGGCATTAGTAATAAACATCCGCGAACGTCATTTTCTATCGGAATTTCCCGGCGAGCTGAAAAAGCTCAGCAGGAAAAATCTAACACCGCATGTCGTTTTTTTTGAGGCTTCCGATGATGTTTTGCAGCGCCGGTTTTCCGAAACCCGCCGCCCTCATCCTGCG
>Ga0136634_10000207_pt1 | contig 29034 bp, 29 predicted proteins | sample AntDrymUQ8332106_2_FD_104654 | JGI IMG/M metagenome (GOLD analysis project Ga0136634, IMG submission 104654) | Polar desert sand microbial communities from Dry Valleys, Antarctica - metaG UQ833 (21.06) | ecosystem: Environmental > Terrestrial > Soil > Desert | place: Antarctica: Dry Valley... | reverse complement strand
TTCGCCCGCCGCGAAGAAGACAGCATCGCCCTCTTCGACGCCGAGTTGCAGCCGTAATGCTTCCGTCCGCTCCGGGCCGATATTTTTCGCGATCGGACCCGCCGCTTCACCCTCGCGGAAGAAAATGTAGCCAAGGCCCGGTTGCCCCTCGCCCTGTGCCCAGGCATTCATGCGGTCGCAGAAGGCGCGGCTGCCGCCGGTCGGCGCCGGAATCGCCCAGACGCGAGCCTTGGCATCTTTCTCCAGCATGCCCGCGAAAATCTTGAAGCCGGAGCCGCGAAAGTGCGCGCTGACATCCTGCATCACGATCGGGTTGCGCAGATCCGGCTTGTCGGAACCGTATTTGGCAACCGCCTCGTCAAAAGGAATGCGGGGAAAAACCGGGGTCACCGGCTTGCCTTCGCCAAATTCCTCGAACAGATCGCGCAGCACCGGTTCGACGGCCTGGAACACGTCCTCCTGCGTGACGAAGCTCATCTCGATATCGAGCTGGTAAAATTCGCCGGGCGAGCGGTCGGCGCGCGCATCCTCGTCGCGAAAACACGGCGCGATCTGGAAATAGCGGTCGAACCCCGCGACCATCGTAAGCTGCTTGAACTGCTGCGGCGCTTGTGGGAGCGCGTAGAATTTACCAGGATGCATGCGCGAAGCCACAAGGAAGTCGCGCGCGCCCTCCGGGCTGGAGGCGGTCAAAATCGGCGTCTGAAACTCGAAGAAACCGGCCTCGTTCATACGCCGCCGGATCGAGGAGACGATCTGCGAGCGCTTCATGATGTTGCGGTGCAGCGTGTCCCGGCGCAGGTCGAGGAAACGGTATTTCAGCCGCGTCTCCTCTGGGTAATCGGGCTCGCCGGCAACCGGCAATGGCAATTCGGCGGCTTCCGACAATACGTCTATCGCTGTGATCCGCAGTTCCACCGCGCCGGTGGCCATGTTGGGGTTCACGGTTTCGGACGTACGCGCCACGACCTTGCCGTCGACGCGGATCACCCATTCGGCGCGCAAGGTCTCGGCGGCCTTGAAAGCGGGGCTGTCCGGCTCGACGATGCATTGCATCAGGCCGTAATGATCGCGCAGATCGATGAACAGCAGGCCGCCATGATCGCGGACGCGGTGAACCCAGCCGGACAGCCGCGCTGTTTGCCCGACGTCACCCTTGCGCAGAGCGCCGCAGGTATGGCTGCGATAGATATGCCCGGCTTCCGCCGGGTTGGCTTGCTCGGCCAGCGTCCTATCTTGGGACGCGCTTGTTTTTGCCGCCGCACTGTTAGCCTTTGCAGCTGCCTTGCTCGTCGTTCTATCCATGCTGAGCTTTCCGAATCTGATAGCCAGCGGCGGTTCGGATCCGTGCTCGCCCGGCCAGGGAATTTGCTGCGGCGAGAAGCGCATGAGGCATGGCGCTTGTCAAGGCGACGGCTATTACAGGGGACAAGTTGCGCATGCTGATGTATACGAACCAGGATGAATGAGATTACGACGATCTCCACAACAGAGGGCCTTGCCGGAATTTGCCGGACGCTCGCCAACGCGGAATTCGTGACAGTCGACACAGAATTCATGCGGGAATCCACCTATTGGCCGAAGCTATGCCTGGTTCAGATCGCCGGGCCCGATGCCGAAGCCGTCATCGACCCGCTCGCTGCCGGCATCGACCTCAAACCCTTTTTCGACCTGATGCGCGACACCAACGTCATCAAGGTCTTCCACGCCGCGCGCCAGGATGTCGAGATCGTCCACAACTTGGCGGGCATTATTCCGCTGCCGATCTTTGACACGCAGATCGCCGCCATGGTGTGCGGCTTCGGCGAAGCGGTAAGCTATGGCGCGCTGGTCAAGCGTTTCTTGCGCCGCAATTTGGACAAGAGCTCGCGATTCACCGATTGGAGCCGCCGGCCTCTCAGCGAAAAGCAGCTCCATTACGCCCTTGGCGATGTCACTTACCTCCGCGACATCTATCTCAAGCTTAAAGAACGCCTGGAGTCCACGAACCGCGCATCCTGGCTCGACGAGGAAATGGCGCAGCTCACCAATCCAAAAAATTACGCGACCGCCCCGGAAGATGCCTGGCGCAGACTGAAATTGCGGGCGCGTTCGCCGTCGGAATTGGCCGTTATGATCGAGGTCGCGGCCTGGCGCGAGCGCGCGGCGCAGATGCAGAATGTGCCCCGCAGCCGTGTCATTAAGGATGACGCGATCTACGATGTAGCCAGCCAAGCGCCGACGAGCGCAGAAGAGCTTGGCAGGTTGCGCAGCGTCCATGACGGTTTTGCGCGCTCGGCCCGCGGGCGCGAACTGATCGAGGCCGTGAGGCGCGGGCGAGCCATGCCGGAGCAGGATATGCCGCAGCTCGACATCGCCGAACCTTTGCCGCCCACGGCCGCGGCCGTGGCCGACTTGTTACGCGTGCTGCTGAAAAGCGTCTCCGCACGCTTTGATGTTGCCGCAAAGCTGATCGCCACGTCGGACGATCTCGACCGCATCGCGCTCGATGACGCGGCCGATGTTGCGGCCCTGAAAGGCTGGCGCCGCGAACTGTTCGGCGCTGACGCCCTAGCGCTCAAGGCCGGGAAAGTAGCGCTGGCGGTCGAGCGCGGGCAGATCGTCACCGTGCCTCGCGCGGCGCCGGAGCCGGACAGCCAAGCCGCGCCGCGCCAACAACGCAGCCGCGAAACGAAGGGCAAGCCGGATTCAGTCGCGTTCGAGGACGAAGAATTGCGGCAAACGGCCAAGTCCTGAAAATTACGCGCAGCGTTAGCGATTGGCGATCGGAACCCTCTAAGAGGCGGGCTATTCGATAGCCGTGTTCGTGTTTGGACGTCTCTCGGCCGCTGCTCACGGCATAAGAGTGCCGTGCTAAATCGTTTCCTTCAGCGCCACACGGGGGTCGTAGGCGTGACCGGCGCGCCATTTTTCCATGAAGTCGGTGAGGTCACGGTCGGGTCGCTGCGGCAGCACAATCTTGAGCTTGACCAATTGGTCGCCGGTATTTCCGCTTTGCGCATTTTTCACGCCTTTCCCGCGCAGGCGCAGGGTCTGCCCGCTCGATGCGCCTTTGGGGATGGTGAGGGCCACCCTGGTGTCGATGGTTGGCGCCTCGACCTTACAGCCCAGCACGGCCTCGTCGATGGTGATGGGCAGATCGAGGATAATGTCATCGCCCTCACGCTCGAAGAACGGGTGCGCGCGTATTTTCAGCTCGATCAGGGCGTCGCCCGCCTGACCGCGGCCAACGCCGGGGCCGCCCTTGCCTTTGAGGCGAAGCACTTGCCCCTGCACGACTCCGGAGGGAACGTTGATGTCGAGGGTTTCGCCTTCCGGCAGCAGCACGCGCTTTTTGATCCCGTTTACCGCCTCGAGGAAATCGATCTCGAGATGGTAGCGGTAATCCATCCCGCGCATATTGAAACCGCCGCCGCCCTGCGAAGAGCGGCCGAAAAAATCGCCGAAGACGTCGCCGAAATCGCCGAGATTGTCGGTAGGCTTATGCCGCGCATTGCGGCCGTCGGTGTAAAACCCGCCCGGCGTGTCGCGCCCGCCGGCATCGATTTCACCGGCGTCGTAACGCTTGCGCTTGTCGGGATCGCCTATGATATCGAAGGCGGCTGAGATGCGCTTAAACTGTTCCTCGGCGGGCTTATCCCCCGGATTGCGGTCGGGATGAAATTCTTTCGCCAGTTTCCGGTAGGCCCCGCGAATCTCGTCATGGTTGGCCGTACGGGTTACGCCGAGAATACGATAGAGATCTTGATCCATGTTCCCCGCGACTCACCTTGCGCCGGCGGAAAAGACTGTAGCGCGATTGGGGCATGAACACGAAGGGCCATCCGCAAACGGCCCTACGGCATGTCCCTTAGTATTTCGGCACGATTTCATTCGGGCCACGTTCTGAAATTTCGGCAACCGATCTGACGGAATGAACGGGTGATTCAGTCCTCACTTCCAGTTCGCAACTCAAAAGCTGCGACAGGGTTTTCAAGCGCCTGCGCAGCGCTTCACCATCCATAGCCGCGAAGCTGTCTGGCAAGTGTAACACCAGTTTGTCCTTATGGTACTCTAATGGTGTTTTGTCGATCACTCCGGGCATCGACCCGGACAATTTGCTCGCGGCGCGGGCAGCCATGCCGATTATCTGCGCCCGTTTATGCCAGTCGCGGCCGATCAGCTTACGCAGCACGGGGCTGAAATCGCCGGCAAGGCTCGTTTCGTGCGTGTAATAGACGGCCAGCGCCAGAAAACCGCGCCCGGGGTGGTCGATGCCCACGAACGACGACTGCGCGATCAATCCCAAAACCTTGTTGCCGCGATAGTCCGGATGCCCGCGCCAGCCGACATCGGACAACAAACAGGCGGCGAGCCGCAACCGTCTTTCTTCAACGCTTTCAACGAGCCCGGGCTCGCGGAAAAGCGCATTCGTCCAGTGAAACAGCTCATAGCCATAGGCCAGCGAGCGTGCACGCTTGGCCGCCATTTCCTCGCAGGCGGCGATCAAGGGATCACGCGCCTGCTCGCTGGGCGAAAGGAGCTGGTACAACAGCCCTTCGCGAACGCCAAAGGCCGAGAAAATAACGGCTGACGGGCGAATCATTCGAACCAGACGCTTGAGCACGAAGAGACCATGCGGAAGCATTTCCTGGCGTGCGCCCGACAGCTTGGCAAACCCCTTGAGCGTTTGCGGACGCGCCGTCACGGCGTCGCTCAAAAGGTCGACCTGTTTGGGGGACATCGTGTAGTGATGCACGACGCTTAAGGGATAGTCCGTCTCCAGCATATGCAGGCGGGCGACAGACCGCCAGGTGCCCCCAATCGCGTAAAAGGGCCGTCCCCGGCCGAGCTCCAGCCAGTCCACACCTTGCAGATAGCTGTCGATATAGGCCGCAGCCTTGACGAAATCCTTGCCGCTTACATCCATCAGATTGAGGCTGCCAAGGGGAACCGACGTTTCGGCGCGCACAGCCGCCCCTTTCAAGTCGATCAATTCCAGGCTGCCGCCGCCCAGATCTCCGGCAACTCCATCGGGCGCTACGAAACCCGCGGCGACACCGGCGGCGGCGAGCTGGGCTTCCTCCCGCCCGGCCAGAACGCGGATCTGGCAGCCGCAGGCTGCTTCCGCCTTGACGATGAAGTCACGGCCATTTTCAGCGCGTCGTACCGCCTCGGTGGCGACAGCAAAAAATCGCCGCGCGCCGATCTGCTTGGAGATGGCTTGAAAACGGCGCAGAGCTGCGAGCGCCCTTTCCATGGCCTTTTCGCTCAGCCGCCCGGTGGTGGCGAGCTTGCGCCCGAGACCACAGAGCACTTTCTCATTAAACAAGGGGGTCGGGCTGCGAACCGCTGCTTCGTAAACCAGAAGACGAATGGAGTTGGAGCCGATATCGACGACGGTAACGGGGTCGTAGAGGTCTGAAGTTTTATATGGGGGCTGGCTCACCATCCACCGTCAATCAGCGGCGTCCCGCTCCCCGCCCACAAAGACTCGCGGCGGGAAACTCTTGGCGAGTGCCTCGCCCCGGCCAGAGAGGCTGGGATTGGTCATGAAATAGTCATGAGCGTTAAAGGGCTCCTCGCCCGCGTCCGGGCGGATGCGCACCGATGTTCCGTCGGCCAGAACACGCCAGCTTTGCTGATTGTCCTTTAAGTTGGCAGCCATGATTTGATCGAGGATCTGCTCGTGAACGGTTGCGTTTTTGATCGGTACCATAGCCTCGACGCGCCTGTCGAGGTTGCGCTGCATCATATCGGCCGAGCTGATATAAATATGCGCCTTGGGTGAAGGAAGCGTGTCGCCGCCGCCGAAGCAATAAATGCGTCCATGCTCGAGAAAACGGCCTACGATGCTCTTCACGCGAATATTCTCCGAGAGTCCTGGCAACCCCGGCCGCAGGCAGCAGATGCCGCGCACCACCAGCTCGATGTGAACGCCCGCGCCGCTTGCCTTGTAGAGCGCATCGATGATACCCGGATCGACCAGCGCGTTCATCTTCATCCAGATTACGGCTGGCCGCCCGGCGCCGGCATGCGCGATCTCCTCGTCGATATGCTGCAAGATCCGGGCTCGGATGCCATGCGGGGACGTTGTCAATGCGCCCAACTCCACAGGCTCGGCATAGCCGGTAATGAAGTTGAAGATCCGGGTTACGTCGCGCCCGATCGCAGGATCGGCGGTAAAGAAGGACAGATCGGTGTAGACCCGCGCCTTCTGCGGATGATAATTGCCGGTTCCGATATGGCAATAGGTGCGCAACTGCCCGCCTTCGCGGCGAATGACTTGGCCGAGCTTGGCGTGCGTTTTGAACTGAATGAAGCCGAACACGACATTCACCCCGGCCTTTTCCAGATCGCGGGCGACCTTCAGATTGGCTTCCTCATCAAAGCGCGCCTTGATCTCGACTAGCGCGGTGACGAGCTTGCCGGCATCGGCGGCTTCCTTTAACGCCTCGACGATAGGGGATTTGCGCCCCGTTCGGTACAGCGTCCATTTGATGGCAATGACGTCTGGATCGGCGGCGGCCTGACGCAAATACTGGATCACCACGTCGAAGGCTTCGTAGGGGTGGTGGACCAGAAGATCCTTCTTTTCAATCGCCGCGAAACAATCCCCGCCCAGTTCGCGAATGCGTTCCGGAAAGCGGATGGCAAACGGGCGGAACTGCAGATCCGCGCGGTCGTCGACGATCAATGACGCGACGTCGCCCAATCCAAGCAGCCCGTCCTGGATGGAGAGCGCGTCCGCTTCGACCTCCAACTCGCCGACCACGAAGCGCCGCAGCGGCTCGGGCATCGAGCCTTCGATCTCTAGCCGGATGACGGAACCGCGCCGTCTTTTCTTCAACGCCGCCTCGAATGTGAGAACAAGGTCTTCGGCCTTTTCGTTGATTTCGATCTCGGAGTCGCGCAGCACGCGGAAAGCGCCCATGCGCTCCACCTCGTAACCGTTGAACAGGTGTTCAGCGAACAGCGCCACGACCGATTCCAGCCGGATGAAGCGGATAACCGGCTTTTCCTTTATGCGTTGGCCAATGTCGGGAAGGCGGATAAACCGGTCCAATTGGCTCGGCACTGGCAGAATGCTGTGCATCTTGCTTGCCGGGTCATCCTTCCTCTTGCAATCGAGGCCGAGAACCAACCCCTTGTTCGGGATGAAGGGAAAGGGGTGCGATGGATCGATGGCGATCGGCGTCAGGATGGGAAAAATGTGGCTGAGAAAATGCTCATCGAGCCAGACTCTCTCGCCGGCGCTCAACTTTCCGGGTTCCACGATGACGATCCCCGCGGTCTTCATCTCGGCTCTGAGAGCCGCCCAGTTTCGCTGCTGGTGATCGGCGAGTTCGGCGACCACCGCGTTGATGGCCTCGATCTGTTCCGCTGGCGTAAGTCCGTCCTGGCTTTGCTGGTTCACGCCGGCATTGATTTGGCCCACAAGGCCTGCCACGCGCACCATGTAAAATTCGTCGAGATTGAGCGCCGAAATCGAAAGAAAGCGCAACCGCTCCAGCAGCGGGTGATGTTTATTCTCGGATTCCTCCAACACGCGCTTATTGAATTGGAGCCATGAGAGCTCCCGGTTGTAAAAGCGCTTGGGCCCGAAATCGGCCACGGTGCTCTCCTGTGGGCGCGGAGCTGCTTCATGCTGCACCAACCTCATCGACACTCCTAGATATGAGAGCGCGCGTTTCTCTGGGATATCATAAAGACCAAGGGAAACGCGGCGAAGCCGGTCGTGCCGGCACAGTTTCGATTTAAGCTTACCTTCGCCACGATCAAGTGGAACGCGCTTATGCGAGCGTCTCCCGTAAACTGCGCGTTTGGCCCGCCGCCATGATTTTGGCCGCAAAGGGCCGCGTGACACTCTTGCCCTCGGCGAGAGCCGCCTTGTCCAGCGCCTCCACCAACGCCTCGGCCGCGGCCATCGACCGCTCCATGCGCGGCATAACATAATCGATCACATCCGGGCCGACCGCAAGCTGGCGGTCCGCGAAAAGCTTGACTAAAACAGCGCGGAGCAGGGCCTCGTCTGGCTCCTCAATGCACACCAAGGCCGCGGAGCGCAGCCGGGAGCGGAGATCGGGCAGCGTGATCTGCCAGTCCCCTGGCGCCTTGCGTCCGCTGATCAGCACATCGAAGCGCCGCTCACGCGCAAGATTGAGGAGATGAAAGGCCGCTTGTTCATCCAAAGCGCCGTCATCGGCGTTCTCCACGGCAATGGGGCCTGGCTCGCGCAGGGATGCAGTAATGGCGTCCTTGATCGCGGCCGCCGAAAAGGCTTGCGCGCTAGACCGGGCCCGCCAAACGTTCACCAGATGGCTTTTGCCCGAGCCTGGAGGCCCGGCAATGATGCAAATCGGGTTAACCCAATCCGGCCATGAGGCGACGAGCCTGGCCGCTGTTTCGTTCGATGCGCTCACCAGAAAATCCTCGCCGCCGAAAGCGGGGATGTGCGGAAGCTGCAATACGAGCTGCGCGGCCATGCGGTCTCCTTCGCCTACCGGGCGGCTCCCGTTCCCGGGCCGGACTTGTTGAGGCGGCCGTTGATATCGTAGCTCGCCATGTGACGCAGCCACGTAACGAGGTAAAGAAAAGCTGAAAGCGCCGTAAGCCCGCCCGTAACCCAAACGAGGGCCATGATATATCCCGACCAACCAAGCGCCAGACCCTTATCGGCCAGAACCGCCACGGCCAAGCCGATCTGCAGACCGGTATTGACCTTGCCGATGAGCAGCGGCCTGATCTCGATGCCGCGCTCGAGCAGCCACGCCAGCACCACCGCGCCGACGATGAGCAGATCCCGGCTGACGACAAGAATGCCCAGCCAGACCGGCACATGGCCGTGAAAAGCGAGCGAGGCATAGACGCTGGTCAGCATCGCCTTATCGGCGATGGGATCGAGATAGGCGCCCAGCTCGGTTTGCCAGCGGTAACGGCGAGCGATAAAGCCATCGAGCACATCGCTGAGGCCGGCCAGGAGAAACACCACGAACGCGCTGAACAGATTGCCGGTGACGATCAGCCAAATGATCACCGGCACGGATAGCAGGCGCGTGATCGTTATGATGTTGGGCAGATACACGGGTGATGCAGACCCTGCTCGGCTCAGCGCGTCATGAGAATGTATTCCGCGCCGCGCGCTTCGATGGCCAGGCCATGCGCCTGCGCGGCAATCTCCAGGCGGCTTGCGCCACCCGAAAATTCTACGGAAATATTGGCGGCGCGGGCATTTAGCGCTTTAACATTGAGCCCCTGCAGACCCGGGATTTTCTGCAACCGCGCCCGCATGTCTTGCCATTGCTTCAGCCCGGAAAACTGCACCGTCAGCGCGACGGTTTCCAAGTCGGCGGAACCTGTCAGCGCACCCAGGCCCGCCAGCCGGCTGGCTTTCCAGCGGCCCTCGATCACACCGGCCGCCACCTTGGCGGCAAATTTCGCGGCGTTGGCCGTGTCCCGGTCATGAATGCGGTAACTGCGCTCCAGGAACATGTCGCCGACAGCATCGCGGCCCACGAGACGGACCTTCAACCGCGTCATCTGCGCGTCAACTTCGGCCAGCGCAAGCACGAGGTTTTCGGCCCGGTATTGCTGCTTCAACGTTTCGAGGACCTCGCGGCTGCCGGGATTGCTGATGGTCGCGGGCGAGAAATCCGGCCTGGGAGCGGCAAGTTTTATCGGCGCCAGCGTGTTTTCGACATCAACGCCTTCCAGCGCTTCGAACCAGGGATTGGTCATGCCGGCCTTCACGCCGCCGCCCTCCGTCATGACCGGAAGCAGCACGACAGGCGCGGACTGCTGCTCCGCGTAGGGCAGTCCGAAGCTATTGAGAATGTCGCGCACAGAGTTCGGCTCGAAGCTGAAATCGAGCATCGCGAGATAACGGGTGTTGGAGTTGCTCTCCCGGCGCACGGAAAAGCCGTCGATCATGCGTTCCACCATGGCGTCCTCCAAGATGGGCAGGCGGGCATGAACGCTGGCATGGGTGAGACGCTTGAGCAGGATCCGGAAAGCGGCTTGCTGACCGTCATTGATGGCGATCTGCTTGGCTTCCACCGCGTCCTTTGCTTCGGCCTCCACCGCCACTTTCGCCACCGTGTAGATCGGAGCGCCCTTGGCCCGGGCGTCGGCCGCACCAAGAATATTGAGTGTCACGAGCACAGCAAACGCTGTTTTCCGCATTTGTTCACCCCCGTTATACGCGCGGCTTACGGGCGAAATTCTTCCCCGCGCCCTATGGTCTTGTCATTCCGGGCGACCTTACTCCGCTTTCCGGAAAGCAAAAAGAGGCAAACGCCCCCCGCCTATGCCTCCCCTCTGCCTCTTGGAAAGCGAAGAAAAACAGGATAAGCCCACGGCAATGCTCACCACCGGCGGCACGCGGGCTTTCTTCGAAGGCCGTTGAGGCAAATTCATATGACGACAGGTCCCAAAATCGAGGGCGGCCCGCTCACATACGCCCAAGCCGGTGTGGATATCGATGCGGGCAACGCGTTGGTGGAGGCAATCAAGCCGCTCGCACGCGCAACGGCAAGGGCGGGCGCGAGGGCCGATCTCGGCGGGTTTGGCGCGCTGTTCGACTTGAAGGCCGCGGGATTTACCGATCCTGTGCTCGTTGCGACAAATGACGGCGTCGGCACCAAAGTGAAGATCGCCATCGAGACGGGCCGGCATGACACGATCGGCATCGATCTTGTGGCGATGTGCGTCAACGATCTGGTCGTGCAGGGTGCGGAGCCGCTGTTCTTTTTGGACTACTTCGCCACCGGGCGGCTTGACAACGCCGTCGCCGAGCGGGTGATCGCCGGGATTGCCGAGGGCTGCCGTGAAGCTGGTGCGGCTTTGATCGGTGGTGAAACAGCGGAAATGCCGGGCCTCTACGCCCCGGGCGATTACGACCTTGCCGGTTTTGCGGTGGGAGCGGCCGAACGGGGCACGCTGCTGCCGCGCGCTGACATCGAGCCAGGCGACGCGGTGATCGCGCTTGCCGCCTCGGGCCTGCATTCCAACGGCTTTTCTTTGGTCCGCCGGATGATCGCGGAGAGCGGGCTCCGCTTGGACCAGCCCGCACCCTTCGCGCCGGAGCTGACGCTGGGCGAGGCCCTGCTCACGCCCACGCGGATCTATGTCAAGCCGGTTCTGGATGCGATCCGGCAGACGGGCGCCATCAAGGCTTTGGCGCACATTACGGGAGGCGGACTGCTGGAGAACCTGCCCCGTGTTTTGCCGGACGTTTTGGCCGCTCACATTGACCTTAGCCGTTTACAGCCGCCGCCGGTTTTTGGCTGGATGGCGCGGGAAGGCCGTATCGCCGAAGGCGAAATGCTGCGAACGTTCAACTGTGGCGTGGGCATGGCGCTGATCTGCGCCGAGAGCCGGGCCAAGGCGCTGTGCGCCTTGCTGGAGGCACAAGGCGAGTCGGCGCGCCCGATCGGCGCAATCATTCCCCGCGCGGATGGCCCTTCCGTGCGCTTTTCCGGCTCGCTGGGATTTGCCGCATGAGCGCGCGCAAACGCGTCGGTGTGCTTATCTCCGGACGCGGCAGCAATCTGCAAGCCCTTATCGAAGCCTGCGCCGCGCCCGATTATCCCGCCGAGATCGTGACGGTGATCTCCAACCGGCCGGAGGCGCTCGGCCTGGAGCGGGCGCGCAAGGCGGGGATCGCCGCCCTCGCCATCGACCACAAGACCTATGCGTCCCGTAAAACGTTCGATGCGGCGCTGAACGGGGCCTTGTGCGAAGCCGGTGTCGAGCTCGTCTGCAGCGCCGGTTTCATGCGGCTTTTGACGCCAGCCTTCGTCGAGGCGTGGCGCGACCGGCAGATCAACGTCCATCCCTCGCTGCTGCCCGCTTTTCGGGGTCTTCGCCCCCACGAGCAGGCGCTCGCGGCGGGCGTGCTGATTTCGGGCGCGACCGTGCATTTCGTTCGGCCAGAAATGGATGCAGGACCCATCCTCTTGCAGGCGGCGGTTCCAGTACTGGCGGGAGACACCCCGGACAGTCTCGCCGCCCGAGTCCTTGAGGCGGAACACGTCATTTATCCTAAGGCTCTTGCGCTTATTGCCAGCGGCCAGGCCTGGGTTGAAGGAGAGGCGGTGCGATTTGCTTCGCCGGAGCTAGGCAGGCCGGTCTTCCTTGCTGAACAGTAAAGCTCAGCCGCGCGCTACGAGAGCAGTTCCGCGGCTGAGCAAGGCGCAACGCATTGCGCTCGTTGACCTAAGGGTCCTTGCAAGACTGTCGAGTCTCAACGGGCTTTCAGCTTCAAATTGGGATTGAAAGCTTTTGTAATGCAGTACTTGCCGACCTTCTTGTAACCAGGCCCACAATGGCCTGGGTGAGCGCTGGCGCTGCCAAGGCTGGCCATTAAAACGGCAATTGCGCTTGCAAGAGCCAAGAGGGATTTCCGTGTCATGGTCTTCTCCTTTTGCTTGACCGCAGGGTAAGCCCTGCGCCCTTTTAGTCGCATGGAGGCAGACAAAAGTTCACGGCAGGCGGGGGGGTGTAATTGCGGGAGCATCCGCCCATGGGGCGCCGTCGAAGAGTGTCTCTAGGCTAGCTTACGCCAGTAATAGGTGAATCCGGCCACCGGCTTAAAGCCAATCTTGGCGTAGCAGCGCTCGGCGGGGGAATTGTCGATGTTGGCCATGAGAAAGACCTGGCTCCGTCCCTCATCAAAAATCCGCTTGGCGGCGGCGGCGGTCACCGCGGCGGCATAGCCATGCCCGCGCATGTCGGGCGGCGTGTAGACGCCGGTTATGCCCGCGCCGTTTTTCGTCCTGCAGACAATCCCGGCGACCGAGACCGGTTCGCCGTCTACCGTCCAGAAAAGATAATCGCCCTCACCCGCCCAGCGTTCCAGCAAGGCGGCGTCCGGGATGGGATCGCGGGGAAGAGCTTCGCGCGTATAGGCGAGCATCCACGCAGCGAACAGCGCGGCCTCTTGGGAGGTCACGGTCCGCGCGGTGCCGACTACCGGGGGCGACTGCGTGACGCCCTCGAGCACGTGGGCGCGGTAGCGCAGCGGCTCCTGGAAGAGGCCGCCCAGTTCTTGCGCTCGCGCGGCAAACCAGTCCGGTCCCTCGTCAGGGCCCATGACTCCGAGATAATCGAGGGCGTCGGCGTCGTCAGCAAGCCTTCGGCATTGATCTTGCGTGAGATCGCCCAGCATGATTGCCCAGTCCTGCATCGGCCGGATGGCGCAGGCCCCAGGCGGTCCGAAGGTCCAGCCGCGAAATCCGCGCGTGGGCGCTTCGGCAACCCCGGCAAGCGCGTCCAGCAGCATATAGTTGCGGGCCTCGTCCGCCTCGAGCGCTGGCACATGGAATTCATAGAACTCGACAAATTTCATGCACGCACCCCGGCCGCTACTAAGCAGGCGATGTTAGCACAAGCCATGCGTCTGAGAGCAGGAGCGGGACAAGAGAACCCCGACATACCGAATTCATCCGGCAATGAAGGTTTTGCTCGCGATCGGTTTGCTCTGGAGCGATCGGTGTCAGCGGGCCATGTCAAACTTATACGATAGCCCAATCAGCCCCATCAGCTGATCCTCGCTCTCAACGATAGGACTATCCGCCGCGTCACCGATGAGCCGGCTGTAGCGAACGCTCGCCCGCGCCGTCCAGCGCTCGTCGAGATCGGCCTTTAGCCCAAGTTCGACATGCACGTCCTTGAAGCCGGCGTCGGCGTCGAATTCGGAAAGCCCGGATGAAATTGCCTGCGGGCCGCTCACGCCGAAATAGGACTGCATGTAATCGTCATCGGCATAGGTCGCGCCAATACGGCCGGTTAGCGTCATGCGCTGGCTGACGGGGCGCTCGACTTCCGCGCCGAGGCGGATCTGATAGCCCTCGTCATCGCCGAAGGTGTTGTGGAGCGAGACGTCGAGGAGCACGGCGCCGAGCCGGTAACCGGCGAAGCCGCCCGCCACGAAGCCGCCATCAACGTCGCCCAGGCCGTCGAGCCGGTCGCCGTCATCCTCGTCGCGCCCCAGATTATAGCCGATAAGCGGCCCGGCCACGAAACCGTCGCGGTCGATCAACTTGAAACGCACATCATCCAAGGCACGCGCCTCGATTCGGCTGAAAAAGCCGGGACCGCCGGAAAAGGTCGGAAAGATGTAAGGAAAGCCAACAGCTTCGTACTCGTCGGATCCCTCATAGGTTGGCTTTATGACGAGAATGCCACCGACCTTTAGCCCGGTGATGGACCAGTCCGGTTCAGCATAGCCGCCACTATCCTTATAGCCGCCATGGCCAAGATCGGCCGCGCCTGCAAGGCTCGCCGCTCCTATGACTGGCGCGCAGACCGCGAGCGCCAGCACAGTTATCAATGCACGCCGCATCATTCCCCCGAATTTGCCGTGATTCCTGATACATACCCTATTCAACTGGGCTGGGCAAAGTTTGTTCGCACCCGCACAGCTCCGTTGGGACGCACAGAGCGCGTCGCGACGCAATCTATGGCGCATCGGCAACAGTGCATGCTGGCGTCGTGAAGGGGGCAAGTTATGCCTGATCGCAGTGGCGACTGCCACCGGCGGCGTTGTGATGCCGCCGATGCCATGCCTCGACCCTCGGATCCATGATGCGAAACCACAAGGGGGGCAACGTCGCCATGATGAGCATGGTCGGGTAGCCGAATGGAAGCTGCGGAGCTTCGCCTTCATCGTAATGCTGCAGGACGGCATAGCGCCGCTGCGGGTGTTTGTGATGGTCGGAGTGCCGCTGCAGATTGATGAGAAAGTAGTTTGTGAGCCGGTGCGAGGCGTTCCAGGAGTGACGCGGCTCGACCCGTTCATAACGGCCGGTGGACAGAAGCTGACGCTGCAGCCCGTAATGCTCAACATAGTTGATGGTTTCCAGCAGCAGCACCGCCACGAATGCCTGCAAGGCGAACAGGGCAATCCCAATCCATCCGGCAAGAAAAAAGGCGGCCGCCAAGTAGCTCGAACAAGCGGCCAGATAGCGCCAGAACGGGTTGGAAGCGTGCCAGACGGGCAAATCGCGCCGCATCATTCGCGCCCTTTGAATGCGCCACGCGGAAACCAAGCTGCCTCCTATAGTTTGCGGGATGAAATGCCAGAAGCTCTGCCGATAGCGCGCGGTGGCGGGGTCTTTTGGGGTTCCGACATGGATGTGATGCCCATACACATGCTCGATGCAAAAATGGCCGTATAGCGTGGAGGTCATCAGGATTTCGGCAAGCGAGCGCTCGAAGCGGTTTGTCTGATGCATCAGCTCGTGCGCATAAGTGATGCCGACGCCGCCGGTTAGAATGCCGAGAGCAATGCCCAAGCCGGCCAGTTCGACGCCTGAAAGATGATCGCTCGATCCAGCGACAGCCAGCGTTGCGAATATCAAGCCAATCTGAACAGGCACCCAAATCCAGGTGATCAGACGGTGGAAGAAAAGCGCCCCTTCCTCTGTTCGCGGATCGAGTCCCGCTTTGGTAACGCCTGTGAGCTGATCGACGAGCGGGATGACCAGAAATGCATAGGCGATGCCCGCGAGGATCCACCAGCCGCCATGCATCATGCTCATGATGGCAATGGGAACAAAAGTCAGCGAAATCGCGAAAGGCAAAGCATGAGCGAGCATCGCAGACACCCCGCTAGGATCCGTCCCGTGCGCCTCAGCCTAACAGCCTCATCATGACGTGTGCAACCTGCACTGGTCATGACCTTGCGGTCGGCGTATGCCGGAAATATTCAGCGCCAAGCGCGGCAGCAATGGCTCCAGAACCGATCGAAGGAATCTCCAGGCATCATTTCGGGGCCGTCGCCGCCAAGCTCGGACGGCCCGTAATATCGTAATGCCAGCCGGCGAGGTCCGCGCGACCCTCGCGCCAGCCGAAATCGGGATGCCGGAAATCGATGTAATCCAGCGCGCAAACGATCGTGATATGTCCGAGCGTCATCTCGCCCGGTAGCGCCATAAGTTCCGGCATCATGGCGTCGACTGCCCTCGCGAGCTGTGTCCGCCACCTTCCCGCTGTTGTGGGCGAGTGCTCCCCTTCCGGCTTGCGGCGCTCAAGCGTCAGTCCCAGCGCAAGGTCCATGGCACCATCGCCAAGCGCTTGCGCCCGCAACACCTGCCATCGCTCCGGGCCCGAGGACGGGCATAGCTGCGCGCCTTGGCCCCGGGGATGAGCGTCGAGAAAGGCGCAGATTACCGGGCTGTCGTACAGCGGCAGGCCATCGTCGAGCACAAGCGCGGGAATTTTGCCAAGCGGGTTGGCCGCAAGCAGAATGGCCGAGTCGGCGTACACGTCGACCGTGATCTCCTCGATTTCCTCCGCAAGCGCCTTCTCTCTCGCAACGATCCGAACTTTGCGTGCATAGGGCGACGCCGCTGCCCAGTACAGCTGCATGTGACGAATCCTCCTTTAAATGGCGGATGTAAGAATAAGCCAGGAGCTGCGAACGGCGGTAGCGGTTTGCTGAGGTGATATACGTGAATGCAGCCGCTTACTTTGCGCATGAAGCCATAACGGCGCGCGAGGACAGGCTCCACCCTGCCCCCTGCGCCGAACAGCTTAAATGCGGTGCGTCAAGTCTCGCCGCGCGTCGATCGCATACCGGCCCGCACCAAAACCAGCCACGATAAGAAAGGCGCCGATCAGTGCCACGTTCTTGAAGGCGCTGATCATGTTGCTAAAGCGTGCCGGCCCTGGTGCCAAATCCCAAAAATTATGAAAATACGCCGTTGCCACGACCGTGAAAACGATAAGCGCGATTGCGCCGACGCGCGTGTACCATCCGACGGCCACCATGAGCCCACCCACCACTTCGATCACGCCCGCGGCGACGGCGAGCACCATCGGCGCTGGGAGGCCCTTGCTCGCGATATTTCCGGCAGTGCCAGGGAGGTCCATCAACTTGCCCATCCCGGAGTAGATAAACAGACCGACAAGCAAAAGCCGTCCAACCAGAATAGCGGCGTCCATAAAGCGTCTCCCGAGTTCACGAACCGCTAGCTTCGTCGCCTTCAGAAATAACGCGGAAATAAGTGCTTCCCACGTTCGCCTCACAGCATCTCTGCATTAGCGCAACCGCCAGCTTCACGTTCCACTAGCCGGACCGCTTATCAAGTTCAAGACAGGATCGCGGCCTTGCCGATGACATTGCCGCGAGCATGGCCTAAAGGTTCAAAGATCTAGGACCGCTGACAAAGGGATTGCCGCGCACATAAAAACGCAGCGGCCTGTCGGCGTCGCGCGTGATGCCGATACGGACGCTGGTGCCCGTTTCGCCCGGTTTGCTGCCATCCTCGCCGAGCCAAATAGCCCCATGGCTGCACAGATCGGCCCCGTCCAGAGCGCGATCGATGCGCATGGCCTGCGCCAGCCGCCCGGGACCTCTTGTCAAGTCGCGCAGCTTTGCCGTCCCGCGGTTGTGCTCCATCAAAGCTATACCCTCCAGCGGGTGAAGCGCCCGGATCAGCACAGCAGCGCCCATGCCCGCCTCTTCGCTCGACACGTTCAGCATGAAGGACGTCCCGTAGGCAAGATAAACATAAGCGTGGCCGCGAACGAGAAACATCGAGCGGTTTCGCGGTGTCACCCGGCGATAGGCGTGGCTCGCCGCGTCGCCCACCACATAGGCTTCCGTTTCGACGATACGTCCGCTGACGACTCCTCCGGGCAACTCCCGCACGACAACCTTGCCCAGCAGGAAGCGCGCGAAATCCGGTGTTTCGGGCGGAAGCGCGTCGCGCTGAATGAGGGTCGTTGATGTCACGTCAGCCGGTCGATCCTGGGCGTTCTGCAGCTTTGGCCCATACTCATCAGGAAGATTGCGATCTGTCTCAGCACACCGGAAAGATCACGGTTAGGTCGATGTTGGAGGCCGGGGACGGAACTCGCATAGGGCCGGAGAGTTGCTGATCATCACGGCTTTTAGCAAGGCTGGCACGGAGGATCACAATGAGTATTCTCGGCTCGATTTTAGGCAGCATCTTTGGCACCGACAATAACAGCGCCGCCACATCCGCATCAACTGCCGGCAGCCCTGCAACCACGGGAGCCACGGGCACGCGCAGCTCTGCCGCCGGCGGCATGGTGAAACCCGCTCAAGCGGGCAGTGTCGACGTGGAAGCGATCTTGAACCGCATGGCGGCCGGGCGCAAAGGCGAGACGCTGAACTGGCGCAAATCCATCGTCGATTTAATGAAGCTTCTCGACCTCGACTCCAGTTCGAAATCGCGCAAGGCTCTTGCCGCCGAGCTGCATTACACGGGCGACACCAACGACAGCGCCGCAATGAACATGTGGCTGCACAAGCAAGTCATGCAAAAGCTTGCTGAAAACGGCGGCAAGGTTCCGGACTCGCTGAAGGACTAACCGGGCTTGGCGCGCATGAGTGACCAACCTTCATGGCAATACTCTGCGCTGCCTTGTGGCTTTCGCCGGCTAAGCGGTCACCGTTCAACCGGTATCCAAATTTCAACCGTGCCCGTCCCCGTTTGAGGATCGAAATCTTCGCCGTAGCGTTCGAAGTCCGGTGCGTCGGCGGTTTTGAGCCCCGACTCAGGAAGCCACTTGCTCCAAATGACGTGATGGGTCTCCCGAATGGCCGAAATATGGCCCGTATGTGTGAAGACGGCGTAGCGTTGTTCCGGAACGCGAATGCGGACCAGCTCGTCTGGCATATCGTCGAAGCTGGTGACTTCCACTCCGGCGACATAGTGGAAGTTTCCAGCATCATCGCTGTTAACACGTAAGCCGTAAGCCGTGCGGCCCCGCTGACTGGAAATGGTCCCGATATAAGGCGTGAAGCGCTGCCACTGCGCGGGAATGCCGAGGGATGCTTCGCAGCTGTAATGCACGCCGATGCCGGCAATCAGCATAAGCCGGCCATTCTCGAAGCGCGGCGGTTTTATCGTGGCTGTGTGTACAGTTTCTATTCTGATCGGCTCCTGAATTTGCAGGTTATCGAGATGGCGTTGCGCACGAACGGTTTCGGGGGTCATGCCGAACTGGTCGCGGAACGCACGCGTGAATGCCTCGTGAGACCCGTAACCGGCATCGAGAGCGACGGCCAAAATGTCCGCGGCTCCGCCTGCGAGCGACTTGGCGGCTTCGGTTAGCCGGCGCGCGCGTGCATAGCGCATGACGAAAGGCCAGTGCCCACTCCAAATGCCCGCGAGATGTGGAAGCGTGAGACGCCGCTCGTCTTGGCGATGTCGTCCAGCGTGATGTCCTGCGCGAAGTGGCTTTCGATAAACCAGAGCGCTTTCTGCACACAATCCATAAGGGGCTCCACTCAAGCGAAACCCAATCATGCGCAGATTTCCGTCAGGCGATTTGATTGCTCTTGCTGCTTATTGAAAAAAATCCAGCCCGTTTCCAAGCGCCGCGAAACACGCTTTATGCGGCGCGGGCAACAGCAATGGCTGGCAAACGCCCATCATGACACAGGGCAAGGTCGGCGAACTTTCCCCTCGAAACGGGCCCTGCCCAAAGCCAAGCGGGAGAACGTGGCAGGCGGCGTACAAACCGCCTGCCACGAAGTTACTTAGAAGCTGACCGAGGGACGGTAGCTCAGGACTGCCCGCACCGTATGAATATCGGTCTCCATATCCATGGAGCCAAAACCCGTCGTGGCGCCCACACCGAGGTCCGTATCCGAGTTGAGACCGTCAAGATCGGTGTAGCGGTATTCGACCTTCAGGCTAAGGCCTTGCCGCAACATCGTCTCCACGCCGACGCCCACAGTGAAGGCGTCGAGGTCGTCTTCCTCATCGAAAGGAGTGACCGTCGGAGCACCCACGCCGATGTCGGAAATAAACACGCCGCTCACATTGAGCTCAGCGTGCGTATAGCCCACGAGACCGTAAATGAGCGTGTCCGGGGTTGCGAGAAAGCCGAAACGAGCGCCGACGGTGAAGGAGTCTTCGATCTCCGCAGTGCCAGAAAACGCCAGCGTATCGCCTGCGACAGGCAAGAGGAACAACGCATCGTCATCGGTATCGTTATCGTCGCTGAAATCGTAATCAGCAAACAAACCTACGACGTAGCGGCTGTGCATCTGACGGTCGTAACCGATCTGAACCGTGCCGAACACGGAAGCACTTTCGTTGCCACTATCCGACGAGAAAGGCACGGCAGCTCCGCCGCCGGCGCCGTCCGCATCGATCACGCCGTCGGTTCCGCCGTCGAAGTCGACAACCATGCCGCCAACACCGGCTCCGATGTAGAAACCGTCCCAATTATTAACAATCGGCGCGATCGGCCCATCCTTCAGCGAGCCATGGTCATACATATCTGCCGCCATCGCGGAATTGGCGAAGCAGGCCGAGGCGGCCAGTGCGGCGGTGAAAATTCTAAGTCTGGTCATTTTTCCTGTTCTCCTTTGAGTGCCGCTTGACTGATAACGAGACCAGGCGCTCGGGATGTGGGTGGTGAGGCTTCCCTCCTAGGAAGTAGGCCGATTCTGCTAATACACGCCACAGTAGTTGTATATTGGTATACTACATCTTAAAGTTGCGTCGCATTTGCGCAACAGCACACACCGATTCATTCGGCTGCTGCTCCGAATGCATACGCCAAAGGCAAAATTGGGAGAGAGTTGCGCGGCAACCCTGTGAATAGCGGAGGCGGACGGGGCAACGAAAAGCGTAAGATCCGCGACGGGAAAGCCGCCTCACCGAAGCCGTACCGATAGGGTCACCATCGCTCTGCTCGCATAGCGAGAAAGCCAGGTTTTACGCGTTCTAAGGCGCGCGTCGGACGACACCATCCTTAATGAACAAACGGAAAGGCGTGGTGCCGGACATGCTGCCGTCCGTGGCGCGCCATTTGCCATCCGTGCAAAGGACGCCGCCTTGGATTTGCACGGCCGCAAACTCCACCGTGTTGTAGTAGATTTTCCCGCCCGGCTCGGTCGCGGTGAAGTCGGTGAGGCATTTGCCGTCGGCGACAACGGGTTTGTAGCCGTCGATCATGATGCCGCCGCCTCCCGTGCTCTCGAACGGATTCTTTAACGGTTCCCAGCCCGTGTAATTTTCGTCGGCGGAAACGCCAGCTGGCATGAAGCCCAAGGCGGCGATAGCAAGGCAAAATACATGAGATGCGCGCATGGTCTTTCCTGTCTCCGCTGAGCGAACCGGAGCGAGCCGGCGCATGGATTACACACAAGCAGGCGTTACGGATGCCTTATTGTCGTTGGCGACCGACACGCCCTCGCCGCCCCTTACACCTCGATCTGTGTTCCCAATTCGACGACCTTATCTGGCGCGATATGGAAATAATCAGAGGCGTTGCCGGCGTTTTTCGTAAGAAAGGAAAAGATTGGCTCCTGCCAAGCGGCAAGATCGGGCAGGCGGGAGCCCACGGGGATCTCCCGGCCCACAAAATACGACGTGGTCTGCTCATCAAGGATGAAGCCAAGTCCCGAAGCCTCGCGGCGCAGAGCGCGGGGAACGTGTGGGCGTTCAGTGAAACCGAAACGCAACGTTACGCGGCGCAATCCCCGCTCCAGTTCCTCCGAGAGCACCAGCCGGCTCCCGGAAACGCGGGGAAACCGCTCCGTCGCAACTGTGAGCAGCACGACCGTTTCATGCAGGCATTTGTTGTGTTTTATGTTTTGCACAAGGGCCGACGGAGCCGCGTCGTTGCGGCTGGTCAGATAGATGGCGGTCCCGGGCACGCGAGGCAGCGCGTCGCAATTCATCCGGTCCCAAAACGTCCGCAGAGGCGCGTTCTCGGCCGCCTGTCTATCCAAGATCGCCGTTCGTCCTTGCTGCCAGGTCCGCATGAGCGCGAAAATTACAGCGCCGACCACCATGGGAATCCAGCCGCCTTCGAACACCTTCAACAGATTGGCGCTGAAGAATGCGAGATCGATGATGAAAAAGAACCCCATGATCACGGCCACCCCCCAGGCCGGCCACCGCCAGCGGTGGTAGGCGACAGCAGCAACCAGAAGCGTGGTGGCGATCATCGTGGTAACCACAGCAACGCCGTAAGCAGCCGCAAGCGCGGCAGAAGACCGGAATGTCAGGACCAGCGTCAATACAGCGATGGCCAGCAGCCAATTGATCTGCGGCACGTAAACTTGGCCCGCATGGGTCTTGGAGGTATAGATCGTTTTCAGCCGCGGCAAAAAGCGAAGCCGCATAGCCTGTTGACTTAAGGTAAAAGCGCCGGTGATCACGGCTTGGCTCGCTATGACCGTTGCCGCCGTAGCCAGTGCGACCATGGGATACAGGATCATACTGTGAAATTGCATGAAGAAGGGGTTCTCGGCAGCTTCGGGGGCTGCCAGCACGAGAGCGCCCTGACCCAAATAATTAAGGGCGAGCGCGGGCAGAACGAAGGCGAACCAGTCCACGCGAATGATGCGCTTGTTGAAATGACCGACATCGGCGTAAAGGGCTTCCGCACCGGTCAGGGCGAGAAAGACGGCGCCAAGCGCAAGCAGGCTCGACCACCCCAAGGTTTGCAAGAGGCCAAAGGCATAGGCCGGGTGGAGCGCGGCGAGCACCTCCGGGCGCGCAATGATGTGATAAATGCCGGAAACCGCCAAAACCAGGAACCAGAGCGCCGTGATAGGGCCGAACACTTTGCCGATGCTTGCCGTGCCACGGCTTTGGACCAGGAACAAAGCCGCAAGGATGCCGGCTGAAGTTGGCACCACATAGGGCTCGAACACCGGCGTTGCAACATTCAACCCTTCGACCGCGCTGAGCACGGAGATCGATGGGGTGAGAATGCAATCGCCGTAAAACAGCGCGACCCCGACAAGACCGACCGTAAGGGCGCCCTCGCGCCACCGGCCCGCCGGAAGTGCATCCGCCGCGAGCGCGGTCAAGGCCATGATACCGCCCTCGCCCTCATTGGTCGCGCGCAGCACGATCAGGACGTATTTGATCGCCACGATGAGAATGAGCGCCCAGAAGATCAGCGAAACAACGCCTAGCACGTAATCGGGGGGAATACCGCCGACCTGATTGACGCTGCGGAGCGATTCCTTAAGCGCGTAAAGGGGGCTGGTGCCGATGTCGCCGTAAACAATCCCCAATGCGCCGAGAAGGGCCGCGCGGGACATTGTCATTTCGGGCGGCGCAACGCTTCCGGGCTCACTCAACGTTGTCAAATTTTCCCTCGATCAGGTGCGCGCAGCCCTGATGAACTGAACTGCCGCTCTAAGCTGTGCTTACTTTTTCCAACGGTACTCTGCCAGTTTATCCTTAACTCCAAGGTTGATGGCCATCGCGCGCTCTCAGGCATTTGCACGCCAGTCTTTGGAGCAACGCCATCGTCCGGCGAACGATCGCCGCCGCGGAGCATTTCCCTTCACTGAAGCCAGACGCCATATCGGGATGTTGGGGGGACACACCATGCGATGCACCTTATTTGCTTGTTTTGCTGTGATGGCGATACTGCGATGCGACCTTGCTTTGAGCCAGCCCCGTCTGCAGGATGCTCCGCCTGCGGCAGCACCAGGCCCGGACGAAGTCCGAAGCCCGGAGGACTTTATTACGCCGTTTATCCAAGGCGACATGGAGCAATGTCTATCCGAGCTGAAGCTTGTGCGCGCCGATCTGCCGCAGCAGGAAACCGTCGAGCGGCCCGAGCCCAAACTCCGCCGGGTTGTGCTCGCGGTGGACTCCTCCGGGTCCATGGCGGCGCGGGCCGGCGGGGAAACGAAGATCGATGCGGCGCGCAAGGCGGCGCTCGCCTATCTTTCGACCGTGCCGGATGATGTCGATGTCGGGCTGGTGGTTTTCGGGCACAAAGGCACCAACAAGCAGGACGGCAAGGCCGTCTCATGTGCTGCGGACGCGGCCGAAACCGTCTACCCGCTGGGGAAAGGCAGGAAGGACGCTCTTGCGGCCTCAGTCGCGGCGATCAAAGCAACTGGCTGGACGCCGCTGGCCGCCGGGATCGATAAGGCGGCGGCCCAGTTTAGCCCCTCCGACAACGCGGGCGAGCAAGTGGTTTATGTCATTTCCGACGGGGTCGAAACCTGCGGCGGCAACCCGGTCGAGGCCGCGCGAAACCTGCACCTGTCGGCAATCAAAGGGATCGTCAATATCGTCGGCTTCGATATCGATCCCAAGGAACGCGCCGCGCTTGCGCGGGTCGCGGAAACGGGCGGCGGGCGCTATATCGAGGCGCGGTCCGCATCCGATCTGTCCCGCATCGTGCAGAATGAGATCCGTAACACCGTCCGCGCGACCAAGGCCACCATCGCCGCCACGACGGCGACGACCCGCAACGTCATCGCAGCCTCCGCGGCGACAACCAAAGCCGTGATCTGCATGAATCGCATCATGACCAAGGAAGTCATTGGCGTGAACAGCGCCCTAACCCGCGAGACCATCGCGGGACGGATCGACAGCGGCTTTCACGGTCAGGTTTCGCAGCTTCTCAACGGACGGCACAATCGGATTAGGGCCGCGCTGCAGGCCTATCAAAGTGCGGTGAGCGCGCAGAGTGGCGCGGCCAATGAGGCCATCGAAAAAGAGCTTGAGGAGGCGCTGAAGCCGCCGCGGCCGCGTTAATCGCGAGGCTTGGCGCCATCTCGAATTCGCGCATGATTCAGGCAGACGGGCACGCAGAGGGCAGCCCAAGCACGAAGCGCGGCAAACCGGGCAAACACTTGTTGATTATGCAATACTCGTTCTGGTCCCCAAATAAGCCAGACACTTTGAGGCGGCAATGGCTGCGTCAGCGCATTGAGGAGTTTCGAAATGGCCGAAACGTCAATCGACCGAGCCGTCATGGGGCGTCTGGCGAAGGCTCTCGTCTTCATCTGTGGGGCGGATCATCCTACGATGTTGGCACTCAAGACAGCGGCGGAGACGGGAACGGAGCGAGACATAAAGACTGCCCGCGCGATGTTTCTCAAATTGAAGCCCGGAGACCGTCAGGCCGCGCTAAGCATGATTGCCGACTAGCGGTCGCTCCTTGCGGCGCGACTGCCGCCCGAAAGACCCCGAAATACGCTTTGAGGAAGCCATATCGTGATTGATACGGCGTCCTTCGCAAGGTGTGCCGCGCAACCGAGACCGTAAGGCGGCCATCGCCGAAGCCTTAGGATTGCCAGCCTTTCATGGGCGCCGGCTCCGGCTTTTCGCCGAGCAGAAATCGGCAGACGCCAATAGCCGCAAGGCTACCAAGCGTTTGGGCGGCAACAAAGGCGGCGATATCGTCAGGGCGTATGCCGGCGAACGTATCGGTTAGCCCTCGCGCAAGTGTCACCGCCGGATTGGCGAACGATGTGGAGGCGGTGAACCAATAGGCGGCGGTTATATAAAGCCCGACCGCCATGGGAACCGCGGCGGGTTTCGCCCGCAGCGTCAACAGAATGGTGGTGACGAGCCCAAATGTCGCGACCAGCTCGGAAAACCACTGCGCGGGGCCGTCCCGCATCTTAGCCGAGAGTTGGAACACCACTTCATCGAACATGACATGCGCGGCAAGCACGCCTGCAATGGCGCCCACCACCTGGGCGGCGACATAGGCCAGCGCCTCGGCGGCATGAATTTCGCGGCGAATAAAAAAGGCCCCCGTCACCGCGGGGTTGAAATGCGCCCCCGAGATCGGCCCCAGCATGGTGATGAGCACGACGAGCATGGCCCCCGTTGGCAGCGTGTTGCCGAGCAGCGCCAGCGCGACATTGCCGCCGGCAAGCCGCTCGGCCATGATGCCGGAGCCGACCACGGTGGCAAGGAGAAAGGCCGTGCCGAGGAATTCGGCGCCAAGCCGCTGCGAGGCTGAGGATTGCATCCGCTTACAACTTTTCCGTGACGGGCGCGGCGCTCGTCTTGCCGATCGCGTCGAGGTTTTTCTGCAGCGCGAGCTGGTCCAGCGAAGCAAGCGGCAAGTTCATGAAAATGCCGATGCGCTGATACAGCATGCGGTGCGTATCGGCGAAGGCCAAGCGCTTCTCAGCCTCGGTGCCCTCGGCGCGGCTCGGGTCTGGCAGGCCCCAATGCGCGGTCATGGGCTGGCCCGGCCAAATCGGGCACACCTCATTCGCGGCATCGTCACATACGGTAAAGACGAAATGCATCTCGGGCGCGCCCTCGCCCGCGAATTGATCCCAGGATTTGGAGCCAAGACCGCTGACGTCGTAATTGTTCTTGCGCAACAGATCGAGCGCATAGGGGTGAATTTGGCCGCGCGGCGCGCTTCCGGCGCTGAAACCGCGAAACCGGCCGCGGCCGAGCTGGTTCATGATGCACTCCGCGATGACGGAGCGCGCCGAATTGTGCGTGCACAGGAAGAGCACGTTATACATCTGTGGGCTCCCGTTTCTTCCGCCGGCTGGGCTGCCGGCACACATCCCCCGCGCTGGCGAAGAGACTTCCGCAAATTTCCGGATGGCCCTGGCAGCAATCCTCGGTGAGGAAGGCCAGGAGATCGCGCATCGCTTCCACGCTCACCGCGTAGCGGATGAAACGGCCGTCGCGCGTCGCCCGCAGCAGCCCTGCCCGTTCCAGCTCCTTGAGGTGAAATGACGTGCTGGTCGGGCTGATGCCAATCTGCGCGCCGATCTCCCCGGCCGGCATGCCCGACGGCCCCTGGCGTACAAGCAGGCGAAATATGCGCAGGCGATGTTCCTGAGCAAGAGCAGTGAGCGACGCCACGGCGATGTGATCATCCATAGTTACATGCTACAACAATTGTTGTAATATGCAACCCTTGGCGCCATCGAAAAAACGGCTTTAATGCTGTCAATGTCAATTGCCGCGCGCAGCTGGCGGCTCGACCCCAAGAACCGAGTTGAAGAGATTTTTTGATTGGTGGGAACGCCAGCGGTTTCGGCGAGTTGGTCGAGGCGAGACGATCACACATGGCCAATAGTCTGCCAACGCACACAGCGATCCATGAGGGCATTGCGCCTTTGAGGGAAACTTCGCGAGTTGGTCGGAAAGCTGCTGCGTGTTCTGGCCGCGCACCAGGAGCTGATGTGCCGGCCGCTGCCGCAGAGGAGGCGCAACGCGAGGCGTTGGTCAAGCAACGCGGCGGTCCCCCTCAACCGAAATTTGTAACTCCAAGGAGATGTAAAATGAACGACAGCCGCATTAAAGAGCATATGGAAGTGATCGGGGCGGACGGCGTTCATATCGGAACGGTCGATCGCGTTGAAAACGGCAGGATCAAGCTCACGAAGGCCGACAGTGGCGGGGGAGGCCATCAAGGCCACCACCACTTCATCAGTATGGGGCTCGTGGCCGATATTGAAGGGGAGAAGGTGCGTCTGTCCGCGAACGCGGACGTAGCGGTGACCATGGAAGAGGAGCAGTCCGGGGAGCCGATCTGACGCATTGTCCTTGCTGTCGAGCGTTAGAACCGAAGAGGTCTGGGATAAGCTACGGCAGAACATAGGAACAGTCGGAGTCGCAGCTGACGGCGACCGTTCTTCGTGCATAAGGCGCCCCGCGATCTTTTGATACCATAGTTGGGGCGAACGAAATGATGGCCGCGATACCTGTTCCGGTTGCGAACAGAGCGGTCATAATGGCGTCAGCTAAACGCGAGCAGCACTGAACTATGCGGCTGCTTGTTGTATTCGCCGTTACGACCGGCGCCAAGAAAGCCTCGCGACACGCCGCGATCGGGAAAAATTCCTTGCCGCCGCCGATTTTATTGTCGGCGGCGAGGGGGTTCCCTCACAAGCACGCCAACTCCATGATGTTGCCGCAAGGAGAGAAACCACCGTGAAACTTTACTACGCATCCGGCGCATGCAGCCTGGCCGACCATATCGCGCTGCACGAGGCGCGCCTCGCTTTCGAACATGAGAGCGTCGACCTAAAGGCTAAAACGACCGCCTCGGGCGCTGACTTCACGGCCATCAATCCGAAGGGCTACGTCCCCGCCCTCGTACTCGACAGCGGAGACATGCTTACGGAGAATATCGCGGTGCTCGACTGGATCGCCGGCCAGAATCCGATGCTAGGCGTTGACGGTCCGCTGGGCCGTACCCGCCTGCTGGAAGCTCTCGCCTATATCTCGACCGAGGTGCATAAAGGCTTCAAGCCGATGTTCACCGGCGGCAGCGAAGACCAAAAGGCCGAGGCGCGGGTGGTGATTGCCAAGCGGCTCCAGCTCCTCGCGGACGGGCTGCATGGCGACTACTTGTTTGGTGACAGGCCCAGCGTCGCCGACTGTTACCTGTTCGTGATGCTGCTTTGGTCGGACAAGTTCGATATTGCCATTCCCGCACCGTTGCCGGCCCTGCGCGACCGGATGATGACCCGCCCGGCGGTGCAGACCGCGATGCGGCATGAAGGATTGATCTGACCCGCCACGGATCGCAAAATCCCGCTTACTCAGCAAAGGCCCGCGTACCCTTGCCTTCCCGCGGTGTACCGGCTACGTTTTACCAAGCCGCCGGTAAGGTGATGGCGTGCGGTATCAGCGGAGTTTCATGACAGCGACCGCGAAGACTCTCGCCGCTGGTCATCGGTCCGGACGTGTTTCCCTTTCCGAAACCATCGACACGGTTTACGCGCATATCGAGGCGATCGGTGACCCGGCCATCTTCATCACCCTTCGCGAAAGGCAAGCCGTTCAGGCCGAGAGGGAAGCACTGGCGAAGCGGGACGATGTCCTTCCCCTCCATGGGGTCCCGGTCGCGGTGAAGGACAATATCGACGTCGCGGGCTTACCGACCACCGCTGCCTGCCCTGCTTTTGCGTATTTGCCCGATCGCGATACAACCGCGGTCGCCCGGCTGAGGGCAGCCGGTGCATTGATCATCGGCAAGACCAATCTCGACCAGTTCGCGACGGGGCTTGTGGGCACGCGCTCACCCTATGGTGTCCCGCGCAATGCGCTGCGCGGCGATTTCATCCCGGGCGGCTCAAGCTCCGGTTCTGCGGTCGCGGTGGCACGGGGCATCGTGCCCTGGCGCTTGGCACGGATACGGCCGGCTCGGGCCGCGTGCCTGCCGGTTTGAACAATATCGTCAGATTAGAGCCTCGTGCTTTTAATCGGACGCATATCCTGCAGCTTTGAAATAGTTCCAACACTCGTCGCGCTCGAACAGGTCGCAGATGGTTCCGGTCGCTTGCCAGAGCGCGTCGTAGCTTCTGGC